>Ga0111178_121_pt1 | contig 8419 bp, 7 predicted proteins | sample DeeMarSWOR324_28_FD_80225 | JGI IMG/M metagenome (GOLD analysis project Ga0111178, IMG submission 80225) | Dehalococcoidia bacterium SM23_28_1 | reverse complement strand
ATCGCGCGGGTGGCTCGGGCAAGCATGCTCGAGGTTATGCAGCAGGACTACGTGCGGACAGCTCGGGCCAAGGGCTTGCAGGAGCAGGTGGTGGTCATGCGGCACATGGTGCGTAATGCTCTCATCCCTGTACTCACCGTCCTGGGGCCGGTAGCAGCGTTCTTGGTCACCGGTTCGTTCATCATTGAGTATCTGTTTGCCATACCGGGCATAGGCCGCCAGTTTGTCACCAGCATCTCTGCACGGGACTACGGCGTAATCATGGGCACGACCTTGTTCTACGCGGTGGTGGTAGCGGTGGCCAATCTCATCGTTGATGTGCTGTATGCGGCTGTGGACCCGCGCATTCGGTATTGACAGTTATGGAAGGGGCCGGCGAGATCACCGCTGAACGAATAGAAGAACTAGCCGCCGCCGAGGGGCTACCCGTTCATCGCTCACTCTGGACGGACGCGGCGCGGGCCTTTGCTCGCAACCGGATTGCCATGCTGGGCCTGGTCATAGTTCTGGGCCTTGTTGGGGTAGCCATCCTTGCGCCGGTAGTTCAGCGGCATGACTATCGGGTTCAGGACTTGGCCCACACAAGCGAAGGGCCAAACGGGACGTACTGGTTCGGGACGGACCAACTAGGGCGCGACCAGTGGAGCCGGGTGGTCAACGGGGCGAGAATCTCCCTCTCCGTTGGCATCGTAACTCAGCTTTTCACGGTTGCCATCGGCCTAGTGATCGGCGGTCTGGCCGGCCTGGTTAGATGGATGGACAACCTGCTCATGCGCTTTACCGACATCGCCTATTCATTTCCCGACCTGCTAATGATGATCCTACTCCTGGCCGCTTTCGGGTCTGGCTTGCTCTTCTTAGGCTTCGTTCCGGTCACGATGATCCTAGCCATATCCCTTGTCTGGTGGCCAACTATCGCTCGACTCGTGCGGGGCCAGATCTTGTCGCTTCAAGAGCGTGACTTCGCGCTGGCGGCCAAGGCTGTGGGCTCCAGCCAGTGGCGAATCGTGTGGACTCATCTTCTGCCCAACACATTCGGGCCGGTGATAGTGGTCGCCGTCTTCGGCATCCCCCGGGCCATCTTTGTAGAGGCGGCGCTATCTTTCATTGGGCTGGGCATCCCTCCGCCCAATCCAAGCTGGGGCACGCTGGTCAATGATGGCTTCAGGTTCATCAGCGCCGCTCCTCATCTAGTACTCACGTCGGCGCTGGCCATCGCCATCACCATGATGAGCTTCACCTTCATCGGCGACGGCCTCCGCGATGCTTTCGACCCCAGAGCACGGTAGAGAGCCTGCAGTGTGAAGCCGGCCAGCGGATACGAGGGCTCTATGGCGGTTCGGACGGAGCCGGAGAATCCGCATTGTGCTCCCCGCCCTTGATGACGTAGTCTGCTCAGTCAGGAGTAAGGGATGGTGTTCGGCTGCGTCCTAGAGGGGGAGAAGGTCCGCCTGCGGCCCATGGAAGAGGGCGACCTGCCGCATTTCGTGACATGGTTCAACGACAAGGAGGTCAGGCGATGGCTGCCGATGTCTGAGACGCCCCCGCCGACTCTGGAGGCTGAGGGGGAATGGTATCAGAAGATGAGAGACGACCCCAGCTGTGTCATCTGGTGTATCGAATCAGAAGAGGGACGCCCCATTGGTGACGTAGGCCTCGGTCTAATTGACAAGACCCACAAGCGCGCCGAGCTGGGCATCTTCATTGGTGATAAGGTCTTCTGGAGACGTGGTCTCGGCACCGACGCCATTCAGCGAGTGCTCCGCTACGCGTTTGACGAGCTGGCGCTGCGGCGGGTGCAGCTCTACGTTGATGAGGACAACCTGCGAGGCATCCGCTGCTACGAGAAGTGTGGGTTCGTGCGGGAGGGCTTGCTGCGGAATTACCGCCTACGCGAGGGGAAACCGGTGAACGAGGTGGTCATGGCCGTCCTGCGAGACGAATTCGAGACATAGCCTTGCTCGCACCGAGCGCACTCGTGGATACGCGGGCTGCGCGGTGTGGCTTAGACTGAGATAGACCCGGCCGCCCTGGCGACTGACACTATGTGGGGATGGTGGTCGATGGCCGCGCGACGAGCGAGGGCCGCAAGTTCGGTTCGGCCCTCAGTTTCTGATAAGGAATGATGCACGCCCTCAGGCAGTCGGATAGTCCCAATTGGGCGACCTCTGGTCAGTACGCCACCTCCGCACGCTGAGTGAGCCGGAGGAGCACAAGGTCCTCGTCTTAGGCGACCATGTCGAGGGGTTGGTAGAGGCGTGGAGCCATGGCACCCGGGAGGAGAAGCGGGATATCCTTAGAATGATCCTAGAAGCCGTCTATGTTGACGTGCCGGAGGGACTCGTGGTGGCCCTTCAAGTGAAGCCGGCTTTCAAGCCGCTGTTTCGCGCCTGGCTGGACAATGAAAAACCGCGGTGCGAGGCACCGCGGTTCACCTTATCAGATATTGTGCTTGGCGACCCCGAGGGGATTCGAACCCCCGATCTCCAGCGTGACAAGCTGGTATGTTAGTCCACTACACCACGGGGCCGCCGATGTTTTGGATAGCCGTAGCTCGATCCAGGCCCTATTTTAGATGGATCAGGCTCCTTTTGTCAATCGTTTTCGGCTCGGCCCGGCGTTGGCCTGAACGTACACCTGTCGTATAATGCTACTGGCAGAAGCGGTGAGATTAGTCTCGGGAGAGGAAATTTGCCCAAACGACCTCGCTCAGGGGGCAGGCGGGTCGGCCCCAGGCAACGCCGTAAGGAGCGCAGGCAGTCAGGGTCAAGCCAAGCGAGCCCGTCGCCTGCTGTCACGCCCAGGGAGATCCCTGAGACCCCTCACCGTGCCGATGTCCCTACGAGCGGCTCTACTGTCGCCACCACTTCCGCGAAGCCAGCGGCTCGCCATATTGCCAGGGACTACAGGTACGTCTTCGGCGAGCTGAGACGGATCGCGATCATCGTGCTCGTCATTGTGGCGGGGCTGGTGGCTGCCGCAATTCTCCTGCGCTAGGTCGGTGAGCCGGTTGCCCTTGGCTGTTCAGGGACGCATGCCACGCATTTCCGTGGCTTCCACCACCCGCCGGATGCCCAAGACTGTGGCTGCCTGCCGCATCGTTAGCTTCTCGTTCTCGGATACAGTGGCTACCTCATCGTAGGCTCTGCTCATTATCCGATCCAGGCGGCTGCTGACCTCTTCTTCCGTCCAGTAGAGACCGCTCCGGTTCTGGGCCCACTCGAAGTAGGAGACCACCACGCCGCCAGCACTGGCCAAGATGTCGGGAATGACAAGACGCCCTGTCTCATTCAGGATCTGATCGGCCTCAGGGGTCGTGGGGCCGTTGGCCGCCTCGGCGATGATCTTGGCCTTGACATCGGCGGCATTGGCGGTGGTGATCTGATTCTCGAAAGCGGCGGGCACCAGGATGTCCACCGGAAGGGTCAGAAGCTCCTCGTTGGTGATACGGTCGCCGTTTTTGTAGTCAGTGACGCGACCGCTCTCCAGTTTCTGGGCAATGGCTGCTTCGATGTCGAGACCACGCCCATTGTGGATGCCGCCCGATGTGTCGCTAACGGCCGCCACCTGATATCCGAGGCCTGCCAGGAGGCGAGCCGACCACTGGCCGGCATTGCCGAAGCCCTGGATGGCTACGGTTGTCTCAGCCGGTGATAGGCGGTTGCGGCGGGCAGCTTCCCGGACTACGTACATGATGCCAGCGCCGGTAGCCTCATCCCTCCCTACGGTGCCGCCAGCGCTGATGGGCTTGCCGGTGACCACCGCCGGCGTCCAGCGTCTCTGCGTGCCGCCGTAGGCATCCATGAACCAGGCCATGGTTTGGGGAGTGGTCCCAACGTCAGGAGCGGGTACGTCCTGGTCAGGGCCGATCACTGGGCTTATGGCGATGGCATAGCGGCGGGTCAGGCTTTCCAGCTCGCGCTTTGATAGCTTCTTGTACTCCACCCGCACGCCGCCCTTGGCTCCCCCAAAGGGGATGTTCACAACGGCGCACTTCCAGGTCATCCACATCGCCAGAGCCCTTACCTCGTCCAGGCTGACGAGGGGGTGATAGCGGATACCACCTTTGCTCGGGCCGCGCGCCCAGCTATGCTGGACGCGGCATCCCCAGAACACTTGTATAGAGCCATCGTCCATGCGTACTGGCAGGCGGACTAGCAGCTCACGCCGGTTGTTGCGCAGGTACTGACGCGTTGAATCGTCCAGGCCAAGGTAGTCGGCGGCCGTATCGAACTGGGCCAGGGCAGTGACATAGGGGTCCACTACCTCGCCAGGCGCGAGGAGCTCTCGACTGGGCTCAACCATGGTGCTCCCTCCTCCCCGTGACTACGGCTAGCGGTTGCCGGTTGCCGGTAGTCAACCAGCGATGCCCTGATAGTGCACTACTTGGCCACATATGTCAACCCCCCCCGCTGGCAGGTTTCACATGGTGGGTGTCCGTCTTAACCCTGATTTAACCGTGGTCAGGTGTGGGGCATGAGGAGTGCCAGGCTCTTTTCAGGCAGGAGGATGACGGACGATGCTTCCAGCGGCTCTGTATCAGCGCGTTGTAGATCAACATCGACCGGGGGCTGGCCCGGGAAGTGTTAGAGAAGGCTGGTGGTTGGGGAGGCACGGATCGGGCTGTTTGAGGCGGCCTACAGCTCCCAGAAGTTGACCAGGCGCTCGAAGTCAACGGTGCCGCTCTCCGAGAAATTGTCGGCTTGTATTCCAGCCTCTTCGGCAGCAGCGACAGGGTTCATTCCGCCGAGGAGCACCATGCCCACCTTGTTCAGGCCAACGGAGATCTGGCACACCGGCTCGCTGGGTTCGCCCATGAGCAGTATTCCGTGGATGCCAGCTTGCTTGAGTTCCGCTGTGGTGCTCTCCACCAGCGGTCTTGCCGCGGCCGGTATCTCTCGGAAGTTGGCCAGTATTGCACCGTTTCCGGTGGTTGCGACGTCGCGCACTCGTGTCATTCTGGCCCTGATGTAGGCTTCGGAGGGGTCGAGCGAGGAGCCAGCGTAGGTGATTATGGCTGTGAACCTCGTGGGGCGCGAGTTTCGCATCTCGAGCACCCCTCCGAACCTGGAGTCGGTGGGGACGCCTGCCTTCAGCAGAAGGCCGTTTACGACGGCGCTGCAGACAGTGGCGAAGCCAACCATACCGTCAGGGACGAGGAGGTCGCCCAGCTTCTCGCCCGGGGAGGCCACGGCGATCAATTCGCTGACACATAGGCCGGCGGTGAAGGCGTCTCGCATGGCCGCCAGGGCATCCCTGAATCTGTCTTTGGCGAACAGGGACGTATTCACTGGGATCTGGCCGGTACGTCGGAACGGGTCGAAGGTGGTCTGAAAGGCCAGTAGCTCGATCCTCTCGATTACGAAGCCAACCTGGTCCGGGATCAGGGCGCTCCTCAGCTCGGCCAGGCCCTCCGGCGTGAGCACCCTTCCGTCCCTTCCCCGAGGTTCGGTGAAGCCGCGCTCGTCGGTGATCTTGAGGTGATACCTGACGGTTCTTTCGCTCAGGTGAATGCCGTGGGATTGCAGTGCTCGAGCAATGAAAGTGGAGCCGAGCGGCTCCGAGGATTCGCTGAGGACCTTGAGGATTGCGATGACCTTTCTCTCGGTATCGCGATGCTCTTCTCGAATAACCATAACATTCACCACCTGGTGCGGGAGGCCCCGCGCCGACGGCTGCTGACAGAATGTTTCTGCCGCTACTGTAGCGCTTTTTGGCAACCAGCGCTAGTAGGTGCGGGTGAGTCCCAGCGTTGCAGAGAAAGCAATGACCGCCTTACTTGCGCACCCAAGGCGATGACGTGGCCATTGTAGCCGAGATGGCCTGGCCGTGGCCGGCCGGGGGTCGGTGGCGATGGGGAGGAGGGCGAGCAGCTAAGACGGTGCCTGCTGCAACTGGCGCTGACGGGCCAGGGCGATGAGCTGCTTAACGGGCTGGAAAGGGAGGGGGATGTCGCCCAGGTCCCGCTCGTGCGCCCCACCGATGCCGTGGAAATCGCTGCCTCCCAGGGGCAACAGGTCGTGCTGGCGGGCGACCGCCAGGAGGCGTTCAATGGCCTGTTGGTAGTAGTCCTGATAGTAGACCTCGATACCGATGAGGCCGGCTTGCTTGAGTTGCAGCACCAGGGGATCCAGGTTCTGGAAGTCGCGGGGGTGAGCCAGGACGGGCAGGCCAGATGCGGCTGTGAGGAGATGCACTGCCTCAGCGGGGGTTATCTTCTCTCGCTCCACGTAGGCGGGGCCGTTGCGGCTGAGGTAGCGATCGAAGGCTTCCTCTAGGGAGGAGATGTGGCCGCCCTCCAGCATGGCCAGGGCGATGTGGGGACGCCCTACCGCGCCGTCGCCGGCGATCTCCTTCACTCGCTGCCAGGAGACGTCGATCCCCAGGCCCTTGAGCTTGGCGAGCATCTTCTGGCCCCGCTCCAGGCGTGAGCGGCGCAGTCGAGCCAGGCGATCTTGGAAGCGCGGGTTACGCCAGTCGAGGAAGTAGCCCAGCACATGCACCTCTTCCTGGGGCAGATCGGTGCTCAGCTCTACGCCGGGGATAAACAGCAGTCGAGGGTGCTTGTGGGCCGCTTCCAGGGCCTCGGCAATACCATCGGTGCAGTCATGGTCGGTGATGGCAAGCACCTCCAGACCTCTGCTGACGGCTCGCTCGATAAGCTCAGTGGGGGTGAGGCGACCGTCGGAGAAGGTGGTGTGGGTGTGGAGGTCGGCCCTACTGGCCATGCTTGCTGACCTCCCTGTCGATGCGGACGATGCTCTGGGCACGGCCGCTGGCTTCATCGATGTCCAGCAGGACGGAGTTAAAAATGGCGGCTCCTCTTTCTACCGGCGCAAAGCGGATAGGAAGCTGGGTGAGGAAACGCTCGATGACCGGCTTGACTTCTACGCCGATGATGGAGTCGCGTGGCCCGACCATGCCCGCGTCGGTGACGAAAGCAGTGCCCTTGGGCAGGACACGGGCATCGGCGGTGGCGACGTGGGTATGGGTGCCGATGACAGCGCTGACGCGCCCGTCCAGGTACCAGGCCAGGGCCGCCTTCTCGCTGGTGGCCTCGGCATGCATATCGACGATGATCACGGGGGTGTCGTGGAGATGCTCAAGGGCGTCGTCGGCGGCGCGAAAGGGGCAGTCCGCGTCGACGCCCATGAAGGTGCGGCCTTGCAGATTGATAAAGGCTGCGCCATGGGCGATCAGCAGGCCACGACCGGGCACGCCGGGCGGGTAGTTCAGCGGTCGCAGGATGGGCGATTCGCCGTCCAGGACGGGATAGATCTCGCGGATTTCCCAGACGTGGTTGCCGGAGGTGATGACATCCACGCCGGCAGCGAGGAGCTCATCGGCGGTGGCCAGGGTGAGGCCGCGGCCGCCGGCGGCGTTCTCGCCGTTGGCGACCACTAGGTCGGCCTCGGTCTCTTGCCTGAGGGCAGGCAGAAGGGCCTGCAGCGTCCTGCGGCCCAGCCGGCCCACCACGTCACCTATGAAGAGGATCTTCATTACGGCTGTTGAGGGCAGCAAAGGGGGGAGCGACGACCAGTTGAGTCAATATCGCCGCTCCCCCACCTTCGCTATTTCGCGTACTCGACTGCCCGCTTCTCGCGGATCACGGTAACCTTGATCTGCCCCGGATATTCTAGTGTCTCCTCGATTTTCTTGCTGATGTCTTTAGCCAGGCGCATCGCCTCCAGGTCGTCGATGTCTTCTGGCTTGACGATGATGCGAATCTCGCGGCCAGCCTGGATGGCATAGCACTTATCGACCCCATGGAAGCCGTTGGCTACTTCCTCCAGGGCCCGCAGTCGCTTGATGTACTGCTCCAAGGATTCGCGGCGGGCACCCGGCCGGCTGCCGCTGATGGCGTCGGCGATGATGCAGATGACCGCCTCGACGGTGGCGGGCTCTACCTCTTCATGGTGGGCCTCGATGCAGTGAACGACCGCTGGGCTCACGCCGTGGCGGCGAGCCATCTCGGCGCCGATGAGGGCATGGGTTCCCTCCACTTCATGGTCGATGGCCTTTCCCAGGTCGTGAAGGAGGCCGCCGCGGCGGGCAATGTTGGCATCGGCGCCAAGCTCATCGGCGAGCATGCCGGCAATGCGGGCCGTCTCTACGGCGTGCTTGAGTTGGTTCTGGCCGTAGCTGTAGCGATACTTGAGGCGGCCCAGCGCCTTCACGATCTCTGGGTGGAGGCCGGGCACTCCTGCCTCTACCACAGCCTGTTCGCCCGCCTCTCTGATGGTGGCGTCGACCTCTTTCTGGGCCTTCTCCACCATGTCCTCGATGCGCGCGGGGTGGATGCGGCCGTCGCTGATCAGTCTGGTGAGGGCCACGCGGGCGATCTCGCGGCGCACGGGGTCGAAGGTGGAGAGGGTTACGGCATCGGGGGTGTCGTCGATGATGACGTCCACGCCGGTGA
>Ga0111178_120_pt1 | contig 8557 bp, 11 predicted proteins | sample DeeMarSWOR324_28_FD_80225 | JGI IMG/M metagenome (GOLD analysis project Ga0111178, IMG submission 80225) | Dehalococcoidia bacterium SM23_28_1 | reverse complement strand
CCGACTTCCCCCTCATGCAGCGGATCAAGGAGCAGTTCGACCCTCAGGGCATCCTCAGCCCCGGCCGATTCCTGGGGAGGCTATGAGCGAGATGAGCGAGCGGAAAACGACGCCTGCCCACGAGAGCTCCGGCGGCCCTGATGGCTCCGCCCTCCAGGACATCCTGCGCTGCGTCCACTGCGGCCTCTGCCTCAACCACTGCCCCACCTACGTCGAGCTAGGCCTGGAGACCGAGTCGCCCCGCGGCAGGCTCTACCTCATGCGCGCCGTAAGCCAGGGCCGTATCCCCGTCAGCGATAACGTCGTCCGTCACCTCGACCTTTGCCTGCAGTGCCGCAACTGCCAGGCCGTTTGCCCCTCCGGCGTCCGCTACGGCCAGATCATGGAAGAAACCAGGGCCGAGATCCTGCGCGATGGCCGCCAAGCCCCCGCGTCCTGGCGAGCCAGCCGCCTCGTCCTGCGGCGCTTCTTCTCTGACCCCGAGCGCCTTCGTTACCTGATGACCGCCCTCGGCCTGTACCAGCGTTCCGGCTTCCAGGGCCTGCTGCGGCGCTCCCGTCTTCTCAGCCTTCTGCCCGGCCCCTGGCGAAACCTGGAGCAACTGGTGCCCCGAGTCCTGACCCGCCCCTTCACCGCTCGAGGCGTCGTCGGCAGCCCCGCCGATGGCCCGCCCAAGTTCAGGGTAGCCCTCCTGTCCGGCTGCATGATGCCCTATATCTTCGCCCACGTGCACGAGGCCACCGTCCGCCTGTTGGTGCGCCACGGCTGTCAGGTAGTAGTGCCGCCGGAGCAGGGCTGCTGTGGAGCCCTCCACCTCCACGCCGGCGACCGCGAGGAGGCCAAACGCCTCGCCCGCCGCAACATCGACGTCTTCCTGGCCGAGAACGTCGATGCCATCATCGTCAACGTTGCCGGCTGCGGCGCAGCCATGAAGGAATACGGCCAGCTACTGAAGGACGACCCCCGCTACGCCGAAAAGGCCGGCCGCTTCAGCGCCCTGGTCAAGGACGTGCACGAGTTCTTGGCAGACCTGCCCCTGAGCGATGGTCTCGGCACCCTGAACCAGGTAGTCACCTACCAGGACCCTTGTCACCTGCTCCACGCTCAAGGTATCAAGTCCCAGCCCAGGGCCCTCCTTCAGGCCATCCCCGGCCTGGAGCTCGTGGAGATGAGCCATCCCGATCGGTGCTGCGGCAGCGCCGGCTTCTACAACATCCTCCACCCCCGAATGGCCCAACTCCTGCTGGACCACAAGATGCAGGATGTGGCCACCACCGGCGCCCAGATCATCGCCACCGGCAATGCCGGCTGCGCCCTCCAGCTGGAGGCCGGCCTGAGGCGCCACGGCCTCCCGGGAAGAGTCGCTCACGTCGTGGAGCTTCTGGACGAGGCCTACCGAAACGGCCCCCGTTCAGAGTAGTTCCTACCCCCCAGCACTTTCGGCCCAACCTCCAGCCCAGCCTATTCAGCCGCCCAAAAAGGCCGCGCTAGCGCTTTTAACCCTCTTTTAACCCCCCGAGCGCTCCTATTCATCATGAAGTCAGCCCCTTATTCGTCTTACTTAGTGACACAGGCATAGCGACGCCTTGTTGGTCGCTAGCCGGAAGGTTGTCGAAGATTATGGAAAGTCCACTAGGCGCCAGATCTTACGTAACGAGGAGCCCTCTTCTCGCGTCTGAATATGTGACGGCACAAGTGTTGGTAAGTATACGCTCCCGCACTAGGGAGTCTGCCGCACTCCCTGCCCTCCTGAGGGACTCGGAGGTAGCGGTTAGGGTATGAGTGCTAATAAGGGCTGGCGGCCGTTCACCGCCAGAGAACGGAAGGTATGAACCTGCCTCTCATCGGCAGATCCTCGGCGGCAGCCGCCGATACAAAAGAGGCGCAGGCAGAGCGTCCAGCCCCTGCGCCCTCTATAGCCGACTTCTCTACTCGCTATCGCCACTTCTACCCCAAGGTTTTCGCCTACGTCTACGGTCGCGTCCAGGAGAAGGAAGTATCCCTCGACATCGTCTCGGAAGTCTTCGAGAGGGCCTTCGCCAAGGGTTCCTCCCTCCGCTCCGATGGCGCCTTTGAGGCCTGGCTATTCACCATCGCCCGCAACGCCGTAGCCAGCCATTGGCGCAAGGAGAAACCGGCAGCCAAGGCCATGCACAGCGTCGCCTGGGAGTGGGAGCTCACCCAGCATCATCGCGACCCCGAACAGACCCTCCTGGAGCGCGAGCAGATGGCGATCCTTCTCTACCATGTCCACCAGCTCTCCCAGCGAGAGCAAGAGATCCTCTCTTTGAAGTTCGACGCCGAGCTAAGCAATCAGCACATCGCCCGGGTCATGGGAACCAGCGAGGTCAACGTCCGGGTCACCCTGTATCGGGCGCTGCATAAGCTGCGAGATCGAATGAAGAGTGTGCCGCAATGAACGAAGAAGAACAGGCCAAGAGACTCTGCGACGCCATAGACGCCCTCATCCGGGGTGAACAGCCCGACATGGAGCTCGATGACCAGGAGCTTATTGACCTCCTGCGCGTCGCCCGCATACGTCACCAGGCCGGCAAGGCTTTGGCTAACGTCGGCCTCACCTACCAGGAGCTGCTGCGTCGTGTCCTCAAGGCCCGTATAGTAGCCCGCCAGATGGAGCAGGGGCATGAGAAGGCTGATGATGCCGCCCCAGAAGTGAGCAGCATTATGGACGAAGACCCAAGCGACTTCCTCGACCCCCTGGAGCCCGGTTACGGCAAGCTTCTCAACTTCCTGGACTTCCAGCCCAGGACACCCCACCCTGCACCCGCCGTCCCGACCACGACCGCCCAGGCCCGCCCGGCCGTCGCCCGCCAGCATCGGCCGAGAATGCGCACCCTCATTCCTCACTGGCTGCGATGGAGGAGCCGGAACCCCGACAAGGCGCAAGCCCTTTCCGCCGCCCTCGACCGTCTCGTCTCCAGCCGAAAGCGCACCATCTCCGCCGACGACCCCGAAATCGACGAACTGCTACAGGTAGCCCGGCTGCGTCGGTTCGTCGGCCAGAGTCTGGCCAACGCCGGCAGCCCTTACAAGAGACGGCTCTGGACGGTCCTCCGCATGCGCTTGGCTGCCTCTCTGCGCCGCCAGGCCTACGCTGCCCAGCGGCCGGCCGTCGTCGCCGCCGTTGGCCGCTTGTCATGGCAGCAGGCCACAGCGGTAGCCGCTGGCATAGCCTTGCTGCTGGCTGCCCTGGGGCCCCTACCAGCCACAGGCTTCGCCGATCATCCCATAGCTCACCTGCTGAGCCTGGTTGAGCAAGGCGTGGGCGTGGAAGAGGTCGACGGCCCGCCTCCCACCGAGGTGCCCGTTACAGCCCCCGAGGAGCTTATTGCGCCAGAAGAAGCCGCCCAGCGTCTCGGCCTTGCCGTTAGCCAGCCTTCCTATCTGCCCGAGGGCTTCGAACTGGCTCGCTCCAGCTACCATCCCCGCAGCATTACCTCTCCTGAGCAGGGGATGCTCGTCCTTGCCTACACCATCGGCGGCATCGATCCCACGACGGTCAGCGTAGGCGAACCCATACTAGTCATCTACCAAGAGAGAGCTTCCTCTGACACCATGGCCGTGATGAATGGCCAGTCCGAAGACCTTCTGTTAGCAGGCGATGTGTCCGCCACCTATGCGCACGCCCTGTGGATCGCTGGCGAACAAGGAACCCTCGAGGGCACGGACCCGAACGCCGAAAGCCTCTTCTTCATCAACGGCGACGTTCGAGTCATCATCACCTACAGGGACGGCGACCAAGAGAAGGAAGAGCTCGTGCGCATCGCTGAGTCGATGCTGACCCAGTAGGACAGACCAGACACTTCGGCCCCACAGGCCCAGGACGAAGCGAAGGGGCGGCCAGCATGCTGGCCGCCCCTTTAGTTTGTCTTCTCCTTTTCGCCCGCGCCCCTACTCTATGTCCTCTCGCAGCCTTCTCTCCCTCATCATCTCGTACAGCAGGTTCTCCACCACCATCAACAGTAGAAGAACCGCCCGCTGCTGCCGTCGTGGCAGACGAGCCAGGAACTGCAGCAGGTCAGCATCTACCTTCTCGGCCAGAGCGAGGCGATTCTCACCAACGTCGGCCATCACTCCTACCCTTGCCGGCTGGACAGCCTAGAATCCTGACTGGCCGATTCCTTTCCGCGTCCTCCTCCTCGCGTGTCCTCCACAAGATGCTCCATGCCCTCCAGCAGAAGGAGCAAACGCCGTTGCCGATTACGAGGCAGGCGGGCCAAGAAGCGCAGAAGGTCCGGGTCCACGTTGGCCTCGTAGCCCTCGTAGACCCGCTTCAGAGTGCGCACCGTGGGATAGCCGGCGGCCTCAAACAGGTCGTCGGCGTCCACGTGTATGGCCTGAGCAAGCCTGAGGATGACGGCGGCACTAGGGTTCCGCACGTCCCCATTCTCCAGCTGCGATAGGTAACCCTGACTGACAGCAGCCTGCCCGGCCAGCTGCCCCTGGGTGAAACCTACCTCCTCACGCAGCTCCCGAATCTTCTTGCCGAGCTCCATATTCCCACCGCCTCTCTGAGCGTGCTGACATTCTGAACCTTTTTGTTAAATTTGTCAATACAACTCTTGACAGTAACCTGATATTGATATAATAATAAACGGGTTTAGAAGCTTCTTTCAAGAATAGTGCAGACCATATGTTCCATAACACTCCACAAAGGAGGTGGTCGAGAGGGTGAATGACAAGGCTGACAAGCTCTGCCGCGTCATCGATGACCTTCTCCTCTCGCAGCCCCACAAGACCTTGGTGGTAGAGCCTGAGCTGCAAGAGTTGCTTGGTGTGGCGCAGCTCCGTCGTGAGGCCGGACGCAGAATTGCCGCGATCGGCGCCTCTCGGCAGGAGGAGAGCTGGCAACAGCTAGAAGCAATCCTGCAGGTCCGATAGCCCCGGCCCTATTGGGCGCAACCGGCCAAAGGAGGTAACAATCCATGAAAATCTTGCCAAAACTACTCCCGCTTGTGATAGCTGCCACTGTTCTCGTAGCGATCGCTGGCGGAGCGCTCCTGCTCCAGTCTTCGGACAACGCTGAAGCGAGGGCCATCTCCAGCGATTCCCTCTCCTGCAGCGCCGCGGGCGCTCCAGCCGATGCGCTGGTTATCGCATCTGACTCGGCAGGGACATCTCTCACAACCACTGACACTGCTACCGCCTCAGCCACCTGCTACTTCGCTGGCATTACCATATTTCCGAACGGTTGCGGTAACCAGGACCTCTACGTCCTGAGATACCTCTGCTACACCCCATCGAGGGGCTGGCACTACGTGAACTACGCCTACTGCATATAGGCTAGGCATCGGACCAACAACCCTGTAGAACGGCGGCGGGATCCCCTGCCGTCGTTCTACTCTTTCCCTCCTTGACAATCATCTTCCACTGCCAGGCGGTCTCCCACCGCCGTGTCCGCGCGAGCGGCTGTGCCCGCCGTCACCTCCACAGCGTCTCGGGCCCCCCGCCCACCCAAGGCCAGGCGAAACGGCCTGAGCGCCGGTGCCACCTTCACCACCTTGCCCTCCCTATCCATGAAGATCACATCGATGGGGAAGCGCATGAAGAAGGTATGCACCGAGGAGCAAGGCGCAAGTAGCAGACCCTCCCCTTCCTCCAGCCGACGACGCCCCATGAGGCCGACAAACCGCGCCCAAAGGCTCTCCGCTTTGCGTAACTGTCCAGACACGGTCGTTCCCTTGCTTACGTTTACGATCCTGACCACAATGGGGATACGATATCACTGGCTTGGCAGAGCGTCCAGCCGCTGCCCCATGCTCTCCAGCAGAAGCAGTATGTAGCGCTGCTGGTCCTGCGACAGGCCAGCCAAGAATCTCAGCAGGTCAGGGTCAACCTTAGTCTGGTAGTTGTTGTTGGCCCTGCCAACGCTCCTGACCGGCGTATAGCCCGCTGCGTCCAGCAGTTCATGGGGATCGACGTAGAGGGCACTCGCCAGGCGCAAGAGGATGGCAGCGCTCGGGTTCTTGACCTCTTCCCTCTCCAACTGGCAGAGGTAGCCTTGGCTCACCTGGGCGTAACTGGCCAGTTGGGCCTGGCTCAGGTCCATCTGCTCCCGCAACTCGCGAATTCGTCTGCCCAGCTTCATGTCCACATCCCTCTGGTCCCCTACTACATCATCTGGCCTGATATGCGAATGATAGCCGGGCCCAAGATGACCAGCATAAACGCTGGGAAGATGCACATGACCAGTGGAAACATCATCTTGATCGGCGCTTCGTGTGCCAACTGCTCCGCCCGCTGCCGTCGATGCGTCCGCATCTGGTCCGACTGTACCTTCAGCACATGGGCGATGCTCACCCCTAGCTGTTCAGCCTGGATGACGGCGTTCACAAAGGAGATCAGCGCTGGCACCCCTGTGCGCTCGCCCAGGTCGCTCAGGGCCTCCCGCCGCAGTCGCCCCATACTCACCTCTCGCAGCGTCTGCGAAAGCTCCTCGGCCAAAGGCCCCTTCATCTGCTCACCCACCTTGGCCAGGGCAGCGTCCAGACCCAGCCCCGCCTCCACGCAGGTTGTGATCAGGTCCAGGCCATCCGGCAGGCTCTTGACGATCGACCGCTGCCTCGACTTCACCGCTGTCCTCAGCCAGAACAAGGGCAGGCAGAAGCCGATGATACCCATCACCAGCAGACCCATGAATCCCTGAGCGTTCACTCCCCCCATAGCGGCGAGGGCCACGATGGCCAGTCCGCCGAACAAGGCGGTAGACAGGGCCGAAAAGGTTACGAACGTAGAGGCCGTCATAGAACTGCCGGCCATGATCAGCGACTTCTGGATGCTGGCCAGCAAGTTGACCGGCAGCATGCTCGCCAGACTCCTCCCGAAACCCTGAATGGTGGGAAGCAGTATCCTGTCGCTGAACGGCAGCACCAGCTCCGATAGGTCGCCAGTGGCCACCTGCTTTCGCAACGTTTCGATGCGCATCTCCGCGACGCTCGTCCGCGGCCTCACCACACCCACCACCAACAGAGCCACAGCTCCGAAAACGACGAAAGCGATGATTAGTGCAAACATCTGCCGCTACACCTCGAAACTCATCATAGAGCGAATCAACACGATGCCCAGAACCTCCAGCCCGACTGCCATGATCAGCAAGACCTTCCCCACGGTTTCAGTGAATAGCGGAGTCATGTAGTCAGGGTTAATGGCAAGCATGACCAGTCCCACGAAGATGGGCAGACCGCCGATCACAAACCCGGTCAACCGCTGCTGAGCCGTCAGGGTCTTGATCTCCCCCCGAATGCGGTCCCGCTCCCTCATGGTGTAGGCCACGTTGTCCAGCGTCTGGGCCAGATTGCCCCCTACCGACCTCTGGATAGCGATAGCGGTAACAACCATCTCCATGTCCGGGCTCGCTATGCGATCGGCCAGAGCCTGGATAGCCGCCTCAGCTCCGGCGCCCAGGTTCGCCTCCTGCAGCATCCGCTTCAGCTCGCTCGCCAACGGTGGCGATAGCTGGCGGCTGGCGTACTCGAAGCTCTGCAGCAATCCATACCCCGACTTCAGGGAGTTGGAGACCAAGGTGAGCATCTCCTCCAGTTGCCCGTTGACCTTGGCCTGCCTCTTGCGCCGCCGAGAACTCACGTACCAGCGCGGCAAGAAATAGCCGATCGGGGCCATCGGCAAGGCGATGAGCACATTGCGCGTCAGAATGTAAGTCAGCAGAAACAGGATCAAGGCCACCGCAAACCGCAGGGTCATGTATTCGCCCACCCGCAAGGGGATGCCCGCCCGTTCCAGCGCCAGGGCTGAGCTCTCCACCTGGCGACTGCCAGCCAGAAGGCCAGCAAAGGGACCCAGCTTACTCCGGTCGGTGGAGCGCAACAGCGACTCATCACCGCCACCGCCGGCCTTCGGCCGGCTCGTCTCGCCCCGACTGAAGTACTCCAGGCGACGGCTAAGGGTCCGCTGCCCTGAGCCCCGTATCTGAGAGATGCCAATGACAACCAGGGTTACAGCGGCCATCACGGCCAGGGCTACTAGAAGCGCTAACGGTTGCATCGTCTACCACTCCGCTACGTTCTGAAACAACCCCTCGGGCAGAGCAATGCCGCTCTGGGCGAAACCATCGACAAAGCTGGGACGGATGCCGGTGGACTGCAGTTTCCCTAGAATGTGGCCGTGCTCATCGATGCCCTTCTGCTCAAAGCGGAAAATGTCCTGAAGAGTGACAACCTGCCCCTCCATGCCGGCCACCTCAGTGATGTGGGTTATGCGCCGGCTGCCGTCGCGGAAGCGCGCTATCTGAAGGACCAGATGAAGGGCCGATGACATCTGCTCACGAATGGCCCGCATTGGCAGGTCCAAATTGGCCATCAGCACCATGTTCTCCAGCCTGGCTAGGGCATCGCGAGGCGAGTTAGAGTGGATCGTGCTCAGCGACCCCTCGTGGCCGGTGTTCATCGCATTGAGCATGTCAAAGGCCTCGCCCCCACGCACCTCGCCGATGATGATCCGATCCGGCCGCATGCGCAGGGCATTACGCAACAGCTCCCGCTGACTCACCTCTCCCCGCCCATCCACGTTGGGCGGCCGA
>Ga0111178_168_pt1 | contig 8787 bp, 8 predicted proteins | sample DeeMarSWOR324_28_FD_80225 | JGI IMG/M metagenome (GOLD analysis project Ga0111178, IMG submission 80225) | Dehalococcoidia bacterium SM23_28_1 | reverse complement strand
CGGCATGCCGAAGATTGAGGGCGGGCGGACAGTCTACGAGGCCTCACCCACCAGCATGGCAGATTACGCTGTCTGGTGCGCCCGCAACGGAGTCCGCATCGTCGGTGCTTGCTGCGGCAGCACGCCCGAGCATATCGAGGCGATGGCTAGGACGCTGGCCCGCGAGCTGTGACGCCTACGGCTCCGGAAAGCCGAGGTAGGACGCGAACCGCGACGAGAAGTCGGGTCTCTCCGCCAGGGAGACGTGCCGGGTCCGCCGCGCCAGCCGCCTCGCTTCCCGCAGTCGGCCCGGGAACATGAGGGCAAGCTTGGCACCCATGCCGGCTACGTTGCCGACGGGATGTATCCGCCCCCGCAGCGCCTCCGGAAGCATTCCCAGGGCCAGCAGGCTCTCGGCCCGCATGGAGCTGCCGAAGGCACCGCCCACGAACACCCGCTCGATAGAATCCGGCTCCAGACCAGCCTCCTCCAGAATGCTCTCGACACCCGTGCGGACGGCCGCCTTGGCCAGTTGCACCTGACGAATGTCCGCCTGGATCAGCTGGATGGGCTCCCCCGACTCATCCTGGCGAAGAACGAAGCGGCGCTGTCCTCCATCCTCCCGCACGCCGGCACGCAGGTCGGACGGCATGTCGGCCGGGAGCTGGCCCGGCCCCAGGAGGCGCCCACTGGGCAACACCAGACCGCGGCCCACCAGAATGGCCACCGCATCCGCCAGCCCAGAGCCACACAGACCCAACGGCGGCGCTCCATCGATGGTGTCCAGCCGCAGCCGCCCATTCTCCTCCTCCACTCGCTCCACCGCGCCGGCGACGGCCGCCATCCCCGAGGAGATATGCACCCCCTCGAAGGCCGGCCCCGCGGCGCAGGAGCAGCCCACCGCCATCCGCCGAGATAGCAGCACTATCTCACCGTTGGTGCCCAAGTCGATGAACAGCCCTGGCTTGTGCCAGCCAGCGAGCCCCAGCGCCAGCAGCCCCGCCACAGCGTCCGAGCCGATCTGCCCACCCACGCCCGGCAGGAGCCTCACCCGCGCGTTGGCCAATCGTTGAAAGCCCAGAACGCCGGCAGCCACTGGCGGCGTCTCGGTGAAGACCGGACGGTAGGGTGCTACGCCCAGCGGCCAGGGGTCCACCCCTCGGAAGAGATGCATCATCGTCAGGTTGCCCACCGCTGTCAACCTGGAAACCGTCTCAAGAGAAACGCCGTGGTGAGAGCATAGCTCCACCAACTGCTCCTCTATCGCCCTGACGAGGCAGCTCTGAACCTCGGCCAGCTGCTCCTCACCCTGGTGAGCGTAGACGATGCGCGACACGACATCGGCTCCGAAGGCCCGCTGCGGATTGGCAAACGCGCCGACCCCGATCTGCCGCGCCTCAGCCAGGTCCACCAGATAGCAGACCACCGTGGTCGTACCGATGTCGATGGCCGCCCCGTGACCGGTGGCCAGCCGTCGCTCGCCGTGCCGCTCCTCGGCCGACTCCGGCACGGCAGCCTCCGTGAGGATGCGCAGGGCGGCAGGAGGTGCCAGCGCCGGGATGACGATGCGGCAATCGCGTTCAACCGAAGCCTGGCAGGCCAGTCGCCAGCCAGCCTTCACAGCCGCGTCCCCCAGGAGAACGCGATCTTCCGGAGCCGGTCGAGGAGCCCCCTCCAGGAAGCGGACGCGGCAGTCGCCGCACGTCCCTCGGCCGCCGCACTCGGAATCAATGCCCAGGCCGGCTGCCTTTACCGCTGCCAGCAGATTGCCGCCCCGCTGCACCTCGATCTCTGACTGAAAGCCGTGCAGCACGACGCGCACAACATCCATTACGCGCCTCCCACCCACGGCCACCACAAGTGGCGTCCGAGGGAGTGCCCTCTCGCCTTCACAGGCCATCCTGAATATACTATTAGCCTGGCTCTCCAGCAAAGCACATGCCTGCCGGACGGCCGGAGAGGAGTGACCGCCATGCTGGCCCGCGAGAGGGTGCTCATGGCCCTCAACCACGAGGAGCCGGACAGGGTGCCCATCGACCTTGGCAGCACCCCAGTGACCGGCATCTGTCGCAATGCTTACGCCGACCTCCTCGCCTGCCTGGGCCTCTCAGCGCGGGAGATCCGCATAGCGGACATGCTCCAGCAACTCGCCAGCGTTGACGAAGATGTCCTCCAAGCCCTGGACGTGGACTTTCGGCCTGTCACCACCAACCCGCCGGCCAGCTTTCGCCTTCAGGTTCGCGACGAGGGTGACCGCGAGAGCTACTACGACCAGTGGGGGGCCAAGCTGAGCCGACCCAAGGCTGGCGGCTACTACTTCGACTACGTCCAGTATCCAGTCAAGGAATCCACCCCAGAGGCTCTCGACCGCTACTCCTGGCCCGATCCCGACGACCCCAGCCGTTATGAGGGGCTGCGCGAGCGGGCGCGGGCTCTCCGCGAACGGACGCCCTACGCACTGGTGGGCACCTGCGATTTGGGCACCGACATCCTGGCCAGGCCACAGTGGATCCGCGGCTACGCTGCGTCCATGCTTGACCTCGCAGCCGCCTCCGATTTCGCCGAAGCGTTCCTGGAGCGGCTCACCCAGATCGCCGTGCGCGCCTGGAGCCACTTTCTCGACCAGGTGGGCGAATACCTGGACGTGGCGGCCTTCTACGACGATCTGGGGATGCAGGACCGTCCTCTCATCTCACCGACGATGTACCGCCGCCTGGTCAAGCCGCGGCACGCCCGCATCATCGAGACCATCAAGGCCCGAACGAAGGCCAGGGTCTTCATGCATTCCTGCGGCGCCGTAGGCGAGTTCATCCCCGATATCATCGAGATCGGAGTGGACATCCTCAATCCCATCCAGGTATCGGCCGCCGGCATGGGCGACACGGCCGAGCTGAAGCGCCGCTACGGCTGGCATCTGACGTTCTGGGGCGGTGCCTGCGACTCGCAACGGGTGCTCCCATTCGGCACGCTGGCGGAAATACGGGAGGAAACACGACGGCGCATCGCCGATCTGGCGCCCGGCGGCGGCTTCGTCTTCGCCCCCATCCATAACATCCAGGACGACGTCTCGGGCGAGAAAACGCTGACGCTCTATCGCACGGCCCTGGAGCAGGGACGCTATCCCATCGGGTGAGCACCCACGGGACGCGCGCCTATTCGGCCAGGCTTAGCCAGCGCCGAAATGCTCTCGGTTCCAGCGACGCCCCTCGTCCAGCATGGCCAGGTAGTTCTGCTTGGGGATGTAGTTGGCGGCGGTGTTGCCGGTGCCCAGGCAGTAGCCGGTGCCCTTGACGCCGCAGGTCTCCAGGATCTGACGGGTTCGGGCGCGCACCTGCTCCTCTGTGCCGCCGCCGAGCAAGTGCATGTCCACGCCGCCCAGGATGGCGATGCGGTCACCCCAGCGGCGGTAGACCTCCTCCACCGGCATGATCTTGTCTTCAAACGAGTGCTTGGCGTCGATGCCGATATCGTCGATAGCTTCGTCCATTATCCTGTAGACGTTGCCGCAGGAGTGGAAGATGAGGAGCTTCCCCGCCTGGTGGGTGATGTCGGCGATCTTCTTGTAGTGGGGGAAGATGTAGCGACGTAGGACGTCCGGCGAAACGAGGGTGCCGCTATAGAAGCCGAGGTCGTCGCTGAGTAGCATTATCGCCGCGTTGTCAATGGTGACGGCCTGGGCGAAAGTGGCAGTCACCAGCTCGCCCACCCGCTGGCAAATGGCCTCTATCAGGTCGGGCTGGTCATGCAGGGCAAAGGAGAAGGACTGCAGGCCCATGAGCCAGGTAGCGTTCTCGAAGATGCCACCGAAGTGAAAGACGGCGACCTTCATCCCCTCCGGCACGCGGGCGCTGACGTACTCCAGGGCTATCTGCCTGATCTCCTCGGCCTTGGGCCAGGGGTACGCCTCGAAGTCGGCCCAGCTCTGGATGGGGCCGCTGGCCTCATCCTGCCAGTGGCGCTGGCCGTCGGGCCAGTTCTGGACGCCGGCGGTATCGGCGACGGCCTTCAAGCTCCGTGGAAAGCTAAGGCCGGTCACCATGAACACGTAATCGTAGCCCACCTCGTAGCAGAAGCGGACGTACATATCGAGGGACTTCATGAGAAGCGGAAGTTCGTCGCTGGAGAGCTCGAGGGTAGGCTCCTCGATGTAGCGGTGCAGGTTGACGGGGAACTTCTCCCCCAGGACGGCCTCGACCATGCCGGGGTCGGCGAACAGCTCAAAGAAGGGCACCGGCCCTGGCGGACCCTGGCGCAGGATGGTCCGGCGCAGGTTCTCGAAATCGGGCTGGCGCTGCACGGCAAACCGCGGTCCGGAAGACTGGAAGCTCATCGTGGTCCCTCCTGGCAGACGGCGGGCCTCACTGGCCCCTGCAGCCATTATAACGATGCCTTGCCCTCAGGCAACAGCCTGCCCTGGCCTCACGCCGCCCGGAACCAATCGCAGACCTCTTCCGGCAGATCGCAGGCGAGAGCCTCCTGCTGGCTGCTGCCCAGGCAGGACTTGAGCACGCAGAAGACAAGGCCACAGCGTCGCACCGCCTCGTCGGCAGCATCGGCGGCGAACAGGTCCAGCCCGCCCAGCGTCCTGTCGGGCATGCCGACGGCATCCAGGTCCGCCGACGCCCATCCGATGAAGGTCTGCATGTCGATCAAGGGGTCCACCTCCGGCCGGCAAGGTTCCAAGATACAGTAGATCTCGTCGGGCAGACACGACCGCATACTGAGCGCCCGCTCTCGGCAGATCACCTCGGACAGGGCGCGCATCACCGACAGGGTTGTCGCCTCAGCCTCCTCGAAGGACGCCAGCTTCCCTCTCTTCTGCACCTGTGCTATGAACTCTCGGTACTCCATCTCGCCGCTCTCCTCCTGAGCTAGACGAACCGCTCCTTCAGGCTCTCGTACTGCCCGAGCGCCGGCGCCCTGGCCAGCTCCAGCAGCCGACTGACCGGCGAGCCGTCCGCCAGCGCCCTCACCTGGTCCTCATAGACCGGGGCCCCCTCCACCTGGTAGATGACGCCCACCGGGATGCACTCCTGTGCCTTGTGCCAGGCCGCCGTGCGGTCGCTGGGGTCATAGCCCTCTTCCTCCGCCAGATCATAGACCCTCTCGCGGTACCAGGCGTAGGTGTTCACCCGGTTGAAGGTGACGCACGGCTGGAGCACGTCGACCAGCGCATACCCCCGATGGCGCACGCCCTGGGCGATGACCCCGGCCATGTGCTTCGGGTCGCCGGAGAAGGCTCGGGCGATGAAAGTGGCCCCCGCCGCCAGGGCGATGGCCGCCGGGTTGAAGGCCGCTTCGATGGCGCCGTCGGGCGAGGTGGTGGTGATGAAGCCGGCGTCGCTGGTCGGCGAATACTGGCCCTTGGTCAGGCCGTAGATCTGGTTGTTCTCCACGATCTGGGTGATGTCGGGATTGCGGCGGCAGGTGTGCACGAAGTGATTGCAGCCGATGCCGTAGGAATCGCCGTCGCCGTTGACCACGATGACGTGCAGTTCGGGGTTAGCCAGCTTGGCTCCGGTGGCCACCGCCAGAGGTCGGCCGTGGATGGTCATGTAGCCGTTGGCGTTCGTGTAGTCGGGAAGCTTGCTGCCGCAGCCAATGCCCGAGACGAGAAGCACCTGGTGGGGAGCGATCCCCAGCTCGGCCAGGGCCAGCTTCAGCGCCTTGAGGATTGCGTAGTCGCCGCAGCCGGCGCACCAGGTGACCTCCACCGTAGTGTCATAGGTCTTGGCGTCCATCTTTGTCACCATCGCTCACCTCCTACCGCAGCTCGGCCACGATGTCCTCGGGCGAGAAGGGCCGGCCGTCGTACTTGTTGACAGTTCGATCCACGCTGAGGCCGGTGCACATTCGGATGAGGCGGGCCATCTGCGACGTGTAGTTCTGCTCCACCGCTACCGTGTGGCGGCAGGCCTTCAGCATCCGAGCGGCCTCATCCTCGGGAAATGGCCACAGGTCACTGAAGTGGAGCAGGTTGGCGCTGCCGCCGCTGGCTTTCAGCAGGTCGACCGCCTCCCGGCAGGGCCCATAGCTCGACCCCCAGCAGACCAGGGTCAGGTCCGCCTCCTGCGGGCCGTACCGCTTGGGCGGACGCATCTCCTCCGCCGCCGCAGCCAGCTTGCGCATCCGCTTGTCCATCATCCGCTGCCGGTTGGTGATCTCCTCCGTGATGTGGCCGTACTCGTCGTGCTCATCACTGCTGATGGCCTGCACCGCCTTGGGATGGCCCGGCGCCGCCCGCGGCGAGATACCCGAGTCGCTGAAAGCGAAACGACGGTAGCCGTCCTCCAGCCGCTCCACATCTTCCGCCGAGAGCAACTGGCCGCGGTCGATGCTCACCGTCGAGAAGTCGATTGCCCCCTTGTCCAGGCTGCGCAGGGAGCTGGCCAGAAACTGGTCGGAGAGAATGATCACCGGACACTGGTAGCGCTCGGCAAGATTGAACGCCCGCCAGCCGGCCTCGAAGCACTCCTCCACCGTCCCCGGCGCCAGCACAACGCGGGGGAACTCCCCCTGCGAGGCGTTGATCACGAACAGCAGGTCTCCCTGCTCGGTGCGCGTGGGGAGGCCGGTGGACGGCCCACCCCGCTGCGCCTCCACCACCACCAGCGGCACCTCGGTCATGCCCGCCAGGCCCAGAGCCTCCGCCATCAGCGAGAAGCCGCCGCCAGAGGTCGCCGTCATCGCTCGTGCTCCCGCGTAGGAGGCCCCGATGGCCATGCAGACGGCGGCGATCTCGTCCTCGGCGTGCTTGGTGACGACGCCCAACTCGCGCGGCAACGCCGACAACCACTCGATGATCGAGGTAGCCGGCGTCATCGGGTAGGCCGACATGAACCGGCAGCCGCCCGCCAGGGCCCCCAGGCTGATGGCCTGGTTGCCGTTGATCAGCATCCGCGGCGGCGCCTCCAGGGGCTTCAGCTTGTAAGAGAAAGCGGCGGCGTAGCGCTCCTGCGCCTGGTCATAGGCAGCCTTGGCCACCGCCAGGTTGCTTTCCACCACCTGGGCTCCCTTCACTTGGAAGTTGTCCCGTATGACACTCTCCAGGTAGCTGAGCGGCCAACCGCAGACGCTGGCGGCGGCAGCCAGCGCCGCCGTATTGGTCATGATCCGGCTGCCGTGCTCCTCGGCGATGGCCACCAGCGGCATAGCGAAGCACTGCACGCCCCGCTCCTTCAGGGCCTCTTCGTCCACCTTCACCCTCTCCGGGTAGATCACGGCGCCCCCCTCGACGATGTTGTCCATGTGGAGGGGGACCGTCTCCGCCGTGAGAGCAAGAACGAGATGCACAGGGCTGCTGTGGGAATAGGTGGCCCGTTCCGACAGGCGGATCTGGTAGAAGTTGTGCCCGCCGCGGATGCGAGACCGATAGTCCTGCATGGCAAAGACCTGGAGCCCGCCGCGAGCGAATGCCTGGCACAAGCCCGCTCCGCTCGATTCCACCCCCTGGCCGGCATCGCCGCCGATCAGGACGCTCATGTCATTCGTTGTACCAGCCACATCGACCTCCCTTCGTCACCGGCTACGAGAGGATCGAGCAGGATTTTGACAGAGCCTACCGAGTGACATGGTATCATACTGGCTGAGCCGAGCCGCATCAACTCTCACTGCCCGATAACCTTGACCATGACGCTGGCCTTGTTTAAAATTTTACTCGAAAGTAAAGTATCAGGCCACTAGACCCTTTGGCCACAGCAGCGAAGCAATAAGAAGGGAGGTCTCGACCATGGCCTACGAGGCAAAGGACTACAGCCAGCTCATAGGGATGGAGGGCTTCAGCGAGACACTGCTCAGGAACCACTTCACCCTCTACCAGGGCTACGTCACCAATACTAACAAGCTGCTCGACCTTCTTGGCCAGATGGCCAAGGAGGGCAAGTTCGCCACGCCTGAATACGCCGAGCTGAAGCGGAGAATGGGCTTCGAGTTCGACGGCATGCGCCTGCACGAGTACTACTTCGATAACCTGGGCGGCAAGGGAGACCTCGGCCAAGCGGCCAAGCTGCGCGACAAGCTGGCCCGCGACTTCGGCAGCTACGAAGCCTGGGAAGCCGACTTCAAGGCCACCGGCGCCATGCGGGGAATCGGCTGGGCCATTCTCTACCAGGACAACGTGACCGGAAGGCTGATCAACCAGTGGATCAACGAGCACGAGACCGGCCATCTGGCGGGCTGTCTTCCCATTCTGGTCATGGACGTCTTCGAGCACGCCTTCATGATCGACTATGGCCTGAAGCGCGCTGACTACATCGGGGCCTTCTTCAAGAACATCAACCGAGAGGCGGTGGAGAGCCGCCTGGCCTAGGATTTGCGGCCGGTAGAGCCCGACGACACAGGAAGGGGGACCCCATGGCAGACACCACCATCACTCCTCTCGATGACGGCCCTTACCTGGTGAAAGGGCCCGCAAAGGTCGTTGATGCCAGCGGCAACGAGTTTCGGGCAGAAGGCAAGACCATCGCCCTCTGCCGTTGCGGCAACTCCAATACCAAGCCCTTCTGCGACGGAACTCATGTCACCGTCGGATTCAAGTCCAAAGAGAGAGCACCGTAAGGAGCCCGGCGCCCAGGGAGCCCTATCGCAGCTCGGCGGCGGCCAGCAGGAAAATGCCGGTGCCGAAGCGCTCAACGCCCACCGGAATGCTATCGTAGTGCGCAGCATCGCCGGGGAGCGTTCCGCCGCTGACCCCTGTGAAGTCGCCGGCCGGCGAAACGTAGTCCTGCACAGCCTGCCAGGCCCGATCGGCAACGGGCCGCCACTCCGACAGCAGGACGCCGCAGCGAACGCCCTTCGCTATCGCCAGGG
>Ga0111178_158_pt1 | contig 8830 bp, 6 predicted proteins | sample DeeMarSWOR324_28_FD_80225 | JGI IMG/M metagenome (GOLD analysis project Ga0111178, IMG submission 80225) | Dehalococcoidia bacterium SM23_28_1 | reverse complement strand
CATCATCTTCCTCTGCGATAGCCACGACCCCGACGATAAGGAGTTCCAGATGTTTCCACCGCACTGCATTCGCGGCACAGAGGAGGCGGAGATCATCCCCGAGCTGCAGCATTTCGCCGACGAGGTCATCCCCAAGAGCCGGTTCAGCGGCTTCTACGGCACCAACCTGGAGGAGCGACTGCGCGAGCTGAACCCCGACAAGATGATCGTGGTGGGTGACTGCACCGACATCTGCGTGATGCACACGGTGGCCGATGCCCGCAATCGCGATTACCCGGTGGAGGTGCCCACCGATTGCGTGGCCACCTTCGACCAGGAAGCTCATCGCTATGCCCTGCGGCACATGGAGAAGATCCTGGGGGCCAAGCTGGTAGGCCCGTCCGCCGAGGGGACGGGGGTGCGATGACCGAAGAGCAGCCCGCAAGCGAGACCCCTTTCCCTCTATCCCCACAGGTCCTGGCCGGCGAGACCTCCGATGTCTATTTCCTGCGGACTAATCGCATCATGGAGCTGGAGGGCGTCAACCCGCGGGTGACCATGGAGTTCTTCCCCAGCGGCGATGGCATCCTCTGCGGCATCAAGGAGGTTCTGGCCCTCCTTGGCCGGGTGCTCCCATCCGATGCCGAGGTCTGGGCCCTGGAGGAGGGCGAGCCCTTCCGCCTCAAGGAGGTCGCCTTGCGGGTCACTGCCCCCTATCTCTCCTTCGGTATCTATGAGACGGCCATCCTGGGCATCCTGGCTCACGAGAGCGGCTGGGCCACCGCCGCCCGCGAGTGTGTGGAGGCCGCCCAAGGAGTGCCCATCGTGAGCTTCGGCGCCCGCCACGTTCACCCGGCGGTGGTGGCGGCCATGGAGTACGCCGCCATCGTGGGTGGCTGCCTGTCCTGCTCCACTCCCGCGGGCGCCCAACTGGCGGGGGTGAACCCTTCGGGGACTATGCCTCATGCCATGATGCTCTGCTTTGGCGACACAGTGCGGGCGACGATAGCCTTCGACAAGCACATGCCGCCCGAGGTGCCCCGCATCGTTCTGGTGGACACCTTCCACGATGAGCCGGAGGAGGCCCTGCAGGTCGCCGAAGCTCTGGGCGATCGGCTCTACGGCGTGCGACTGGACACCCCCGGCGAGCGCGGGAGCGTCACTCCCGACCTGGTGGTCGAGGCGCGCGCTCGCCTGGACCTGGCGGGCTTTCAACACGTGAAGCTAGTCGTCAGCGGCGGCGTGACGCCGGCCCGCATCCGGCAGTTCCTGGAGGCCAACGCCCCGGTGGACAGCTTCGGCGTGGGCAGCTACATCAGCGGCGCTCGTCCCATCGATTTCACGGCCGACATCAAGGAGGTGGAAGGCAAGCCGGTGGCCAAGCGCGGCCGCATCCCCGGCATCATCGCCAATCCCCGCCTCCATCGAGCGATCTAAGGGCACCATTCGCCCTCCTTATTGACTGTTACCCGTTCTCTTCTACAATAGGGCTGCTCTGTATGCCGTAGCAGGCACAAAGGCAGCCCTACTATGGGACGATGGAAGGCCTGGGCGCTTGCCTGGCTCCTGGCAGCGCTCCTACCGGCGCTGCTCCTCCAGGCTCCCGCCGCTCAGGGCGACGAACTCCTCGTCAACGGAGGGTTTGAGAACGCTCTGGGCGACGAGTGGATCGTTGCGACCGGCGAACATGTGCTGGATAGGGTTGACACGGCGGGGCTTGTGCACAGTGGCGGTCATGCAGGAGCACTGACGTGTCAGGCAAGCCCTTCCTGTGCGCTCCAGCAGGTTGTCTACGATGCCGGATACCGCCAGGAATACGAGTTCAAGGCATACCTCCTGTGGAACGACAGCGAGCTCCTTGCCCTGTCTGTAAGTGTCCGCTGGTTTGACGAGCACGGAAGTGAGGTCGAACGCATAGAGCCTGTGGTGGACTGCACGGTTGAAGACGATGAGCCCTATCATTGTCTGACCACCGGCCCTCAGGAGGCACCCGGAGACGCGCGGTTCGCCAAGGTTAAGGTGGCAGTAGTGCTCAAGGACGGCGTCGACAGTAGTGTCATCTATCTGGACGACTTCAGTTTCCAGGGTGCGCCTGCTCCCACTCCCAGCCCCACGCCCACGGAAACACCGTCGGCCACCGCCAGCCCGTCGCCCATCGCTAGTCCATCACCCTTGCCCGAGCCAACGGCATCGCCCACGTCCACGCCCGCAGCCGGTCCTTCGCCCACCGCTGTTCCCACTGCAACGGAGATGCCTTACGCTGCTACGCCTTCGCGCTCCACCCCCACACCGCCCGCCGCGCCGGTAAACGGCGGCTTTGAGGAGGCAGACGATGAGGGGAGGCCACTCGGCTGGCGAAAGTACGGCGGCGAATTGCAGCGGAGCAGCGCCGCCAGGTGGGAGGGCCAGTTCGCTGCTGCCTTCACCAGCCGAACGGCTTCCACCAAGTGGGCCTTCCAGACGGTGGCTGTCGAAGGGGGCAAGGCCTACGTTCTCAGCGGCTACGCCCTCAAGAACGATGCCAACGTTCAGAGCGCCTATCTGCGCCTTTCCTGGTATGCCAGCCGCGATGGGAGTGGCAGAGCCATCGACAGCGTCGATTCCACGACGTGCCTGGCCGATGACTCATCCGATTTTCGTTTTCTCAGCAGCGAGCCGGTGGTGGCTCCTGCCGAGGCTGCCAGCGCCAAGGTGCGCCTGATGCTCGACCCTGTCTCGGAGGCGGAAGGCAGGGTCTACTTTGATGCCATCTCCTTTGAGGAGACGACCATGCCGCTGCCCACCCAGACGGCCGTGCCGTCACCCGCTCCCACGGAGATAGCGACGCCTCCCGGAGCCACGCAGACGCCCACCCCGCCTCCTCCTGACGACAGGGAAAGCCCCACACCGCCAGCGGTGATATCGTCGGCGCCGACCGACGAGCCGCAGCCGCCTTCATCGCCGACTGTCGTGCGCCCGTCGCCCACCGTGCTGGCAGCTAGCTCCGCTGGGGCAGAGGCGACGGCCTCACCGCCGCAGGCACGCTTGCCGACCGAATCGCCCGTCGCGGGCACGGGCACTGCCACACCGGTCGTGCTGTACAGGGAGAGGAGGGCTTCCCAGTCCATCCAGGCAGGTGGCGACGTCGCCGCCGGGGCCGATGAGGGCGATGGCCTCCCGGCCATCTTGCTCGTTCTGGCCATAGCGGCGCCAGCGGCTGCTGCCGCGGCAACGGCTTTCTTTGTCTGGCAGCGATGGGTCAAGAGGGCTCGCCCTCCCTAGGGGGTTTGGGGTAATCTATAGGCGTGACGGACGCAGGTCGGCAGGGGCCAACCGCCCAGGGCCGGATGGCAATGGCAGGCAAACGCGGGGGGAAGCTTCACCGCACCATCGCCATCGATGGCCCCAGCGCCTCGGGCAAGAGCAGCGTGGGGTATCTGGTGGCCGAAAGGCTCGGATATCTCTTCCTGGACACTGGCGCCACGTACCGTGCCCTGACCTGGCTGGCCCTTCAGCGGGGGATCGAAGCTGGGCCCGCCAGGAGCCGGATCCTGCGAGCGCTGCACCATCTGGGTCGATGGGGAGGACGTGACCGGCGTCCTAAGGCGGGCGGAGGGGGAGGCAGGGGTGTCGCTGGTTTCCCGCGTACCTCAAGTACGGCGGGCTTTGGTGGCTCTCCAGCGGCGTCTGGCTAGGCGGCGCAGAGTGGTGATGGCCGGCCGCGACATCGGCACGGTGGTTCTGCCCAGCGCTGACCTGAAGGTCTACCTGGATGCGTCTCCAGAGGAGCGAGCGCGGCGGCGGCAGGAGGAGATGGCTGCTCTGGGCAGGCCGTTCACCGAGAGCGACGTTCGTCAACGGATCCTGCGTCGGGACGCCATTGATTCGGGGAGAGAGGATTCACCCCTGAGAGCCGCTGAGGACGCCATCGTCATCAACACCGACGGCTTGAACCAGGAGCAGGTGGTGGAGAGAGTAGTGGCCTTGGCGGAGGGTAGGTCGTGAGAAGAGTAGCGAGCGCTCTTTTCTACCGGTTCGCCAAACTGGTGATCGGCCTGATCCTGATCATATGGACGCGCAAGCAGGTGGTCGGTCTGGAGAACGTCCCAAGGCAGGGCCCGCTCATTCTGGCCTCTAACCATGTGAACTTGCTTGACCCGCCTCTTCTGGCCGTCTTGATGCTGAGGCGCATCGTCTATATGGGCAAGATCGAGCTGTGGCGGACGCCGATCATCGGGCCTCTGTACACGCTGGCTGGGTTCATTCCGGTGCGGCGATTCGAGGGCGATCTCGCGGCCCTCCGCAAGGCGGAGGAGACCCTGCGGCAGAACCAGGTGCTGGGGATGTTCCCTGAGGGCACGCGCAGCGGCAAGCCAGGCCTGGGCAAGGGACAGCCAGGCACAGCCATCATAGCCCTCCGCAGCGGTGCCCCCATTGTGCCGGTGGCGGTTGCCGGCACCGAAGGGGTGGCCGTGCCTCGCTCTCTCTTTCGTCTGACACGGGTGCGTGTGGTCTTCGGCAAGCCCTTTGAGCTGCCTAAGGGCCGTCGCCTCGACGCCCGCCTAGTCGAGCAGTCCACCGAGCGGATCATGAAGGAGATCGCCGCCCTTCTCCCCGAGGAGTATCGGGGCGTCTACGCTGAGGCGGTAGCCAGGCAATCGGAAGAGCAACCCGAGGGCATCGGTCTGACCTAGAGAGCGAGTGTGGCCGTGGAGATCGTGTTGGCGAAGGAGATGGGCTTCTGCTGGGGCGTGCGGCGGGCCATCGGCATAATGGAGAAGGCTGCCAGCGAGCGCGGGCAGATCATCAGCCTGGGGCCCATCGTTCACAATCCCCAGGTGGTGGCTGCCCTGGCCGAGAAGGGCGTTCAGGTTGCCAGCAGCATCGATGGCGTGAGCGGCACAGCGGTGGCTATTGCCGCCCACGGCGTGGGACCGAAAGTGCTGGAGGAGGCGAAGGTCAAGGGCCTGGACATCATCGATACCACCTGTCCTATCGTCACCCGCTCCCAGCGGTGGGCCAAGAAGATGGCCGACGATGGCTTCACCGTCATCGTTTACGGTGACGCCGATCACCGTGAGGTGAAAGGGGTTCTGAGCTGGGCTCAGGGGAAAGGCATGGCTCTGGCTGAGGAGGATGTTCATTCCCTGCCCGCGGAGCTCCTATCGCGAGTGGCCATCATCCCCCAGACTACTCAGAACCCGGCCCGTTTCGCCGCCTTTGTCGGCCGTCTCCTGCGCGAGCGCCTGGCTCAGATCAGCGAGGTGCAGGTTATCAACACCCTATGCAATGTAACCGCTGGCCAGCAGGCGGAGGCCCGAGAGCTGGCCCAGGACGTGGAACTGATGTTGGTGATCGGCGGCCACAACAGCGCCAACAGCCGCCACCTGGCGGAGGTCTGCCGCGAAGCAGGTGTGGAGACCCATCACATCGAGACGGCAGCCGAACTGGAAGGGCAGTGGCTGGTTGGACGGGAGCGGGTGGGTGTAACAGCGGGCGCCTCCACCCCCGACTGGGCAGTGGAGGAGGTCGTCCGCTGCGTGCGGGAACTGGCCCCAAGGTGATCGCCTTCGATCGGGGAAATTCGCCCTCCTGGGTTGCCCCAATCGCTTGCATTGTTGTTGTATCCTATGATCGGCTCTCGGTGCGTCCAACCTGGAAGAGACTGGCGCCATGTGCGGCATTATAGGCTACGTGGGCAATAGGCCGGCCGTGCCCATTCTCCTCGAGGGGCTGCAACGGCTGCAGTATCGGGGGTACGACAGCGCGGGACTGGCCGTGCTCGCCGAGAACGGCGAGCTGTGCATCGAGAAGAGCGTGGGCAAGCTGGCCACGCTGGCCTCTGGCCTGCGCGGCCGCTGGCCCAGCAGCTATTTGGGCATCGGTCATACCCGCTGGGCCACCCACGGCCGACCCAGCGACATCAACGCCCATCCCCACCGCGACTGCCAGGGCCGGGTGGTGGTCATCCACAACGGCATCGTGGAGAATTACCTGGCCCTCAAGGAGAGGCTGGTCGAACAGGGGCACACCTTCGTGTCGGAGACGGATACCGAGGTCATTCCCCACCTGATCGAGCACTACCTTGGGGACGGCAGCAGCCTGGAGGTGGCGGTGGGGCGGGCCATCGGCCAGATGGAGGGAGCCCACGCCATGGTGGTCTTCAGCCTGAGCGAGCCCGACAAGCTGGTCGCGGCTCGCGTGGGCAACGCCGGCGGCGTGGTGGTGGGCTACGGCCAGGGGGAGATGTTTCTGGCCAGCGACCTGCCTGCCCTCCTGCCCCATACTCGCCGAGTGGTCTTCCTGGCCGATGGGGAGATCGCTGCCGTGACGTCGGAGAGTGTGTCATACCTGTCGGCCGATGGTGCCGTGCTGGCCAAAGAGGCTCAAACCGTGCCCTACGACCCCCTGGCGGTGGCCAGGGGCAACTACAAGCACTTTATGCTCAAGGAGATCAGCGAGCAGCCGGAGGCGATTCTGGACACCATTCGTGGGCGGGCGCGGTTCGAGCCACCGTCAGTAGCCCTGGAGGACGTGGCGATCCCCAGGCGTAGGCTGGGGCAGATTCGGCGGGTGGTGCTGGTGGGGATGGGTACCAGCCTCCACGCCGCCATGGTCGGCCGCCATTACATCGAGCAGATAGCGCGCATCCCTGCCGAGGTGGACAATTCCTCCGAATTCCGCTACCGCAAGCCCTTGTTGGGCTCGGACACTCTGGTCGTCTCTGTGGGGCAATCAGGGGAGACGGTGGACACCCTGGCGGCCATGGATGAGGCCCGTCGGCAGGAGGCCCTTCAGATCACCATCTGCAACGTGGTCGGCAGTCAGGCCACTCGCATCGCCGACGGAGTTGTGTACACTCGTTGCGGACTAGAGGTGGGTGTCGCCAGCACCAAGACCTTCACCGCTGCCATCGTCGCTCTCTACCTCCTGGCCTGCTATCTAGCCCAGGAGAGAGGCATCGTCGACGATGAAGCACACTTGCGCAGCCTTATCACCCCTCTGGCCCGTATGCCCTCGATCGTGGGGCAAGTAACCCAGCGGGATGAAGAGTACGAGTGGCTGGCCCACCGCTTCTCCCGCTACAACAACTTCCTTTACCTGGCGCGAGGCTTGCAGTTCCCCATAGCCATGGAGGGGGCCCTCAAGCTCAAGGAGGTCAGCTACATCCACGCCGAGGGCTATCCGGCGGGCGAGATGAAACACGGCCCCATTGCCCTTATCGATGAGGAGATGCCTGTCGTAGCCATCGCCCTGCGGGACGAGCTTTATGACAAGATGACGAGCAACATGGAGCAGGTGAAGGCGCGGGAAGGCACGGTCATCGCCATCGCCAGCGAGGGAGATGAAGAACTGGCCAAGAAGGTCGACCATGTCATTTACCTGCCTCAGGCTTCGCCCTCACTCATGCCCATCGTGGCTGCTATCCCTCTCCAGTTCTTCGCCTATCACATCGCTGTTCGCCGCGGCTGTGATGTGGACCAGCCGCGCAACCTGGCCAAGACGGTGACAGTGGAATAAGCGAAGGAGCGCAACTGCCGCCGACTTCGGGGGACCAGGAGAGTAACAAATCGGTCCCTCAATCGTCTATCGTATGCCCAGCTAATGTGCTGAACTGTCTCTGGACAGGCTGAGGGGTCATGCTATAATAACCCGCAGCCCCTGAGTTAGTGAGGATATGGCCCAAGGGCACAAGGAGGCGAACCAAATGAGCGCTAGCGAGCGAGAGGTGCTATGGTTCACGGAGGTTGGCAAGGGAGACACCCCCCTGGTGGGTGGAAAAGGAGCTAACCTCGGGGAGATGACCCAGGCTCAGATACCGGTACCCCCGGGATTCATTGTTACTGCTCACACCTATACCCGATTCGTTGAGCAAGCTGGTCTTCGCCCCACCATCCAGAAGCTCCTTTCCCCTCTGGACTATAACGATAGCGCTCGGCTTCAGAAGGTGTCTGAGGAGATAAAATCCCTCATACGCAGTACCCCTGTGCCTGAGCAGATCGCCGCTGCGATCAAGAAGGCCTATCGTGAGCTGGGCGGCGGCCCGGTGGCTGTACGCAGCTCGGCCACCGCCGAGGACCTCAGCGAGGCCTCTTTCGCCGGCCAGCAGGCCACCTTCCTGAACGTGGTGGGTGAGGATGAGGTGGTGGACGCCGTGCGCGCTTGCTGGGCCTCCCTTTTCGAGGCGCGTGCCATCTTCTACCGGGCGGACAAGGGATTCGAGCACATGGAAGTAGCCATCGCTGTTCCCGTGCAGCGCATGGTGCAGTCCTCCCGCTCGGGGGTCATGTTCACCCTCGAGCCAGTCACCGGCGATCGTTCCAAGATCGCTGTCGAGGCGGTCTTCGGCCTGGGCGAGGCCATCGTCTCCGGCGAGGTCACGCCCGACCTCTACATCCTGGACAAGGCCAGCCTGCGCATTGTGGAGAAGCGGGTGGTGAACCAGGAGCGCCAGCTTGTGAGAAACCCCGAGATGGATGCCGAGGGCGAAATCAACATCTGGCTCGCCGTTCCCACCGAGCAACGCCAGCAGCAGAAGCTGAGCGATGAGCAGATCGTCGCTCTGGCCACCATCGGCAAGCGAGTGGAGGAGCACTACGGCTTCCCTCAGGACATCGAGTGGGCGGAGGAAGGCGGCCAGCTAGACATCCTCCAGACGCGGCCGGTCACCGCCCTGGCGGTTGCCGAGGCGGAGACGGAGGAGGCCGAGGAGACGGCGCCGTTGCTTCTCAGCGGCTCCCCGGCCAGCCCGGGCGCGGCTGTGGGGCCGGTGAAGGTCGTCCTCAGTGCCTCTGAGATCGACCGCGTGAAGGAAGGCGACGTCCTGGTGGCAGAGATTACCACCCCCGACTTCGTGCCGGCCATGAAGCGG
>Ga0111178_124_pt1 | contig 9418 bp, 5 predicted proteins | sample DeeMarSWOR324_28_FD_80225 | JGI IMG/M metagenome (GOLD analysis project Ga0111178, IMG submission 80225) | Dehalococcoidia bacterium SM23_28_1 | reverse complement strand
CGTCTCCCAGCGCGCCGGTGGCCTGGAGCTCCACACCATGAACGCCGACGGCTCGGACGTCGCCCGCCTCAGCGACAACCCGGGCAGCGACATGGTCCCCGCCTGGTCCCCCGATGGCAACCTTATCGCCTTCGAGTCCGACCGCGACGGCGACTTCGACATCTACGTCTTGGACCTGGAGAACTTAGGGGTCACCCAGCTGACGAATGACCCCGCCGTCGACCGCCACCCAACGTGGTCTGCCGACGGACGGCAGATCGCCTTCGAGTCCGACCGCAACGGCAACTCCGACATCTACCTGATGAACGCTGAAGGGTCGGCCCTGCGCCGCCTCACCGAGGACCCCGCCGACGACACAGGCCCCGCTTGGTCGCCCGACGGCAGCCGTATCGCCTTCAGCTCCGACCGTGATGGGGATTTCGATATCTACGTGATGAACCGCGACGGCACCGAAGTCACCGAAATCACCGCCAACGATGACCGTGACTCCAACCCTGCCTGGTCTCCCAACGGCCAGTATCTCGCCTTCGTGTCCGATCGCGACGACAACAACGAGATATACGTGATGGGTTCGGACGGATCGAGCCCCACCCGCCTCACCAACAGCCCGGGGGACGACCACGGGCCTGCCTGGTCATCGGTGGTCCTGCGCGTGCCCGAAACCGCTGAAGCAGGCACGCCCACACCGACACCTACACCCACGGTTGCACCCACGGCCACGGCTGCACTCACGGCTACGCCTGCACCCACGGCTACGCCTGCACCCACACCGACACCAGCGCCGACACCGACGCCTACGCCCAAACCGGAGCCCACGCCGGAGCCGCCGTCTGACCGCGACAAGGACACGGTGCCCGACGAGTCGGACAACTGCCCCGACGCTCACAACCCGGACCAGGCGAACACCTACGGCGACGCGCGGGGCGACGCCTGCGAGTCTCCGCCGCCGTCTGACCGGGACAAGGACACGGTGCCCGACGAATCGGACAACTGCCCGGATGCCTATAACCCGGACGGATGCCTACAACCCGGACCAGGCGAACACCTACGGCGACAGCCGCGGCGATGCCTGCGAGCCGCTGCCTGATCGTGACGGTGACGGGCTGCCCGATAGCTTCGACAACTGCCCGGACGTCTACAACCCGGACCAGGCGGACACCTACGGTGACAGCCGCGGCGATGCCTGCGAGCCTCCGCCTGGCCCGCCGCCGCTATCGTTCGAGACTGGCCCCTGGGTGTTCGATTTTGTGGCAGTCGCCAACACGTGTGAATTCGGGCCGCTCATCGGTGACACCGAAACGGAAGTCCTCTACTTCGAAGAGGTTTACTTTGACGATGGCTATATCTCCGACGGTGAGCTGGCGTCCGTATACAGTGAAGACGGCACATACCTCGCCGACGCCGTCCTGGTGTGGCCGGACCTGTATTTTGACTACTCTGTCGATTGGGACTGGATGATTTCCTACTACATCGAGTTCTTCGGCGCCAACGAGTACCTGTCAGCGGACAAGGTAGAATTCTTCTCGGACGTGTTATGTGACATAGCCTGGCAGAGTTAGCCTTGCAGGTGCCCGCCGTTCGTGGCGGGCTGCCGGGCGGCCTTAGATTACGTCCTTCCTCTTCTGGAACCAGAAGAGCAGCGCGAACAGCCCCACCATAAGTAGGATCATCCCACCCCAACTGATGAACACATCGGCGCCGAAGACGTCGCCATACCGGTCGTCGATGGGGTCCAGGTAGACGCGCCGCTCGGCGTCGGTCTGAAACACCCCAAGCCCGGGCAGGCGGCAGTCGGCCAGGCTGGCGCCTGCGCATACGCCGGTCTTCACCTGTGTGGCGGTGGCCAGCGCCTGGAGGGCCCATTTGGTGCTGGTCACGCCGCCTAGAACCTCGCCCACGATGCCCAGCTCGCTCAGCGTCACAAGAGCGCCCGAAAAGACGATCTGGACAACGACCACCACAATGACCAGGAGCATCGCCTGTTCTTCGCGCGGAGCGAGGGCGGAGATGAGGAGGCCCCACAGCACGCCGGACATCGCCGACAGCACGAGCGTAGCGTAGAACTGGGCCATCTCCTGCGTGCCAAGGTAGGAGAAGTCAACCGCCACCAGCTTGAGGACGAACAGCGCGCCGGCGTGATAGAGGGCGAAGAGGAAGCCCACCCATACCTTGGACAGAAGGTAGGGCAGGATCTTCAGAGCGACCGTGCGCTCGCGCTTGTACACCGGCGTTTCCTTAACGATCTCGCGCACGGAACTGAGCGCACCGACCAGAAACGGGATAAGCGCGCTCAAGAAGAGCATCAGCATCGCTCGCGTGGCGTCCCCTTCGACGAAATCGAAAACCTTCTTTGGCCACGCGATAAGGTCGATGGTCCCCAGCGCCGGCGCGATGAGGAAGAGGAGGGCAAGGTTCATCCGGTCGCGGCGGATGATGTTGAGGTAGCGCGCGGAGAGAATCCAGAACTGGCGCAGTGCAGACACGCCCGCGCCACGGGCCGCGGCCGCCGTCGCGCCGTTGCCCCTCGCTGGCGCGCCGATGGGTCGCGGCGATACCATCTCTTGTGGCCGCAGTGCATGGACCTGCGCGCCGGCGTCTCGCTGGAGGCGGCCGAGCACGAATTCCTGGTACTGCGCCGATTGGCGGTAGCCCTCCGCCCAGGCTTCGGGGGTTGATTCACCCTCCAGTTTCTCGTAGATGGCATCGAAGTCCTCGACGCCGAAATGGGACAGAGCCTTCTCCGGCGGCCCGTAGTACGCGAGGTGCCCACCCTTGGCGAGAAAGACGACGTGGTCGCAGAGCATCACGTTCTTGGTGGCGTGGGTGACGAGGAGAACGGTGTGCCCCTGGTCGGCCAGTTTGCGCAAGACACGCATCATCTGGCTCTCGGTGCCAGGGTCGAGGCCCGAGGTCGCTTCATCCAGGAAGAAAAGCCCCGGCTGCGTCAGGAGCTCAGTGCCGATGCACACGCGCTTGCGCTGCCCGCCGCTCAGTCTCTGGATCTGCACATCCTTGCGCTCGGTTAGACCGAGGGTTTCCAGCACCTCCATGATGCGCTTCCGCCGCTCGTCAGGAGTGGTGTCGGCGGGGAGGCGCAGGCGCGCTGCGTAGTCCAGCGCCTCGTAGACCGTCAGCTCCTTGTGGATGGTGTCATCTTGCGGCACGTAGCCTAGATTGGTGCGATACGCATCGAAATTGCGATACAAGTCGGTGCCGTTGACCAGCACCGCGCCATCGGTCGCCGGGCGGAAGCCATTCAGGGCATCGAGGAGGGTGGATTTGCCCGAACCGCTGACGCCAACGATGGCCACGAACTCGCGCGGGCGGATAGATAGCGAGATGTCCTGGAGCAGATTGAACCCTTTGCCGACGAACTTCTTCAGGTTCAGCGCGTCCAGCCCCAGGTCGCGCGATTCGTCCACTTGCTCAAGCGTCTCTGGCGCGAAGACGAACTTGATCGGGCCGACACGAATGACATCGCCGGGGCGTAGCGGGCGCGGCTCGCCGGATGCGACGCGCTCGCCGTTGACAAAGGTGCCGTTGCTCGAGGCGACGTCCTCGATAACGTAGCCCTCGGCCCCGGCGCTCGGTGTGATGCGTGCGTGGGTGCGCGATATCGCCGGATGGTCAAGAGTGACGTTGTTCTGCGGGTCGCGGCCGATGGTCAACATCGCGGGCTGACGCAGGTCGAGTGTTCGAGAAACCGTCGGCGTCTCCACCGCCTCCGCCGCGGTCCTGTAGGCGAGGGAGACGGTCTGCGCTATCCAAATCACATCGCCATCGGCCAGCAGTTTTCTCGGGACGCGCTCGCCTTGAAACGTCAGTCCGTTAGCGCTTCCCGTGTCCACTATCTCGTGGCCACCGTCGGCGGGCTGCAACTGGGCATGGCGACGAGAGACGACAAGGTCGTCCACGACGATGTCGTTGGCCGGGTCACGGCCAAGGGTGAGAGCACGTCGCTCGAGGGGGAATTCCTTCGTCCACTGAGGCGTGGTTATGATCAGGCGCGGCGTGACCGGTGCGACGAACGTCAGGCTCTCTGCTTCCCGAATAGCTGTCTCTCGCTGAGACGTGGAGACCTGGGTGGCTTCTTCCGCAGCGAGGGGCAACCGCAGCGCCAGACTGAACCCACCGATGGCGATGTTATCGCCCTCTTTGAGGAGGTGCTGCTCCTTCGGCTCGATTTCGACGCCGTTGATCTGGGTTCCGTTGGCGCTCCCCAGATCGACAATGTGGTAGGCGCCGTCAGCCCACTCCAGTCGCGCGTGGTGGCGTGAGACCAGCGGGTCGCTCAGGACAACCTGATTGTCCGTCGCCCGCCCGATGGTGATTGTCTCGCCGGTGAGGGTATATTCGCGGACCTCATCGCCACGGCGGATTTCCAGGACACCTGAGGGGTTTGCCGCCATCGCCCTATGGGAACTCAAGCCTAGCGCGTCAACTCCAGCTTCAGCCGCATCTTCACATCGTTGTCCACGTAGAGCGCCCCGTGATACTGCTGAACCGGATGGATCTCAGTTCCCTCGAGCACGGCGCTCCTTTCCGGAACCGTGTTGTCGCCGCCGGGCTCAGCGTCTAGGTCGACCTTTTCCCAGCGTCCCTGCGAATCGCGGCCCACCCGGACCTTGGTGATCGTCCTCATTCCGTAACCAAACACGGAAACGCAGCGAACGCCGCAGCGCCTGCCGAGCTCTCGATGAGAGGCACGCGCCGACCGAAGCAGCGGCACTTGCTCGCTGGGGAGCCATGATTCGTCGGAGAGAATATCTATCGGCTGGCCGCCCTCATCATAGACGCACGAGTAAGCAGGGAGCACTTGGTACGCCGAAGGAAACGTGGCTAGCACCTTGCGCAGCCGTTCGCCCATGAGACCGAAGGGGAGCAGCCCGCGCCCGAAGAGCAGTCCGGAAATCGCCTTGGGACTGCCTTGGTGTGGCCCTCCCATCAGGATGAGGCGTTCCACCTTCTTCCTGCCGCCCAACCGGTCCACGTAGTAACGGCTCACCAGACAGCCCAAGCTATGGGCGATGATGGTAATGGGCCCTGCTACTCGCCAGCCGTCGATGACCTCCGCCAGCAGCCGCGCGGACACGCGAGCGTCCTGTCGAAAGTCGTAGGCGAATTCGAGCAGATCCTTGCCGCGCTCGTAGCCTAGAGCTTCTTCCAGGTAGTCGCCCAGCCGACCGTATCCCGCCTGCTTGATCAGGCCCGGGATGATTACCACTTCGTCGACCAGTCCGCGCGCCTCGATTGGCTCGTCCTCCGGCAGGCAGTACATCTCTGGGTCGGTGAACAGATACTTCACTCTGGGCCAGAGACGCTCACTCCCCCGCCACAATTGGGAGCCAAAAAGCCCGGGAACAATGATCACCGGGCGACGCGCTGGTTTCTCGCCGAGCGGGGGCCCCTCGACAACGGTCAGCTCCTCGTACTCGAAACCGCGCTTGAAGACGAGCTGAGCCCCGCCGACGCGAATCGTATCGCCATCTTGCAGCGTGTGCTCATCGACGCGCTGCTCGCCAAACCAGATGCCGTTCGTGCTGTTGAGGTCGCGGATGGTGAATGTCCCACGCCGGCATTCGATGCGTGCGTGGTGGCGCGAAACCTTCGGGTCATCGAGAACGATGTCGCTGTCCGAGTGGCGCCCGATGGTCAGGGCATCCGAGACGAGAGGAATCTCCCACGTCTTGTCTGGCCTGTGCACAGCCAGGCGTGGCCCACGAGTATCGCTCAGCGTCATCGGAAGGGTGGCCCCGGTCAGCGTGGCCTCCACATCCGCTTCCGAGTCGAGGAGCGTTACCTCAGGCTCGGTCTTCGGCGGCTCGGTCTCGTATCGAAGGGTGCTGTCGCCAACCTCAATGACATCGCCCGGCGCGACCGCCACCCGTTCGATGGGCAACCCGTTGACACGGGTCCCATTGGCCGAGCCTAGATCCACCAGGCTCAAGCCTTCATCGCTGCATTGCAGACGCGCATGAACCCGCGAGACCTTGGAGTCGCCGAGCACGATGTCATTGATAACCGCGCGGCCGATGGTCACGCTTGCCTTCGCCAGCGCGAATTCTTCTTCCTGCCCACCAGGAAGCTTGAGAACCAGCTTACCGATGAGTTCCATTGGCATCAGTGATACTACCATAATCTGCGCCGAACGGCATGGTTGTTCTCGTCCAACCCTCAACGAACGGGACAACGGGTTATCTTCCGAAAGCCTTTGGGTGGTCAGCAACTTACGGAATCTGTATGAGCAGTTGCTGATGGCCAAAGGAGTGGGTAACGCTACGCCGGCGGGTGTCCACTACGGCCGGCGTGAGGTCATCCTCAAGCGCAGATTAGAAGACGGTCGGAAGTGTCCCAAAGATGCAGAAGACCTATGTGCGAAGGCACCTCACGCCTTGCCGCTGGTTCCTAGACGCCTCCTCATAGCGCCGGCACAGGCGGCTTGACGTCCGCCAGCAGGCCCTCGATCTCGGCAAGGATCTGCTTGTCAGTGAAGTGGCGGCCGGTGATAGCTCCCGCCGGGCAGGCAGCAACGCAGACCCCGCAGCCCTTGCACAGGACGTCGTTGATCTCCGCCACGTTCTTGTCCTCCAGGAAGGAGATGGCGTTGTAGGGGCACAGGGAGACGCAGGTCTTGCAGCCGGAGCAAAGCTCCTCGTCGACAACAGAGGTTGCCGCCTCAATCTCGATTGTGCCCTTGGTGATCATGGCCATAACCGCCGCGGCCGCCGCCGAGGCCTGGGCCACCGTGTCGGGGATGTCCTTGGGACCCTGAGCGCAGCCAGCGACGAAGACACCGTCGGTCATGGTAGCTACCGGCGCCAGCTTAGGGTGCTTCTCCAGGAAGAAACCATCGGCGCTTCGGCTAACGGAGAATAGCCTGGCAACCTCCTCCGCATCTGCCCGTGGCTGCAGGGCCGTGCTCAGGATAACCATGTCCACAGCGATCCGGCGCTGGCAGTCGGCCAAGGTGTCTTCGCACTGGATGACCAGCTTTCCGTTCTCAGAGAACACCTCGGGCGGGCGACTGCGGACAAACATGACACCTTCAGCCTGGACCCGGTTGTGGAACTCTTCGTAGCCCTTGCCGGAGCTCTTGAGTTCGGTGTAGAACTCGTAGACCTTTGCTCCCGTCTTTTCTCTCACGAGGTGGGCGAACTTCATGGAGTACATGCAGCAAACCCTGGAGCAGTACTCGTGGTAGTTCTGGTTGCGACTGCCGACACAGTGTATGATGCCGACACTCTTGGGCTCCGGACCACCGTTCAATGTGATGCGGCCGCCCGTGGGCCCGGCGGCATTGCACAGGCGCTCGAACTCAAGGCCGGTAATAACGTTGTCCAGGCGCTTGTAGCCGTACTGATAGATGGAGGAAGGATCGAAGGGATCGTAGCCTGTGGTCATGATTATGGCCCCGACCTCGAGCTCAACAACCTTCTCGGTCTGTTCGAAATCGATGGCCTTGGCTTCACAGAACTTCTCGCAGGCCCGACAGGTGCCCTTCTGGAAGTAGACGCAATGCTCCGTGTCGATGACCGGCACGTTAGGCACCGCCTGGGGAAAGGGAGTATAGATGGCCTTGCGCTTGCCCAGGCCCATATCGAACTCACTGTCGGCCGTCCAGGGGCACTTCTCGCTGCAGACGCCGCAGCCGGTGCACTTGCTCTCGTCCACGTAGCGGGGCTTCCTTCTGACCTTGACCTTGAAGTTCCCCACGTAACCCGACACCTCCACCACCTCGCTATAGGTCATCAGCTCGATGCTGGGATGAGATCGAACCTGAGCCATCTTGGGAGTGAGAATGCAGGCCGAGCAGTCCAGCGTGGGGAACGTCTTATCCAGCTGGATCATGTGCCCCCCGATGGAGGGCTCTCGCTCCACCAGGTAGACCTTGTAGCCAGCCTCGGCGATCTCCAGAGCAGCCTGAATGCCGGCGATGCCCCCTCCTACCACTAGGGCACAGGGGGTAACTGGCGCCGTCTTGACATCCAACGGTTCCTGGAGGGCAACACGCCTGACGGCGGCAGCGACAAAAGCCTTGGCCTTCTTGGTGGCCTCCTCCTTGTCATGGGTTACCCACGAGCAGTGCTCGCGAATATTGGCCATCTGAAAGAGATAACGGTTGATCCCTGCCTCCTCGCACACTCGGCGGAAGGTTGGCTCGTGCATCTGCGGCGAGCAGGCAGCCACCACAACCCGGTCCAGTTGGAGATTCTCGATATCCTCCTTGATCATGGTCTGCCCCGGCTCGGAGCACGTGAACTTGTAGTTCCGGGCCACGACCACCGAGTCGAGCCCCTGGGCGAACTCGGTCACCGCTTCAACATCGACAGTGCCAGCGATGTTTGCCCCGCAATGGCAGATGTAGACGCCGATCCTTGGTTTCATCGCACGGTCTCTCCTACAAGTGACCCGCCAACACCTTCTCCGCGGACACTATGCCCCTGTCGAAACCCAGCTTCTTGGGCTCCATTCCGAGGGCTGCGCCCAACAACTGGCTAAGGAACATGATGGGAAGCTTGTATTTGGTACCAAACTTGCTGTTGACCATCCCCTGATAGGCATCCAGGTTGAGCTGGCACAAGGGACAAACAGTGACGATACACTCCGCGCCGTTGCTGTGAGCGCTCTCCAGTATCCGCACAATCAAGCTCAGGGCCAGGCCGATGTTGGATATGACCAAGGAGCCCCCGCAGCAGCGACCCTTTTCGGGAAAGGGTACGATTTCCGCCCCCAGACCTTCGATCAGCCGGTCCAGGGACCGAGGGTTCTCCGGGTCGTCAAAAGCCGCTCTGGGGCGAACCAGCAGACACCCATAATAGGGGGCCACCTTTAGCCCCTGAAGGGGAGTCACTACCTTGGATGCGATAGCCTCAGCCCCCACATCGTTGAGCAGGACATCCACTAGATGCCGCACCCTCACCTTTCCCTGATACTCCAGGCCGGCTGCTGCCAAGACCTTTTCCACCTTCGGCTTCAAGAAGGGGTAGAGCCTGAGGTGAGAATTCACCCTTTCGAACGTGCGGAAACAGGCGGTGCAGGGCGTCACCAAGTCGAGCCCCTTCTTCTCGGCCAGAGATGGACTCAAGCCTGTCGATGGAGCTATAGGCTGTGGTGCCACAGCAGTTCCAGTCCTCGAGCTCGATCAGCTCTATGCCCAGAGAAGTGCTGATCGCCCTCAGTGACAGGTCGTAGGCCACCGCGGTAGACTTCAAGGAGCAACCTGGGAAATAAGAATACTGCTTCACTTCTCACCCCCTACTTTCTGGGCTTCCCTCACGATGGCCTCGATTTCATCGGTCCCTTGTATCTTCTCAGCCCTCAAAGGCAAGCGCCCGTGCCGGAGCAGCTTCAGCCCTACAGGGGCCATCTTGAGGGCGGCTAAAGGATTGGTCCTCAGGAAGAACCTGCCCATCAGTCC
>Ga0111178_116_pt1 | contig 9611 bp, 10 predicted proteins | sample DeeMarSWOR324_28_FD_80225 | JGI IMG/M metagenome (GOLD analysis project Ga0111178, IMG submission 80225) | Dehalococcoidia bacterium SM23_28_1 | reverse complement strand
ACGGGCGGCGCTCACTGCTGCTTCGAGTATCTGGTTTTCAGCGAGGCCCCCGAGGGGATCCACCTCGACGACTGGTTCTCGATAGGAAATGCCACCATCACAGACATTGTAGACCTGGACGGCGACGGCGTTCCCGAACTGCAAACCTATGACGATAGGCTGGCCTACTTCCCGAACCTGTGCTATGCTTGCTCGCCTTTCCTCCCGCTTGTTCTCTGCCGCTCGGTTCAAGACGTCTATTACGATTGCACACCCCAGTTTCCGGAACTCTTTGAGGCGGCCGCCGAGGAGTTCGAAGGACGATTGAGGGACGCCGTCCAGCAGCAAATGGAAGACTACGAGAAGCGCTCATCAGCCCTGGGCCTCCGTGCCAGCTATCTACGCATAGGGCTGGTTGAAGAGGGATGGAGCAGCATACAGAGTCTGTGTCCTGAGTGCAACGTTTGGCTATCGGATAATTTCAGTGATCTGCAAGAGCGACTGAGCTGGGTTCAGCCATCTCGCGGAGGACAGTAGTCTCAGAAGTCCGATGACTCGACTCCGCGCCCGCATCATTTCAAGCAGGAGCCGGCTACACCAGGAGGGGGCACGTTGGGCAAGGGCTTACCCCCGCTCCTATCCGCCTTGCCAGCGCTCGCGGCTGCGAGTAGGATCGAGGCGACAGTTCCTCGCAGGGTACTAGTGGGAGGCTGACAAGTGAAATACACCGCTGGCCAGAATGTCCGTCTGCATGGGCCGATGACAATCCAAGGCCCCTTAGGGCAGGCTTCCGTGGGCGCTGAAGAGTCGGTTCTGGGCAGGATTGCCATGGCCTACCTCAACCGCACCTATGATGTCCAGACGGTCGAGCCCCTGGCGGGCATCAATTACTTCGCCGCTGTGAAGGAAGAGCGACTAAGCCCCGCGTAATAGTCGCCAGCGACCATCGATATCGATAAGTGCAAGCGCGCCGAGAAGGCCCTGGCCACCGCGAGGGCAGCCAGGGCCTTGGGTTAGCTAACCCGCGCGGTTCAGCCCACTAGCTGCACGTCGCCCCGATCATGCCGAAGTACCTGGCCGCGCCCGGTTGTGCTGGCGGCGGTGGCTTCCTCACAGAGCCAAGCCGTTGACAACCTATTCTTCGAGTGCGATGATCATCTTGCCGTAGTAGTTACGGCGCGCTAGTGAACGGGGCGTTATTGCGTCAGGCGAGACCTGGAGGGAACGATGAGCGGTCCGCCAGCGGTGCCTTTGGAATGTCTACAAGGCGTCTTGGACGTTCTAGATGTCGCCGTTGCCTGCATGGATCTCGAAGGCCGGGTTCAGGTTTGGAACCGGGCCTCCGAGGAGCTGAGCGGGTGGAGCAGAGAGGACATGATAGGCTCCACCGTAGATCGAGTGATTCCTCCAGGTGGGCGGGAGCAGAGGAGGGAAGTCCTTGCTCGCACCTTGGCGGAGGGCCAGGCCGCAGGGATGTATAGCCGCGTTCGCAAGGATGGCACGATCTTCCGCATCGAGATGCGCATGCATCTGATCCACGGCGCGCAGGGAGAGCCACACTCCATCGTCGTTATAGTCAAACCGCTCCCGGGACACGGAGTGTCGTTGACCTCAAGGCAGAAGGAAGTGCTGGAGCACATCGCCAACGGATGGACGAACGACGACATTGCCAGGGAACTGGTTGTCAGTCGACGGACAGTAGAGAGACATGTAGCGGCGATCCTCGACAAGTTCGCTGTGGACAATAGGGCGGCTGCGGCCGCCGTAGCGGTCGCAGCCGGACTTGCGCAGCCAAAGGCTATTCCAGCCTAGGATTGTGCCGAGGGCACGTCAGAAGCCCGGGCGCTCAAGGGCCTCGCCAAGCCTCTCCATCGCCGCCGTCCGCAGCTTGGTGCTCTTCGCCTGGAGGTCCTGGAGTTCCGCGTCCGTGAGCACAGAGAAGACCTCTTCGGCCAGCCGGTTGGCGACCGGGACAGCTTCCTCCCACTTGCGCTGACCCTTGGGGGTCAGGCGTACCCAGACCTTACGGCGGTCACGCCGGTCGTACTGTCTCTCCACCAGGTCCTGGATCTCCAGCCGGTCGACCAGGCCGGTAATGGTCTGGCTCGCCTTGACCATTGCCCGACCGATTTCGCCGGTAGTGAGAATCCCTCCGGCCTCCTTCAGAACGCACAGCAAATGTAGCTGCGGGAGGGACAGATTGTGCGGCAGCAGAGCCAGTTCGGTCAGCTTGAAGATGACGTTGTAGGGCTCGGAAAGGTTGAGCCACTCAGCCATGCCCCTACTGGTGTATTCGGCCTCCGACTGCTTGCGTGCTCGAATCGCCATTTCACTCTCCTCCTCCACCCCACCGCTGGGGGGTGCTTTCGTTTTCTCCTTCCATTGTCCGTCCGCACGGGACATACAGCCTACGTCGGAAACTACCCATCTTTCGCTCAACCTTCCCGGAGCGAGCGCGTTTGGGGCAGCGCGCGCTGCGCGCAAGGTGATTGTAGTACGCGCACCGCGGCTCGGGCGAACGCTCCTTGCCCTACTTGACCGTAAGCGCTTGACAAATCCGGCGACGTTCGTCTAACGTATTCTAACAGGTCGGGAATTTCCCGCCCCGAGCACTGAGAGAGCTTTTGCGGTCGCACCCCCAAGGGCTCTCTCGTTTCTTTGACGCCACGCTGCTGACGAACGCGGAGGGCGCGAAGGCAGGTTGACGCACCCGCCCCAGGCCCTAGAATACACACTGACAACCTGAGTTCCGCGAGGCTGGGCAAGCCCCCCCGGAGATTGGCTGATGAAAGTCGCCATCGTTCATTACAGCTGCCCCCCGGTCATCGGCGGGGTAGAGATCGTCATCGACCGGCAGGCCAGGTTCCTGGCGCGAGAGGGGTTCGAGGTGACCATCGTGGCCGGTCGAGGGAACCAGACGGCCGCCGCCGGTGCAGCCATCGTTCCCGAGTTCTCCTCCGAGTACCCACCCTACGCCGAGATGGAACCGCAGCTCAGGGAGGGCGTGGTGCCGGATGAGTTCGCCGCTCTCAAGGACCGGATCAAGGAGAAGCTGCGACCCCTTCTCGCTGACGCTCATTGCTGCATCGTCCACAACCTCCTCACTATGCATCTGAACCTTGCTGCCACCGCCGCTCTGGCCGAGCTGGCCGCAGAGAACACCGGCCGTTACCTCGCCTGGACTCACGACGCCACCTATCTCGACCCCGACTGCACTATCCCTCACTACGGCTACCCCTGGGATACTCTTCGAAGGCCCGTGGCCGGCGTGAGGTATGTGGCGATCAGCGGCTTCCGACGCAAGAACCTGGCGAAGCTCTTCGGCATTCCCGCCTCTCGCATCACGGTGGTTCCCAACCCGGTGGACCTGCCCTTCTGGCTCGGTTTGTCGGAGACCGGCCGCTGGCTGCACCAGGAGCTGCGTCTGTGGGACCAGGATCTTGTCCTCTTCACCCCCACCCGCGTGTCGCGCACCAAGAACATCGACCTGGGCATCGACATTCTCCCCGAGCTCAAGAAGCTGGCGGGAAAGGTCAAGCTGGTGGTTACCGGCGCCCCCGACCCTCATGCCCCCGAGGCTATCGCCCAGCTTGAGGGCCTGCGGCGAAGGGCCAAAGAGCAGGGCGTGGCCCGAGACGTTATCTTCTTGAGCAAGATGACCTCTCCCGATGGCATCCCCCTGACCCGCTCGCGGGAGGTGGTACGAGACGTCTACACCCTCGTCGATGCCGTCTTCCTGCCCAGCCGCTACGAAGGCGCCTCCCTCCCTCTGCTGGAGGCCGGCCTCCTGAGGCTGCCGGCCATCTGCTCCGATATCGAGGTGTTTCGGGAGGTGGCGGGCAAAGGCAACGCCCTGTTCGTGTCCCTCCAGGAGCGGCCGGAGGTCATCGCTGGCAAGATCGTGGAGTTCGTCCGCTCCATCCCCACGGCGGGCCTGTATCGGCAGGTCATCAGGGATTCTGTTTGGGACACGGCCACCAACAGGCGTCGCCTCCTGCGTCTGCTGGGCGGCTGAAGGTCGGGACTCCGACCGGCTAAACCGTTAGGCAGCCGAAAACTGCTAGCCAGGCAGGCCATCCCCCTACCACATAGCAGGCCTTATGCGTATGATAGAGAGTCGGGTTGGTTGACGGCTCGCAGCATCGAGTAGTGCACACTGACAGGGAGGTGAACCATGACTCACCCCATCTGCCACTTCGAGATTCCTGTCGATGACCTGGAGCGGGCCAAGAAGTTCTATCAGGGCATCTTCGGCTGGCAGATCACCGACACTGGTCAGCAAGGGTATCACCTTATCCAGACCGGCGAGGGTGAGCTGGCCGGAGGGATGATGAAGCGGGTGGTGCCTGAGCAACGGCCGGTGCTGTATGCTCTGGTCGAGTCCGTAGACGAGTACTCGAAGAAGGTACAGGAGGCCGGCGGAACCATTGTCGTGCCCAAGATGGCTGTGCCGACGATGGGCTACTTCGCTCAGGCCCTTGACACGGAGGGAAACGTTTTCGCAATCTGGGAGGAGAATCCTCAAGCCCAATAGCGAAAGGCAATCACAAGCCCCTGGCAAGGGGAAGGAGGGATGAATTATGGCGCTTGATCTCAGCTTGGTCGGTCAGAAGCTACCGCCATCGACCTTCGAGTATGACGACAGGGACGTGATGTTGTATGCCCTGGGCGTGGGCGCCGGCACCGACGAGCTGCAATACGTCTATGAGCGGGGCCTCAAGGCCATCCCCACCTTCGGCGTTGTCCCCGCCTTTCCGGCCCTCATGAGCCTGGTGACCGTGGGCAAGATCAACCCGGTGATGCTGCTTCACGGCGAGCAGCGCATCGAGGTGAAGAAGCCTTTCCCGCCTGCGGCCAAGGTCACCACCGTGAGCACCATCAAGGCCATATACGACAAGGGACGCGGCGCCCTGGTGGTAGCCGATGCTGAGACGACCGATGAGGCAGGAGAAGTGATCTGCGTCAATACCTTTGGCGCGTTCGTCCGCGGCGAAGGGGGATTTGGCGGCGATCGAGGCCCCAGCGGTCCCAAGAACGTGCCGCCAGAGCGCCCGCCGGACGAGGTGGTGGAGATGCAGACCTTGCCTCAGCAGGCGGCCATCTACCGTCTCTCAGGCGACCGCAACCCGCTGCATATCGACCCCAACTTCGCCAAGATGGCCGGCTACGACCAGCCTATCCTTCATGGCCTGTGCAGCTTCGGCCATGTCTGTCGGGCCGTCATCCAGAAGTACTGCGGCGGCGACCCCGACCGGTTGAAGGTGCTGGACGTGCGCTTCTCGGGCGTTGTCTTCCCCGGCGACAAGATCATCACTGAGATGTGGAAGGAGAGCGCCACCGAGATCATCCTCCAGGCCAAGACCCAGCGGGGCGAGGTGGTCCTGAGCAATGCGGCGGCCACCGTCACCGCGTAGAGATAGGCTGGCGTCTAAGCCATTCCGTGGGCCCTGCCGACGCTGATTCGTCCCTAGCGGAGGAGTGAGGATGCCCGTATTGCTCGTGTCTTCCCTGCGGCCTCTCGTGGGCAAGACCGCTGTCTCTGTGGCCATCGCCCAGCGCCTTGACCGCGACGGCTATGCCGTCAGGCTGGCTCGACTGGCAGCGGCTGAGCCGGACGAGGCCGCCGAGGCCGACGCTCGCTGCTTCGCCTCTCTCTCCCTGTCCGCTGGGAAAGGGGACGCTCCTCTCCCGTTGGACGAGGTCGCCGGACTGGTGAAGGGCACTGGCTCCTCCGACGACGTCTTCATTATCGAACTGCCGGCGGGCTCTCCACCGGGTGAGGCGGCCCGAACCCTGGCCGGAGTGGTGGTTACGGTCGAGCGTTCCGCCGACCTGACCGTCGAAAAGGTCGCCGTCCTTCAGAAGGAGCTGGGGCAGGCCTTCGCCGGCCTTGTCCTGACGGCCGTGCCGCGAGCGCGTACGGCAGCCATCGCCGACACGCTGGCGCGGAAGGGGATCGCCAGCCTGGCCCTTCTCCCCGAGGACCGATTGCTCTCGTCGCCCAGCATCGGTGAGATGGCCCAGGCCCTACAGGCCGAGGCGGTCTTTGCCGACGGTCGCATGGAGGAAGTGGTAGAGCGTCTGACCATCGCTTCCATCAGCGCCGACCCTGGCCAGGCCTACTTCGCCCGCTTCGGCCGCCAGGCGGTGGTCGTGCGCTACGACAAGCCTGACCTCCAGCTAGCCGCCCTGAACGCTGGCAGCCGCTGCCTGATCCTCAGCGGCGGCCAGATGCCCCTGCCCCACGTCAGCGAGCGGGCGGAGTCGGAGGGTGTACCCCTGCTCATCACTGACAAGGGCACAGTTGCCGCCTTTCAGGCGCTGGAGGATCTGTTCGTCAACAGTCGCTTCGGCCCTCAGAAGGCAGAGCGCATCGGCCAGCTTGCGGCCGAGCACTTGGACTACGATACGCTCATAGGGACGCTGAGGCTGCGACAGAAAGGGCCAGGCGGGAGCTAGGAGAAGCCCACCTCAGGTCTCCAGGGAGCTCCGGGGCGAGGCAGCGCGCTGCCTCTCGGGGCTTTCTACAGCCTTTCCTCCCTGCGGGACCTCGCTCACCTCTTTCTGAGGCGAGGCAGCGACCCTCGTCTTCTGGGTCGTGCAGTAGGGGCAAGCCACCCAGTTGAAGTTCAGGGGACGGCCACAGTTGGTGCAGGGCTCCTTGAGTTGGGTGCGGCAATAGGGGCAGATGACGAAATCGGCGGTCACGTAGCGCTTGCAGGAGGGGCAAATGCCCTGCTCCTCCAGCTCCTGGAGGAGGGCCTCTTCCTCCAGGGAGCGAGCATACGCCTCGGCCAGCGTCTCACTGGGCCGAAGGATCATGTAGATGAACCAGCCCAGCAGGGGGAACACCATGACGAGGAGAACGGCCACTATCTGGAAAGCGGTGTCGCGAGTCCTCTCGTGAATGTCACGGTAGGTCCAGGCGATGCTGCTTATCCAGAGAACCAGCACGTAGGCCCCGCCAACGGTGGCCGCGAGGGTTGCTGCGTTTTCCCAGTTGTCCACGTCTCTGCCCTCACCTCCTAAGCTGGCCGATTATACCACGCCTTCTCTGGCACTGTCATCTCGGGATTGCCCTGGCGGTGTGGCCGCTCTGAGGATAAACTGAAAGGGGCCTTCGTAGCTGCAATTCCCATGAGAGAGAAGACGAGAGCCGCTGACACCAGAGAGCCCCAGAAGCTGCGCCTCAGCCTGACAGACATGGCCTTCGAGGGAGGGGCAATCGGCCGCCACGACGGCCAGGTGGTGTTCGCCGCCTACGGCATCCCGGGCGAGGAGGCCGTGGTGGAGATCGAGCGGTACAGCAAGGACTACCTGATGGGCCGGGTGGTGGAGGTGCTGTCTCCCTCGCCCCATCGGGTAGAGGCTCCCTGTCCCTACTTCGGCACCTGCGGCGGCTGCCAGTGGCAGCACATCGACTATCCCTTCCAGGCCGAGCTCAAGGCCCGCATCGTCGGCGAGCAGTTGCGCCGTATCGGCAAGTTCGAGGAGCCGCCGGTAGCAGCGACCGTGACAGCGGAAGAGCGCTGGCACTATCGCAATCACGCTCGCTTCAGCACCGACCGCCAGGGCCAACTGGGCTTCGTTAGCCTATTGAGGCGTCGCTTCGTTCGCATCGACCACTGCCGGATCATGCACCCCTGGATCAACGGCGTGCTGGAGCGGCTCCAAGGCAAGTGCGCCGGTCTGCACCAGGTGGCCATCCGCTACGGCGTCAGGACGGAGCAGGCCCTGATCCACCCCTCGCTGAAAGAGATCGACGATTCCATTCCGTCGGGCCAGACCTCCTACGAGGAGGAGCTTCTGGGCAAGCGCTTCCGCATTTCGGGCGCCTCCTTCTTCCAGGTGAACACCCGCCAGGCAGAGGTGCTGATCGAGGTCGTGCGCGACAGGCTGGCCCTTGCTGAGGACCAGCTACTGCTGGACGCCTACGCCGGCGTGGGCACCTTCGCCGTGCTGCTTGCGCCCCACGTCAAGAGGGTGATAGCCATCGAGGAGTCGCCGGCGGCGGTGGCCGATGCGGTGATCAACCAGGCGGGGATCAACAACATTGTCTTCTACCAGGGAAAGGTGGAGCAGATCCTGCCGGACCTGCGCCAGCGTCCGCAGGCCGCCATCCTCGACCCGCCCCGCGTGGGCTGCCACCCCGATACCATCGCCGCCGTGCTCAAGCGGCCGCCGGCCAGGCTGGTCTACGTCTCGTGCGATCCCGCCACCCTGGCGCGCGACCTGCGCGCCCTGTGCCGTGGCGGCTATCGCCTGCAGGAGGTACAGCCGGTGGACATGTTCCCTCAGACCTTCCACATCGAGTGCGTGGCGACGCTGGTGCGGGAGTAGTCGTAGGCCATGAACCGGGAAGCCAGTAAGCCACGTGCTGTCACCCTGAGCGCAGCGAAGGGTCTAACATCGCGCACAGGATTCTTCGCTTCGCTCAGAATGACGGTATTCGACAACCGAGGGCAATCTGGCTCCGCCGGCTTGCCGGTGTGCTGATTAGCCATGTTCATTCTCGCCTCCCGCTCGCCCAGGCGACGCCAGCTCCTGGCCCACCTGGGCCTGCCCTTTCGGGTAGTCGTTCCCCAGGAGGAGGAGGACATCGCGCCCATGGCGACGGGCAAACCGGAAGAGCTGGCCGAGGCCCTGGCCGTGGCCAAGGCGGAGGCCGTGGCCAGAGATGAAAAGGAAGGCATCGTCATCGCCGCCGACACCATCGTGGTCGACGGCCAGACCATCCTGGGCAAGCCGGCGGATGACTCCAAGGCTGCGGCTACGCTCCGCCGCCTGAGGGGGAAAACGCACCGGGTGATCACCGGCCTGGCGGTCGTGGACGCCCACAGCGGCCAGCGGGCGGCGTCGCACGTCGTGACGGTGGTGCAGATGCGAGACTACGGCGACGGCGAGATCGCCGCCTACGTAGCGCGCGGCGAGCCACTGGACAAGGCCGGCGCCTACGCCATCCAGGACGAGCAGTTCCAGCCGGTCGCTTCTTATGACGGCTGCTACTGCAACGTGGTGGGCCTGCCGCTCAAGGCGCTGGTCGTCCTCCTCAGGCGGGCAGGGCTCGACATAAGACCAGATAGCCTTGAAGACCTGCCGGAGCAGTGTGCGGCCTGTCCCATCGTCGTTGCATGACGCTGTAGGGCTTCAATCGGAGCGAGAGACGGAGGGTCAGACGGCCTCTGGCCGCTCATCCTGAGCCTGTCGAAGGGTGAGCAGGGGCTCATGGTTCGACGAGCTCACCATGAGCGGCCCAAAATGGGAGGCTGTGACCCCGACGGCAGTAGCTGCAGGGCTGCAGGGCTGCAGGGCTGCAGCCCTGCGCCACGCCCAGCAGACCTGAAGGTCTGCAGCTACGGAACCGTCGTTGAATGACGTTCGCGGGCGGTGCTAGAATGCGGCCGAGGAGGGTGCATGGACGTACTCAGCGGGCTGAATCCGGCGCAACGCCAGGCTGTGGAGACCACTGAGGGGCCGCTTCTCATCCTCGCCGGGCCGGGCAGCGGCAAGACCCGCGTCATCGCCCACCGCATCGCCTACCTCGTCACCCACCGGCGAGTCCACCCCCGGCGCATCCTCGCCGTCACCTTCACCAATAAAGCCGCGCGCGAGATGCGCGACCGCATCTTCGG
>Ga0111178_115_pt1 | contig 9664 bp, 6 predicted proteins | sample DeeMarSWOR324_28_FD_80225 | JGI IMG/M metagenome (GOLD analysis project Ga0111178, IMG submission 80225) | Dehalococcoidia bacterium SM23_28_1 | reverse complement strand
GATGTCGGTAACGCCCAGGCAGTAGAGGATGATGCTGGCGGCAGCCGAGCCGCGCACGGTCATCAGAATGCCCTGCTCCCTGGCGAACTGAGCGAAGTCGCGCACCACCAGGATGTAGTGGCTGAAGCCCGTCTGCCGCACCACCGACAGCTCGTACTCCAGGCGACGCCGCGGTTCCTCCGAGCCGTTCGGGTAGCGACGCGCCAGGCCCTCGTAGCAGAGCTGGGCCAGATAGTCGTCCGCCGACATGCCCTGGGGAACGTCGGCCGCCGGCAGGTGTAGCTGCCCGAACTCCAGCTCCAGGTCGCACATCTGGGCAATGCGCCAACTGTTCTCGATGGCCTCCGGCACGTCCCCGAAGAGCTGGCGCATCTCCTCCTCGGACTTCAGGTAGTAGGAGTCGGCGTCCCCCGCCAGGCGCATCCGCCGCTCGTCCAGGATCGAGCTGTTGGTGCCGATGCAGAGCAGGATCTCGTGCGTCGGCGCATCCTCGCGATGGACGAAGTGGACATCATTGGTGGCCACCAGCGGCAGGCCCGTCTCCCGCGAGAGGCGCACCAGCTTCTCGTTGAGCTTGGTGAGCTCGGGGATGTTGTGGTCCTGGAGCTCCAGGTAGAACTCGCCGAAGACCTCTCGATACCATTGGGCTGCCCCCACCGCCTCCTCCCAGCGGCCGTCGGCCAGCAGCCGCGACACCTCGCCGCTCTGACAGCCGGACAGGGCGATGAGCCCCTCGTGGTGCTCCTCAAGGAGTTCCTTGTCCATCCGCGGCCGGTAGTAGTAGCCTTCCAGGTGGGCCTTGGTCACCAGCGCCAGCAGGTTGCGGTAGCCCTGAAGGTTTCTAGCCAGGAGGGTGAGGTGATAAGGATGTCTGTCCTTCGACTCGCGGGTGCGGCGCGACCCCTGGGCCAGGTAGGCCTCCACGCCGATGATCGGCTTGAGGCCGCGGGCCTTGGCCTCCTTGTAGAAGGGGACGACCCCGTAGAGGACGCCGTGGTCGGTGAGGGCGATCGCCTCTTGCCCCAGCTCCTCGGCCCGCTGCATGAGCTGAGGGATGCGGGCCAGGCCGTCCAGAAGGCTGTATTCAGTGTGAAGGTGAAGGTGAGTAAACATTTGTCCCTTTGGCGCGCGCAGAGGGTATTATAGCAGCCGCGAGGGGGCGCTGCGCAGAGATTATGGTAATCTTCCCGGGAAATTTTGGCAACTGGCCCGACGGAGGCGTCAGTGCAGGCATTTCACAACGCTTCAGCGTTGTGAAAGAACCTCGATTGTCGACGTGCTAGTCGTTGGACCAGACAAACTTGCGCCGGAGGTCGTTCAGACTCGCGTACCCGACTAGCCCCTCGTGCTGGAGCCTCCCGACGACAATGCCTGGATGGATGCCGACGCGCCGGGCAAAGTCGCTGACACCCGGATGCGACCAGGCCCCCGACTCCACAAAGGCCGCCCATTCGTGCGGAGGGATAAGCAGGTCCTCAGCGAATCTATCAGCGGCGGCTTCTGCATTCGGGTCATCGTTGATCCCGTTCACGAATGCCCGCTTCTTTTGCCGATCGAGCACGTGCTTGGCTTCGTGGTAGAAGCTAAACCAGAAGATGTCCGTCCATCGCCTCCTCGTGCTCAACTGGATCAGCGCCTTGTCCGTCGAGATCCACCGAGCGACGCCGTTTGCACCGCTCTTCGGGAACTCTTTGATGACGGCGAAGGCGACCCCAGCGCTTGCGCAGAGATCCCTCATGCGCGGGAAGAAAACCTCTGCTTGCTCGCTCGTGAGACCCCGAATCTCCCCCAGCGCGTTGAGGAACTGCCGTTCGTTGTACGGCGCTGTGTCGATCTCACCCGCTTCGATATCACCCACTTGAAGCCACGCCCAGAGCGCACCCAGGGATACCTTAGTCTTGGGCGTGATGCGATACTGAAGCAGCGCCTCTTGGCGCTCCCGCAGCGCTGAGAATGACGCTACGCCGAAGAACCTGAGGAGTGCAGCGACGGTCTCCCGCTTGTCCCGAGTCCTAGGGATATAGTCCCGTGCTCGCAGCTCGCGCACAGGAAAGAATTCGAGCCAGGCCTCTTGCTCCTCAAGCTGGCTCTTCTCCCGAAGGCGAGCCTTGCTTAGCTGGTACGACGCCTCGAGATTCACCCAGAAGTGCGCAGGGATTCCAAGTACCTTTTCCAACTCGAGAGCTGTGTCGTAGGTGATGCTCTTCTTTCCATTGATGATCTCGCTTATCTTCTGTCCCGGCCGGCCTGTTCTGTCAGCAAGCTCCCTCTGCGTCATCCCACGGGCCTCGAGTTCCTCAGCGAGCAACTCGCCAGGCGCAACCGCCAAGTCTGAGAAAGTCCGATGATCGGTCTTAGCCACCATAGTGTTTCGTGACCTCCTTGATCGTCACCGTTTCTCCACTTTCGGACGGAATGACTATGAGGCGCCAGCGCCTTGTCAGGGCCAGCGCCCACTCGCCCGCGCGCTGACCCTTCAATTCATGCGTGTCAAACGCGCGGAACCGCTTGATGTCGTCGAAGTTCTGTGCAGCATAGATCGCCTCCACCCTCTGAATGTACTTTCGAGCCACATCCGACCCCCATAGGCGAATCGCACGGTCGACCTCCTCATAAGCTTGGCAGAGTTTCCTGGTGCGGAAGACTATTCGCACTCTGCTTCTTCACCTCTAGGGTGAACACTATCACATGTCACCCCGTCATGTCAAGAAAAACTTCACCCCAGAGGTGAATCCACGTGGCTGTGCCCTCTGCGTGCGCAGCACCGGCTCCCGCTCTTGTCATGGTATACTCCGTGCTTGGAGAGCAGTGGCACCAAGGCCACAGTCCTCTCAGAAAGCTGTCAACCAGCAGGAGGCGTGCCCCATGGCAGACGTGAAGTTCGGAGTCTTCGTCTGGCCGATACCGCTCGACCAGGCTCAGCGCGTGGAGGAGTTGGGCTTCGATTCCCTCTGGGTCAGCGAGCACATGCTCTTCTACGTGCCCACCTTCGACGCGATTACCGTGCTGGCTGCCTTCGCTGCCCGCACCCAGCGCATCCTCCTGGGCTCGGCCGTCCTCCTCCTGCCCCTCAGGCATCCCACCGTGGTCGCCAAGGAGGTCGCCAGCCTGGACATCATCTCCGACGGCCGCATCATCCTGGGAGTCGGCGTCGGCGGCGAGTTCCCCGGCGAGTTCGTGGCCTGCGGCGTCCCCGTGAAGGAGCGCGGCAGGCGTACCGACGAGGGCATCGAGGTCATGCGCAAGCTGTGGAGCGAATCAGGCGTGAACCACGAGGGACGTTTCTTCCGCCTGGAAAACGCCAACATGCAGCCCAAGCCCGTCCAGAAGCCCAGCCCGCCCATCTGGGTCGCCGGCCGCTCGGAGGCCGCCATCAAGCGAACCGCCAGGCTCGGCGACGGCTACATGCCCTATCTGTTCAGCCCGGAGCGCTACCGCGACAGCCTGCAGAAGGTCTCAGCCTTCGCCCAACAGTACGGGCGCGACCCGTCGGCCATCGAGGCCGGCCTCTATCAGTTCATCTGCCTGGCCGATACCTACGAGGAGGCCCGCCAGCGCGCCAACCGCGATCTCAGCATCCGCTACAACCAGCCCTTCGACCGCATCGTCGACCGCTACTGCGTGCTCGGCCCGCCCGACCAGTGCGTCGAGCGGCTGGCCCAGTACGTGGAGGCAGGCGTCCGCCACTTCATCCTGGTGCCCATTCCTTCGCCCAGCGGCCTCGCCGCCGACCTGGAGACCTACGCCGGCGAGGTGCTGCCCAAGGTGCGGGCACGAGCCTAGTAGCACACCTCCCCGATCCTGCCATAGTACTTCGCACTGTCGCCGCCGAGGTTAATGACACCGTTGCCGTCCAGGTCCAGGCGCTTGCACTCCGGGTTGACCGCCACCTCGCAGCCGATCTTGCCGTAGTACTTGGCAGCGTCTCCTCCCAGGTTAAGGAGCCCGTTGCTGTCCATGTCCAGCGGCCACGCATCTCCGCCGGGCCCGGGCGGCCAGTTGGGGCAGTTGTCCAGCGGCTCGGTTTCCAGGTACACTTCGATGGCATCGTCGAAGCCGTCGTTGTCGTCATCGGCGTCCACCGAATCGTCCCAGTCATCCCCCACCAGCGCCGCCCCGAGCAGCTCCAGCGCGCGGTCCGTGTTGCAGTTCGTGTTTATGGCCAGCGCCAGCGAGCCCGACATGGTGGTCAAGTCATGGGCTCCGTCCACCGACCAGTAGGCATTCCTGGCGAAGGCGAAATCGAAGGAGGCAAGACCCGGCCCAATCACGTCCAGGTCTACCCTGGCGATCGTGCCGTCTCCGGCGGTGCCGGACCCGCCCGACAGGTAGGCCGCACCGGCGTAGAACCTCGACACCGCCTCCATGTCGTTAGTAAATGGGCTGGCGCCCGGAAGCTTGATGAGGGCGTCCCAGCCCACCGGGTCCACCAGGTCATCCTCGTAGAAGAACCAGGCGTCGTACGTAGTAGGGGCCTGCGTATTGCCTTTCACGAACACGTCGATCGAGTGATCGGCCATACCATCGCCGAAGTCCCCGGGGTCCACATCGATCCGCACGCAGGCCTCCGTCCTCGCCAGGGTGGTCGCGTCATTTCCCGTACTATCCGGGTCGATCGCCATCAGCACAGGTGGTGCCCAGTCCGGTCGAGGCGGCGGAGGCGGCGTACCCCCGTTGCACACCTGCCCGAGCATCGTGGCGTACATACTGTAGACATCGCCGTACGAGCTCACGGCGGTATCGCCGTCCAGGTCCAGCCGTTGTATCGCTGGCGTCCATCCAGGGTCGGTGTTTATCCAGCCCACGTTGCCGATAAAGGCGAGCACGTCCCCGGGCAGGTTAAGCACCGTGTCATTATTGATGTCCAGCGGCCAGGCGTCGAGGCCGCAGTTGTCGAACGGGTCAGTGCCCAGATACGTCTCCCGCGCATCGCTGAAGCCGTCCACGTCGCCGTCCGCCATGTACTTGACGGTCGCATAGTCCAGGCTGGTCCCGGACCCCGCGGATTCGCCCGCTACGTGGACGTTGCCCGCGCTGCCCAGCACCAGAGCCGCAGCCGCGTCGTAGCCGTTCGCCGGCCCGTCGTAGCGCGTCACCCAGGCTTCCGTCCCGTCGGGAAGGTACTTGATGGTCGTGTAGTCGGCGTTCGTGCCGGAGCCCGCGGACTGACCCGTCACGTAGACCTTCTCCGAGCCGTCGGCGTTCATGACGTAGATTTCGCGGTTGCCGACGCGGTCGGAGACGAAGGCGGTGTGGAAGCCGTCGGGCGACCAGACCGGCCAGAAGTCCTCGGCTGGGTTGCCGGTGAGGTTGGTCTGGCCGGTCCCGTCGGCGTTCATCACGTAGATCTCCACGTTGCCGTCGCGTACCGACTCGAAGGCGATCCGGGAGCCGTCAGGCGACCAAATCGGCCAATCGTCGATCGCCGGGTTGTTGGTGAGGTTGGTCTGGCCGGTCCCGTCGGCGTTCATCACGTAGATCTCCTGGTCGCCGTCGCGGTCGGAGATGAAGGCGATCTGGGAGCCGTCGGGCGACCAGACCGGCCAGAAGTCCTCGGCTGGGTTGCCGGTGAGGTTGGTCTGGGCGGTCCCGTCGGCGTTCATCACGTAGACCTCGTAGTTGCCGTCGCGGTCGGAGACGAAGGCGATCTGGGAGCCGTCGGGCGACCAGGCGGGGTCCTCGTCGTCCCCCGGGTCCATGGTGAGGTTGGTCTGGGCGGTCCCGTCGGTGTTCATCACGTAGACCTCCCAATCGCCGCTGCGGTACGAGGCGAAAGCGATCTGGGAGCCGTCGGGCGACCAGGCCGGCCCGTCATCGATCGCCGGGTTGTTGGTGAGCCTGGTCTGGCCGGTGCCGTCGGCGTTCATCACGTAGACCTCCGGGTTCCCGTCGCGGTCCGAGGCGAAGGCGATCCGGGAGCCGTCAGGTGACCAGGCCTGCATTTGGTCCGCGGCTGGGTTCTTGGTGAGGTTAGTCGTCCCGTCCACCGCCAGGGCCGCAGCCCCGTCGAAGCCGCTCGCCGGCCCGTCGTAGCGGGCGGCCGCTGGCCACACTTCGCTGCCGTTGGTGGCGTCGTACTTGATCGTGGCATAGTCGGAGCCCGTCCCGATGTCCTCTGACGACCCCGTCACGTACACGTACCCGCCGTCCACGGCGATGGCGTAGGCCTCGTCGGTGGCGTTCGCCGGCCCATCGTAGCGGGCTGGCGCTAGCCACACTTCGCTGCCGTCGGTGGCGTCGTACTTGATCGTGGCATAGTCCTGGCCGGTCATGGCGCCCTCTGACGACCCCGTGACGTAGACGTACCCTCCATCCACGGCTATAGCGTAGGCTATGTCCTCCCCACTGTTTGGCCCGTCGTAGCGGGCTGGCGCCAGCCACACTTCGCTCCCGTTGGTGGGATCGTATTTGATCGTGGCATAGTCCATGCCGCCCGGCATCCCGTCTGAGGTTCCGGTGACGTAGACGTAGCCGCTTCCGTCTAGGGCGATGGCATAGGCCTCGTCGGTGCCAGCGGTCTCGTCGTAGCGCGCCGCCGCTGGCCACACTTCGTTCCCGTTGCTGGCGTCGTACTTGACGGTGGCATAGTCCAGGCCCGTCGCGACGCCCTCTGAGGACCCCGTGACGTAGACGTACCCCCCGTCCACGGCGATGGCGTAGGCTTCGTCGGTGCCAGCGGCCTCGTCGTAGCGGGCCACCCACTCCTCCGTCCCGTCGGCAAGGTACTTGACGGTCGCATAGTCGGAGCCCGTGCCTGACCCCTCAGACTCGCCCGTCACGTACACGTTGCCCGCCCCGTCCAGAGCGATCGCCGCGGCAACGTCGCTGGCATCGTCCGGCCCGTTGTAGCGCTTCTCCCACTCCTTCTTCCCGTTGGTGTCGTACTTGATGGTGAGATAGTCGGAGCCCGTCCCGATCCCCTCCGAGAAGCCCGTGACGTAGGCGTTACCCGCCCCGTCCACGACGAGGGCGGAGGCTCCGTCCCACCCGCTGACGGGCCCGTCGTAGCGGGTGACCCACTCCTGGCAGACGCCGCCCAGGCACCAGTCGGTGGCCCGCGTCGGTGCACCATCCGTCAGGAGCACCAGCGCCACCGCTGCCACCAGCCCCAGAACGCCTATCCGCATCGCTTTCATTTCGCCCTCCCCCTGTTCGACGAAGGTCTAGACATAAGCGCAAACAGTATACTCGGGATAACTGCGTTGTCAAGACCTGCGGGCGCCCCCAAATTGACGCTCGCCTGACGGGTAGGTTAAGCTTTTTATGAAGGGTTTGATCTGGCAACAACGAGAGGAGACCTATGAGCAAGATATCTTTCGAGGCCGTCCAGGAGGTGCTGGACGAGATCCGCCCGGCTCTTCAGGCCGACGGCGGCAACGTCGAGTTGCTGGAGGTTAGCGAGGACGGCATCGTCAAGCTGGAGCTGGTCGGCGCCTGCGCCGGCTGCCCCATGGCCACCATGACCCTCAGGGCAGGCATCGAGCGCCTGCTCTTCGAGCGCATCCCCGATATCGTCGCCGTAGAGGGCTTCAGCGGCGGCCAGCGCGTGGGTGAGCTGGAGGGCTTCTAGAGCGACGAGCTCTACAACCAAGCGGTAGGACAAAGGCAAGAGGGGTGCCACACCGGCACCCCTCTTCGTTTGCCCCAAAGGCAGGCGGCCTAGTCCGGCTCCTCCAGCTCGAACGCCTTGTGGAGAGCACGCACCGCGTCGGCCACCTTCGACTCGTCGATGATGCAGGTTATGCGGATCTCGCTGGTGGTGATCAGCTCGATGTTGATGCCCTTGTCGAACAGCGTGCGGAACATCGTCGCCGCATAGCCCGGCCCGCTCTGCATCCCCGCGCCAACGATGCTCACCTTGGCCAGACTCTGGTCGGATACTATCTCGCCCGCGCCGACCTGCTTGGCGAGCGGCTCCATCAGTCTCATGGCCTTGGCCAGCTCGTTGCGGGCGACCGTGAAGGTGAGGTCGGTGATCTTCTCCACGCTGGCGTTCTGCACGATGGTGTCCACGCTTATGCCCGCGTCGGACAGCGGCCCGAACAGGCTGGCCGCGATCCCCGGCCGGTCGGGGACGCCGCGCACCGTCACCTTGGCCACGTCCGAATCGTAGGCGATGCCGCTTACCTTGTTTCGCTGCTCTACCATCTCTGTCCCTCCGTGAATGAGAGTTCCCGGCACGTCCCGCGTGCTGGATGCCACCAGGATGGGCATGTTGTACACCTTGCCCAGCTCCACCGCCCGGTTGTGCATCACCCTGGCGCCGTAGGTGGCCAGCTCCAGCATCTCCTCGTAGTCTATCTCCTTCAGCTTGCGCGCTTTCGGCTCGATGCGCGGGTCGGTGGTGTAGATGCCGTCCACATCGCTGTAGATCTCGCACGTGTCGGCCTTCAGCGCCACCGCCAGCGACACCGCCGTCGTATCGGAGCCGCCTCGCCCCAGGGTCGTGATGTCCATCGCCTCGCAGATCCCCTGGAAGCCGGCCACGATGACGATCTTCCCTTCTTCTAGCTCCTTGTGGATGCGCTTCGGGTCGACCGACAGAATGCGAGCCCGGCCGTAGCGCGTCTCCGTGCCGATGCCCGCCTGCGCCCCCGACAGGCTGATCGCCGGATAGCTCATCGCTCGCAGCGCCATGGCCATCAGGCTACTGGACACCGTCTCGCCGGTGGACACCAGGACGTCCATCTCGCGGTCCTCCGGCTGATCGCTCATCTGGTAGGCCAGCTCGATGAGCTGGTCCGTGGTCTTGCCCATCGCCGAGACCACTACCACCAAGTCGTCGCCCTTGTCCCGCCGAGCGGCTATCCGGCGCGCGACGTTCTTGATCTTCTCGGCATCTCCCACCGAGGTGCCGCCGTACTTCTGAACAATGATAGACATCGCTTTCCCTCAACTCTTCTCCACTACTTGTGCCCCCGCATTGCTGGGAGCTGTAACGATTGTGTGCCCTCCCGTACCCTCCCCTGTCGCTGCCTTAGCCATCGCCTTAGCGATGTCCTTCTCGCTCTTGGAGGTTAGGGCCAGGACGGTCGATCCGCCGCCCGACAGGAATACGCCGAGCGCTCCCTCTTGACGCGCTGCCTGGAAAATCGCTTCCATCGCCGGGAACACCTTGGCCCGCGCCGGTTGGTGCAGCCGATCGCGCGTGGCCGCGTCCAGCAGGTCCACCCTGCCGGAGGCCAGCGCCGCCACCACCAGCGCGGCACGGCCAATATTATAGACCGCATCCTCCCGTGAGAGGAAGTCGGGCAGCACCTCGCGGCTCTCCTGCGTGGGCATCTCCATGTCCGGCACGAACAGGACGGCCTTCAGGCCCTCGGGTGCGGCCAGCCCGGCGTGGAGCACGCTATCGCCTTCGCGCACCGCCACCTGCAGCCCGCCGAACAGGACGGGGGCCATGTTGTCGGCGTGGCCCTCCAGCTCGCTGCCCAGGACCAGGATCTCCTCTCGCTCCAGCGGCTCGCCCAGCAGGGCGTTGGCCGCCAGCAGCCCCGCCGCTCGTGCCACCGCGCTCGCCCCCAGGCCGCGAGCCACCGGTATCTCCTGGACGTACTCCGCGCTGAGCCCCGCCGGCGTTTGCTTGCCGACGTGCGAGAACAGTCGCTGGGCGGCCTCCACCACCATCCCCCCCAGCGGCGGGCCCGGCGGAGGCAGCGCCTCC
>Ga0111178_113_pt1 | contig 9833 bp, 10 predicted proteins | sample DeeMarSWOR324_28_FD_80225 | JGI IMG/M metagenome (GOLD analysis project Ga0111178, IMG submission 80225) | Dehalococcoidia bacterium SM23_28_1 | reverse complement strand
CTCGCTCCAGACCTGCCTCGACAAGTGCGCTGCCTATCCCACGCCTTTGGCGCGCCGGCGTCACGGCCATACAGGCCAGAGCTAGCACTCGAAATTCCTCGTCGTTCTTCAAGGTGATGTAGCTGAACATGATATGCCCGACGACCTGGCCATTCTCCTCAGCCACCAGGCTAAGGTCGGGCACATAGTCGTCGGACGCACGTATCAGTCGGACGAGCCGCGACTCGGTCGCTCCGCCGAAAGCCGACCTGAGGAGTTCGTCGATGGCTTCGTAGTCGCTGGGGGTCTCGGGCCGCACGATCATGCGTCCACTCTACCAGCTCTGCACAGCCTGGTCATCTGCAAACAGCAGGGCACAGCCGATGCGTGCCTAGCCTGGCTGGGGAACGAATTGGCGCAACGTGAGACCTGACTCCTGCACAAGCGCCTGATAGGCCTCTTCCAGCGGCCCTTCGTACGGGTCCTCGGCTTCGTAGACGATCTCTACGATCCCTGCCTGAACTGCCTCTTTCAGACAAGAGAAGCACGGGCGGACTGTGGTGTACAGAACGCCGCCATCGGTTGCGTTCCCGTGACGGGCAGCCAGGAGTATGGCATTGGCTTCAGCGTGAACGCAGATGCATGTATCGTAGCCTTGGCCGGGTTCAACGTCTGACAGGCAGCGAGGGCAACCGCCCTCGAAGCAGTTCTTGACCCCGATCGGTGTGCCGTTGTAGCCAGCACTGATGATGTTCCTCTGCTTCACTATGAGCGCTCCAACCTTCCTGCGCAGACAGTTGGCCCGCGTTGAAGCGTCGTCAGCTATCTTCATGAAGTATTCGTCCCACGAAGGGCGGTAGTCAGTCATGGCTCTCTCCCCGTAGCGGTCATTACGCAAGCTCTGCTCGCAACCCCGTTCTGCTGGCCATTATAGGACACTCCGTCGAATCGCTCCCCTCCAGACGCGCCTGGCACCGTCGACCAGCACAGGCTGGCTAGCCCCCACGCTCCAGGATGTGGAACGCCGTGCGGGTGGCGAAGGCCATGATCGTCACCTGAGGGTTGACGCCAACGCAGGAGGGGAAAACCGAGGCATCGGCCACAAAGAGGTTGCGCACCGCGTGGGCCTCGCCGTAAGGGCCCACCACGGAGACGGCCGGGTCGCCGCCCATGCGACAGGTGCCCATAGGGTGAAAACCGGCAGGGGTCAGCTGTTCGGCCCTCAGGGAGAACTTCTGCAGGCGGCGAAGGCTTTGGCGGTCGGTGACCGGCGCCAGGCCTCGAATGCCAGTGAAGACGGCAACGGCGCCAGCGGCAAGGAACACTTCGGCGGCGAGCGCGATGCCGCGAAGGAGTCGATCGGTGTCATCCTGCCCGAGGCCGTAGAGGATGGTAGGGCTGGTCCACCAATCGCGACCGAGGCCGCGGAGGATGTGGCCCTTCGAGGAGTCGGACACGAACAAGCCGACGGAGGCGAGGTAACGGGAGAGGGCCAGAGCCTCTTTCAGCTTGGGGCCGACTTCTTGCGCTGAGGCGGCGCTCGTCCCTGGCAATAGTGAGGTGACCTCCAGCAGCACCCCATGGGACTCCTGGAGGTCATCGACGTAGTAGGACTGGAGCATGCCTCGCCAGCTGTAGGTCTCCTCCTCAAAGGCCGCCGAAACCCCGACCGACGGATGTATGCGAAGGTTGCGACCAACCTGGCCGCTGTCCAGAGCAAGACCGTTGGCCATCAGCAGGGCCGGGGTATGGATGGCACCGGCAGCCAGCACAACAACCGCCGCTCGCACACGCAGACGGCCGCGGATTTCGTCGCCGGCGGCATCGAGGATGTCAGCCTCTACGCCGACGGCGCGGCCGTCCTCGACCAACACTCTGCGGGCGCGGCAGCAAGCGTATATCCTCGCCCCGTGAGCGGCAGCGCGGGGCAAGTATGAGAGGTGCATCGCTCGCTTAGCGTCGCTGGGACAGCCATAGGCGCAGACGCCGCAGCCACGGCAGCCGTCGATATTGCGGTGGATGGGCTGGCCATGGTAGCCGAGGGCCTTCACGCCCCGGTCGAACACTTCGGCATTCTTGCCCATGATCTCCCAGGGGGCCGGCTGAACGGAGATGACCTCCTCCACGCGGCGAAAGATGGGCTCAAGGGTGACGGTGTCGATGCCCTCGATGCCCCACCGGCGCTCCCAGTCGTGAAGAACCCTATCAGGGGGACGGAAGCAGGTGCCGGAGTTCACCACCGTGGTCCCGCCGACGGCCTTGCCCAGGGGGATGGGCACGAAGGGGAAGCCCAAGGCCACAGTGAGACCGCCCTCGCGGTACAGCTTCCCGAGGAGCTCCCAGGGTGTGCCATCGGCATAGTCCTCGCGCGCAAAGTAGGCGCCCTCTTCGATGACCACCACCGAGAGGCCGCCCTCCGCCAACTCCTTGGCAACCACGGCACCGCCGGCGCCGGACCCAATCACCACGGCATCGACGGTCTCGGTGACATTGCCGCTGATGGCCGGATATGCGATGGGCTGCAGCCGCGGGCCATCGCCAGGGGGCGATGCGTCGATGCAAGAGCGCGTGAACCCGATGGCTTCCTCCACCCGGCGGTCACCACAGAAGCCCAACACGCAGAGGGTTTTCAGCCAGAAGGCGACGAGCCTCAAAGGGTAGATTCGGCTCTCCAGGGCGGACTGTAGCCAGCGCTGACGAATGTCGGGAGCGAGGGCGCTGAAAGGGCGACCGTAGCGCAGGACGGTGGAGTATTCCCAGGCCGTGAGGGCGAGGGCGAAGGGGAGGCGAAAGCGCCGCGGCGGGCTGGCGATGCGCTCCACGACCACGCCGGCGGTGCCGACGTCCGAAGCGCCATAGGAGAGAGAACCGCCCCGAGGAAGGAGGGCCTCGGCGAAGCGCTCGAGGGTGAGAAGCTGGCGTCGGCTTAGAACCATGGTGAGGCCAATATGCGTCAGCCGATTCGCCCTGTCAAATGGGTCGTTTGACAGGGATTCCGGCGTCATCCATGATCGCGGCGGAGGTGAGGATGGCGAAGGCAACGGGGCTTCGCTTCTCTGAGTCGCTCATCGGCTACCTGGCTGAGGGTGAGGACTGCCAGTCGGCGTACGAGACCGGGCGGATGGCCGGAAACAGCGCTCGCTTTTGGGTCACCATGCGGATACCGGACCTGAAGTCGTTTATCGCTGACCCGGAGCACACAGCGCCGACGAGGGGTCGGGTCCGACTATCCGGACTCGGCAGCTCGATGACGACGGAGGGAGCGCGCGTCCACCTGTTTTGCCGCCGCAATGGGCAGAAACGGCTGCTGTACTACCTTCCCTTTCTATCGGAGGGCAAGCGATACCTGCTGCGAGGCGAGAAGCGCCTCCAGAACCCCAAAGGGCTAGCGGCATGGCGGCAGATGACAACGCTGTACGCGGAGTTGGTGCGCCTGGAGGATGAAGGGGGCCCGGTACTGGCAAGGGGCGTGCTCCACATAGGGCCGCGCCAGGTGATGTTGCAAACGCTCTCCTTCAGGCCAGAGGGGACGTCAAACCCGATACGCTTTCTGGCCGACTGCTTTCGCTTTCTTCACTTCTCGTCTCGAGAGATGCGGGGCTAGAAGCAGCGGCTGGCCGCCTGGCCTGCGAAGAGACGGCCCGAGTCCTAGCACCCTCCAGGGCTCCATGATCAGATCTTGGGGCTGACCTACTCGTCTAGCTGAAAGAGCCAGGTGGTCAGATAGCGCTCGCCGGTATCGGGGAGAACCGTTACGATCAGCTTTCCTTTGTTCTCCGGCCTCTTGGCCACCACCAGTGCTGCCCAGACCGCCGCCCCAGACGATATGCCCGCCAGTATCCCCTCTTCCCTGGCTAGCCGCCTGGCCATCTCGCCGGCGTGACCATTGCTGACCTTAATGATCTCATCGACCAGATCCAGGTTCAGCACTTCCGGGACGAAGCCAGCCCCGATGCCCTGGATCTTGTGGGAGCCCGCCTTGCCGCCGGAAAGCACTGGCGAGTCCAGCGGCTCAACAGCGATGGCCTTGAACTCCGGCTTCCTTTTCTTGATGACCTCGGACACCCCGGTGATCGTTCCTCCCGTCCCCACTCCAGATACCAGGATGTCCACCTGGCCATCGGTATCGCGCCATATCTCTTCGGCGGTGGTCTCTCGGTGGATCGCAGGGTTGGCGGGGTTCTTGAACTGCTGTGGTATGAAGGCCTTTGGATGGCTGGCGGCGATCTCCTCCGCTTTCCTCACAGCGCCTGGCATTCCCTCCGACCCGGGGGTGAGAACGAGCTCTGCCCCGAAAACGGCAAGAAGCTGCCTTCGCTCCACCGACATCGTGTCGGGCATGGTGAGAATGAGCCCGTAGCCCTTGGCGGCGCAGACGAAGGCCAGGCCGATGCCGGTGTTGCCGCTTGTCGGCTCGACGATCAGCGTGTCCCTGGTGATACGGCCATCCTTCTCGGCCGCCTCGATCATGGAGACGCCGATCCTGTCCTTGACGCTGCCGCACGGATTGAAGGACTCCAGCTTTGCCACTACCGTGGCCTCCAGTCCCTCCGCCATCCTGTTCAATCGGACCAGCGGGGTATTGCCTATGAGCTCCGTAATATCATTGGCGATCTTTGCCATCGCTGAGCCTCTCCCCTCTCGGTTAACGGGCCGTTGTCGGGCTGCTCTGAGGTTTGTCTGCTATCGGCCTCGACGGCTCCGTCCGAGCGATCTTCTCCAGGGCATTCACAACGAAATCGATCTCGACCGGCAGCGGAACCGGCAGGCCTGTGCGCCCAGACGGGGCTGGCTATTCTACTCCCCTTCGAACTCGTATAGCGGGCCGAAGTACTCGTACTTCCCCTTGCCGTCCTCGATAACAGCCCGCAGCATCCTGCCGGTTTGCAGGCCCGTGTGGTCCGTCTCGGAGAAGGAGACATTCACTCCGTCCAGCATCAGGTCGCTGTGAAAGTCCTTGATTGACTCCAGTGCATCCATGAGCCCCTCTCGCGTCAGGTTATCGCAGGACCTGCTCAGCACCTCCACCGCCACCTCTGCCAGCACCTGGGCATAGACGGTGAAGTTGGTGGGCTGAGCGGGACCACCGTACTCACGCAAGATGCGGTGGTGCTCGGCTACCGCCGGGTCGTCCGTCCAGCCCGCGAGCTTGACGGCCTGGAAGGTAATGGCCCCCTCCAGGAGCTCGGGCGAAACGAACAGGAACATTATCTCGTCGGAATTGAGGTAGCTTATGAACCACTGGGGATGCCAGTCCATGCGGTTGGCCTCTTTGACGGCCGCGGCGGTTGGACCGGGGTCGGCAAAGACGATGGCCACCTCGGCACCAGCGGCCTTCATATTGGAAACCTCCGACTTTATACTGATGGCTCCGGTTGTCACGCTCTGCTCGGAGACGATTTCGTTCTTCTCGGGGTCCAGGCCCTCCCTGATTCCCTCCAGACCGTCGGTGCCCATCGGGTTAGTCGGGTAGATGATGCCCACCTTCTTGCCCGGCAGGTTCTCCGAGATGTAGCGGCCGTAGAAGGTCCCCTCGATCTTGTAGCTGGGGATCATCTGAACCGTCCAGGGGTGCCCCTGGGGGTCGGCGCCGAACATGTGAGAGCCAGCGGAGCACAGGATGTCGGGCACCTCATTTTCGTTCAGATACTCCCAAACGGCGGGATGAGGACCATCCCCCAGGGAGCCAACAATGGCGAACACCTCGTCGTGCTCCACCAGCTTGCGCACCGCCTCGATGGCCTTCGCAGGGTCGTCCTGACTGTCCCGCACCGTGTAGACGATTTCGCGACCGCAGACACCCCCCTGGGTCTCGTTGATGTACTTGAAGTAAGCTTCTGTGGTTTGAGGAATCGTGGCGTAGACCGCTGCCGTAGCACCGCTGAGAGGGCAATCGGCTCCCAGGATTATCTCTGTATCGGTGATGCCTGGCCCCTCAACGACCGGCGTGCCGCCAGCAGCAGGCGTGGCGGGCGCGGTTGCCGTCGCCTCGGCGGGGGTGGTCGCGGCGGGGGTGGGCGAGACAGCCGCAACGGCTCTGGGCGAGGCCGTCGCCGTTGCCGTAGCGGGGACCCCCATGCCATCAGCGCTGGTCGTTTCCTCCTCCCCTTCACAGGCCACCGCCAGGACTATGACCGCTAGCACTGCTAGGAGCAAGACAAGCGGCACGGCCCAAACCTTCCCTAGTGCTCGAGCAAGATGTCCGGTCTTCATCTCAGCTCTCCTTCTTCACAGGATCGTCCACGTGCTACCCCGCCCCATGATCCGCTCGCAGCGAGAACCAGTCAAGTCGGGCTTCCTGTCGGTGCACCTGCGCCCGATGAGCGTCAATGACCTCCTGAGCCAGCACTTCGAGAACGATCGCATCAAGGCCAGCAGTACGAGCGGATGCCTGCTTGACCTGCGAAGAGACGGATGCGATTCTGGCACCCCACAAGCGGCCATACAATGATATAATCGCGCTACGGTAGCCCTGCTGCGATTGCAGTGAATGGGAGCGCGCCCGCCCTCAGGGCCGAGGCAGGGGGCGGCGACTTCGCCGAGAACGATGAGTCGCGTTGTTTTCGATCATGTCACTAAGCGCTTCGGGGATGTAGTCGCCGTAGACGACCTCTCCCTCGAGGTGCACGATAAGGAGTTCCTCGTCCTCCTGGGACCCTCCGGCTGCGGCAAGTCCACCGCCCTGCGACTGGTGGCTGGCCTGGAGGAGCCGGCCCAGGGCAACATCATCATCGGCGACCGCGTCGTCAACGGCGTGGAGGCGAAGAACCGAAACGTAGCGATGGTCTTCCAGAGCTATGCCCTCTTCCCCCACATGTCCGTGTACGACAACATGGCCTTCGGTCTGCGAATGCGGCGCGTGTCCAGGCGAGAGCGTGAGCAGAAGGTGCTGGACGCCGCCCGCATGCTCGGCTTGCAGGATCTGCTGCGGCGAAGGCCAGCAGAGCTCTCGGGTGGCCAGCGCCAGCGGGTCGCTCTGGGCCGGGCCATCGTTCGCAGCCCTTCGGTCTTTCTCATGGATGAGCCCTTATCCAACCTCGACGCTAAGCTGCGTGTCCAGACACGCCGTGAGCTCATCAAGCTCCACCGCCAGCTGGAGACGACGGTGATCTTTGTGACCCACGATCAGGTGGAGGCCATGACCATGGGAGCGCGCATAGCCATCATCCACGAAGGCACCCTTCAGCAGGTCGGCGACCCTCAGGAGGTCTACCAGCACCCGGCCAACCTTTTCGTGGCTTCCTTCATCGGCAGCCCGGCCATGAACTTCCTTCACAGCGAGCTCCAACTGCACGACGGTCAGCTAATGGCTCACAGCGAGGGTGCCCGCTTCCCTCTGGCCCAGGAGCAGGCTCAAGCGCTGGCTGCTCTACCAGGGAGAAAGGCGATCGTCGGCGTGCGTCCGGAGCACGTCCTGCTGGACTGGGAGGCAGAAGAGGACTCCGAGGCCTGCCTCGATGCGGTCGTCGACACCGTGGAGTCCATGGGGCACGAGCAGCACGTCACCTTTTCCGCCGGCGATACCACCATCGTGGCTCGTCTCGATGCCGCACGGAGCCTGCGCGAGGGGGAGAGGCTCCGGCTGAGGATTGACCCAACGCATATGCACTTGTTCGACCCTGACAGCGGCCAGCGCATAGAGTGAGAACAGCTTAGGACCAAGCACAGAGTCTGCCCGTGAACGGGACGGATATCAACGCGAACCAACGCCTGCTGCCGATAGCCGTAGCGGGACGCTTACTTCAGCGGCTCAGGGGTATCAACCGCCTGGGGTTCGCCCTCCTCTTCCTCGCACCCTCATTGGTGATCTTCGGCGCCTTCGTCTTCTACCCTCTGGTCAAGGCGCTTTACCTCGGCTTCTACGAGACCGATCCCTTCGGCAACCAGGGCGACTTCGTTGGGATCGACCAGTACCGCACGGTCATGACCTCCGAGTTCTTCCGCCATAGCCTGTGGGTTACCTTTCTCTTCGCCCTGTACACAGTGCCGCCCGGCATTCTGCTGGGTCTGGCCCTGGCTCTGCTGGCCAACCAGAAGCTGCCGGGGATATCGATCTTCCGCGTCATGTTCTCCTCGACAGTGGCTACGTCGGTGGCCGTGGCATCGTTGATGTGGCTCACCCTGCTCAACCCCAGCGTTGGCCTGCTGAACTACTTCCTGGTCGAGGCCGGCCAGCCCAGGATCGACTGGCTCAATGACCTGGACTGGGCTCTGCCCGCCGTGTCGGCGACCACCGTCTGGCTCAATCTGGGGCTGGCCTTCATCGTGATCCTCGCCGGCCTGCAGGCGATCCCCGAAGAGCTCTATGAGAGCGCCCGCGTCGAGGGGGCCAGCGGCTGGCCCCTTTTCTGGCACGTGACGCTGCCCATGCTTTCGCCAACGCTCTTCTTCGTGTCGGTGGTGGGGACTATCCTCGCCTTCCAGTCCTTCGGCCAGATCCATATCCTGACCCGCGGTGGCCCCGTGGACGCTACTACCGTCATCGTCTACTCCATCTGGGAGGACGCCTTCCAGCGCTTCGATTACGGCGTGGCCTCGGTGCAGGCCGTAGGGCTCTTCCTGCTGGTCCTGGGCCTGACCGTAGTTCAGATTCGCTTCTTGGAGCGACGAGTGTTCTATCAGTAGGCCATGAGCATGGATGCAGCAGCGGTCGCCAGGAGACGAGGGCTCGAGCGCTATCGGCGCTGGGCGGGCTACGCTCTGCGCTACGCCGTCCTGCTGGTGGTAGGGGGCATCGTCGTCTTCCCCATTTACATGACGGTGGTTAACAGCCTGCTATCGTCAACGTCCATCATCGCCTGGCCGCCCGAGCTGTTCCCCTTCGACCCGCAGTGGGACAACTTCAAGAAGGCCCTGGATGAAGTGCCCCTGGTCAGGTACATGCTGAATAGCCTTATCATGTCCGGCATCATCGTCGTTGGCCAGTTGGTTACTGCCGCCCTTGCCGCCTACGCCTTTGCCTTCCTTCGCTTCCCCGGCCGAACCCTCCTGTTCGTCCTCTTCCTCTCCACCCTCATGGTGCCCTGGGAGGTCTCCATCGTTCCCAATTTCCAGACCATTCAGTGGCTGGGCTGGCTGGATTCCTACCAGGCGCTGACCGTCCCCTTCCTAGCCACCGGCCTGGGGACATTCCTGCTGCGACAGCACTTCCTCACCATCCCTCGAGAACTACGCGACGCTGCTGCCATCGACGGCTACGGCCATATTCGCTTCCTCGTTTTCGTGGTGCTGCCCCTCTCGCGACCGGTGCTGGCCGCGCTGGCGGTGTTCGGCTTCCTCCAGGCCTGGAACCAGTACCTGTGGCCGCTGCTGGTGACCAACGAGGACAACATGCGCACAGTGCAGATCGGCCTGGCTGCTCTGCGCGGCCGCGAGGTCGACACGTTCAATATAACCATGGCAGCGACAGTCATCTCGGCGCTACCAATGCTGATTATGCTAGTCTTGTTCCAGCGCCAGCTAGTGAGGGGCCTGACCGCCGGTGCCCTCAAAGGCTAGCGGGGAGGGATAGCCATGAACAAGGCTCTGATCTTTTTGATGCTGCTCATTGTTGCAGCAGGCCTGGCCGCCTGTGGTGGTGGGGAGGAGGGAGAGCCAGAAGGCAGCGCGACACCAGCGGCGGGCTCGGTGGAGATCAACTTCTGGCACTCCGAGGTCGCCAGCAACCTGGACACCATCCAGAGGCTGGCGCGTCGCTTCAACGCCGAGCAGGACGAGGTCGAGGTCAAGATGGCCTTCCAGGGAAACGACGAGGAAACGATGCTCAAGTTCATGGCCTCTCTGGGCTCGGGGGACGTGCCCGCCATCATCTACCTCGCCGAGGTCGACGCCCAGAGAGTTATGGACAGCGGCGC
>Ga0111178_119_pt1 | contig 9969 bp, 10 predicted proteins | sample DeeMarSWOR324_28_FD_80225 | JGI IMG/M metagenome (GOLD analysis project Ga0111178, IMG submission 80225) | Dehalococcoidia bacterium SM23_28_1 | reverse complement strand
GACAACGATACCGCCGTCATCGAGATGGCCGCCGCCTCCGGCCTGACCCTGCTGACCGCGGACGAGCTTGACCCCCGCATCGCCTCTACCTATGGCACGGGCGAGCTCGTGCGGGCCGCCCTGGACGCCCGCTGCCGTCGGATCATCGTTGGCATAGGGGGCAGCGCCACCAACGACGGCGGCGCCGGCATGGCTCAGGCCCTGGGCGCTCGTCTCCTGGACGACGCGGGGCAGGAGCTGCCGCCCGGCGGCGCTGCCCTGGCTCGACTGGGCCGCATCGACCTGTCGGGCCTGGACTCTCGCCTCGGGCAGTGCCAGGTGCTGGCCGCCACCGATGTCTTCAACCGTCTGTGCGGCCCTGAAGGAGCTTCGCTCCTCTACGGCCCGCAGAAAGGGGCGACGCCTGCGGTGGCCCAGGAACTGGACGCTGCCCTGAGCCACTACGCCCAGGTCATCGAGCGCGACCTGGGGGTGCGTGTGCTTGACCTGGCGGGCGCAGGCGCAGCGGGTGGCCTGGGAGCCGGCCTGGCCGCCTTCCTGGGGGCGGAGCTCGTTCTAGGGGCCCAGCTTGTGGCCGAAGCGGTGGGGCTCAGGCAGAGGCTGGAGGGGGTTGACCTGGCGATCACTGGCGAGGGGCGGCTGGACGCGCAGACCAGCTTCGGCAAGGCGCCCTGGCAGGTGGCCACACTGGCCAGGGACTGCGGCGTGCCGGTGATTGCCATCGCCGGCTCCCTGGCGGAGGGCTGCCGGCCGGCGCTGGGCGAGGCCTTCGACGCGGCGGTGGCCATTACGCCGCGGGCGATGTCGGTGGCGGAGGCCATGGCCCAGGGGGCGAAGCTGGTGGCTGATGCCGCCGAGGGAGTGGCCCGCTTGCTGCTGGTCGGCCAGCGCCTGGGCGGGCGCTAGGAGCTTAGTGATGACTTCTCTTCTGGAGGAATTCCAGCAGGTGGGCCGAGACCTGTACGCCGCTGGCCTTGTCTCCTCTCACGGGGGCAACATGAGCGTTCGCCAGGGCGAGGGTCTGATAATCACCAGCCACGGCAGCCGCCTGGGTCACCTGGCGGATCAGGAGCTGGTAGAGGTGGGGTCGGGCTCGGAGCCCAGGGTTGAGCCGTCCATGGACCTGGCCCTCCACCAGGCTATCTACGCCGCCAGCACTATCTGGGCGTCGTGCCGGTCGTCCCCAGGGGCGAGAACGTGGCCCAGGCTCTGGCCGATGCCCTGCGGCAGCACAGGGTAGTCGTGGTGGCCGGGCACGGGAGCTACGCCCGCGGCGAGAGCCTGTGGCAGGCGCTCCAGTGGACATCGGTGCTGGAGGAGAGCGCCGAGGTTCTGTGGCTGCTGCGCGCCCTCAGGCCGGAGGCATAGGCGGTGGTCCAGGCGGAGGCGCCTCCCTGCGGGGCTCGAACAGGTTGAAGAAGACGAGGAAGATGAGCCCCCCCGATATGACAGCCGGTATGATCGTCCCTGCCCAGGTGATGTCCTCAGCGCCTCGGTGATAGAAACAGCTAAGCACGATCACCACCTGCTCGACGAGCGCCAGCCAGAAGACCTGACGATAGCGCTTGGGGTCGCGGGCGGCCCACACGTAGATGATGGCGGGGATGACCATGGAGGCACTGAAGGCCCGGCCGGACAGGATGCCGGACGCCTCTGCCCCTTTCATGTCGAAGAGAAAGCTGTCGGACAACACCTGGGCGACAACGCCCACGATGTCCCAGATAGCCAGCAGGATGAGAACGATCCTCGGCTGGCGCAGCGTCTGTAGAATGCCAGCTTGAGGCGCGGTAGGTTGAACTTCCCCGGTCGACGCCATGGGCAACCTCCTTCTAGCCCAGGTCTAGCTCCTCCAGGCGCTCCTCATCGAGCCCCACGTAGTGGCCAAGCTCGTGGAGCACAGTCTTGCGCACCTCCTCCACCATCTCGTCCCGGCCGGAACAGAGCCGCTCGTGGGCCTCTTGGTATATGACGATCTTGTCGGGCAGAGCCATGTTGTAGTAGGCGCCTCGCTCGCTGAGGGGGACGCCCAGATAGAGCCCGAAGAGCTCATCGTCGTGGCCACTGCCGGCCTCGCGCCGCTCCGCTGGGCTGGGGCGCCACTTGACCACGACGTCCAGGTTCTGCAAGTGCTCTTGGAACTCGGCGGGTACCTTGGCGAGGGCTTCGAGAACCAGCTTCTCGAACTCGTGCCGTCGCATCAGCCTACTGCGTTCTCTTCCAGAGACAGTGATAGCCCTCGCCCGCTATGGCGTTGTGGATCTCTTGCTCCTCCTGCCGGATGAGATCGTCCAGCACCTTCTTGCACTGCTCGTCCGCCTCGGGGAAGCCAGCGCTGGCCAGCCGCTGTACGATGCGATCCCAAACCCCGCAGGTGACCAGCTCTTGGACGTGCTTGGGCCACCAGATGGCGGTGATCTTCTCGGGAAGACGGAAGCGAGGGCGGAGCTGCTTGATACTCTTGAAGCGCTCCTCCAGCGACGCAGCCCGCGGCACGGTCTTTATCAGGGGGCCCTCGCTATCCGAGCAGCGGGCGTCGATGAGGAGGCGCTGGGGCAGGATCAGGAAGCGGACGGTGATGATGTCGGCCTTATCGATGACCTGGCAGATGGCATCAATATCGATGGCGAAGTCGTTATCCATAACGGTGCCAGGAGCACAACACTTCTCGTTTATTGTAGCATCGGGCGCAGGAGGCCAGCAAGCAGGCCTAGCCGCCCGTCAGGTAGGCCTCCAGGACGCGCCGCACCATCGGCCCCGCCTCCAAGGAGCCGGACTGCCCCTCGTCCAGGGCCACTAGGACCACGATGGTCGGATAGTCGCGCGGGGCGTAGGCCACGAAGAAGACGTGGTCCTGGAAGATGATGTCCTCGGCGGTGCCCGATTTCCCCGCCGCCGCCACGCTGGAGCCCAGGAAGGTGCTATAGGCGGTGCCGCCGGGGTCGGCGATAACCAGGGTCAGGCCGTCGCGGATGGCTTGCAGGGTGGCCTGAGAGGCTGGCAGAGGGTTGATCTCGGCGGCCGTGAAGTCCTGGGACACCACGCCGTCGGCGGAGGCGATGCGCTGCACCAGAAGGGGTGTGCGCAGGATGCCGCTGCCGGCGATGGTGCTGTACATGTTGGCCAGTTGCAAAGGGGTGGTCAGGAGAAAGCCCTGGCCTATGCTCATGTTCACGCTGTCGCCGCTGTACCAGGGCTCCCCTACCTGTTCTTGCTTCCAGGCCGGGCCTGCTGCCACCCCCTGGGCCTCCTCCAGGCCGACCACTCCCGACGGCTTGCCGAAGCCGAAGGCGGCAGCGAATGAGGGCAGGATCTCCGCGTCGATGCCGTCCAGCGTGAGGCCCACCTCGTAGAAGACGGTGTTGCAGGAGGCCATCAGCCCCTGCCCCATGGTCAGCGGGCCGCGGTCCACCGACTGCCAGTTGGGCATGGGGGTCTCCGGTCCCAGCCCGTACCACACCGGCGAGCAGGACAGGGTGGAGCTGGCGCTGTAGCCGCCCTTCTCCAGGCCGGCGGCCATGGTCACCACCTTGAAGGTGGAGCCCGGCGCTGTGGTAGCCAGGACGGCCCGGTGAAAGAAGGGCTGGCGCGGATCGGAGGTCAGGCTCTGGAAGACCTCCGCGCTAAGGCCGTCGATGAAATCGTTGGGGTCGATGGTCGGGTGGCTGGCGATGGCCAGGATGCTATTATCGACGGGGTTCATCACGACGATGCTCCCCTCGCGATCCCCCAGGGCTTCCTCGGCTTTCCGCTGGACGTCGATGTCGATGGTCAGGTGGATGTCCCTGCCCGGCGTGGACTCCTTCTTGGCCAGCGCATGGGAGATGGTGCCCTCGGGGGTGATAATGGCCAGCGTTCCGCCCCGTTGGCCGGCCAGCTCCTCCTGGAAATAGGCCTCCAGGCCGGCCGCCCCCACCATGTCGCCGGCCCGATAGCCCTGGCCGGCCAGCTCCTCTAGCTGCTCCTCGCTCACCTCCATGAGATAGCCCAGGGTGTGGCCGGCCAGGCTGCCGTAAGGATACGCTCGCTCAAGCTGCGACCGCACAACCACGCCCTCGTCGCTCATCTCGCGGAAGGGCTGGACGGCCTCGTCGGGTGTGCCGTAGGGCAGGGTCTTGAGGGGGATGAAGTAGTACGAGGGAACGTCTGCCTCCACCTTCTCCCTTATCTTCTCCTCGGCCATCTCCAGCCTCTCGGCCAGAGTGGAGATGAGCGCCTCCTTGTCCTTGATCAGCCCCGGCACTGCCCCCACCACGTGCACGCGGCCGTCCAGGGCCAGGGGGTTACCGTGGCGGTCGTATATGGCGCCTCGTTGCGGCACGTCGGTGAAGAAGTGGACGAGCGAGGCGCCGGTCAGCTCGCGGAAGATGAGGGAGGGGCTCCAGAGTATACGCCAGCGTTCCTGGCTGCCCTCGCCTTCTTTCACCAGATCCATGGTATTCACCTGGGCGATGTCGCCGAAGAAGGCGGTGGAGATAGTGACCGAGAAGGGCAGCTCCGTGGCATCGGCGTCGGGCGAGGCCTCGAACAGATAGCTCACGCCGCTGATGGTGGCTTCCTCGGCAATCGCCTGGTAGCGGGCGACGAAGTCCTCGCGGCTGATCTCGGCCTGGGCGGATGCGGCCAACAGGTCATACATCTGGCTGTAGCGGCCTTCCTGCCAGAGGGCAAGGAATTCTTCCGCTACGCTGGACGAGGACGGCGTTGGCGTGGGAGACGGCGGGGCCCCTTCTTCTGCGGTGCAGGCAGCGAAGGCCAGCGTCGCAGGCAGGAGAAAGACGGCCAGAAAGGCACCGACGCGCACCCTGTCACCCCTTTCGCCCCAATGACGGTCAGCTTATCTCCGGGCTGAGGGAAGGCTGGCCGTGGAGCTCCTTGCGCTGAATCCAGCGGCTGCCCTGGGGGGTGATGAGGAGGACATCGATCGGACCTCCCACATTCTTGGGTCGCGCCTCGAAGCGCATGGTGTCGATGGTGGTGCGCACGGCATAGATGGCGAAGTCGATGGCATCCTGCACATTCATCAGGTGCCAGTTGATCCGGGCACCGGTAATCTCCAGGAGCTGGCCGTCGGGGCCCACGACCTGTTTGGCCTTCAGCAAGCGAGTGATGACGTCCACCTGGCCGGCCCAGGTGGCCCCGTAGGTGACGTCGCCTGTCTGGGGGTTCACGTTCCGCCTCTGCACTACGTTCTTCTTCACGTGGCAGTAGTAGACGTGGGGAACGCTGGCCCGTCCCTCTCGCTTGTAGCCGGCCACGTAGAAGCCGGTGTCGACCTCCGCATGCTTGTCGTGGAGAGAGCTCACCAGCCTGTGGGCCACGGCCTCCACGTCGTCTTCCTCCTCCACTAGCTCCTCAGCGAAGCGCTCCAGCTGGCTTTGCACACTCACGCCCCCCAGCACGGCCTGGCCGAAGGTGCTCACCCCCACCTGCTGGCCGGGCAGGAGGAAGGTCTTGTAGGTGAAGTCGGAGTTGACGGTCTCGACCTTGCCCTTGAGGGTGAGCGTCTGGCGGCTATCAGAGGCCAGGACAATGGCCTCGGGCACGTAGACTGTTACTACGAAGGACATGGCGCTACCTCATATCTCAACGTCGATTTCCGACGTTGGTTCCGCTCCTCCTGCTCATCTACCCGTAGACGATATCCCCATCCGCCAGGCCGCGGGTGATGATCATCCGCTGGACCTGGCTGGTGCCCTCCACGATCATCAGCTGGCGGGCGTCGCGGTAGTGGCGCTCCAGGGGGTGATCCTTCATGTAGCCTTGGGCGCCCAGGATCTGGAGGGCATCGGAGGAGACCTTGACCGCCATCTCGGTAGCGAAGACCTTGGCAAAGGAGAAGTAGGGGGCGTACTGGCGGTCGTACTTCCCCTGGTCGATCAGCCAGCAGGCATGATAGACCAGGTGGCGGGCGGCCTCGATCTGGGTGGCCATGTCGGCCAGCATGAACTGGATGGCCTGGTGCTCCAGGATGGGGCGCCCGAAGGTACGACGCTCGCGAGCGAAGTCCAGGGCGTAGGCCAGGGCTCCCTGGGCCAGGCCCAGACCACGGGCTGCCACGATTGGGCGGACGGTGCCCATGGTGAGCATGGCGATGCGGAAGCCTCGCCCCTCCTCGCCGATCAGGTTGGCGGCGGGCACGCGGCAGTCCTGGAACACCAGGTTGGCGGTGGGGACGCCGGTCACCCCCATCTTGCGGTCGAGGCGGGCCACCGAGAAGCCGGGGTTGTCGGTGGGGACGATGAAGGCCGAGAAGCCACGGGTGCCGGCGGCTGGATCGGTCTTGGCGAAGGTGATCACGAAATGAGCCACGCTGCCGCCGGAGATAAACATCTTCTCGCCGTCGATGACGTACTCGTCGCCGTCGCGCCTGGCGCGGCTCTCGATGGCGGCGGCGTCGGAGCCGGCGTTGGGCTCGGTGAGGCAGTAGGCGCCTCTGATATCGCCCGCCGCCGAGCGGGGCAGCCAGGCTTGCTTTTGCTCCTCGCTGCCGCCGACAACGATGGACTGGGTGGAGAGGGCGGAGAGAAGGAGGATGAGGCCGCAGGAGCAGCAGTACTTGGCCGTCTCCTCCACCGCCAGGGCTAGGGCCAGGAAGCTGCCGGCGCCGCCGTATTCGACTGGGATGGTCAGGCCGAGCAGTCCGGCCTGGCGGAAGACGGCGAAGAGGTCTTCGGGGTATTGCCCTTGTTCATCGATCTCGGCGGCGCGGGGTTGCACGCGCTCGCGGGCGATGCGCCGCGCCGTATCGCGGATTAGCCTATGGGTTTCGGTCAGTTCGTAGTCCACCGTTCGCTTCCCTCCTTTGCTGCGCAACCCCCAGTATAGCCTCTGATCTGAACGTGGTGCTACATCGTGGTACACAGCGAGCGGCTTAGGCGGTACTTCGCGTCGGGCTACTCGGCGACCACGGCGGTGCCGTAGACCAGCACCTCGGCGGCCGAGCCCATTATGTCGGCGGTGCTCATACGCACGGCCACGACGGCGTTAGCCCCGAGCTGCTCGGCCTCCGCAGCCATCTGACTGATGGCCTCTTCTCGGCTCTTCTCTAGGAGCTCGGCATAGACTCCGACCTTGCCGCCGACGATGGAGCGGATGCCGGCCTGGATATCACGGCCGATGTGGCGGGCCCGGACTGATTGACCGCGCACCAGGCCCAGGGTCTTGACCACCTTACGGCCGGGCACCTCATCGGAGGTGACCACCAGCATTTGGCCTTTGGCCATGATTGAACCTCCTGGCTGGTCTCGTAGCATTACGGGCTTGTAAAGTATACGATGGCCTTCTCTGAAACACCACCAAAGGTCTACCTTTGGCCAACTTCCCTACGGGTCGGTGTGGTTATACTATTGACGCATGATGGCGGGGGCTCTAATCTCTTTGCCGAGAGGGCTGGCAGAGCGGGATGACTTATAGAGCGATAAGCGACTACGGGGTCATCGGCGACATGCACTCGGCTGCTCTGGTGAGCAGGGACGGTTCCATCGACTGGCTCTGCTTTCCGCGCTTCGACTCGCCCAGCGTGTTCGCAGCGATCCTGGATGACAAGCGAGGCGGCTGCTTTGCCATCCGCCCGGCGGGCGAGCACCGCTTTTCCCAGGCCTACCTCCCGGACACCAACGTGCTGGTCACCTCCTTCCAGACACACGCCAGCAGCGCCACTGTAACCGACTTCATGCCGGTGGCTACGGACGTCGCCGTCTCGGAGCACGAGGTCATCCGCATCGTCCGCTGCGAGAGCGGCCAGATGGTTCTGGACTGCCTCTTCCAGCCCCGCCTGGACTACGGTCGCGGGTCCACTCTCCTGGCCCCCGCCTCCCGCGGGGTGGTGGCCAGGAGTGACTCAGCCTGTCTTGGCCTTGCCTCGCCGGTGCCATTCGACGTGAGGGACGACACGGCGCGGGCCACCCTCGTGCTTGGGACGGGGGAATCGGCGGCCTTCGTGCTGCGCTGGGATGAAGGGAGTCCGCGGCCACTGGCCGACTACGATATCCATGGCAAGCTGGGGAACACTCAGGCCTACTGGGCGACGGTGGCCAGGGACTGGCACTACCATGGGCGATGGGCGGAGGCCATCAAACGCTCGGGGCTCGCCCTCCACCAGCTCGTCTACGCGCCCACCGGCGCCATCTGTGCCGCTGCTACCACCTCCCTGCCCGAAAGAGTCAACAGCCATCGCAACTGGGACTATCGTTACTGTTGGCTGCGGGATGCTGCTCTTACCCTGGACGTGTTTCACCGCCTGGGGCACACTGTCGATACGTCGTCCTTCATGGCTTGGCTGGGGGACACCTCCTCGACTTCGGCCAACGGAGTGCAGACCCTGTACGGCATCGGCCGTGAGACAGAGATCCCGGAGTACATCCTCGACCACTTTGAGGGCTACATGGGCTCGGGCCCCGTGCGCATCGGCAATGCCGCCGCCGAGCAGCTTCAGCTGGACATCTACGGGGAGGTGGTCCTCTCATTTGCGTCGTTCTACCGAGCCGGCGGCCACATCGGCGATGCCCTCTGGGCTCTGACGGAAAGTCTGGTGGAGGCGGCCGTCAGCAACTGGCGTCTGCCCGACCACGGCATCTGGGAGGTGCGTGGCGAGCGCCGCCACTTCGTCTATTCCAAGCTCATGTGCTGGGTGGCCCTGGACAGGGGCATCCGTCTGGCCAAGGCCCTGGGCAAGGCAGTGGATTTGCAGCGCTGGCAGGAGGCTAAGAGAGCCATCCACCGAGATGTCTTGGCCCGTGGCTGGAATGAACGGATCGGCTCCTTCGTGCAGTCCTATGGGTCCGACGTGCTGGACGCCAGCCTTCTGTTCATGCCCATGGTGGGCTTCCTGCCCGCCAAAGACCCCCTCATGGAGGCGACGATCCTCCGTATCCAGCAGGAGCTATCGGTGAACGGTTTGCTCCGTCGCTATCTGCCCGGGCAGGCCGATAACGGCCTGGGGACGGAGGAAGGCACCTTCACCATGTGCACCTTCTGGCTCATCGGCTGTCTCATCCAGCTAGGGCGGCTGGAGGAGGCCCAGCGGCTGTTCGAGAGGGTGATCTCCCTGGGCAACCACGTGGGCCTCTTCTCGGAGATGGTGGACCCGCAGAGCGGGGAGTTTCTCGGCAACTACCCCCAGGCCTTCACCCACATCGCCCTCATCCACACCGCGCGCAACCTCGACCGTGCCCTGCGCCAGGCCGAGCTGGGCAAGATCGTCGCCTAGTAGCCTGCACTATCCCCGAGTTGTAGCGACACTGGGCCCGTTGAGGTGAGACCCTTCGCTTCGCTCAGGGTGACAGCGACGGCTGCCGTCATTCTGAGCGAAGCGAAGAATCTCCGCCATAGGCGGCGTTCTCAACAATGCATGCACATCTGACGACCGTTTGCCGTCTATCAACCGCCTAGAGCCCGCCTGTAGCTATCTCCTGGCCAATGGCAGGGTGTCAGAGGTCTCCTCGGCAGACCAAACAGGTGCTCGCAAAGAGGTGCATGCGCCGGCGCATCTCGGAGGCAGTATGGCCCAGGAAAAGACGAGAGCCAGGCGGCTATTGCTCACGCCTGGCTCTCGCTGCTCGGGGCGAGGGTAGAGGTGGCCTGCCATAGCGGCAGGCCACCGGCGGCGGTTAGGACTTGCCCTCGATGACCGGCTGGGCCTTGACCTTGATGGTCTTGGGCTTGGCCTCCGCCGTCTTGGGCAGGGTGATGGTCAGGATGCCCTGCTCGAAGGCGGCCTCCGCCTTGCCGTGCTCCACCTGGGTGGGTAGAGGCACAGAGCGGCAGAACGAGCCGTAGCGCACCTCCCGCCGGTGGTAGCTCTCCCGCTTGACCTCCTCCTCGCTCTTGGTCTCCCCCTTGATGGTGAGGATGTCGTCGGTGATGGAGATGTCCACATCCTCGGGCCGAACGCCGGGTAGGGGGGCCTTCACCACCAGGGATTCCTCGGTCTCGTAGACATCGAGCGGGAAGGCCAACTCGGTGCTCTCC
>Ga0111178_114_pt1 | contig 10424 bp, 12 predicted proteins | sample DeeMarSWOR324_28_FD_80225 | JGI IMG/M metagenome (GOLD analysis project Ga0111178, IMG submission 80225) | Dehalococcoidia bacterium SM23_28_1 | reverse complement strand
GAGCGGATGGATGGTCTCGGGCTCCTGAAGGGGCAGGGTCTCCGCCAGGCTGGCCAGGACCGAGCGCATCTCCTCAGCATAAGGGCGGCCAGCCAGGGCGCGAGCCTGGGCTCGCCTCATCTTGGAGGCAGCGACCAGCTCCATGGCCTTGGTGATCTTGGCCGTGTTCTCGACGGTGCGAATGCGGCGGCGAATCTGGCGCAGCGTAGCCATGATTACTCTGGGAGGGAAGCGCTCTTCTTGAACTCCTCGATGGCCTCCTTCAGCTTGTCCTCGGTCTCGGGGGTGATCTGCTTCTGATCGTCGATATCCTTGCCGATGGCAGGGTGATTGGTCTCCATGAAGCGCTGGAAGGCGACAGCGAACGGCCGCGCCTTGGCCACTGCCACGTCGTCCAGGTAGCCGTTCACTGCTGCGTACAGGATCTCCACCTGCTGATGCAAGGGCATGGGCTCGTACTGGAGCTGCTTGAGCACCTCGGTGAGGCGCTGGCCTCGCTCCAGCTGGCGACGGGTGGCCACGTCCAGCTCGGCGGTGCCGAACTGAGCGAAGGCTTGCAGCTCGCGAAACTGGGCCAGGTCCAGGCGCAGGCGGGCGGCCACCTGACGCATGGCCCGCGGGCCGGACGGATTCCGGCGTTGAACAGGTCGGCCTCCAGGTAGATCTGACCGTCGGTGATGGAGATGACGTTGGTGGGGATGTAGGCGGAGATGTCCCCCGCCTGGGTTTCGATGACGGGCAGGGCGGTGAGGGAGCCGCCGCCGTATTCGGGGGCCAGCTTGGCCGCCCGCTCCAGAAGGCGACTGTGGAGGTAGAAGACGTCGCCGGGGTACGCCTCGCGGCCGGGGGGCCGTCGCAGGAGGAGGGACATCTGGCGATAGGACCAGGCATGCTTGCTGAGGTCATCGTAGATCACCAGAGCATCGCGGCCCTGCTCCATGAACTCCTCACCCATTGCGCAGGCGGCGTAGGGAGCGAGATACTGAAGGGCAGCGGGGTCGGAGGCGTTGGCCGCCACGACGATGGTGTGCTCCATGGCGCCGTGCTGCTCGAGGGTGGCCACTACCTGGGCCACCTTGGAGGTCTTCTGGCCGATGGCCGCATAGATGCAGATGAGGTCGCCGCCCTTCTGGTTGATGATGGTATCGATGGCGATGGCCGACTTGCCGGTCGATCGGTCGCCGATGATCAGCTCCCGCTGGCCGCGGCCGAGGGGGATCATGGAATCGATGGCCTTGATCCCGGTCTGAACGGGCGTATCGACACCCTTGCGGTGTACCAGGTCGGGAGCGACGCGCTCTACCGGTCGGGTCTTGTCAGCGGGAACCGGTCCCTTGCCGTCCAGGGAGTTGCCGAGGGGGTCCACCACACGTCCGATGAGGGCCTCGCCTACCGGCACCTCGACGATGCGCCCGGTAGCGCGCACCTCGTCCCCCTCCTTGATCTCGGTGTAGTCGCCCAGGATGATAGCGCCGACCGTGTCCTCTTCCAAATTCAGGGACAGGCCCATGATGTCGTTGGGGAACTGAAGGATCTCGTTGTACATGCAGCCCTGGAGGCCATGGACGCGGGCGATGCCATCGCCGGCCTCCACCACCGTGCCCACGTCCACCGCCGTTACCTGGGCGCCAAACTGTTCGATCTGCTGCCGGATGATGGAAGTTATCTCTTCCGGTCGTACCGCCATTCCCCGTCACCACCTTCCAGTTTGCATTTCGTAGCTGCTGGGCTTCGGCCCTGCTGATGCAGACCCGAAAGTCTACAGCTACGTGATTTCAAGTCTAGCGCTCGTGACCCTGCAGAGTTCCTTTCAGGGCCAGGAGCTTGCTACGAGTGCTGCCGTCGATGAGGCGGTCACCTACGCGGGCCACCAGCCCGCCGACGATGGCCGGCTCCACCTCCAGATGAACGATCACTTTCTTGCCCGTTATCTGGCTCAACCTTTCCTCCACCACCCGCTGTTCGGCGTCGGCCAGGGGCACCGCCGTGACCACTCTGGCGTGGGCGATGCCGCTGTGCTCGTCCACCAGGTCGCGATAGGCCTCGGCGACCTGGGAGGCGATGGTCACTCGCCCCTTGGCCACCAGCAACCTGGCCAGGTTCATGACCAGCGGATCGATCCCCTCCAGAATCGCCTCCAGCAGGCGATACCTCTCGGCCAGGGCCACCTTGGTGCTGCTGAGGACGGCCGCCGCCTGAAGGTCGGCCATGACCGCTGCCACCAGGCCCAGGTCGGTGGCCCACTCCTCCAGGTTATTGCGCCCGCGGGCGATCTCGAAGGCCGCCTGGGCGTATCGCTTAGCTACGGTATCGCGAATCATGGGCTGGGTTCTGACCGGGAAGCCTGCTGGTCGCCGTCACCGCCGAGGGTCGACTCGGCCAGCGCCTCCTCGATAAGGCGCCGGTGTGCCTGACGGTCCAGCGACTGGCCGATGACCTTCTCGGCGGCCTCGATAGTGAGGCCGGCGAACTCGCGCCTCAGCTCAGCGATGGCGCTGTCCCGCTCGAGCTCGATCTCGCTGCGGGCGCGGGTAAGCAATGCCTCAGCATCCTCACGCGCCTGCTGGCGAGCCTCCTCCTGAATGCGGGTCGCTATCTGCTGGGCCTGGCCGATGACGGCCTGCCCCTCCTGCCGCGCTCGCTCCAGCTGAGCCTGCACGTCTTGCTCGGCCTGGGCTGCCTGCTGTTTGGCCTGCTCCGCTGCCTCCAGCCCCTCCTGGATGCGCCGCCGCCGCTCGTCCAGCAGGCGGATCGCCGGCCTGTAGGCAAAGATGCTCAGCAGAATGAGAAGGATAGTGAAGTTGATAAGCTGGGCCAGCAGGCTGGGAAGGTTGATCCCCAGGGTCTTCAGCCCGTCGACGAATCCCGCGAGGAAGACTGGCTCCATCGCCTCACTCTCCACTTAGTTCCCGCGCTGGCCTAAAAGACGAAGCCGATCATGACCGCCACCACCAGCGCATAGATGCCAATGGCCTCGGCGAAGGCCAAGCCGAGGATCATGTTCACCTGGATGGCGGGCAGCGCCTCTGGGTTGCGGCCCAAGGCGTCCATGGCCCGGCCCACCAGGTTGCCGATGGCCAAGGCGGGCCCGATGGCCCCAAACGCCATGGCCAAGCCAGCCGCTATGTATTTCATTCCGTCGTCGGTTACGTTGAAATTCGTGCCCTGCGCCAGGTACTGAGCAGCGGCTTCCACAGGTGGGATAATCGCTAGCAGCAGCTCCATCTATTTACCTCCTTTTACTGCTATTGTTCAGGGTTCACCGGTTGGCCCTCTGTCATTCCTGCCTGGTGAATCTCGGCCCCCGCCTCGTCAGTGTCAGGATGACCGCCGTGAGCCACCGCGATCATGCCGAACACCAGCGTCAGCGCGGCAAAGATGAACGCCTGGATAAGACCCACGAAGAGCTCAAGGCCGTAGAAGGGCAGAGTGAAAACCAAAGGAACAAGGAAGGTGAACATCAGGATCACCACTTCTCCGGCGAACATGTTGCCGAAAAGACGGAAGGTGAAGCTGATCAGGCGCACCATCTCCGAGACAAGCTCCAGAAAGCCCACGAAGGCATCTACAACGCCTTGGAATACCTGGCCGAGAGAGAATCTCCGTATGCCCCGCAGCAAGCCCCCGAAGTTGAAGAACTTGCGGCCGTAGGTGAAGAAACCCAGCGTGCTTATGCCCCAGAATTCCACGAAGATGGCCGACATGATGGCCAGAGCCAGGGGCGTATTAAGGTCGGTGTTGATCCCTCGCAAGAAGGGGCGAAGCTCGCCCACGAAGTTTCCTTTGTCCCTTTCCTGCTCGGCTTTCTGAGCCGCTTCAGGGTCGTCATCGTCTATTGTTCGCCCCTTCATTTGGTCCAGGCTGGACAGGCCGACATAGGTGGTGGGCAGCGGCCCGATGTCGGTCTTCTGCATCACGAAGCCGTGCTCTTCCTCCTGGCCCAGGCCGATGACGTTGAAGATGGGGAAGAGGGAAAACCAGTTGGCGAACAGGACGAAGAAGAATATGGTGGCCACCACCGGGAAGAAGCGACGGCCGTTCTTCTCGCCGGCAATGCTCACCACCAGGTTGTAGAAGCCCTCGATAATGACCTCCAGCAGGTTCTGGACGCCGCGGGGAACGATCTCCCAGCGTCGGCTGGCCAAATACACCAGACCGATCATCAGCGCCACCACCAGCCAGGAGGTGACCATGGTGTTGGTGATGTTGATCTTCCCGATCGAGTAGAGGGTCTCGGGCTTGATCTGGATGTGGGGAGTAGGGCCGCGCAGGAAGACGAAGCCGACCATGACCAGAACGAGGAGGCCAATGATGACCAGTCGGAGCCTATTGCCCCTCATTGGTCGTCCCCTTGCCGCGGCCGACGCAAACCCAGCTCCTCAAGCAGCATGATGTAGCCCCCGAAGAAAGCCAGGACAAGGCCCAGGAAAAGGCCCACGAAGGTGAAGATATGGTCTTTCTCCACTTGTCGGTCAAGCAGCACGCCGCCGACGATGCCAACGATTATGCAAAAAGCGAAATACCAGCCAATCCCCAACAGCCTGACGGCTGGTGGCAGCCTGCCCATCTTGACTCCTTAGCCCCATCGCTGACGAGAGCCTGACCGCCAGCAACGGGGAAGCGGGCTTCGGCCGCTGTGTTGTGGATGTCACCTACTGTCGCCGCTATTACACCCTTGCCTAACCCATACCGCCAAGAGGCCCCAAGCCATCGGTTGCTTGGGGCCTGTGTAGACTCTCGAGAGCACTGCCCCTCAGGAGGTACGCTTATCAAAGTCGTCCATATCCAGGCTGTCGATGAAGTCGCGAAAGGGAGAGAGCTTCTCCAGCTCCTCCGGCTTCGCCTCAGTATGGGGCTCCGTCTCTCCCATTTTCTCCTCGACGCCCTCCTGATCCAGGCGAACGCCCGCCTTATCCAGGACCGCTTCCTCAGCGAAGATCGGCACCTGCACGCGCACGGCCAAAGCAATGGCATCGCTGGGCCGCGAGTCGATCTCCATGGTCCTCCCATCCACCTCCATGATGATGCGAGCGTAGAAAGTATCGTTGGCTAGCTCGTTGACCACAATGTACTGAATGCTGCCACCCAGGGCATCGACGATCGAGCGGAGGAGGTCGTGGGTGAGGGGCCGCGATACGGCCACCTCCTGCAAACGGACAGCGATAGCGTCGGCCTCGGCCGGGCCAATCCAGATGGGCAGGTAACGATCGGACTCCTTCTCCTTGAGGATGACCACACGCTGATAGTTCATGAGGCTAACCCGGATGCTCTCAATGACCATCTCGACCATGCTACCACCTCCCATCTCCGTGCCAGGGCTCCCTCATTCTAGCTTAGCCTCTTCTCTAGTGTCAACGTCGACTGAGGGCACCGCCCCGTCCTCAGCCTGCAGCGACATCATCCGGCCAGAGGCATCTGACGCCGCCGACGGCCCGCTGCGGCGAGCCACCCGGACGTTCAGGGCACCAGCCACGGACACCCCCAAGGCGATGAATATGAGCACAAGGCTTATGCCCAGGAGGTCGGTGATGGCACCAATGAGGAGCAGGGGAAGGAGGGAGAAGAAGTTGGCCGAGACGACCTGGGTAGTGAAGATGCGCCCCCGCATCTCGGCAGGTGCCCGCTCGTGGAGCACCGTCTGGGCGGGCGCATTGATAAGAGCGTAGCTCAAGCCCAAGGGGAAGGCAAAGAACATGGTGAGGGTCACCAGCAAACCCAACCCACCTACACCCTCCGGGTGCAGCATTCCCGTGCGCTCCAGGAGAGCGGCCAGAGGCTCCACCAGGGCCAGGGCCACCAGGCACAAGCCGATACCCCCCAGACCCACAGTCACCACCCGCTCCTTGCCGATGCGCTGGGCGAACCACGGCAGCAAACGCAAGCCCAGGATGGCTCCCACGCCGGTGGGAGCGAAGACGAAGGCGGCGTTATCGGCGTCCACTGCCAGGGTGTCCTTCATGTAGCGGGGGATGAGGATGGCGAAAAGAAGGACCAGGGCGCTGCTCAGGGTGAGCTGAACCATGGCCATCACCGAAGCCAGGTCACCCCGCAGGGCACGCCAACTGGCGCGGAAATCCTCGGGGATGCCGCCGAACAACGGACCCTCCCAGCGGGCCTCCCTACGAGCCTGGTCGCCGGGGTGGAGGAAGAAGGTGAGGCCAGCGGCGACGACAAAGAAGGCCGCGCCCAGGATGAACATCCCATCCGCGCCCGCCGACTTGAGCACCACCGGCGTCAGGAAGACGATGCCGGCGAACTGGGCGCTCATGAGGGTGAAGTTATAGAGGGTGTTGGCGTTGATCAATCGACTCTTGGGCACCAGCGCTGGAATAAGGGAGACCACCGCCGGGTTGAAGAACTGACTGGCGGCGGCAAACACCAGGTTCACCCCATAGATGATCCAGACACGGCTGTGAAAGAACAGGAAGAGTAGGCAGGCCATGACGCGCACCACGTTGGCGACCAGCAGCACATTCTCCTTGCGCCAGCGGTCGAGCAACACGGCCACCGGCATGCCCAGGAGCACGGAGGGCAGGATAAAGGAGAGGACCAACAGGGTCGTATGGACGGTAGACCCGGTCAGATCAAGGACTACGAGAAGGAGAGTAAACAGGAGAGCGTATTGGGCCGTCTGCCCGAGCGCCTGGTTTAGCCACAGGGCGGCGAACCGCCGATCGGCCAGGAGGGCACCCGTTGCGGTTGGCGCCAGGAGCTCGGCGTCTTCTCGTGCCCTATCCATCACACCGCCCTGGCCAGGGCCCCCACCTGGCGACGAACCCACAGATGGCTGTAGATGGCCAACACCAGCACCGCCGCTGTGACCAGGCTGACGACGATCCTGGCGCTCACCAGCTCCGCCAGACCACCGACGATGAACAGGGGAACGATAGACGCCAGGCTGCCCAAGACCATTTGCATGGCGAAGATGCGACCCAGCATGTCGGTGGGCGCCCGCTCATGGAGCACAGCCCGCGCCGCTACGCCCACCAGCGAGTAGGCGAAACCCAGGGGTATGGACAGGCCCATGGCCACGGTTGCGTCCAGGGAGAGCCCCGTCCACTCTATGGCGTCGGTGAAGGTGGTGGCCTGGTCCCTCATCAGGCCAGCGAACTCCTCGACAAACCCCAGGCTTGCCAGGCAGACCAGAAAGAGAACGAAACCCATCGTCACCACCTGGGCGTTGCCAATTCGCTGACCGAGCCAGGGCGCCAGCCGCAGCCCAGCAAGAAGTCCTATGGCGGCGGGGGCGAAGACGAAGGCAGCATTGTCCACCCGCGTATCCAGCACCTCGCTCAGGTAGTGAGGGAGGACTGCAACCAGCACCAGGATAGCCGTAGTGGCCAGGGTAAGCTGAATCACAGCGGAAAAGACCTTGCTATCGTGGAGGATAGTGCGCCAGGCTTTTCTGAACTCCTCGTTCAGGCCACCACCGAGCACCACCGGTGACTCTCGACGCGCCGCCCCTGCCTCCAGGCCCGATAGGGAGGTGACGACGAAGGCCGCGCCGCCAAAGAGCAGCGCCGCCACGATGAACAGGGGCTCCTCGCCCACCGTCTTCATGAGCAGGGGCGCCAGAACCAGCATGCCCGCGCCCTGAGCCAGTATCGATGTCAGGCCCAGGAGGGCATTGGCAGAGGCCAGCCGCTCGTAGGGGACTACGGCCGGAACGGACGCCGATTCGGCAGGAGAGTTGAACTGGGCCACTGTGGCGAAGCCGAGGGTTATAGCATACAGCCGCCAGAGGCTATCGCCCCACAGGAAGAAGGCCACACAGGCCGCCGCCCGCAGGCCCTGGCTGAGGAACATCACCAGCCGCTTGGGCGAGCGGTCGGCCACCACCCCCGCGTAGAGGCCAGCCAGAACGCCGGGCAGGAGAAAGGAGAAGATGAGAAGGCCGCTGTGGATGCTGGAGCCGGTGCGCTCCACCACCACGATGAGGAGACCGAAGTAGATGGCGTGCTGGGCTGTCGAGGAGAGGAAACGAGCAAGGCAGAGGGAGGCAAAGCGACGGTTCTCCAGGAGAGGGCCCGCCTGCACGATGTCCGAGTGCGGCCTTAGGAGTTGCCCTTCTTGCATCAATATCCTTCGGGCGTAGAGGCGGGCGGGCCCGCAGGTGTCTGTTCCTCCCCACGCACTACGAAGGCCTTGAGTCGTTTGCGAAAGACGCTACGCTCCAGAAGCACCCGCCGATTGCACTTCAGACAGCGTATGCCGATGTCGGCTCCCAGGCGCACTACCTCCCATTCGAAGCTGCCACAAGGGTGCATCTTGCGCAGGCGAACCACGTCACCCAGACGTATCTCCAGCACCAAAGTCCGTCACCTCACGCCTGCCCCTCTCGCCTCGAGCGAGATGCCAGGGCGACCTCCCGCTGGCGGTTGATCTCGTCACGGAGGGCCTGTGCCGCCCGCCGAGCGGCCTGAGCGTAGTCTCTGCCCGACGACGCGTACAGGATCTGGCGGGACGAGGTTATGATAAACCCGCCGCCCTCTTCGTCCAAGGCGTTGCTAACGGCCGCCGCCACGTCAGCGCCCTGGGCACCGACGCCCGGCAGCAGAAAGGTCATGTCGGGGCATAGCTGGCGGATTCGCCCCAACTCCTCCGGGTAGGTGGCTCCCACCACCAGCCCCACGTTGCCATGGACGTTCCACTTATCGCGGGCCAGCTCGGCCACCACCTCGTACAGGGGGCGAGCACCACCATCAGCCGCTATCAGGCGGTCTTGAAGATCGGCGCCGCCGGGGTTGGAAGTGCGGCAGAGCACAAACACCCCCTTATCGGCCCGCTCCAGGAAGGGCGAGAGCGCGTCGCCGCCCAGATAGGGGTTCACAGTGACTGCATCGAAGCCGTAGGCGTCGAACAGGGCGCGAGCGTAGGCCTTTGCCGTCGAGCCGATATCGCCCCGCTTGGCATCACCGATGACGGGGATATCCTTGGGAATGGCCTCGACCGTCTGACGCAACACCTCCATCCCCCCAGGGCCCAGGGCCTCGTAGAAGGCCAGGTTGGGCTTATAGACGCAGACCAGGTCGGCGGTGGCCTCGACAATAGCCCGGTTGAAAGCGGCCACGTCCGTCTCCGGCAGGCGGGCGGGGTCGGGGTCAAGGCCAACGCAGAGGAAACTACGGTTGCGTTGAATAGCCTCTCGCAGCTTGGCAAAAAACATGGCTCGATCCCTCAGGACAGGACATCGACCGGTTGGCGTCTCCCCTTTCCGCCGCATATTATAGGCGGCGACGGGCAGCGTCAAGGCGAAAGGAGCCGATAGTGAGGCTGGACGTAGCCCCGATTCCAGCCCTTTTGGCCGATCTCTCCGGCCAGGTTTGCATTGTGGTGGATGTCCTGCGGGCCTCTTCCACCATCGTCACCATGCTGGAGCGAGGGGCCCAGGAGGTGCTGCTGGCCTCTACCATCGAGGAGGCACACAGGCTGCACCGGGAGCTGCCCGGCTACCTGCTGTGCGGCGAGGAGGGCGGCCTGCCGCCGCCAGGGTTCGACTACGGCAACTCGCCCTCCGAGTTCAGTGCGCTCGACCTGAAGGGCCAGCGAGTCATTCTCTGCACCAGCAACGGCACCAGGGCCATCCTGGCGGCCGCTGGCGCGCCGCTGGTGCTGGTCGGCTGTCTGCTGAACGCCACCGCCGTGGCCTCGGCAGCCTGTAGGGAAGCGGCAGCACGAGGGCTGGGCGTCGCCGTCGTCTGCGCCGGGGAAGAGGGCGGCAGCGCGTTCGCCGCCGAGGACACCCTGGGCGCAGGCGCGATTGTGGACGCTATCGTCGACCCAGGCCGACGCTGGCCGGCCGACCTGCAACTGACGAGAGAAGCTCGAGTCGCCGTGGAGCACTATCGCGCCCAGCGAGGACGGGAGGAGGCAACCCTGCAGGGGACGGCGCACGGCCGTGATCTGCTCGCTCTGAGCCTCGGCCAGGACCTGGCCTTCTGCGCGCGGCGGGACAGGTTCGCGACGGTGCCCCGCCTGCAGCCGGGCGACGAAGGCCGGCCGGTGCTTCGCGCCTAGTCCTCAGGCTCCTGCGGGTAGCAGGCGATGGCACCGATGGCCATGGCCACCCAGAAGGGGATCTCCGCCGTCTCGGTCCAGGGCTGCTTCCCCTCCATTGCCCCCCGGATGTGCACGCCGGCCAGCAAGGCAGCGGCAGCGGCAGCCATCTGAAAGACGATGCGATACCGCCAGGGGTCGCGGGCAGCCCAGAGGCCGCCGAGACTCAGGGCCACGGCCACCGCCCCCAGCGAGCGGCCCAAGTAGACGGTCAGGTCTGTATCCTCCGGCACCCGCCAGCGAAGCCTCTTCGCCCACTTCAGGGGGGACAGCAGGAGGGGCAGGCCGAAAACGCCCAGGCCCACTCCACTGGCCGCTAAGAGGAAGAGCGCCGATCGGCGGTTGTCAGCTCGTTTCGTCATTGCGTG
>Ga0111178_112_pt1 | contig 10481 bp, 9 predicted proteins | sample DeeMarSWOR324_28_FD_80225 | JGI IMG/M metagenome (GOLD analysis project Ga0111178, IMG submission 80225) | Dehalococcoidia bacterium SM23_28_1 | reverse complement strand
GAACCTGCTGGCCGCTGGTAGCCGCCCGCACGATGGGTAGGGGCGGGTCGCAGCTGATCGTCGGAAGGGATGGAAGGGGGCTTGGCACCTTACAGGTCGGAAGGCGGGCGAGGCCATTGGCCAAAGGGGTTACGCACATCAGAATCGGCCTCCGATGCCTGTTCTTTTCACCAAAAGCCTTGACAAATTTTGCCGCGGTAGTGTTAAGGTTCACGGTGCGGGCAGGGGTCTGTCCGCCAGGCCGCCAGGATAGGTGGTGGCGACGGTTGCCGGCGGCGAAGCGCCGACAGCTGAAGGCGAAGAGGGATCGGCAGCGACCTGCTGCCGATTCGTATTTCTGGACCGGCTCGGCTCGCGGGGATGCCGGAGACGAAAGACGGCCCCGAACGGTGGGGCGCACCGCCGGGGCCAGCACACAAGGTGGGTCACCCCGTGCACTTCTATTATAGCGGCCAGGAGCGAAGAGCAGCAACACCGGCAGGGCCTGGCCTTGGCGAGTGCAGCACTGGTCTAGCCCGTATATTATGGTTCGGCGGCTTGAGAACGGAGGCTAGCTCATGAAAACGCGATGGTGTCGAGTGCTGGTGGTAACGGCACTTGTAGCCGTCGCTGTGGCAGCGGTATCAGGCGCGCAACCGGGTCCTCTGGGTGAGGCTGCTGGCCCTTCCCCTCCTGACCGCAGGCTGACCAGCCCTCCCTCGAGACCCGCTACGGTCGGGTGGGGCATGACGGCAGATTCTGAATTGCGCCTCGTCGACCAGAGGGAGAGCAGCGCCTTCGAACACCACCGCTATCAGCAGCATGTCAACGGCGGCGGGAAACTCATCGTGTTCGGCTTTGAGCAGGACGTGATACTCGTCGCACTTCTGAACGCGGCCATGGGCGCCCAATGGGGAAGCGACCTCGACGTCCCTGGGATCACGCTGCGCATCGGCTCGGCCGAGCTGCCGCCGACGGCAACGGCGACCGTCTGTCTGGAGGCGCTGGACGTAGCTGATCCAGGCCTAGAGTCGTACGTTATCGATGTCAGCTACGACCCCGGCATAGTCGACCCTGTGGCCTGCGTCCCCGATCCGGATGGCTTGATCTTGTCGGCCAACTGTGACATCGACCACGCGCCTGGGGTCGTGCGCTGCGACGGCTTGCATCCCACAGATGGGCTCACGGGCCAGGTGGCGTTGTGCGATATCACCTTCCAGGCCGTCGGCGAGATCTGCCAGACCAGCGAGCTCCTCCCCGGCGTCGAGGAGCTCTGCCTGACCGATGCCACCTGCCCGGCGGTCAACATCGAGCCCGGCAGCATCCACGTGGGCACTATCTGTGGGGATGTGGATTGTGATGGCGATGTGGATGCTGTGGACGCACTATTCGTGCTCCAGTACGTCGTCGGTATGAGACTGGGCGGTGACCAGTGCCCGTCGCCGCCTGGCGCCCTCTATCTCCCAACGGCCGACGTGAACTGCGACGGCATTGTGGACGCCGTCGATGCCATGTTCATACTGCAGTACGTGGTGGGCACCCGACCGGACTTGTGCGTATGTGCGTAGGGAGCGGTGCAGAGCGCCAATGGCCTCTCTAGCTGCCTGGGCTCCCAGGCCTCAGCGAATGGGGAGCTCCACCGTGAAGGTGGTGCCCCTGCCGAGGTGGCTGTCGACTCGTATCGAGCCCTGGTGGCCCTCCACGATCCACTTGGCGATCGCCAGCCCCAGGCCGGCTCCTCCCTCGGCGCGGGAGCGTGCCCTGTCCGCTCGGTAGAAGCGGTCGAAGACGTGCGGTAGGGCCTCGGGCGGGATGCCGCTGCCCGAGTCCATGACCTGCACCACGGCCTTGCCGCCATCTGCCGCCAGCGTTAGCCCCACTGTTCCGGCCGCGTTGGTGAACTTGATGGCGTTGTCCAGCAAGATGAGCAGAAGCTCCCTGAGCCGTAGCTCGTCCCCCTTGACCCGGGCCGGCCCGTCGACCCGGACGTCTAGCTGAAGCCCCTTGTTGTCCGCGAGCACCTTCACCTGCTTACCCACGTCCTCCACCAGGTCGTGGAGGGCGACTTCCGTGAAGGTGAAGGGCGTTTTCCCAGCGTCGGCCCTTGCCAGGGTCAGCATCTGGCTGACCAACGTGCCCAGGCCGTCGATCTCGCGAATGATGTCGTTCAAGGCGGGCATGTTAGCCCGAACGGACTTGCGCGAGTGGCGCTGCAGTAGTTCAGCGTTGGCCCGGATCAGCGATAGAGGCGTGCGCAGCTCGTGGGAGGCATCGGCCACGAACGTTCGCTGGCGGTCCATCGCATCGCTTATGGGCCGGAGGGCCCGGCCAGCGAGGAAGAAGCCGCCGACGAGGGCGAGGACGAGCCCGGCGGCACCGCCGCCGCCGAGAATGAATATCAGGCGGCGCAGGGCCTCCCTCTCCGGCTCTATGCTCCTGCCGACCTGCAGAACCACCCTGGGCGCCTGAAGACCCTCTACGGGCATCACGTACACCCGCAGGTTCTCGCCGGTGGACGAGTCCGTGTTGTCGAAAGTGGGGTGGCCGTCCAGGGCCTTGTCGATGGCCTCCTGGCTTGCCAGGCCGCTGGGGTCTACGTTGGGCGTGCCTACCACCAGCTCGCCGTCGCGGTCCACCAGGGCGTAGAAGTAGCCGCCAGCGGTGAAGGCGGGTCCCACGATGACGTTCGCTAGAGGCTGCAGGGGTCGGCCCTGCTGGCGGAGCCTCGGGGCCAACAGGCGCAGCTCGGTGGTGGCGCGGGAGCGCAGGCTATCGTCGACGGCGTCGAGGAGGACGGCGCGAGCGGTGAAGAAAACGGCGACGCCGATCACGCTGAGGATAAGGGCCAGGACAGCCACAAACGACACGGTGAGACGCCAGCGTGTGGAGGTAAACATGATTATCGACCAAGGACGTAGCCGACGCCGCGGATGGTGCCGATGAGCTTGTTGGAGTGGCCTCTGTCAACCTTCCGTCGGACGTAGGAAACGTAGACATCCACCAGGTTGGAATCCGGCGTGTGGTCGTAGCCCCAGAGATGATCGAGGATCTGCGTGCGGGTGACCACGCGCCCCTCGTTGCGCATGAGGAACTCCAGCAGGGCGAACTCCTTGGGGCTCAGCTCGATGACCCGGCCGGCCCGTTCCGCCCGTCGTCGGTTCAGGTCCAGCACTAGGTCAGCGGTCTGGAGCCGTTCGGGCTCGCGGGCCTGGACACGGCGGCGGCCCAGGGCGCGCAGACGGGCCAGGAGCTCCTGGAAGGCGAAGGGCTTGGTGAGGTAGTCATCGGCGCCGGCGTCCAAACCGCGCACGCGGTCGGGCACGTCGTCGAGGGCGGTGAGCAGAAGGACAGGCGTGTCCACGCGGTTCTTGCGCAGCGATTGGCAGACTTCGATGCCGTCGAGCGCCGGCAGCAGGATGTCGAGGACAATGACGTCGTGGCTGCCCTCCATGGCCATGGCCAGCCCCTCCTCGCCGTCGTAGGCCAGGTCGACCGTGTGGCCCTCCTCCTCCAGGACGCGGCGTATCACTCGGGCCAGGCGTCGTTCGTCCTCTACCACCAATAGGTACATGTTCGCCTAATCCTGTCGCATCCATTGTAGACGAAAAACATTAAGAAAACGTTAAAGACATTCTGGCCCAGCATTGAGATACTCTAATGTTTTTCCAATATGGCCTTAAGGTCGGCGGGCTAACCTGGATAGTAGTGGTTGTTTGTAGGGATGGAGGAGCCTCACAGGGCCCTCCGGAGTGGACATAAGGAGGCCAAGATGAGAAGGATAGTGATAGCGACGCTGGCCGTCGTGCTTGTTAGCACGGCGCTGATCGGCGGCGGCATTGGCCTGGCGGTGGCCCAGGACGAAGACACCGCGGTACAGACGTTCCTGGGCCGCGTCGCTGAGAAGCTGGGCATCGGTGAGGACGAGCTGCGCTCGGCGATGACCGAGGCCCAGGAGGACATCATCGATGAGCGGGTGGCCGCGGGGGATCTCACCGCTGAGCAGGGCGAGCGTTTGAAAGAGCGCGTCGAGGAGAAGGGCCTGCTCGGCCCGCGCGGCGGCTCTGGCATCGGCGACCGCTTCTGCGATCGCGTCTTCGACTGCATCGGCGACCGCATTCGCGACCGGGATGGGCGGCTGCCGATGGAGGCGGCAGCGGCGGTGCTCGACATGGAGCCGGAGGAGCTCCTGGATGAACTCAAGGACGGGAAGACGGTGGCCGAGGTCGCTGAGGAGCAGGGCATGACGGTGGACGAATTCACGGCCGCTCTGTTGGCTGAGGTGCAGCAAGAGCTGGATGCACTGGTGGCGGAGGGCAAGCTCACGGAGGAACAGGCGAACACTATCTACGAGCGCATCGAGGAGAACATCGACCGCATCGTGAATGATCTCCCCCAGCCGCACGGTCTCTTCCCGCGGGGCGCTTCCTTCCAGGGTGGCGCTCTGGGCCCCGGCTTCGAACACACGGAGACCAACATCGAAGCGTAATGAATGCCTCCCGGAGCGCCCTTGCCCGTCACTGGCGCGGCGGGAGGTAAGCAGGCCCAAGGGTTGCGAGGGCTGCCGGAGCGAAAAAGTACACGGCCGGCAGCCCTCGGCATTGTCGACTGCCCGGTTCGGGGCGTCGCTGATGTCTGTTTGACAGAACAACGCCTGCAAGCCATCATATAGCTACGTGAATCTGTGCTGTGCCAGTTTGCGGCACGCTTTCCTTACACCGAGAGGCAAGGAGCGGAGCACCCATGGAGATGATCGGTAGAAGGAGAAAGCCTCGCTGGGTTGTGCTCCTGGTTCTGCTCATTGCCGCCGGCGTGGGCGGCTTCTTCGCCTACCAGTTCTGGTTTGCTGAAGACGGCTCCGATGAGGAAGCCCTCAACACGTACGAAGTGACCACGGCCACCATTCGGTTCAGCATCACTACCTCAGGCGTGGCGGAAGCACTGGAGGAGACGGTGGCTAGCTTCGGCATAGCGGGGAGGGTGAGCTCCGTCGGCGTGGATCTGGGCGATGAGGTCAAGGAGGGCCAGCAGCTGGCCAGCCTGGAATCCGACACCCTGGAGAACCAGATGGCTACCGCCGAGGCAAGTCTTCTGTCGGCGCGCATCCGCCTTCAGCAGATCCAAGAAGGGGCCTCTGACGCCGACAAGGCCGCCGCCCAAAAGGCGGTGGTGAGCGCCCAGGTGGCATTTGACACGGCCTCCAATGACCTGGAGGACCTGCTGGAGGGGCCGTCCGATGCCGAGCTGGCTGCGGCGGAGGAAAGAGAGAGGAGCGCCCAATCAGCGTTGCTTGCGGCCCAGGACAGCCTGAGGAAGCTACAGGAGGGCGCCTCGGAGGCTGATCTGGCGTCCGCTGAGGCGAATGTGGCAATAGCCAAGGCGAACGTGACCAGCGCCAGGAGTCTGCGGACAAGCGCCAACGCCAGCGTGCAGTCGGCGGAAGCAGTCCTCCAAAACGCCGCCACGACCTACTGTGACACCGACGACCACATCTACGACATTTGCGCCGACTTCTCTGAAGACTTCTCCATCCCTCTCAGCGACCAGCAAATCAGTGAGCTTAACGATTCCATTAGTCCGGAGGTAAGCGACTCTCCGGATGCAATCCTGGCTGCGGCGACCAGTGCTCTCATCCAGGCCAACTCGGCGTACCGCACTGCCTTGACAGCCAAAAGCGACGCCGAGGCGGCCGTCGACTCCGCCGAGGCCGCGTTGGCGTCCGCGCAGGAGACCCTCGATGAGCTGAAAGCAGGGGCCGACGCAGAGGAAATCGCCACGGCCGAAGCAGCGGTGACGGCGGCCGAGCAGGCTCTGGAGGCGGCCCAGCTGCAATTGGAGGAGCTTCGCGAGGGCGCAACAGACTCCGATATTGCCGCCGCCCGGGGCGCCGTCGACAGCGCAGAGGCCAATCTGAAGGCAGCCATAGCGGCCAGAGATGATCTCCTTGCCGGTGCCGACCAGGAGGACATCGACCTGCAGGTTCAGCAGGTGCAGATCGCTGAGCTGGCAGTGGAGCAGGCTCGCCAGAACCTGGAGGACGCGACGCTGATAGCGCCCTTCGATGGCACAGTGGCCGCCATCAATATCAGCGTTGGCGACCTGGTTACCTCGGCCACGCCGGCCATGACTCTGCTTACCCCCGATGCCCTGGAGATAGAGCTGACCCTTGGCGAGACGGATCTCCCCACCGTCAGGGTTGGTCAGAAGGGGGTCATCATTTTCGACGCCATCCTGGAGAAGGCTTATCCGCTGACGGTAACGTCGGTAGGTCTTGCGCCCACCACTCAGCAGGGTGTGGTGACCTATCTCGCCACCGCCCAGCTTGAGGGCTTCGACCCTAACTCCGATGTCCGGCCAGCTCCAGGCATGAGCGGATCAGCCGTTATTGTTACCCAGGAAAAGAGCGATGTCCTGGCTGTGCCCAACACGGCCATCAGACGTCGCGGACAGAACAAGACCGTTGAAGTAGTGATCGACGGCACGCTGGAGACAAGGGTCATCCAGACAGGCGTCAGTGATGCCGAAAAGACGGAGATCCTCAGCGGTCTGAAGGCCGGCGACTTGGTGGTGCTGCCAGGGAGCGCTGCGGCCGAGGAGGCAGCGGAGGACGTGGAGGAACTTCCCGGCGGCATTCGCTAGGAAGTAGTTCGCACCGTGGTCAAGCTGACCGATATCACCAAGGTCTACCGGGCTGGCGACGTGCCTGTACCTGCCCTGCGGGGGATCAACCTAGGGATACAGGAGGGCGAGTTCCTGGCCATAATGGGACCTTCGGGGTCCGGCAAGTCTACCCTGTTGAACATTCTCGGCTGTCTGGACAAACCCACCTCAGGTGTCTACGAGCTCGATGGCGTGGTGGTCAGCGCCCTCGATGAGGAGCGGCTGGCGGTGATCCGCAATCACAAGGTCGGCTTCGTGTTCCAGAGCTTCAACCTCCTTCGCCGCTTGCCAGCGGTGGAGCAGGTGGAGCTGCCCTTGCTCTATCGCAGGGTATCCAACCGGCGGCGGCTGGCGCTTGAGGCCCTTACCGACCTGGGGCTGGGCGACCGGGTAGCGCACCGGCCCACTCAGCTTTCGGGGGGCGAGCAACAGCGGGTGGCCATTGCCCGCTGCCTGGTGACCAACCCCTCTCTGATCCTGGCTGATGAGCCGACAGGCGCTCTGGACACCGCCACCGGCCATGACATTATGCACATCTTCCAGCGACTCAACGCGGAGCGGGGCATTACCATCGCTCTTGTGACGCACGAGCGGGAAGTCGCCGCCTACGCTCACCGGACCGTCCATCTTCAGGATGGGCAAATAGTCAGCGATGAGGCGAACTCATCGCCGAGCCGCCCCCCGGCGGCGGCTGAACCCTCGCCCGGCGGTGACGGCGGCAGTGAGGCTTCAACGGCATGAGCATCGTCGACACCATTCGTAGTGCCGTTGCCGCTCTGGCTGCTAACAAGCTGCGTTCGTCGCTGACTATGCTCGGCATCATCATTGGAGTGAGCGCCGTCATCACCCTCATGGCGGTGGGCCAGGGCTCTCAGAAAGGCGTCACGGAGCGTATTCAGGGGCTGGGCAGCAATCTTCTCTTTATCAGGCCCGGTCAGTCTCAAGCGTCGGATGTCCAGTCGGCGGTATATGGTGGCCAGGCACTAACCCTGGTAGACGAGGATGCCTACGCCATCGATGACCCCGAGCAGTTTCCCTATGTGGAGGGTGTGGCGCCGCAGGTCGACTTCGAGGCTCGACTGATCGCTGGTGGCGAGAACACGTCCACCACTGTCATCGGCACTACGCCCGGCTACCAGTACGTACGCGACTTCTATGTGGCGAGAGGCCAGTTCATCAGTGACGACGATATCACTCGCAAAGGCCTTGTGGCTGTTCTGGGTCATAGGGTGGCGCAAACGCTGTTCGGTGACGCCGACCCTATCGGCAAGTCCGTGCGCCTGGCAGTAGGCCCTGCTAACATGTCGCTCACCTTCAACTTCCGGGTCATCGGCGTCATGGAGCCGAAAGGGGCCACGGCCACCGGCGATGAGGATGACCTGATGTTTATACCCCTGCCGACAATGCAGGCCCGTATCCCCTTCCTGAGGCATCCTCAGGGGCTCAGCAACGTGTTCCAGATCTCAGTGAAGGTGAGCGACAGGAGTGACTTCGACCGGGCGGAGAGGGAGATAGCGGCCTTGCTCCGCGAGCGTCACAACGTGGCCAATGATGATTTCGAGATTCTAACCCAGAGCGACGTGGCCAACCTAGAGGCCGCCGAGACCGAGATATCCCAGACGCTGTGGGCGGCGATGGCGGCCATCGCCGGCATCTCTCTGGTGGTCGGCGGCATCGGCATCATGAACATCATGCTGGTCTCGGTCACGGAGCGCATTCGTGAGATAGGGATCCGCAAGGCTGTGGGAGCGACGCAAGGCGATATCCTCATGCAGTTCCTGGTTGAAGCTCTGATGGTCACGATGGCCGGTGGAGGCATTGGGGTTGTTCTTGGCGTTACCCTCTCCACGCTAGCGGACGGTCGCACCATCCTGGAGCAGAGCGTGCGGGCGGAGGTCTCGGCGGTGGCAGTGATCCTGGCCTTTGGCGTGTCCGCGGCCATTGGCCTCTTCTTCGGCATCTATCCCGCGTACAATGCCTCTCGCCTCAACCCCATCGAGGCCTTGCACCACGAATAGGGACGGTTAAGCCGGCTTCTACTGGAGTGCCTGGGCCAGCCGTTGGTCCAGAGTGCGGATGATGTCCTCCACCTCCTGTCCCGGTGTGGCGCCGCCTATTGCAGCGACGATGATGTGAGCGGTGGCTCGTCCTCGCCTGATAGCGACCAGGTGAGCCACGAAGTCAACGTCAACCTCGAACTCCGCGTCCTCCGGCCGAAGTGTGCCGTTGAAACGAGCGGCCAGCGTTTCATCGCCGACAGTGGGGAACGACATTGTCTCTCCCTCGATGGCGATCACGCCGGGGAACAAGCCGGGGGACTGGCTGGGGTCAGCAGCTACCTGCCTGCCCCATTCTATGCCGGCCGCAGCTCCCTCCGCGGTCTGGAAGATGTTCAGTGAGACACTGACCAGGGCGGTGCCGCCGTTGATGAAGGTGCCCAGAGGGTCGTTGGTCATGTAGGTGGCTTCATATCCGAGGAGGCGTCCCCAGTCATTGAAGCGGGCAAGAGCCGCTTGTTTCCCCTCCGGGTCGGTTTCGGCGGCTTCCTCGTTGTCCGTAAATACCTCCCCCGGTTCCTCCAGGACGAAGCCAGCGGGCAAATCGGCCAGTGTCAGCGCTACGCTCCCGAGCATGGCCTCCAGGGTTGGCCGGTCGACCGGAACGGCCGTTGCAGAGGGTCCTTCCTCGTCACCTCCGCCGCAGCCAACTCCAAGGACTGCCGGGACCGCGAGCAAAGCAAGGGCGACTGCGGTGAGCCAAGTTCTCATAGCGACCTCCCATTATGTTCGTGCGCTACGCCTCCTCGGAAGGGTGGTGACGATCGCCCTTTCGGCGGGGGCCGTCTTGAAAGCCATGTTCGGCAGAGCACACCGGGCTCGATTATAGCAGGTGTGGTATCAATAGTGCGCGGAGAAACACAGTCGGTGGCCCGTAGGCGACCTGCGAGCTCTCTGGCGAGCGGGCGCAGACACGGCCGGGCGCGAGGGGAAAGCCGGCGCCAGCGGAAGTCGCTTGCAGGAGGCTGGACGAACCTCTCTTGGCACCAACCTCGAGAGGTTGTAGGGTAGGACTAGGAGATCAGACTCGGACGAGGAAGAAGGAGGATTTGCGATGACAGCAGAAAATGTGAGACAGCAGCTCCAGTTGCCCGGCGTGGGCCAAATCGGCGTGGTGGTGGAAGACGTGGACCGTGCCATAGCCTTCTACGAGTCCACCTTCGGGCTGGGCCCGTGGGATATCAGGGAGGTGGGGGCGCCCAATGTCTGGGACCGCGGCGAGGAGAAGCAGATCAAGGCCCGCCTGGCCTTTGCCACCATCGGCCAGGTCGAAATCGAACTGATCCAGATCCTGGAGGGCGACAGCTTGCACCTCGAGTTCCTGCGCGAACACGGCGAGGGTCTTCATCACCTGGGCTTTTTCGTCAAGGATTTCGCAGCCAAGTTGGAGCAGGCCAAGGCCATGGGGTTCGAGGTGCTCCAGGTGGATCCGTTCGGCCAGGCCTACGCCTACCTGGATACCCGTCAGCCTGGCGGAATCATTTTCGAACTGATCGCTCCCCTGGGCGACCAGAACATCTCCATGCTCAGGGGAATGATGCCGGGCTAGCAACGGGCCTGCGGCGATATCCTGGACAGTAGCCTTCCTGGGCCATCCCGCATCGGTGGCAAAAGGCGGTGGTGACCAAGCTGGCGGGCATGTGCCAGGCAGGCAGACGGTCGGTCAAGACACCGGGTCATGCGGCAGGTGATCGCCTCTAGGCAGCCGATCCGGAGGCCCAACGCACTGCTTCCGACAGATGGGAACGAAGTACGTCGAAACTGAAGTATCGTTGGCCTACGGCAATG
>Ga0111178_126_pt1 | contig 10517 bp, 7 predicted proteins | sample DeeMarSWOR324_28_FD_80225 | JGI IMG/M metagenome (GOLD analysis project Ga0111178, IMG submission 80225) | Dehalococcoidia bacterium SM23_28_1 | reverse complement strand
ACGGCGCTGCCTACGAGGTAGCCACTAACCCCGTCTTGGATTTGCGACCGAATGCCGCCGCAGTCGCCTCCAATGACCGGCGTCCCCTTCCACATTGCTTCCGTTACCGTCAGGCCGAAACCCTCCCGTGTCGATTTCTGGATGACGACATTGGAAGCCGTTTGGAAAGCGTTGACGGTGGTGTCGTCGCCCCCGACCTCGGGCTGGGCATAGATGTGGATGTCCGGATCGTCGCCCGCGTAGGAGCAAACCGATTGCCATACTTCCTCGCCTTCAGGGTCGTCCACGGCGGTGAGGGCCCCAACAAGGGCCAGCTGTAGCCCAGGCACGCGTCTTTTTGCCAGCCGGTAGGCGTCCACAACGCCCTGAGGGTCCTTCCAGGGGTCGAAGCGGGAGACCTGGGTAACCAGCGGCCGTGAGGCGTCAATGCCCAGTCGAGCTAAGATTTGGCGGGCGTTCTCAGAAGATAGGGGGACATTCTTCGGGCTAAGCGGATCGATGGCCGGCGGGAACACCGACACCCTGTCGTGAGGCATGCCAGATACAACGTAATCGTGCATGCTCACCACACAGCGGAGGTAGAACTGGGTCAGCGGCAGCAGCCGAGCCTGGACATCCTCACATGGCGCGGTCAGATCGACGTGGCAATGCCACACCATGCGGCTGCCGTTGTCCAGGAAGGCGGGGACGGCCATCACCTGGGGATCGTGAACCACCAGGATGTCCGGAGAACCGAAGGCCAGCTCCAGAGCTCTCGCTGCCTGTTCGTTGTGCAGCCAGTAGCAATCGACATCCTCTCGGCAAAGCAGAGTCATGTTGCCTTGCAGGCCGTTGTGGAGTCTCTTGGTGATTGTGAAGAAGCGTTCGTCGGCCTCCAGGGTCCACCGGCTGGCGTCAATGTCCAAGCCTCGCATCATTGGGACCAGCGAGCGGAGAATCTCCGCGACGCCGCCGCCGTTTGGCGTGGCATTGACGTGGACGACCCGCAGGCCTTTCAAAGACTGGGCCGCTGAGAGAATGTCCTGGCGCGCCTCCTCATCAATGAGGCCGTCGTACCGGTCAAGGGGTTCCGAACCCACATCAAGCGTTCCCATCGGCCATGCCTCCTGGGCCTGAGGAAAGCGGACTTCGGACTTCGCGCCACCTGGGGTCGTCCTCGCCCCTGCGGTTCGAGTCCCTTGACCAGCGATCTGGTCGCTGAGCGGGTGCCGTCGAGAAGAGAGAAGACCCCACAACCGTATGTGAGGCCTTTCCAACGCCTGCGGGCTTAGCTAGCCGGTTAGGGCTGAAAGGCTTGCCCCGCTCGCTATCGCGAGCTTCACCGAATACTGATCCGCCCGCTCTCCGGAGGGGAGATTTGGCGACTAGATCTCTATCCCTTTTCAACTGTATAACGCTTGGGAGCGGAGCAAGGTTATCGGTGTCTGCCATAACTACTTGACCGATCCCGGCCATTGCTTGAACAGCGGTCGTTACCATTTGGCTCGGCGCCTGAGCGGTCGCGGCCGGACTGGCGTGGGCGAAGGCTACTCCGGCCCAGGGCCGTGCCGGCGGCATGTCAGAAGCCCGGTCGCGCAAGGGCTTCGGCAAGCCTTTGCATCGCTGCGGTCCGCAGTCTGTCGGTGTTGGTCCGCAGTTCTCGCAGTTCGTCGTTCGTGAGGACGGAGGAGATATCCTCGGCCAGACGGTTGGCTGCTGGCATAGCCTCCTCGAGTTTGCGCTTGCCCTTCGCGGTTAGGCGGACCCAGGTCTTGCGGCGGTCACTCCTGTCAAAGACTCGCTCCACCAGTCCCGGTTCTTCCAGCCTGTCCACGAGCGCGGTGATGGTCTGGGGAGCCTTGACCATTGCCCGACCGATTTCGCCGGTAGTGAGGATGCCTCCGTCCTGCTTCAGAACAGACAACAGATGTAGCTGGGGAAGGGACAGATTGTGAGGAAGCAGGGCCAGTTCGGCCACCTTGAAGATGGCGTTGTAGGTCTGGTGGAGGGTACCCCACTCGGCCATGCCCCTCGCCTGCTGTTCGATCTGCGACTGCTTTTGGGCTTGAGTCGTCATGTCGCTCTCCTTCTACGCTCCAGCGATGGAGAGTCTGCTACTTTGTGCCTATTCGATTCTCTGCCGGTACGGGACATACCGTCTACGTCGGCAACTACCCATTTTTCGCTTGGGGGTGGTCAGCAACTTCTGGAATCTGTACAGGGAGTTTCCAATGGCTACCTGAAGGCTTGTTCTCGCTACCGAGAGGGCGATCGGGTAGCGTTCAGAGGAACGGAGCGAGCAGTGCGGCAAGGGGGTTGGTTGACGGAGGTTCGGATGGAGCGGGGACCGGAGAGACCTGATAGCTCGTTCGTCGGGTAAGATGAGTCACTCGTCGCAAGTCTACCCCTGACGACAAGGTGCACGCTGCGCTGCGAGACTTTCGGGGTGAGTTGCGGCTGAGTGACCTGTGCCGCCGGGAATCGGCAGCCAGCCTTTGGGTATGCAGCGGGGACTGGTCATAGAGATTGCGAAAGCTGCTGACGGGGAGCACTCTAGCGTATATACTTATGAGCGCCGCCCATGCACTGCTCACTGCTCAGGCGTTGCCCCATCTTCCAAGTGCGTGAGCACTGAATTGGACATCGACTGTGGGAGGAGACAGAGAGTGAAGAAGGTCGAAGAGATCCCAGTACGTGGCCATAGCGTACTCCTCAGGATCAAGAGCAAGAATGTGCCAGGGATGCTGGCCAAGGTAGCCGCAGCCATCGGCAATGCCGGTGGCAATATTGGGGCAATAGACACGCCGGCGATCACTACCGCTGTCATAACCCGGGATATCACCATCTCTGTGCTGGATGATGAGCATGGCCGAAGGGTCGTGGAGGCGATAAAGCAGATCCCGGACGTCAAGGTTGTCGACGTTTCCAATCCCATCCTGCTGGCGCATCTAGGGGGCAAGATAGAGATTGCTGGCAAACGACCGGTGAAGACGAGAAGAGACCTCTCGATGTTCTATACGCCGGGCGTGGCTGAGGTCTCCATGCGGATTCATGATCAGCCGAGGCGTGCCTACTCGTTCACTATGAAAGGGAATACTGTAGCGGTGGTAACTGACGGGAGCGCGGTGCTGGGGCTGGGAGATATCGGTCCCGAAGCCGCCTTGCCGGTGATGGAGGGCAAGGCGCTGTTGTTCAAGGAGTTTGGCGGAGTTGATGCGGTGCCTATCTGTCTCGACACCAAGGATCCCGAAGAGATCATACGGACGGTGAAACACATTGCCCCCGCCTTTGGTGGCATAAACCTGGAGGACATCTCCGCGCCTCGCTGTTTCGAGATTGAGGAGCGTCTGAGAGCCGAGCTCGACATTCCTGTTTTCCATGATGACCAGCATGGCACAGCCGTGGTGGTCATGGCTGCCCTGATCAATGCGCTGAAGATAGTGGGGAAGAAGCTGGAGGACATGAAGATAGTGTTCAGTGGCGTCGGTGCTGCGGGGACCGCGACCACGAAGTTCCTCCTGTACGCTGGCGTCAGGAACATCATCGGCTGCGACATGGTAGGAGCGCTGTATCGGGGAAGAAAAGAGCACATGGACCCCATCATGGAGTGGTACGCTGAGAACACCAACCCAGACCGACTTCGAGGGACGCTTGTGGATGTTCTGCGAGGAGCCGATGTGTTCATCGGCCTTTCCGTCCCTGGGGTTCTGCCCGGTGCAGCCATAGCGAGAATGGCAAGAGACCCCATCGTGTTTGCTATGGCCAACCCTGTGCCTGAAGTCATGCCCGAAGAGGCCGCCCCCTACGCCAGAATCATAGCCACGGGTAGGTCAGACTACCCCAATCAGATAAACAACGTGCTTTGCTTCCCGGGCCTCTTCAGAGGGGTACTGGACTCCGGAGCGCGGGAAATCAACGAGGATATGAAGCTGGCCGTTGCCCAGGCAATTGCTGGCATGGTCTCGGCAAGGCACCTTCACGAAGACTACATTATCCCCAGCGTCTTCGACAGAAGGGTGGTAAGAAACGTCGCCAAAGCCGTTGCCAGGGCCGCCCAGAGGACCGGGGTTGCCCGCAGAGACCACAGAGCGACTCATCCTCGGCTAGCGGGCTCCACCTCTCGCCCGCGGGCTCTGTAGGACAAGATACTCTGCCTCTATCCCTGCCTCAACCTGCGCCTAGGATGGCGAGCAAAGCCTAGTGGGCTGCATTCTGGCCGGAGCGAGGGAGTGGGCCGAGCCGTTGCTTTCCGAGGTCGGAGAAGACACTGCCGCTTCACTGCGACGTGCACCGAGGTTCACTGCTTCGCCAAGGAGACCTCTGCGGGCAGGCGTTGGTCGGGCGCCTAGCGCTGCGCCGCCAGTACCCCCCGATGTTGATGGCCAGCCTGCGCGCGGGGCAGCGGCACGCAGAGAACGGGACAGACCCCCGAACGGATCACCTCGCTGCACACGCTGCCCTGGGTCAGTCGCCCAAGCCAGCTGCGACTATGGCTGGCCATGATGATAAGGTCGATGTCCTCGATCTCGGCGAAGGTGGTGATCTCTGTAGCTGCATTGAGGGCTTCCCTGACAACGTGTCGGGTGCGATCCTCGGGCAACTCGAAGCGGGACGTTAGCTCGCCCAGGTATCTCACCGCATCGTCCGTCATCCGCACGATGTCGTCGCCGGATCTGAGCGGACTGAAGCCACTCGGCACCTCGATCACCTGCAGCAAGTAGATCTCGGGATCCATAGCACTAGCCAACTGCTGCGCCAGCGATATCGGCTTCTCGCATTCGGGTGTGCCGTCGACAGGGATAAGGATCCGCATGGTTCGCTCCTTTTTCCTTCAGCACCTCCACATCCAGCATAGCGTGCTGCGCCCCGGGGGCCATCTGCGATAGCACCAATCGTATTCATACCGGAAGAGCCTAGCTGAGGCCCTCGATCTAGGTAATTTCTACTAGCCGAGGGGAGACGTGGAGTAGGCAGATTTGCCTAGGCGATCCCTTTGTCTAACCGTCAGATGACGTAGTAGACTAGTGGTTGGAGATAAGGGAGGACTCGATGGAGAAGATTCGCGTTCTGCTGGCCGAGGATCATGTGGTAGTGCGCGAGGGCACGCGCGAACTGGTACAGCGAGAGGAAGATATGGAGGTGGTGGGCGAGGCTGGGGACGGGGAAGAGGCCATAGAACTGGCTACCAACCTCCGCCCGGACGTGGTGATAATGGATATCGCCATGCCCAAGGTGAACGGCATCGAGGCAACCAAGCGCATCAAGGAACTGCATCCGGCGATCGCCGTGCTGATACTGACCGCCTACGATAGTGAGCAGTATATCTTCGCCCTTCTGGAGGCGGGCGCGGCAGGGTACCTACTGAAGAATGTGCGCGGCAGCGAGCTCATCGACGCCGTACGGGCGGTGCGCGCGGGGGAGTCAGTCCTTCATCCGGTGGCTACCCGCAAGGTCCTGGAGCGGCTGAGGGGCGCCGAAGGCAGGCCCGGCGATGAGGCGGGTAAGGGCATCCTCAGCGAGCGGGAGATGGAGGTTCTCCGCCTGGCGAGCAAAGGCATCAGCAACAAGGACATTGCCAGGGAACTAGTGGTTAGCGTGCGCACGGTTCAGGCTCACCTGGGGAACATCTTCAACAAGCTGGGGGTGGGTTCGCGGACGGAGGCTGTGCTGTACGCGCTGAGAAAAGGCTGGTTCAGCCTGGAGGAGGAGATCTAGGGGGCTCCCTGGTCGTGGCCGGCCTGTTCAGGCTCGCTTGCACGATTCGCCTTCGCTCAGGCTGGCACCTCAACGGTTACCGTGGTGCCTTTGTGCAGTTTCGACTCCAGTGTTAGTTTTCCCCCGACAAGGCGAACCCGCTCTTCCATCCCGGCCAGGCCAAGCTTGCCGACGTTGGCCAGCTCTGCCGGGCTTCGAGGGGCCTCGAAGCCCTTGCCATTGTCTCTGACGCTGAGGGTTGTCTTGCCGTCGCCGAATTCCACCGTGGCCCACGCTCGCGAGGCGCCGGAATGTTTCCACACGTTCCTTAGGGCTTCCTGAGCAACACGAAACAGCACTAGCTCCACCTCGGGGGAGAAGCGGCGCTCCGCGCCCAGCACCGCCATGCCGATAGTTATGCCGAACTGCTTTTCCAGGTCAGAGATGAGCCATTCCAGGGCGGGCAACAGGCCCAGATCATCCAGTACGGACGGACGCAGGTCCTGGCTGAAGCGACGCACACCCTCCAGTATCTTATCGACCTGTGTCTGTAGCTCCTCCAGGAGCTTGAGGTCTTGTCTTGACAGTTTGCTCGGGGCGGAAATCAAGCTGTCCAGCCGACGAGACAGGGCCACCAGTTCCTGAGCTGTCTCGTCATGGAGCTCACGGGCAATGCGCTTACGCTCCTCCTCCTGCGCTTTGGTGACCTGATGGAGGTAGAAGCGCAGGTTCTCCTGCATCCGCTTTTCTTCGGTGATGTCGCGGGCGATAACCTGATAGGCCTTGGGCTGGCCGTCGCCGGTGATCAGGCTTGCGCTCAGGCTGAGGCTGGCCTGCGTCCCGTCCTTTCTTCTAACTTGGCCTTCATAGCGCTTGTTCATCACCTTGCCTCGGAGCAACCTGCGTCGAATCGCTCTCGCCCGCTGAAGCGCCTCTCCGGAGAGAAACTCCTCGACATTCATGCCAATCAGTTCTTCGCGGGAATAGCCGGTCAGCTTGACGCAGGCGGCGTTGGCCATGGTGATCTCGCCATCTAGATCCTGAACCCAGATGGCATCCTCCGCGCTTTCAAATAGGTCGCGATAGTTCTTCTCCGATATTCGCAGCTGTTCGGCCATCAGGCGCTCTTCCTGGTAGAGGCGGGCATTCTCTATGGCGATGGCGATAACGTTGCCGCCAGCACAAAGCAGGTCTATTTCCTCAGCGGCAAACTGTCTGGGGCGACGGGTGGCCACGCAAAAAGTGCCCAAGACCTTCCCCTTGGACTTGAGAGGGACGATGAGCTGGCCTTGAATTTGCTCTTGACTCACTGCCTTCCTCGTCAATCTAGGGTCGTGGGAGGCATCTTCCACCACCATTGGCTCGCCGGTCTGGGCCACCTGCCCATTGAAGCCCTCGCCCACCTTCATTCTCTTCACGCTGGCAGCGAATTCTTCAGATACCCCTCGGTAGGTTTCAAGGACAAGCTCATCGGCCGCTTCATCGATCAGGAATATCAGGATGGTCTCCACGTTCGCCACTTCTATCACCTTGTCAGCGGCCAGGTTCAGGATATCGCGCAGTTGCAGAGACTGGCTGACAATGTTGGAGATGGCATTGACGGCGGCGAGCTGCCTTTCGCTCGTCTGGATGACTCCGAGCTGCGACTGAAGCTGCTGCTGAGCCGCTTGCAGTCTCGAAAGCACCTCCTCGCGCCGCTCTCTTTCTCGCCAGAGTCGCTCAAAGCCAACGTTGATCACGACACCGGCGGCGACCACGCCACCCACCTCCACCAGGGCATCGGAGCGATAGTCGGAGATCAAGAGGGCCCTTGGCAGCATGATGGCCAGGGCCAGTGCCGAGGCAGCAAGCCCTGCCCTGATCCCGAACAGGAAGCCGACGTAGGTGATGGGCAGCAGCATAAACACGCGCTCGATAGCGTGTCGCTGGAGACCTAGCACAGAGCCCGGGTCCTCTATGTGCAGGAAGGGGAGCAACTCATCCGGGTAGTGCATGGGGATAGCTACTACGAACATGGCCACCGCAAGCCAGAGTTCGGGGCTACGGATAGCTGTTGGCACTGGGCCTGTGGCCTGCCGCTTCATCTCTGACGCCTCTGTCGATGGGGCCTAGGCGGAGGGTCCTTCAAACTCGTCTTGCAGGCTGAACCAGCCTCTTCTCAGCGCGTGCAATATGGTCTCGGTGCGCGAACCAACGGCCAGCTTGTTGAAGATGTTTCCCAGGTGGCATGGCCCGCTCCTCCAGCGCCTCAGCCACTGACTATCATAACCCTCTCTGAAGGCGCGCAAGACGATGCGGCTTCTGATAGGCATTTGCTCAGAAGAGAGGCAGGTGCTTTCTCCAGGGGGAGATTAGGCCTTCGCTCGGATGGCAGGTGGTTGACAGGGGTGTAGCTTGAAATTGGGTTAAGGAGATTGGGCTGGACAAAGTCCAGCCGAGAGGAGGCAAGGAAGATGACAACTACTGCTTACTTGCTGATTAGGGCGTCGGAGGCCGTGCGGCACAACGGGTACCTCAAGGCGCTGGAGGAGCTGTGGTCGCTCCCTGAGGTGGAGTACGTGGAGCCGGTATCGGGGCTGTACGACTGTGTGGCCAGGGTGGAGGCGCCGATAAGGCTCATTTTCGTGGTCCACAAGGTTATGGCCAAGAGCTGGGTGGAGCGGGTGCACGTCCTCAGGGTTGACCAGCCGGTTCAAGGAGCCCTGGAGACGGAGGAGGCTCAGATAACGAGGCTGCTGCGGCAGCGGGAGATCATCAAGGCTTACCGTGCTGGGCTTGCGCGACCGCTGGGGGCAGAGCCAGAGCTGCATCCGGGCCATGCCGGACCTGCTGGGGCGGAAGAGGCCTGGATGGCCAGGCTGAAGCGGCAGCGGGAGATCATCAAGGCTTACTACCAGAAGCGTCGTGCGGGGTCGCAGGCTGGACCTATTCCGATGAGGGAACGGGACGATCTCGCCAAAGCCGCCTGAAGCGGATTGTCGTCGTTCCGGCTGAGAAATGGGACGGAGGCGATAAAGATGACGGTGAGAAGCTTCGAAAAAGCGCTTCGAACTAGAGCGGAGAAGGCAAAGCGCGGTAGCGTGGCACCTGTTCATCCGCCGCGAAGGATGAGGGCGGTCGGTTATGTGAGGCAGGGCTTCGGGGAGACGGACAGGAAGTGGACCAGCCCCGAGGAGCAGAAAGCAAGGATAGCTGGCTGTGCCGACGCCAACGACTGGCATCTCGTCCAGACCTATGAGGACATTGGCTGGTCAGGAGAGGACCTGCACCGGCCGGGCCTGCCTGCGCTGCTCTCCAGGTTGGACTTCGAGATCCTGATAGTAGATAGGACGGATCGCCTAACGGGCAAGAAGAAGGACCTGGACTTCCTGCTCGCTCTGCTTGAGAAGCGTGGCATCACTTGTGTGCCTGCCACCTGGTCGTGGGAGCCCCTGGCTCAGTACATGAGACGGTGGTACCGCCTGAGGGGCGATCCTGTATATGCCTTGCTCGACTCATCGCCGGTAGAGGCCGACTCGTTTCTGGCCGAAGGCGATGCGTCTGCAGGTGCGGCGAAGGCCGCAGCCTGAGGGGCCTGGCCTCCTGCCGAAGACGGCCGAGGGCCCGGTGAGGGGACTGTAGGCTGCGGAGGAGAAGGTGATGGCTTCCCGCGAGACTTTCTGGAACATTCAGTTCGGCGAGATTGTCTATCTGCTAGCGTTCGTAGTAATAGCCACCGTCGCGTACGCCCTGTACCGACGTCTTCGGCTCTGGCGGCTCGGCAGCAAGGATGACCGGCTGAGCAACCTGCCGAACAGAGTGTGGAGCGTTGTCGTCAAGACCATGGCCGACGGCCTATGGCACAGGCGCATTATACGTGCCCGCTATGCAGGGATAATGCACGCGCTGATCTTCGGCGGGTTTGCCCTCCTTCTGATGGGACCACTCCTAGACACTGTTAGCGAACACTTCTACCACTTCATGGAAGGGAATGTCTATCTGGGGGTCTCCCTGATGCTGGACGTGGGCGGGCTACTCGTCCTTGCCGGCCTGGGCATGGCCGCCTACCGCCGGTATGTCATCAGGCCGACGAAGCTGGACAACATGCTGGACGATGCCCTTGCCCTGATGCTGCTTTCCCTGATCATCATCACCGGTTTCGCTGTGGAAGGACTACGAATCGCCACAACCGAACTGAATACCAACCCTGACTGGGCACCGTGGTCGCCTGTCGGATTCGTCTTCGCCAAAGCGTTCAGCGGCCTTGGGGAGGACACGAACTTGGCTTTGCACAGGGGGCTGTGGTGGGGTCACATGCTCATATCGCTGGGGACCATCGGCTACGTCTTCCTCAGCTTCTCGAGGCTGGCCCACGTCGTTGCCGCCCCACTGAACATGTTCCTGAGGTCTTTGGACGGCAGGGGCGTCCTCCAGCCTATCGAGATTAGCGAGGAGACCGTTGAGACCCTGGGGGCGGCAAAAATCCAGGACCTGACCTGGAAGGACCTGCTCGACCTCGACGCCTGTACCCGCTGTGGGAGATGTCAGGAGGTCTGTCCCGCCTATCTCAGCGGGAAGCCACTTTCGCCTAAGAAACTGATGCAGGAGCTAAAGGCGCACCTGGTCGAGCAGGGGCCTGCGCTGCTGCGGCGCAAGGATGGCGGACAGCCCGATCCGGACGATGCCTCTCCGGCCCTGATTGGTGATGTGGTAACCGAGGATGAGTTGTGGGCATGCACTACATGTGGTGCCTGCGAGGAGGCGTGTCCCGTTTTCCTGGAGCCCATCAGCAAGATCATCGCCATGCGTCGCAACTTGGTGCTGGAACAAGGCAAGATCTGCAGCACTGTCATGGCCAGTCTGAG
>Ga0111178_111_pt1 | contig 10664 bp, 8 predicted proteins | sample DeeMarSWOR324_28_FD_80225 | JGI IMG/M metagenome (GOLD analysis project Ga0111178, IMG submission 80225) | Dehalococcoidia bacterium SM23_28_1 | reverse complement strand
CACCCCAAGCTGGGCCCCGCCGAGGCGCCCGCGCCCGGCATCTACCTGGCAGGGACGGTCCAGTACCCCAAGGATGTGCGGGAGAGCATCGCCCAGGCTCTGGCGGCGGCATCCAACGCGGGAAAGATCCTGTGTCGCGACACCATCGAGAAGGAGCCCATTACTGCCGTCTTGGTCGAGGACAAGTGCATAAAGTGCGGCATCTGCGTTTCCGCCTGCCCCTTCGGCGCCATCGAACTCATCGGCAAGGTGAAGGAAGGCGAAATCGTGTTCCACGAGGCGGCCTGCACGGGCTGCGGCAACTGCGCGGCGATCTGCAACTACGATGCGGTGATCATGCCCTACTTCACCAAGGAGCAGATCCTGGCCCAGATCGACGCCGCTCTGGCTGAGAAGCCTGAGGAGAAGGTGGTGGTCTTCACCTGCAACTGGTGCTCCTACCCCGGTGCTGACCAGGCAGGCATCGAGAAGATCCAGTACCCACCCTCCTCTCGGATCATCAAGCTGATGTGCTCAGCGCGGCTGGAGGAGGAGTTCATCGCTCGCGCCTTCGACAAGGGAGCAGGGGCGGTGCTGGTCACGGGCTGTCGCCTGACCGAAAAGGGCTCCGACTGTCACTACAACTATGCCAACCAGCAAACGTTTAAACGGTTCCAGTTCTGGCATCGCAAGTTCACTCGCCAGGGTATCGAGCCCGAGCGGCTGCAGCTTCACTGGAACTCGGCGTCCGAAGGCAAGGAGTGGGCCGCCAAGATGCGAGAGATGCACGAGGTTGTCCAGAACTATGCGCAGAAAGTAGCCGAAGGAGTGGCCAGCGGTGAGCCAGTCAGTTGATAGCGTGCTGCTAGAAGACGAGACCTGGGAACGGGTCGATAAGGCCACGGGAGGAGCGGCAGCGCCTTGCTTCCAGTGCGGCGTATGCACCGCCATCTGTCCCCTGGGGCTGGTGAAAGACGAGACTATCAGCATTCGGAAGATGATCCGCCAGGCGCAGTTAGGGTTGCCCGGCTGGGCCGACGGTCTGTGGGAGTGCACCACCTGCAAGTGGTGCGAGAGTCGCTGTCCGCACGAGGTGGACATCACGAAGGCTATTCTCGGCTTGCGTCAGCTGGCCTGGAAGGAGCGCGAGGTCCCCGAAGGGCTCCCTACTCTGCTCTGGGACATCTACTTCGATGGCAATGCCTGGGGCCGCCCGCCGTCGGAGCGCCCCCTGTGGACGAAAGGGATGACCGTCAAGGAGTTCTCGCCCGAGGACGAGATCCTTCTCTACGTGGGCGATGACGCCGCCTACGACAGGCGCATCCAAAAGGTGGCGCGCGCCCTGGTGTCGCTGTTCGAAGCGGCCGGGGTCACTTTCGGCACGCTGGGAGAGCGCGAGCCCAGTTGCGGCGACGCCGTAAGGAGCGTGGGCCACGAGGAGTATGCGGCGGAGATCATCGACACCAACGCTCACCTCTTCCAGGAGGTGGGAGTGAAAACGGTAGTCACCATCTCCCCCCACTCCTACGACATGTTCGCCAACCGCTACCCCAACCTCAGCGGCGAGTTCCGGCCGTTGCACTACAGCCAGTACCTTCTGGAGCTGATCGAGGGCGAGCGCCTGAAGTTCGAGAACGAGCTTCCGTTGAAGGTAACCTATCACGACCCATGCTACCTGAGTCGCCGCAACGGCATATGCGACGAGCCTCGCCAAGTCCTTCAGAGCATTCCCGGCCTGGAGTTGCTGGAGATGGAGCGTAGTCGCGAGGACACGCTCTGCTGCGGCGGTGGCGGCGGCCGGATGTGGATGGAGACGGCAGCCGGTGAGCGCTTCTCTGACCTGAGGGTCCCGGAGGCCGCAGCGACGGGGGCAGAGGTGGTGGTCACCTGCTGCCCTCACTGCCTATCCTGCCTGGAGGACAGCCTGAACGTAATTGGCAAGGACAAGCTGCGGGTGATGGAACTCGCCGAGGTAGCCCATCTGGCTCTGCAAAGCAAAGCGGTGGCTAGCGACGCCGCCTCCGGGAGGTCATAAGCGATGACCAAGTCACTGTACGATGCCCAGGAAGCCAGCGCCATCTGGGTGTACTTGGAACAGGATCAGGGCCGGCTGGAGGGTGTATCCCTGGAGCTGATGGGCAAAGCCCGCGAGCTGGCCGACGGCCGGGGCATCCCCGTTGTAGGCGTTATTCTGGGCGACCAGGTGGGCGATCTGGCCCAGGAGGCGATCGCCGCCGGTGCCGACGAGGTGCGAGTGGCGGACCACCCCCTCCTGCGCCAGTACACCACCGATGGCTACACAAAGGTGTTCACGGAGCTTATCCTGGATGGGAAGCCAGACATCCTTCTCCTGGGAGCAACCCCCAACGGTCGCGACCTGGCCGGTCGCATAGCTGTGCGGGTGCGCACTGGCCTCACCGCCGACTGCACGGACCTGAAGCTGGACGAGAAGACAGGCCTTTTGATCGGCGAGGTAACCGGCTTCGGCGGCGGCATTCTTGCCTACATCAAGTGCCCGGACAACCGACCCCAGATGGCCACCGTGCGCCCGGGGGTGTTCGCGGTGCCGGAGCCCGACACCGCTCGCCAGGGCAAGGTGGCCAGCGTGGCAGTGAAGCTGGCCGAAAAGGACATCAAGGTTCAGGTGCTGGAGCACGTTGTCGGCGGCGGGGTGGATATCACCAGGGCCCAGGTGGTGGTGGCCGCTGGCAGGGGCTGCCAGGGCGACTTCGCTCTGGTCAATGAACTGGCTGGCCTCCTGGACGGCGAGGTGGGGTGGTCGCGCGTGCCCGTGGACGAGGGCTGGGTGTCGCGTGACTGCATGATAGGCCAGACCGGCTACGTTACCCGCCCCAAGCTGGCCATCGTCTGTGGGATCAGCGGTGCCTTCCAGTTCACGGTGGGCGTCGAGAAGGCCGAGACCATCGTGGCAATTAACATCGATCCAGAGGCCCCGATCTTTGAGGCGGCCGACTACTGCATCGTCGATGACATGTTCAACGTACTGCCGCCCTTCATCGAGGCTGTGAAGAGAGCCCGCGGCGGCAACGGTGGGAGGTAAGAGCGATGCGACCGCTGCAAATTATCGCCTGTGTGAAGGTGGTCCCCAAGCCGGAAGAGGTGAAGGTAAACGCCGAGACTATGACCATCGAGCGGGGCGACGTTCGCTCGGAGATCAACCCCCCCGACATGAACGTCCTGGAGATGGCCCTTGCTCTGAAAGAGCAGCACGGCGGCAAGGTTACCGTCGTGGCCATGGGGCCGCCTCTGTTCACCCCCTATCTGCGCCTGGCCCTGGCTATGGGAGCCGACGATGCCTACCTGCTGAGCGATAGGGCCTTCGCCGCCGCCGACACCCTGGCCACCTCCTACGCCTTGGCCCAAGGCATCCGCAAGATCGGCGAATACGACCTCATCCTCTGCGGCGAGGAGTCCTCCGACGGCGCCACCGCCCAGGTGCCCCCAGGCATCGCCGAGTGGCTGAACACCTCTCAGATCACCTATGCCGAAGACCTGGAGGTACTGCCAGAATCGGGGATGGTGAAGGCCAAGCGAGAGTTGGCCGGCGGATACGAGGTTATCCAGGTGCCCCTGCCCTGCACGGCCTCGGTGAAGGTAGGAGCCAACGAGCCGCGCTTCATGGACATGGAGCGCAAGGCCTGGGCGGAGGCCGATGGGCCGGTCACCGTCTGGGCCGCCAACGACATCGACGTTGAGGCGGAGATGATCGGGCTTCCGGGCTCGCCGACCATCGTGGATGGCCTGGCCCAGGCCGAGGCCACCGAGAGAAAGCACGAGTTCCTGACGGGCACGCCTCAAGAGCAGGCGAAGGCCCTGATCGAGCGCCTGCGGGCTTACCTGTAGACAGCCAGACCATAGCTAAGCATACCCAAGCGCAACAAACCCCCGGGCGGGCGCTTCTGCAGCCAATGTCCCAAGCAGTTAGTGGCTGGGCCCTCCCTACAGAACCTAGTGCCCGCAAAAACGGCCGTCCCCGAGTCCGACTGAGGCGTCTGCACCGGGCATGGACTATAATGGCAGGGGGTGGGTCTTCTCCCCTCCGATGACAGAGGGCTACCATAACGGTTGAAAGGACGGAACCATGAGAACCGCTCAGGAGTATCAAGATAAGCTCTTCAAGATGCGGAAGAACGTCTACATTGACGGGGAGCTGGTGGGCAGGGACGACCCCAGGATGATCCCGGGCATCAATGTCATCAACCAGACCTACGACCTGGCTCAGGACCCCCAGTACGATGGCATAATGACCGCCACTTCCCACCTCACGGGGGAGAAGATAAGCCGCTTCTGCCATATCCATCAGAGCGTTGATGACCTGCTGAACAAGCAGAAGATGACCCGCCTTGCCTGCCAGAAGACCGGCGGCTGCATCCAACGCTGTATGGGAATCGACGCCATGAATGCCCTCTCCGTAATCACCCATGCTATGGATCAAACCCTGGGGACGGAGTATCACCAGAGGTTTCTCAAGTACCTGGCTTATTTCCAGGAGAACGACCTCTGCGCCAACTGCGCCCAGACCGATGTCAAGGGGGACAGGAAGAAGCGCCCTCATGAGCAAGTCGACCCCGACCTCTACCTCAGGATTGTGGAGCGGAAGAGCGATGGGATCGTTGTCCGGGGCGCGAAGGCCCACAACACCGTCGGCCCCTATGCCGATGAGATCATCGTCACGCCCACCCGCTTCCTGACCGAGGAGGAGAGCGATTGGGCTGTGTCCTTCGCCCTGCCCGCCGACTGGGAGGGGATTCACCTGGTGTGCCGCCCGTCCTTGCCCAGACCGAGGCGGAGGCTCCATGCCCCCATAGCCACCTTCGGCGATATGGAATCCTTCACCATCTTCGACGACGTCTTCGTGCCCTGGGACAGGGTATTCATGTGCGGGGAGAGGGACTATGGGGGGATGCTAGCTCTGCTGTTCGCCCTCTATCACCGCCATAGCTACACCGGATGCAAGCCAGCGACGTCAGATGTGCTCATGGGTTTGGCCGCTCTGGTGGCTGAGTACAACGGGATAGAGAAGGCCGAGCATGTGAGGCACAAGCTCGCCGAGATGATCAGTGTTGCCGAGTTGGTGTACGCGGCAGGGATCGCCGCTGCCGTAACTGCAAAGAGGCAAGCTTCAGGGACCTACACCCCGGATGTGGTTTACTGCAACGTGGGCCGCAGGCATGCCGGGGTGAACATCTATCACGAGTTTGAGATCGTCGCCGACCTGGCTGGGGGTCTGCCGGCGACCCTGCCTCTTGAGGGAGACTTCTACCACGAGCACATAGGGCCTCTCATGGAGAAGTACATGATGAGGAACCCCAAGATCTCGGCGGAGAATCAACATCGCTGCTTCCGAGCCCTGAGCGATGTGATCTGCTCAAGCCAGGGGGCGCTGATGCAGGTAGCCGGGCTTCACGGGGGTGGCTCGCCGGTGATGGAGACCATTGCCATCCTCGGCACCTATGACTTGAAGGCAAAGAAGGACATCGCCAAGCACCTGGCAGGGATCCCCATAGAATAGGCCGCCTTCTCAATCGAAGCACGGCGCGCCGCCTCGCTGGGATTCTTCGCTTCGTTCGCAATGACGCTAGCCGTGGTTGTCACCCTGAGCGTAGCGAGGGGTCTTGTTTCAACCGGCCCGCCCCCTCGAAGCGAATGCCGCGCCGTGGATGGATGCCGGGATGTGCCCGCGGACGGCAGCCTTCCTCCCCTATCCCCCTTGGCTGAGCCACTTGTCCAGCCACTGACGGTCGTCCAGCACCTGGGCGCAGGCTGAATAGGGGTCCAGTTCCCCGGCCACCACCCGCTCGGTGAGGTCCTTGAGTTGGCCGTCCTTCTCGGCGAAATCCAGGAACCGCGACCGCACCTTGCGCTGAAGCATCTCCAGGAACTCCTCGCGGCGGCGCTGACGGCGACGCCTCTCCAGTTCGCCGTTCTCCTCCTGGATGCGACGGTGACGCTCCAGCTCCTGGTACAGCTTATCGATGGCAATGCCCCGGTGAGCCTGGGTGAGCACGACGGGGATCGGCTCGCCCGGCTTCATGGCCACAAACGCCTCCAGCTCGGCCTTCATGCGTGAGGCTCCCTCACGGTCGGCCTTGTTGATGGCGAAGACGTCGGCGATCTCGAACAGGCCCGCCTTCATAGCCTGGACGGCGTCGCCAGATTCGGGCGTTAGGACGACAATGACGATATCGGCGGCGTTGACCACATCCAGCTCTGTCTGGCCGACGCCCACCGTCTCTACCACGATCACGTCGCGACCACTGGCATCGAGGAGCTTGATGACCCCCTGGACAGTGACGGGCAGGCCGCCGTGGCTGCCGCGAGTGGCCATGCTGCGGATGAATACGCCCGGGTCGAGATAGTGCTGCTGCATGCGGATACGGTCGCCCAGGAGGGCGCCGCCGGAGAAGGGACTGGAGGGATCGACGGCCACAATGCCCACCGATAGCTCTTTCTCACGCAGGATGGCGGTGAGCTTATCGACCACTGTGCTCTTGCCGGTTCCCGGCGGCCCAGTGACCCCTATGCAGTAGGCGCGACCGATATGAGAGCCGATGCGACGCATGATGTCCGCCACCACCTCGCTCTCACCCTCTACCAGGCTGATAAGCCGCGGCAGGGCCAGCATATCGCCGGCCAGCATCCGCTTCACCAGTTCTGTGACGCCTTGCTCTGTTCCCATTCGTTCACTTCTTCTCCACGCAACCCCACATCCCGATGCTAGCCCAGGATGGGCTACGCCAGGTTATTCGCCAGCAGGGGTGGACATCGGGGTTGGCGACCCGACCGCCGCCGTCGGGCTGGGCGTCGGCGACTCAACCGCCGCCGCTGGGCTGGGCGTCGGCGACTCAACCGTCGCCGTCGGGCTGGGGGTGACAGGCACCCATGTGGCGATGGGAGGGGCCTCCCATACGGTGAGGGTGCCCACCATGCTGATGGGGTCAGAATCGGAGCGGAAGTCGAAGATGCCCGGCTGGTCGATCGAGAACTCCAGGCTGCCGGCCTTGCCGGGATCGACGTTGTCAGATACGAGGTCATCCTCAGTCTCGTACTCGTTGTCGAGGCCTGCTATCCGCAGGTTGTGCGCCTCCCCATCCCTGTTGCGCAGCTCAAGGATGTAATCTCCTCCCGCCCTGACGGTGAGGCCGCTGGGCGAGAAGAGGTTGTCACGCATCTCTATCCTGATCACGGTCTCGCCCCCCGGGCCAGGCGGGGGGAGAACGCTTTCGGAGCCTCCCCCACAAGCCGGGGCCAGCACCCCCAGGAGGGAAGCCACCACTAACGACGCCAGTATTCGCTTCACGGAACCCATCCTACCTCGAATGCTCGCCACGCTTACTGTCTCGCCGCCCCCTGCTCTCTACAGCCACAGACTCGTAGTGCATTATAACCTCTGTAGCTATGTAGCCCAATAGCAGAAGGAAAAGTGTGCTAAATGCGCCTCTCCATCAATCCCCAGGCCCGCTGTGAGGACAGGCGGGGGAAGCGATGGCCCCGGTTCTATCAGCGGTCAACTTTCCGAGCTGAGGATACCGATTTCCTCTGGGCTCAGGTTGACGGATTAGACCCTTGGTAGTGTAAACTGATTGCGAAAAAAGGCACAATGCTGTTGAGTTTAGGACAGCAAGGGACTAACAACGATAGTCGTTTGCTGCGGTGGAGCATAAGCTGATGCGGAATCCAAAGACAGCCAGAGTCAGCAAGAGCCCTGACGTGGTAGTCGATCGCCTGCCGCTTTATGCTCGCTGTCTGGCCCTGCTACAGTCCAGAGGGCAAGAGGTGGTGAGTTCAACGGACCTTGCCAGGCTGTCGCGGGTAACGCCGGCCCAAATTCGCAAGGACCTGAGCTATTTTGGCCGCTTTGGCAAGCAGGGGCGTGGCTACAACGTGGCCCAGCTCTTGGAGGAACTATGGCGCATCCTGGGCCTCAACCGCCAGTGGCGGATGGCCCTTATTGGGGTGGGCAAGGTGGGGCGGGCCATCCTGGAATACGGCGGCTTTGCCAGCCAAGGCTTTCGCGTGGCCCAGGCTTTCGACGTGGACGACCAAGTTGTGGGCCAGAAGCTGGCATCGGTGACAATTAGACACGTAAGCGAGCTCGAGCCGAGGCTGCGCGAAGACCCGGTGGATATCGGCATTGTGGCGGTGCCCGCTACTCAAGCTCAGGCAGTGGTCGATACCCTGGTGCGCTGCGGCGTGAAGGCCATCCTCAACTACGCCCCCATGTGCCCACGCAGGCCGCACGACGTGGAACTGCGCCAGATCGACCCGGTGCTTGCCCTTCAGAGCATGACCTACCACCTGAAGGGCCTGAAAGAGCCAGCGGCGCGGCGCTAGTATCCGGCCAGGAAATCGCCCTCGGCAGGCTGAGCACGACGGATCAGGTCTAGGTGCTCCAGGGCGATACCGGCCCCGATGGCCACACAGTCCATAGGGTTCTCAGCCAGCGAGCAGGGGATGCCGATCTCCTGAACGATCAGGCGATCCAGGTTACGGACGAGCGCACCGCCCCCCGTAAGGACGATGCCTCTGTCTACGACGTCGGAGGCCAGTTCCGGTGGCGTCCGCTCCAACACCGCGCGGATCGCTCCCAGAATGCTGGCCAGGGGCTCCTGAATGGCCTGAGTGATCTCCTGGGAGGTCACAGTGATGTTCTTGGGCAGACCACTGATCTGGTCACGGCCGCGCACATCTGTGGTCAGCTCTTCCTCGATGGTGAGAGCGCTAGCCACAGCGATCTTGACCTCCTCGGCAGTGCGATCGCCAATGATCAGGTTATGGCGACGCTTGATATAGGTGGCGATGGCATCGTCAAAGCGGTCGCCGGCCACTCGTACCGATTCACTGGTGACGATGCCGTACATGGATATGACGGCGGCTTCGGTGCGGCCGCCGCCGACATCCACCACCATGTGGCCTCGGGGTGTGTCCACGGGCATACGAGCGCCGATGGCAGCGGCCAGAGGCTCGGGCACCAGATTGGCTGGCCGGCGAGCGCCGGCTGCCTCGGCGGCGTCACGCACCGCCCGTTGCTCTACGCTGGTCACCCCTGCCGGTATGCAGACCATGACCTCTGGCTTGATAAGACGCAACCAGCCCACCACTTTGCCGATGAAGTAGCGCAGCATGGCCTCGGTGGTCAGGTAGTCAGCGATAACGCCGTCGCGCATGGGCCGGATCACGGCGATAGGCCCCGGCGCGCGTCCCAACATGTCACGCGCCTCGCTTCCCACGGCCACGATGCTGTTGTCTCGCTGAGCCACTGCCACCACCGAGGGCTCTTTGATGACGATGCCCTTGCCTCTCACGTAGACCAACACGTTGGCCGTGCCCAGGTCCACTCCTATTCTCCTGCCGAACATGCTCCCCACTCCCAGCCCAAGAATCGATCGACGGCGGAAACGCTATGCGCTCTGGATGTCTGCTCCCAGGGACCGCAGCTTGCCGTCGAGGCACTGATAGCCGCGGTTCAGGTGATAGATATCGGAGATCACTGTCCTGCCGCGGGCGACTAGTCCCGCTAGCACAAGCGCCGCACCTGCCCGGATGTCGAGGGCGCAAACGCTGGTGCCGATAAGGGAGGTGGGCCCGCTAATGATGGCAGTGGTGCCGGTGGAGACCACCTCCGCCCCCATCTTCCGCAGCTCGCTGACATACAACAGACGATTGTCGAAAACCCTCTCGTGGACGTAGCTCACGCCCTGCGCCTGGGTGAGAAGAGCGGCCATAGGCGCCTGGAGGTCGGTGGCCAGCCCAGGATAAGGCACCGCCTGGATGATCACTGCCTTTAGCTGGCCAGCATTGTGCACGTGCAGGACATCCTCGCCCTCATCCACCTTGACCCCTGCCTCTCTGAGCTTGGCCACCAGCGAGTACAGGCGCTGAGGTTCCACCCCAGAGATGCGGACGTCACCACCGGTGATGGCGGCGGCGATGGCGAAGGTGCCCGCCTCGATGCGATCGGGGATTATGCGCTGGCTTACGCCATGAAGCGCGTCCACCCCTTCGATCTCCAGGGTGTGGGAGCCCGCTCCCTGGATGCGGGCACCCATCTTGTTCAACATCCCTGCCAGGCTGGCGATCTCCGGCTCGGCGGCCGCGTTGACGATGACGGTGGTGCCCTTGGCCAGAGTGGCAGCCATCATAAGGTTCTGGGTGCCCAGGACGCTGGGGTAGTCCATGAACAGGCGAGCGCCCCGCAGCCTCTTGGCCCGGGCTACGAACTTCTCCCCCTGGCGCCGAATATCCGCTCCCATGGCAGCAAAGCCAGCCAGGTGGACATCGATGGGCCTCTGGCCGATGACATCGCCGCCGGGCTGGCTGCAGGCCGCCTGGCCGAAGCGGGCCAACAGGGGCCCCATGACCATGAAGCTGGCCCGCAGGTTAACCACCTGCTCCGTGGGTGGGGAGAAGGAGGTAATGTGGGCGGCCCTGAGGCGCAGCGTTGAGGGCGAAGGCCTATCGATCTCCGCGCCTAAGCTCTCCAGCACCTGGGCCATGAACGTGACATCGCCGATGTCGGGCACGTTCTCCAGACAGCACTCTTCGGGCACCAAGAGGGAAGCAGCCATGGCAGCCACAGCGGCGTTCTTGGAGCCGCTTACCTCCGCGGTGCCTTGGAGCTTGTGCCCACCCTCGATGATGAAGCGTTCGCCTGCCATGGGCTT
>Ga0111178_110_pt1 | contig 11012 bp, 11 predicted proteins | sample DeeMarSWOR324_28_FD_80225 | JGI IMG/M metagenome (GOLD analysis project Ga0111178, IMG submission 80225) | Dehalococcoidia bacterium SM23_28_1 | reverse complement strand
CGGCCCAGCAGCTTCTCGGCGCCCGCCCCGTCCAGAATGGTGCGGGAGTCCACCTGGGAGCTGACGGCGAAGGCGATGCGGGTGGGGAAGTTGGCCTTGATGAGGCCGGTCACCACGTCCACCGACGGCCGCTGAGTGGCGATGATCAGGTGGATGCCGGTGGCCCGGGCTAGCTGGGCCAGGCGGCAGATCTGGCGCTCCACGTGGTAGGGAGCGGCGAGCATCAGGTCGGCCAGCTCGTCGATGATCACCACCCAGTAGGGCATCTTGTGGACGGCGCGCGGGCTGCGGTTGTAGGCCTCGATGTTGCGCACACTCACCGCAGCAAAGCGGCGGTAGCGGCTTTCCATCTCATGGATGACGGCCTGGAGAGTGCCCACTACGTCTTCCGGATCCACCACGATGCGTGAGAAGGCCAGGTGGGGGATGGGGGCGAAGGTGGCCAGCTCCACCCGCTTGGGGTCAACGAGAACGAAGCGCAGGTCCTCGGCCGTGTTGTGCATCAGCAGGCAGGCGATGATCGAGTTGATACAGACGCTCTTACCGCTGCCGGTGGCTCCGGCGATGAGGAGATGGGGCATGCGGCCCAGGTCGGCGGCCACCGTCTCGCCGGACACCCCCTTGCCCAGGGCCAGGGCCAGCTTGGAGCGGGCAGCGATACGCTGGAAAGGTGTGCTCTCAATAACGCTGCGCAGGGTCACCAGGGAGGGCGTGCTGTTGGGCACCTCGATGCCCACCACCGGCTTGCCGGGCACCGGCGCCTCGATGCGGATGGAGGGAGCCGCCAGCGCCAGGGCTACGTCGTTGGCCAGAGATGTGATCTGGCTTACCCGCACCCGGGTGCGGGAGACGACATCCGTCTTGTACTTGGGGCTTCCATCCTTGTCGTAGACCGGCCGCCCGCGGCTGTCCCGCTCGATGACTGTGCGGGTCTTCACCTCCCAGCCGGGCTCTATGCCGAACTGAGTGATGGTGGGGCCCTGGTTTACCTGGATAACGCGGGCGTCGACGCCGAAGCTGGCCAGGGTCTCCTCGATGAGCTGGGCGCGAGCGGAGTTGTCTATCTGCTTGACATCGATCTCTGGCGTCGGTTGAAGGATGTCCAGAAGAGGCAGCTCCCAGCCGTGAGCGGCTGGCCGCCCGGTCACGGGCGGCGCAGCGTCGACAGCCGCTGGCCCGTCGGCGGGGACAGCCTCCGCTGCCTCTTGGGTGGGGGTCTCCTGGAGGGGAAGCTCCCCCTGCACGACGGTCTCTGGCGTCGGGGCGGTTGGCTCTTCGTTCCACCCTTCGGGCAAAGCCGGAAAAGGCCCTGAGTCGCGGGGCTCCGCTTTGGGCAGAAGGACCGAGCCCAACGATCGCAGGCCAGTCGTGACCTCATCCGGCAGACGCATCTGCACCAGCGCTCGCCAGAGGTGAGGCAGGTGCTGTACTAGCCAGGCCACTTGGCGCGGCCCGAGCAGAACGATCCCCAGGAAGGTAAGGCTCAGCCAGATGAGGATGCCGCCGGGGCTGCCCATGAGGGCGTGGCCCAGGTCGCCGCCGGTGGTGACCTCGGACAGGGACGTACTGCCCACCGACCAGTCGGGGCGGAAGAGGGCCATAATCCCGCACACGCTGACGCTCAGGAGGAGGCCGCCACACCAGCGGCGCCAGAAGGTACGTGATAGAGAGAAGCGGCGACCCAACGCCAGCCAACCGTTGACTACCAGGCCGATCACCAGCAGGAGCACGGCCAGGCCCAGCAGGCTCACCAGGGCATCGCGGAAGTCCAGGATGGCCTCGCCGATGATCGGGCCTACGAAGGGAATGAGGACGAGGACGAAGACGACAGCAGCGACGATCAGCCAGCGGATAAGCTTTCGCCTGTCCGTCAGGTTCGGGTAGGCCGTGGAGCGGCGACGCACCGCTGCCGAGCGGCGGTAGGTGGGGCGTCTCGCCTTTGCCCTGGCCATACCTTCCCTACACCTCCACTATGAGGGGGAGGATCATCGGCCGTGTGCGGGTCTCCTGGTAGAGGTACTGGGCAAGCGCATCCCTGACTCGGACATTCACCTCGGCCGACTCAGAGTGGTGGTCGGTCCCTTTCAGGGCTCGCGTCACTTGTTTTCGCGCCTTGTCCAGTATCTCCTCGGCTCCCTCCGTGTCCATGAATCCCTTGGCTACCACATCCGGCTGGCCTACCGGGCGGCCGCTGTGCTTGTCCACTGTCAGGATGACCGCGATGATGCCATCGCTGGCCAGGCGGCGGCGGTCGCGCAGCACTACCTGATTCACCCCCACAGCCAGGCCGTCCACGTAGACGTGGTCGGCTGACACCCGGCCGACCACTCTGCCGCCCTTGGCATCCAACTCCAGGATGTCGCCGTCCTCCAGGATGAAGGCATTGTCCTCAGCTAGGCCCATGGCCTGGGCCAGGCGGGCGTGGGTCACCAGGTGGCGGTACTCCCCGTGGACGGGAACGAAGTAGCGGGGGTTCACCAGGCTCAGGAGCATCTTCAGCTCTTCCTGGGCGGCGTGCCCGTGCACATGAACATCGGCGATACGGGTATATAGGACCCGCGCTTCCAGGCGACAGAGGTTGTCGATAGTACGGTTGATGAGCATCTCGTTGCCCGGGATGGGGCTGGCCGACATGATCACCGTATCGCCGGGGGTGATCTTGATGTGGCGGTGGTCTCGGCTGGCCATGCGCACCAGGGCAGAGGTGGGCTCTCCCTGGGAGCCGGTGCTGATGATGGCAACCTTCTGGGGCCGCATACGGGAAAGCTGGTCGATGGGGGTCAGCACATTCTCGGGCGCGCTGAGGTAGCCTAGCTCCAGGGCCATCTGCACGTTGTCCACCATGCTGCGGCCGGTGACGAACACGCGGCGGCCATGGTGATGAGCGGCGTCGATGACCTGCTGTACGCGCGAGATGAGGGAGGCGAAGGTGGCCACGATGACCCGTCCGGGTGCCGTGGCCATGATGCGGTCCAGGGATTCGCCCACCACTTGCTCCGAGGGGGTGTAGCCGGGGGTCTCGGCGTAGGTGGAGTCGGATAAGAGCAGCAGGACGCCTTCGTGGCCCAGCTCGGCCCAGCGGGGCAGGTCGGTGGGCTCGCCCATCACCGGCGTATGGTCCAGCTTGAAGTCGCCGCTGTGGATTACGGTGCCTACGGGCGTGCGAATGGCCAGGCCGCAGGAATCGGGGATGCTATGGGTGACCCGCACGAATTCGACCTGGAAGGCCCCCAGGCGGATCTTCTCGCCGGGGCTCACCGCCCGCAGATCGGCCTCCTTGAGGAGCTTGTGCTCCTTGAGCTTGACCGATATGAGGCCGCGGGTGAGCCTGGTGCAATAGACGGGCGCCCGTAGCTCGCGCAGGACATAAGGTAGGGCGCCGGTGTGATCCTCGTGGCCGTGGGTGATGATGATGGCCCGCAGCTTGTTCCGCCGCTCGCGGACGTAAGAGATGTCGGGGATCACCAGGTCGACCCCCAGCATCTCCTCCTCAGGGAACATGAGGCCGGCGTCGATGATGATCATGTCCTGGGGGAGCTCCAGCACCATCATGTTCTTGCCGATCTCTCCCAGGCCACCCAGAGGGATTATCCGCAGTTTGTCTCTAGTCACGGCTCAGCAAGCTAGAACAGGCGCATCTGTTGCGGCTCCGGCACTTCTTCCTTGGGCCCCTTGCGAGCTTCCTCCAGGACGGCCGGCAGCTTCTGGAAGTCTTCCTCTACGGCCCGGCGCATGTTGGCGGCATGAAGGGCGGCGGCAGGGTGGTACATGGGCAGATAACAGACGCCTTCGCGGTGCCGGGCGTGGCCGTGCATCCGGCCGATGGACTCATTGGGGAAGAACCAGGCGAGGGAGAAGCGCCCCAGCGGTACAACAACCTTGGGTTTGATCACCTCGATCTGGCGCTCCAGCCACTTGCGACAGGCCTCGATCTCCTTGGGCAGGGGGTCGCGATTCTCGGGCGGGCGGCACTTGATGACGTTGCCGATATAGACTTGGTCGCGGCGAAGGCCGATGGAGGCCAGCAGTTCCTCCAGGAGGCGACCGGCCGGACCGACGAAGGGGCGGCCCTGCTGATCCTCGTAGAAGCCCGGCGCCTCCCCGACGAACATGATCTCGGCGTCCTCTGGCCCCTCGCCGGGGACAGCCCGATTGCGGCTGCGGCTCAGATCACAGTCGGGGCAGACGGCTATCTTATCATAGAGCTCTGTGAGGCCGGGCATTTTCTAAGCCGTAAACGGTAAAGCACTCCTCAAATACACAATTGCCCGCACCCTGGAAGGGGCGGCCAAGAACAACCTTTCGAACGGATATTAGCACGAAGTGACAAGGCCGTCAAATGCGCTCGGCTGGCCGCGGCCGCGGCTCCACCAGGCGGGCGAGGAGAACACCCGCTCCGTAGAGCACGATGAGCGGGCCGGCGACGAACGACTGGGTTACGGGGTCGATGCTGGGGGTGACGATGGCCGCTACGACGAAGGCCCCGACGATGGCATAGCGCCAGAAACGCAGAAGCTGGCGGGAGGTGACCACGCCGAGGCGGGCCAGGGCCATGATGAACAGTGGCGTCTCGAAGACGATGCCCGTCCAGAGAAGAAGGCGGGTCACGAAGTCGACGTAGCTCCCGAGCTTGATATGGGGCTCGGCGACGTCTTCAGGGTAGTTGAGCAGGAAGCCAAGGGCCGGCGGCAGGGCGACGTAGAAGGCGAAGGCCACCCCGGCGGCGAAGGCCAGGGTGGCGGCGATAACGATGGAGTACACCCAACGCTTCTCCTTGCTGGTCAGGGCGGGGGTGACGAACATCAGCGCCTGGTAGATGAGCATGGGCATGGCAAAGGTGATGCCAGCCATGAGAGCGATCCGGAAGTGGGCAACCATGCCCTCCATGGGTTCGGTGAATATCAGGAAGAACGCGTCGCTGCGGTCCTCGGCGGGCTCCTTGAGGAAGTTGAGCATGCGGCCGGCGAAGTAGATGGAGGCGCCGGTGGTGGCAACGACGGAAAGGGCCGAGACGATGAGGCGATAGCGGAGCTCCTGGAGGTGCTCCATTATGGTCATGTACTTGCCGCCCCTGGTCTCGTCTTCGGGCTCCTCGGAGGGCTCCTCGGTGGTGATCGGTCTGGCGCTCATGGTTGAGGTTAAGGGGTGGGCTCAGGGGGTGCTAGCTTCCCTCCTCGGAGGGAGGCTTGGCCGTCTCCTGGGGCTGCTCTTCCTTGGCGGCGGCCTTCTCTACGGACTCCCTGGCTGCCTTGAGGTCGGTTCTGGCGGCATCTAGTTCCTGCTGAAGAGGCTTGGCCAGCTGGCTCAGCTCCCGCCGAAGCTGGTGCATCTCCTGGCGCAGGGATTCGTAGTCCTGGGTGAGGTCGCCCAGCTCATGCCTGAGTTGGCTGTTAACCTGGCCAGCGTAACGACGGGCCTGGCGCACAAGGCGAGCGAGCTGGGCGGCCAGCTCGGGCAGACGCTGAGGGCCGACCACGATGAGGGTCAGCACCATGATTAGGATGATCTCGGGCAGGCCGATGCCGAAAAAGTTCATGCTCTCGCTGCCGCTTCGGGTAAAGAGATGGAACGCTAGTAACCATTATATATGATGAAGGAGCCAGGCGCGGCCCCTGGCTCCCGGGGTAGGGTGAGGGCAGTCCAGTTCGCTCTGGCTGGCCTCAGTCGGACTCGTCCTCAGCGATGCCGTGCTCCAGGATGTAGTTCACGGCATCCTGCACGGTGACGATCTTCTCGGCGTCCTCGTCAGAAATCTCGAACCCTTTGCTTCCCTGGCCGAACTCCTCCTCCAGGGACATGATGAGTTCCACCAGGTCCAGGGAGTCGGCATTGAGGTCCTCCACAAAGGAAGTCTTGGGGGCTATGTCGGCCTCGTCGACGCCCAGCTGTTCGGCGATGATCTTTCTCACTCTTTCGAAGACGGTGGCCACGACTCACCTCCTGGTACTGCAGCTTAACCAGTCGTCATGATGCTCACCGAGCCCAAGACGCCGTTGACAAACTTGGGGGAGCTTTCTCCGCCGAAGGATTTGGCCAGCTCCACCGCCTCATTGATGGCGGCTCGCACTGGCACCCTATTATTAATCAAGATCTCGTAGATGGCAAGCCTGAGGATGTTGCGGTCGATGACTGCTACCTGCTCTAGCGGCCAGGCCGGCGCCTTCTGACGGATTATCGCGTCGATCTCCTGCCGGTGGTCTAGCACACCCGAGACTAGCTCCTGGACGAAGGCCGCTACATCGGCAGGGACCGGGTTCTCCTCCAGAAGGCGGGAGAGGATCTCCGGCAGCTCGTGGCCCACGCTGTCCAACTCGTAGAGGGCCTTGAGGGCGATGATGCGTGCCTTGCGCCTTCTGCCTGGCATGGGTCACATCCCCAGGCCGCCGTCCACGGCCAGCACCTGTCCCGTAATGTAGGATGCCTCATCGGAGGCCAGAAAGGCGACCGCCCCGGCCACGTCCTCCGGCTTCCCCGGACGTCCCAGCACGATGCGCCGGAGGGCCTCCTCTTTCAGCGATGGTGGCAGGTCCTTGGTCATGTCCGTCTCGATGTAGCCGGGGGCGAGGGCGTTCACGGTGATGCCGCGCGAGCCCATCTCGCGGGCCACGGCCTTGGTCAGGCCGATGAGGCCAGCCTTGGCCGCCGAGTAGTTGGCCTGGCCTGCGTTGCCCAGCAGCCCTGCCAGGCTGCTGATGTTGATGATCCGGCCCCACCGCTGGCGCATCATGAAGCGTAGGGCAGCCTTGGTGCAGAGGAAGGCCCCTCGCAGGTCGGTGCTCACAACCTCATCCCAGTCATTCTCAGACATACGCAGTATCAGTGTATCGCGATTGATGCCGGCGTTGTTGACCAGTATATCGACCCTGTCGAACTCTTGCTGGGCGGCCTGAAAGACCCGCTCCACGTCGGCGGCCACCGTCACATCGCCTTGCACCGTCAGGCATTGGCCTCCCTGGCTGCGGATCTGGTCGGCCACCTTCTCCGCCTCGGCGGCGCTCTGGTTGTAGTTTATCACTATCTTGGCTCCGTGCTCAGCCAGCTTGAGGGCCACAGCCCGGCCGATGCCGCGGGAGGCGCCGGTCACCAGGGCCACCTTACTCGTCAGATCGATCACCACATTCAGCCTCCTGGCGAATGGAGGGGGCGTCGCCGAGGTTCTTCGTACTGGTGCTGCCATCGATGCGGCGAATGAGGGCGGTGAGCACGCGTCCTGGCCCTATCTCCACGAAGGTGGTAACGCCGTTCTCGACCATGTACTCCACCGAGCGCTGCCAGAGGACAGGTCGGCGGAGTTGCTCTAGGAGCTCTCGTCTGATGGCCTCGGCGCTGGTTATCGGTTGGGCGGTGCTGTTGGCGACGATGGGCACCTGGGCGTCGGCGAAGGGCGTGCCGGCCACGATCTCGGCCATACCCTCGGCGGCCGGCCGCATGAGGGAGGAGTGGAAGGCGCCGCTGACGTTGAGACGAATGGCCTGGCGGGCACCACGGGCCCTGGCCTCGTCTACGGCGCGCTCCACCGCCTCAAGGGTGCCGCCGATGACCGCTTGCCCGGGCGAGTTCAGGTTGCAGACCTCGGCGCGCGTCTGGTAGCACAGTTCGGTCACCTTGTCCTCCGGCAGGCCGATGATCGCCGCCATCGCGCCGGGGACTCTCTCGCCTGCCTCCTGCATCAGGCGGCCGCGCTCTCGCACCAGGCGCAGGCCGTCGCGAAAGGTCAGGGCGCCGGCGGCCACCAGGGCGGTGTACTCGCCCAGGCTGTGGCCAGCCATGAAGGCTGCCGGGCGTTCCTGGAGGCAGCCCGCCTCCAGGGCGGCCTGGAGACAGGCCAGGCTGACAGCCATGATCGCTGGCTGGGCGTTGATTGTCTGGCGAAGGGTGTCCTCGGGCCCCTCAAAGCAGAGACGGCTGAGGGGCAGGCCGAGCGCTTCGTTGGCTTCCTGGAAGACGTCGCGAGCGACGGGGAAGGCCTCGTACAGGTCGAGGCCCATCCCTACCTGCTGCGAGCCCTGGCCGGGGAAGACCCAGGCTTGGGCGCCGGCTGTGTCCTCTTCAGGGCAAGGATGAGACACCATCGCTATCACTCCCGCTCCTGCCTGCTACCCAGCCGACAGGACAGGCGAAGTATAGCAAAAAGCGGCGAAGGCGGGAAAGGCTAGCGCTGGCCAGGCAGGCGGTGCGGCTCCTCAACCTGCAGCACTGTTCGTCCCCGGTAGGTGCCACAGACGGGGCAGGCCCGATGAGGGAGGCGCAGGGTGTGGCACTGAGGGCAGGGTACCAGATGGGGCAGGTTGAGCATGATGTGGCTGCGTCGCTGGCGCTGTCGGGCTTTGGGATACTTCTTCTTGGGCAGTGGTGGCATGTTAGGACTCCTGTTCCTGCTCGATTTTCACAGCCAGCTCCGCCAGAGGTGTCCAGCGGGCATCGGCCTCTTGGCCAGGGCAGCCGCAAGGGCCTTGGTTAAGATCATAACCGCAATGAGGGCAAAGGCCAAGGCAATCGGGCCTGCAAAGGGGCTGCATGGGCTCGGTCGTTAGCCAATACTGGCGCACCGCCTCTGTCAGGTCGAGAACCTGGTGACTGTCGATGAGGAAGGCATCGGGGTCGTCGGGCAAGGGCAGCGACTCGCCGGTGGAGGCGTCCACCGTCGGCAGATACTCCTCCTGGAAGGTGAGCGTGAGGGGATAGGATATGTCGGTCAGGCAGCGGCTGCACCTGCCGGCAATAGTGCAGTGAAGGACGGCGGAGACCAGGATCCCCTTGTCCGTCCGCATGAGGTCGACGCTACCCGTCAGTTCGCTGAGGGAGTGCTCCCCCTGGGCTAAGGGCTTGCTCTCGCTAAGCTCATAGTGGGTGACGCTGCCCACGCGCTCGCGCAACTGCTGACCTACGATAAACTGCATGAAAATCTGTCCCCAAAAATGCGGTGGAATACTGCACCAGATTGGCTGCCGCCTTGTCAGGGGCCTCTCTCTAAGTCTATAATCCTGCCGCGAGCATGTCTACCCCGTGCCTGGCTCGGTAGCCCCATGCCCTCGCTGACAATGACAATAGCGGCCGAACTTTACGCGCTTCAGGAGACGGATGCGGCTATCGAGGCCTCCAAGGCTTCCCTGGCGGCGGTGGAGGAGCAGTTGGGCGAGAGCGAGGAGCTCATCGCCGGCCGCCAGGCGGTCGAAGAGGGGCGGGAGGCTCTTGAGGGCGTCGGCAAGCAGCAGCGAGAGTTGGAGTGGCAGGTGGATGACCTACGCTCCCGCCTCTCAGACGTGGAGGGTAAGCTGTACGCGGGCTCGGTGCGCAACCCCAAGGAGCTGGCTAGCATGCAGGAGGAGGCGAACATCCTGAAGGGCCAGCTGCGGCGCCGAGAGGATGAGCTTCTGGACCTCATGGTTCGCGTGGAAGAGAGACAGGTGGCCCTGCACGATGCGGAGAGATCCCTGACCGAGGTGGAGAAGAGGTGGCGGCAGGAGCAGAAGGAACTGGCCAGCGAGAAGGAGAGGCTGGAGGGTGAACTAGCCGAGCTGGCGGAGAGGCGAGGGCAGCAGTCGAGCTCGATAGAGGGGAGGGTGTTAGCCCTCTATGAGAATCTGTGGGAGAGGCGACAAGGGAGGGCGGTGGTCAAGGTGGAGCGGGGCATGTGTGGAGGTTGCCGCATCAGCTTGCCCATGACCGTATTGCAAAAGGCTCGCTCCGGCTTCGACGTGGTGCAATGCGTTAGCTGTGAGCGCATTCTGTATGTGAGCTGAGCTGTGAGGGCGGTAGGGTACTTCCGGGAGACAGACGGCAGCCAGTCGCTGGCTGAGCAGAGCCGTGCCTTCCTGGATTTCTGCCGTCAGAATGGCTATGAAGCGGTGGCTACCTTCTTGGATGCCACCGCCGCCGCTAGTGACTGCGCTGGCTATCGCCAGCTCATCGATTTCCTCAAGGAGCGGCCCGACCGGGGGTTCACTATGGTGGTGATCCCCTCCCTGACCAGCCTGGGGAGCGACCTGTGGGAGGCGGCCAGGCGCTACTTCCAACTGGCCAGCCTGGGGGTGAAGGTGATGTGCCTGGAGGACGGCGCCGACCCCGGCTCCACCCTTCTTGGCCTCTGGGCGGAGAAGAAGGACGAGCGGCTGGGACAGAAGGTGCAGGCGGCCATGAGGCGCAAGGCCGTAAAAGGTGAGGTGCTTGGGCGGCCGCCTTTCGGCTATCGAGTGGGGCCACGTCGGCGCCTGGAGATAGTGCCGGAGGAAGCCTCGGTTGTGCGCTACATCTTTCGCCTCTATCTGCGGGATGGTCTGGGCATCCGCCTCATCGCTGGCCGTCTGAACGAGGAGGGGGTGCGCACCCACCGCGACGGCCTCTGGAGCATGGTGACCGTCCGCGATATCCTGCGCAATCGTACCTATCTGGGTACCTACAGCCGATTCGGGGTACGCGTTCCTGCCAGCCATCCTGCCCTTATCTCCAGCGATGACTTCCGGCGGGTGCAGGAGCGCCTGAGCTCTCGCCGCCAGGAGAAGGCCAAGCGGCAGACGTCGCTCTTCCTGCTATCGGGGTTGGCCTATTGCGGATACTGCTCCAATAAGATGATCGGGGTGAGCCGCCGCCAGCGCTGGCGCCGCCGCGATGGCTCCGAGAAGTGGGCAGAGTACCGCTACTACCAGTGCGAGTCGCGCACCAACCGCAGCCTGTGCGACTACCACACGCGACGGGCGGGGCAGTTGGAGGAAGAGGTGCGCCAGGCCCTTCTGGGGGAGAAGCCGCTGACCGTGGTGACCGTTCCCAAGGCGGGCGATGATGCAGTGGCGTTGCAGGAGGCGGAGGCTCGCTGCCGTCGCCTGCGAGGCCGCCTGCGCCGCCTGGACAAGCGTTTGGAAGAGCATATGAATGAGGCAGTCCGCGGTCGCCTCAGTGCCGAGCGAATGCGGTCCCTTAGCATGGGCGTCGCGGCAGAGGGGCTGTCGCTGGAGGAGAGCCTGGCAGAGGCAGAGCGATTCGTCAGGCAGCAGGTGTCGGTGGCTGAGAGGCAG
>Ga0111178_109_pt1 | contig 11055 bp, 11 predicted proteins | sample DeeMarSWOR324_28_FD_80225 | JGI IMG/M metagenome (GOLD analysis project Ga0111178, IMG submission 80225) | Dehalococcoidia bacterium SM23_28_1 | reverse complement strand
AACACCCCCTCCGATGTCTGGCTGAAGATCATGCGCCGCGAGCTGGACGCAACCACCGCCTTCATGAGCGGCCAGTTCACCTTCACCGGCGACATGGGCACCCTCATGCAGATGGGGAGTTGGTTCGAGCAGTAGACTACGAACCGCTCGTCAAGGTCAGCCAACAGGCCGAGGGTCTAACTCTCGGGGATTTGGGCATCAGCGCCCAGGACAACTACAATATCAGCCGAGGAGGTGGGGATAGGAGTAGGTTCGCCTGTCTCCACCTCCTGTATGCGGCTATCGGGCAGGCCGAGCCATTCGGCTAGCTTTTTGGCGGTGTACTCCTTGCCCGCCAGGTCGTAGATTAGCGTCTCCTGGTGATATAGGCCATCGCTGGCATCGCTGACAGCGACGTCTGTCTGCGGCAGACCGCGGCCAGCCAGGTAGTCCACAACACTGGTGGCCAAGCCGGGTGCCCCAGTGCCGTTCTGCACCTCCACAAAGGCCCCTTCAGACTGCAACCGGCCATCGAAGAAGATCTGTCGCTTCAGCACTTCCACCTCGTCCCAGTCGGCAACCAGCACCTGGGCATCGCCGATCACTGCGTCCTGCACCGCCGAGGCCAGAGAGATGGTGGTGATGTTCTCTGGCGGGATGTCCTTGGCCAGCAGGGCCAACCCCGGCACTTTGAAAACGCCGACATCCGTGCTGACCGCATCGCGGAACTTATTGTAGATAGCGACGGCCCTGTTGGGCATGAGCAGTTTGGCGTCCAGGGCGGCGTCCACCGCTGCCCTTATCACCTGCTGCTGCCGTTCGATGCGCTGGAGGTCGTCGGAGCCGTAGCGAACGCGCGCGTAGGCTAGAGCCCGCTCGCCGTCCATGTGCTCCAGCCCCGGCTCGAACACGAGGACCTGGAGGTCATCGCAGTCGGCCGTCAGGCAGTAGGAAGGGTCTACGATGTACTCCTCCACCTCCACATCGATGCCACCAACGGCGTCGATCAGGTCAATGAAGCCCACGAAGTCCAGCACCACGTAGTGATCGATCTCGATGCCGAAGTTGTGCTCCACCGTCGCCACGGCCAGGGCCGGCCCGCCGCCAGGATACTTCCTGATGGGCCCATATTCGTAGGCCACGTTGATCCGATCCTTGACGTAGCCTCCCTGGCGGTCGGGAACCTCCACCCATAGGTCGCGGGGGATGCTGAACACGCCGGCCGTCTTGCTGTAGGGATCGATGCTGACCACGAACATGGTGTCGGTGCGAGTAGGGGAGTCCTTGGGCTCGTCTATGCGACGGTCGAGGCCCATCACCAGGATATTGATCCGCTCCTCGATGCTGGCGGCCTCCGGGTTGCCGCTGTCTATGCCGGGCAGCTTGTTGAGACCGGGCAGGTTGAGTTCATTGCCGGGCAGGAAAATATCGTCGGCCTGGGTGGCCACGATGAGAGCCAAGTAGAAGGCAGCAGCAGCAAAGATGGCGATACCGAAGATGAGCAGGGGATTCCGCTGCGCCCTGCCCCTGGCCGCTTCCACTCCCTCGGCGGGATGCCCTTCTTGTTCAGAACCGGAACGCTGACTCACAAGGCGAAGTTAGACTGGCTCAAACCGTCTGTCAATCTGCTCAATCACCGGTCGGCGAAGGCCCCTCGGCCAGCACCCCCTCGAAGACGTTCGCCGCGACCTCATCCTGAAGCTCCAGCACCAGTGTCTGCTTGGAGACGATGCGCCCTTGCCGCAGATAGAGACGGGGCATGCGGGTGGTGATGCCGCACAGTATCTCGTAGCTAATGGTGCCGCACAGCTCGGCCACCTCTTCAGCCGATATCTCATCCTCCCCCTGGCGACCGATGATCACCACCTCATCGTCCACGGCCACATCGGGGATGCCGCTGACGTCCACCATGCACATATCCATGCACACCCGCCCCACGATCGGCGCCCGCCGGCCGCGGACGAGCACACTACCGCGATTGGAGAGGGCGCGGGGCAGGCCGTCGGCGTAGCCGCACATCACCAGGCCGATGAGGCTGGGGCGAGATGCCCTCCACGTACGTCCGTAGCTCACAGACTCACCCGGCCCAATGGAAGTCAAACGGGCTATGCGGCCCTTAAGGGAGAGCACGGGCCTGAGGGGCAGGCTTCGCTTCACCTGGCTCGAGGGATAGCAGCCGTAGATACCCAGGCCCGGCCGTACCATCTCCAGACTCATGTCAGGCATGCGCAGAAGGGTGGCTGTGTTGGACACGTGACGAATAGGCACCCAGTCCAATTGCTCAGCAACCGACAGAAAGAGCTTGTGCTGTTGCGCAGTATAGCTCTTGTCCTCCTCGTCGGCCGAGGCGAAGTGGGTGAACAGGCCCTCTGTCCGAATACCGGCCAAGTCGCGCAGCCAGCGGCCCAGGTCAGCGGCCTCGCTGGGGGGAAGGCCGTAGCGGTTGAGGCCGGTATCCACCTTCAGGTGGACGGGCATCTCGTTCCTTCGCTCGCTGGCCACGCGGGCGAGGGCGAGAGCCATCTGGTCAGAGACAACCGAGGGGGTGAGAGACAGGTCAGCCAAACGCTGGGCCTCCCCCACCGGCGTGTGGCCCATGACTAGGATGGGCGCACTGATGCCAGCCCGGCGAAGCTGCTCTCCCTCGTCAACGCAGATGACGCCCAGCCGATCGGCGCCAGCGGCCAAGGCTGCTCGTGCCACCGCCACAGCACCGTGGCCGTAGGCGTTGGCCTTGACTACAGCCATAAGGGCGGCTCCATTGGCCTGGCTCTTGAGCAGACGGACGTTGTCAGCCAGAGCGTCCAGGTCAATCTCCGCCCACACTGGACGCCCCTGCCAGGGGTGTGAACGTACGCCTTGCGACTGCATAACCACTTCGCTAATTTAGAACGCGCCCACACACAAAAAGGTTTCTACAAGGTCCGTCGGCACCGATCAGGGGACCAGGGCCCAATCCCTGGGAAGGCGGTAGTTGTAGACGGTATCGGTGAGGCCGCTGCCATCGAACACGCGAGCGTGGCCCGTGCGCCGTATCTCCTGATAAGTGTTGACGATTTGGATGATGCGCTTGGCCCGCAGGTTAAAGATCACCGCGCCCGCCTTCACCGGCCGCAAGCTGATTTCGCGGGTCAAGTCATCGACCACTCGGAACACAGGCTGCTCATGGGGAGGACAGAACTTCAGGGTCTGGTGGATGACCTGATAGTTGCCTTTGGCGTTACGCTCTTCAAAGACAGCCAAGCCGTTGAGCACTTGCTCTCTAAGGTTGTGGTAGTAGGGCTCGGTTCCCGCCAGCAGTTCCTCCAGGCTAGAGGGGTTGGCCGAGCAAGCAGCAGTCAGGGCCGACAAGGCATCAGCATGGACTATGAAGCTGACGGCACCCCGCTCATCCACCACTGTGCAACGGATCACATTCACAACCGCATTCGCTGCCTTGCCTGAGCAGTCTAAGGTAGCGTAACATTTCGCTTCGAGCACTGTCAACGATGAAGACGGGCCAGCAGATGGACCTTATACTACATAAGACATGAGAGTACCCTCCAGCGCTGGGGTAGCCCTACTGGCCGTGGTGGGGCTGACCCTCCTTGCAGCCTGCGGCGGCGAGAGCGCCCCTCCACCGGACGCCACGGCTGCCCCTGCCGCGCCCAGCGAGACAACGGCCGACCTGGCAGCAGCCCACGAGTACGAGCGAAACGGCCAGTACGAGGAGGCCGTGGCCGCCTACCAGGAAGTGATCCAACAGGCCGACGGCCCGGAACAGCAAGGGGCCCGCTACGCCCTGGCCCTGACCTACATCACCATCGAGCGGTACGATGATGCCATCACTGAACTGAAAGCCTATATTGACTCCAAACCCTCTCAGGAGGAGAGCCTGCGCGCCGACTTCTTGCTAGGCCGAGCCTACCTCGCCCTGGGCAAGGGGGACAAGGCACGCGAGTCCCTGGAGGACTACGCCGACAATGAGGGGCCGGCGGCCGTCTACGCTCGCCTCGAACTGGCCGAGCTCCTCGAGCAGGAGGGCCGCTACGACAAGGCCGCCGAGGAATTGGAGAAGGCCCTGGCCCTCGACGTGCCGCCCTCGCTGGCGCCGACCCTGTACCTGAGGCTGGCCGACGCCTATCGGGAGACGGGTGGCGACGAACAGGCCATCCAGTGGTGCGACAGGCTCCTCCAGGAGAGCCCCTCCGACACCTACAAGGCCCTGGCCCTGTCCCGTATCGCCAGCCTCAGCCGCCGCCTGGGTGACGGTGAGCGCTGGCGGCAAGCCCTGCTGGACATCGTGGAGCAGCATCCTGAGTCGCCCCAGGCGTTGAACGCCCTTGACTCGCTCCTGGCGGCAGATGTTTCGCTGGGTCTTCTGACTCAGGCAATCGTCTATCACAACCAGTGGGCCTACGACGAGGCCCTGGCTGCCTTTAATTCCTTCCTGGCAGACGACCCGCCTGCGCCCCAAGCGGCGGTGGCCCACTACTATCGAGGGGTCATCCATCAGCGACAGGACGAGCCGCAAGAGGCCCTGGCCGATTACGAGGCCTCCCTCCAGTTCGACCCTGACGGGGATCTGGCCGCGGATGCGGCCTGGGCCCGCGCCCTCCTTCTTGAGGAGGCGGATAGATGGCTTGAAGCCGCCGCAGCCTACCAACAATTCTGGCAGGCCCACCCTGACTCCACCTGGGCAGCCAGGGCAGCCTTCCTCAGCGGTCTGATCCCCTATCAGGCCGGCGACCCGGCGGCGGCCAGTGCCGCCTGGGAGGAGATGCTCGCCGCTTTCAGCAGCGGCGAGCGCCGCGCTCAGGCCCATCTCTGGCTGGGACGAGTAGACCTGGTGTTCTTCGATGCCAGGGAGGGAGCATCCGCCCACTTCCAGCAGGCGCTGGAGGCCGCCTCCGCCAGCTTCTACGCCCTGCGAGCCGAAGCCTGGCTTACAGACCAGACTGATGTCAGCCTCCCGGGCGGCCCCGACGAGACCACAGCGGCGGCCGCCCGTGATTGGGATGCAGCCGAAGGATGGCTAGCCTCACTCCACGGCCCGGAGGCCCTGGCGACCGGCCCGTCGCTCTCCGACCTGCCGGCCTGGCAGCGGGGCCAGGAGCTTCACCGCCTGGGCCTGACCCGACAGGCGAGCGACGAGTTCCTCTGGCTTATCGACCAGAGCCGTTCGCAGCCCTGGAGGCTCTACCGCCTGGCCCGGGCCTTGCACGACCTCGGCCTCACCCATCTGGCAGCCCGCGCCGCTACCGAGTTGCTGGACAGCGCCGACGTCCCCCTGGAGCAGGCCCCACGGGCCCTTCTGGAGCTGGCCTATCCCCTGGCCTACCTACCGCTCATCTATGCCGCCGCCGCCGAGAACGGCCTGTCCCCCCTCCTCATCCTGGCCATGATCCGCCAGGAGAGCTTCTTCGACCCCACAGCCGGATCGCCCGCCGGCGCCCTTGGGCTCACCCAGGTTATGCCCCTCACCGCTCAGGAGATCGTGGGGGAACTGAACGTTGAGGGCTTCTCGACATCAGACCTGCTGCGGCCGCTGGTGAGCATCCGGTTCGGTGCCCACTACCTGGGCAGCCAGCTCGGTCTATTCGACGGCAACGTGTTCCTCGCCGTGGCTGCCTACAACAGCGGGCCGGGCAACGTCAGCCGCTGGCAGGAAAGCCTTCCCACTGCGGACATCGACCTGCTCATCGAACTCATGGACATTACCGAGACCCGCAGCTTTGTGAAGCTGGTACTGGAGAACTACGCCATGTACCGCTTTCTCTATGGTGGCACCGCCCATCCCTCCCTCCTGGCAAGCCCAGATTCGTAGACGAACCTGCCTGCCAGGAGGGAGGTTCAATTGACCCCGCGACGAGCCCTGAAGTATAATGGCGGGAGCCTGAGGCAGCGGAGAGGATTGTGCCCAAGCGAACCTATCAGCCGAAACGAATCCCTCGCAAGCGCAAGCACGGCTTCCGCGCTCGCATGAGTGCCCGCGGCGGTCGTCACGTCATCAGGCGCCGACGACTCAAGGGGCGCTGGCGTCTCGCTGTCTAGCTGCGGCCTGCCGCCGTAGGCTGCTAGCACATGAAAAAGAGGGAACGGCTGAAGGCACGCAAGGACTTTGTTAGCGTCTATCGGAAGGGTCGCGCCTGGGCCAACCAACTGCTGGTGTTGCGCGCCTTGCCTAGCGACTTGACTCACCACCGCTGCGGATTCGTGGTTAGCAGGCGCGTGGGCAAGGCAGTGGTACGAAATCGGCTCAAGCGGCGACTGAGGGAGGGGCTGCGTCCCCTGACCGTTCAGCCGGGATGGGACTTGATCCTTCTGGCACGACCTCCGGCTGCCGAGGCAAGCTATCATGAGTTACGAGAGGCGATAGCCAACCTGCTATCCCGCGCTCGCCTTCTGGACGGGGTTTGACCCCGTTTGGCAGCAGGCAGGGGAGGAATGGTGAAGAGAGCAGCCCTGACAGCCATCCGCTTCTACCAGCGACATATCTCCCCGACGATGCGGCCTTCCTGTCGCTACCTCCCTACCTGCTCCCAGTATGGCTACGAGGCCGTCGAGCGCCACGGTCTAGCAAAGGGGGGATGGCTCGCCCTGCGCCGTTTGCTCCGCTGCCATCCCTTCAGCGCCGGCGGCTGTGACCCTGTCCCCTAGCTCATCCATCAGGCCAGCCAGGGCGGGCTTCCGAATATCGCCTCTGCCAGGAGGAATACAATTCGACGTGAAAAGCTCCTAGGGTTGCCTTTCCTTCTCCTGCTGGTGCTGGCGACCCTCTTCCTTGCCACAGCGTGCGTCGGCATCGCCCGGCCCGAGGGCTGGGCAGGGCCAACGCTGGCCGACGGCCAGTTGGTGGCCAGCATCGGACGGGGAGAGCTGGCCGCCGTCGACACCCAGGATGCGAGCGGCAGGGTGATCTGGCGCTTCCCCTCCAAGGACCAGAAGCACCCTGACGGCAGCAAGATCGAGCCGGAGGCCATCTACAGCACGCCGGTGGTGGCTGATGGCACTGTCTACTTCGGCGACTACGACGGCTGGGTCTACGCCCTGGACCTGGACAGCGGCGACATTCGCTGGCAGGTAGAGACCGGCGGCCCGATCATCGGCAGCGCTGTCGTTGAGGACAGCGTGGTGTACGTGGGCTCGGACGACGGCAAGCTCTACGCCTTCGACGCTGAAACCGGCGAGCTGCAGTGGCAATTCAAGAGCGGCGACGGCGTCTGGGCGACCCCGCTGGCGGCGGATGGCGTCGTCTACCTGGCGTCCATGGACAAGAAAGTCTACGCCCTGGACGCTGCTAGCGGCGAGGAGAAGTGGCACTTCAAAGCCAACGGTGGCCTGGCGTCCACGCCTGTCCTGACCGACGCGACCCTCCTGGTGGGGGGGATGGACAGCCGGATACGCGCCCTCGATGCCACCAGCGGCGAAGAGCGCTGGGACAAGCCCTTCAAGGCCGACGACTGGTTCTGGACACGACCGCTGGTGCTGGAGGACACCGTGTACGCTGGCTGCCTGGACGGCAAGGTCTACGCCTTGGATGTGAACGACGGCACGCCGAAGTGGGAGCAGCCCTTCGATACGGGGGAGCCCGTGCGAGCGGCGCCGGTGCTCCTCGACGACGTGCTGCTTGTCGCTAACCGCAAGGGCAAGCTGTACGGGCTGAACCTCGAAGATGGGCAGGCTATCTGGGGCCCGATCGACCTGGCCAAGACTGTCCTGTCCGACCCCTTAGCCCAGGGAGCCATGGCCTACATCAGCGCTCAGGGCGGCGCCCTGTTCACAGTGAACAAGGACGGCAGGGCTGCCCTGCTGACCCTAACCGAGTGAGGTGGCTGGGGCATGTTCCTCTGGGATCTCGTCTTCATAAACCCCATAACCAACGCCCTGATCATTCTCAGCAACATCGTCCTGGGCAACTTCGGGGTGGCCATCATCCTGTTCACTATCTTGATGCGCCTGCTTACCATGCCCCTCACCCTGCGCCAGATCCGCTCCTCGCGAGCCCTGTCCGCCCTTCAGCCCAGGATCCAGGAGCTCCAGAAGAAGTACAAGGACCCCAAGCGCCGCCAGGAAGAGACGATGAAGTTCTACCGCGAGGCGGGAGTGAATCCCCTAGGCTGCCTCCTGCCCATGCTTGTCCAGTTTCCCATCTGGATTGCCCTGTATCGCGCCCTGAGGATCACAGTGGGGGGAACGCCGGAGAGCATTGTAGACCTATCGCAGCGGCTCTACCCCTGGGGCTACATCGAGCAGGCGGTGCCCCTGGAGAACAGCTTCCTGTGGATGAACCTGGGACAGCCGGATACGAGCCTGATCCTGGCCTTCATAGTGTTCGCCTCGACCTACGTCCAGCAGCGGCTGGCCACCCCGCCCACTACCGACCCTCGCACCCAATCGACCAACCAGATGATGCTGTGGATGATGCCCCTCATGTTTGCCTTCTTTACCCTGCAGGTCCCCAGCGGCCTGGGCGTGTACTGGGCCATGAGCAACATAGTCGGTGTCGTCATGTATTACTTCACGCACGGCCCAGAGCGAATAAACTGGCGCACCGTCCTCCTGCCGCCGTCCGCGGCGCCGGCCGGCCGGCAAGCCAGCCGTCGAGAGGAGCCGTCGCCCAAGGAGAAAGCGCCAGCCGAGCAGCCGGCTGAGGAGCCTGCCGACGCTGCCCTGCTCTCGGGGGGTAAGCGCAAGAAGAGGTTGCGACATGGAAGAAGTAGAGGCAAGCGGAAAGACCGTAGATGAAGCCATAGCCTCCGCCCTGGAGCAACTACAGCTCGATCGCTCCCAGGTTGAGGTAGAGATTATCAGCGCCGGGCGTACCGGCCTGTTTGGCCTCGGCGGCGAGAACGCCCGCGTCCTGGTGAGACCCGTCACCACAGAGCAGGTCGGCCTGGAGAGCCCCACCATCAAGATGGCCGTCGAGTTCTTGCAGCGCCTGCTGGAACTCACGAGCATCGACGCTGAGGTGACCACGCGCCTGCCCGAGACCCCTGGCGACGGCATGGGAAGGGCCAGCGCCGTCCTGGACGTTGCCGGGGAAGACCTGGGCATCCTCATTGGGCGACGCGGCGCCACCCTGGCCGCCCTTCAGTACATGGTGAATCATATGGTGAGTCGCCAGCTCAAGTCGAAAGCCCTGGTGAGTGTGGACGTTGAGGGCTACAAGCGTCGCCGCGAGGAAAACCTGAAGGGACTGGCCCTCCGCCTGGCCGAAAAGGTCAAGAGCACCGGTCGCACCATCACCCTGGAACCCATGCCCGCCAACGAGAGGCGCATCGTCCACCTGGCTTTGGCCAGTGACTCCCAGGTCGCCAGCTTCAGCCTCGGCGACGGAGAGAGTCGCAAGGTGGCCATCGCCCTCAAGCGCCGCTCGACCTAGAAGCGCCGATGGGGCCACCCGATTTCCTCGTCGTCGGCCACCTGGCCAAAGACAAGGCGGCCGAAGGCTGGCGTCTGGGCGGCAGCGCTGCCTACGCCTCCCTCACCGCCAGCAGGCTAGGCCTGCGTACGGCTGTGCTCACCAGCGCGGCCAGCGACCTGGACCCGTCGCTGCTCCTGCCTGACATCGATGTCCGCTTGCTCCCCGCCAGCGAGACCACCATCTTCGAGAACGTCTACCGCCCCGGTGGACGCCTTCAGTACGTTTGGGCAAGGGCACGAACCATCGCCGCCGGCGACGTGCCTCAGGAGTTCCTGGAGGCCAGGGTCGTCCTGCTGGGGCCGCTGGTGGGCGAGGTGGAGGAAGAGGTAGCGCGCTGCTTCCCCCGCTCCCTGCTAGCCATCACCCCCCAGGGGTGGCTGCGCACCGTCCGCCCCGACGGCCGGGTGGAGCAGGCATCGCCCCGCGGCTGGCAGCCCCGCCTCCTCCTCAAGCGCAGCCGGGCCCTCTTTGTGTCCGACGAGGACCTGCCGCCCACGGAGGTAGAGGAAACACTGGCTCGTTGGGCGGCCCAGGTGCCCCTCCTGGCATTTACGCGAGGAGCCAGGGGTGCCCGCCTGTGGAGCGAGGGCCGCTGGCGGCAAGTGCCGGCGATCCCGACCGAGGAGATCGACCCCACCGGCGCTGGCGACGTTTTCGCCGCCGCCTTCCTCAGCCGCTACATCGAGACGGACGATGCCTGGCAGGCAGCCCTGTTTGCCGCCGCCGCCGCCAGCGTCTCGGTGGAGGCGCCAGGCACAGCGGCTATCCCCAGCCGCCAGCAGGTCGAAGAGCGGCTGCGGGCGTATGAGGCCAGCGCAAACTCGCAGGAAGGATGACACATGACCCGCCAACAGATCATAGATGCCCTGCGGGCCCTACCAAGCGAGATAGAGGAGCTGGTGCAGGGCCTCTCTGAAGACGCCCTGCGCTGGCGCCCATCGCCGGACGAGTGGTCGATCAAGGAGGTCTGCTGTCAGCTACGCGATTTCTCCGAGATCGGGGGCGAGCGCATCGGCCACATGCTCAGCGAGGACGACCCCTTCCTGCCGTCGTACGATCAGGAGGCGCTGGCCCGCGAGCGCGACTACCAGAACGAGAGCATGCCCCTTGTGCTGACCGCCATCCGGGCCTTCTGGGGTGGCGTCGCCTACCTGCTGGAGAACCTAAGCGAGGAGGAGTGGCAGCGCACGGGCCGCCACGAGCAGCGGGGGCCAATAACCGTTGCTCTGGAGGCCGAAGTTATGGCCGACCACGCCCGCGAGCACCTGGAGCCGATCAAGGCCCTTCGGGGACAGTTACAGCCAGGCCAATGAGGCGATAGACCAGCCTGGCCGCCAACTGAGCGTTGGCAAAAGGGCCCAGGCGAGGGGCCAGCTCCGTCACGTCGAAGCCTACGATTCGCCTTTCCCTGGCCACAGCAGCCACCAGGTCCACAACCTCATCCCACAAAAGGCCGCCTGGCTCGGGGGTGCCCACCGCCGCCATCTGGGAGGGGTCGAAGACGTCCAGGTCGATGGTAACGTAGACGTCCTCGCTCAGGCGCGAAACAACTTCTCCTGCGCCGCCCGCCAGAGCACGATAGGCTGAAACCCAGAAGAAGGGCAGCTTTCGCTGGCGGATGAGTTCGTGCTCCTCACGGGTGGCGCTGCGCAGCCCTACCTGAACCATGG
>Ga0111178_108_pt1 | contig 11220 bp, 13 predicted proteins | sample DeeMarSWOR324_28_FD_80225 | JGI IMG/M metagenome (GOLD analysis project Ga0111178, IMG submission 80225) | Dehalococcoidia bacterium SM23_28_1 | reverse complement strand
TCTCGCCGCTGGATCACACCATCGGCGGGGTGAGCCTGGTGCCGCTGGCTGCCTTCGGCGGCGGCTTCACGGCGGTCGCCCTGGCGTACGCGTTGGCGCGCGTTGGGCGAACCGTACCGACCGTCACGCTGATCCTGGCCGGGGTGGCCATATCGTCTATCGCCACCTCGGCGGCATCCTTCCTGATGATCAGCAACAGCCAGCGGGTGCACACCACCCTGACGTGGCTCCTGGGCGGCTTCAACCTGAGCGAGTGGAGCAGGCTGTGGTGGGTGCTGCCCTACATGCTCCCGGCGGCGGCCATCATCCTGCTCTATGGACGCATCCTGAACGTGCTGCAACTGGACGAGGAGCAGGCCCAGCAGCTTGGGGTGAACGTGGAGCGGGTCAAGCTGCTGCTCCTGGGCGCGGCGTCGCTGGCGACGGCGGCGGCCGTCTCCGTGAGCGGGATCATCGGCTTTGTGGGGCTCATCGTCCCTCATGCGGTGCGCCTCCTGTGGGGGCCCGACTATCGGCAGCTGTTGCCGATGTCCATGGTTCTGGGCGCTGCCTTCCTCATCCTGGCCGACCTGCTGGCCCGTACCGTCAACTCGCCCAGCGAGGTGCCGGTGGGGATTATCACTGCCTTCTGCGGCGCGCCCTTCTTCCTCTATCTGCTGCGGCTGCGCCAGCGGGCGGTCTTCTGAGGGCGAGATGCTGGGCATACACGACCTGACGGTAGTCTACGGCCAGATCGTCGCCCTGCGGCAGGTGAGCCTGTCGCTGGCGGCGGGCGAGCTGCTGGGGGTGGTGGGGCCCAACGGCTCGGGCAAATCCACCCTCATCCGGGCCATCACCCGGCTGGTGCGGCCTCTGGGCGGCGATATCCGCCTCGACGGGAAGGAGGTGGGCCGTCTCTCCCAGCGGGAGCTGGCGCGATGGGCGGCGGTGGTGCCGCAGAACCCGTATCTGCCCGATGCCTTCACTGTGCTGGAGGTAGCGCTGATGGGCCGCACTCCTCACCTCGGTCTGCTACAATCGGAGGGACGGGCCGACCTGGCCGCGGTGCGGCGGGCCCTGGAGCAGACCGATACGTGGCACCTGGCGGGCAGACGGATGGGCGAGCTCTCGGGGGGCGAGAGGCAGCGAGTGGTGGTGGCGCGTGCTCTCGCCCAGGAGACGCCTCTCCTGCTTCTGGACGAGCCCACCGCTCACCTGGACATGGGCCATCAGGCGGCGGTGCTCGACCTGGTCAGGCGGCTCTGTCGAACGGAGGGCAAGGCCGTGCTGGCGGCGGTCCACGATCTGAGCCTGGCCGGCCAGTACTGCGATCGATTGGTGATGCTGAACGAAGGCCGCGTCGTGGGCGAGGGCGAGCCGGAGGAGGTGCTATCGCCCGAGCTTCTGACCTCCGTCTACGGGACGCGGGTCTCGGTCTTCAGCCATCCCCTGACGGGGCGGCCGGTGGTGACGCCGCTGTCGGAGGCCGCTCGGCCAGATGTGGAGGCGAAGGGAAGCATCGGCACGTTCAGGAGCTGAAGAATGTCGGCAAGAGGCGCCGGACGCCAGGCACTGGTCATCGTTCTCACCGGCCAGGGCAAGGGCAAGACCACGGCTGCCCTGGGGGTGGTGTTGCGCGCCTGGGGACGGGGGATGAAGACGGTGGTCATCCAGTTCGTCAAGACGCGCACGTCCAACTACGGCGAGAATCGGGCGGCCAAGAAGCTGGGGATCGAGATGATCCCCCTGGGCGAGGGGTTCACCTGGCTGTCCGAGGATATCGAGAAGGACAAGGCGACCGCCCGCGAGTGCTGGGAGCTGGCGCGCCAGAAGATCGCCTCCGGCCAGTACGACATCGTCGTCCTGGACGAGATGACCTATCCCATGGCCTACGGCTGGATTCCTGTGGAAGAGGTGATCGACACCCTGCGCCAGCGGCCGGAGGGCCTGCATGTGATCATCACCGGCCGCGATGCTCCCCAGGAGCTGATCGACTTCGCCGACCTGGTGACGGAGATGCGGGAGGTCAAGCACCCCTACGAGAAGGGCGTCAAGGCCCGGCCGGGCATCGACTTCTGAGGCGGTGATGACCCAGTTCTGGTCTCGCCAGGATGCGGCGCTGACATGATACCCATCGGCGATAGCGTACGCACTCGCAGCTTCCCCTACGTCAACATCGCCATTATCATCGCCTGCTTCCTGGTGTTCTTCTATGAGGTGGGTTTTGCCAGCAACATCAACAAGTTCTTCTTCGACTGGGCGGTGGTGCCCGCGGAGCTCACCGACTACGTGGACAACCCCGGGGATTACTCGCTGCGCGTTCTGTTCACGCCGGTCACGGCGATGTTCCTCCACGGCGGCTGGTTTCACGTTGTGGGCAACATGATCTTCCTGTGGGTGTTTGGCGACAACGTAGAGGATGCCTTGGGGCACGTTGGCTACCTGGTGTTCTACGTCCTTTGTGGTATCGCGGCGACGGCGGCCCAGGTATGGGTGGACCCCAACTCGTCGGTGCCGATGGTGGGGGCCAGCGGCGCCATCGCTGGTGTGCTGGGGGCCTACCTGGTGCTCTATCCGCGGGCCACCATAGCTACGCTGATAATGCCGTTCTTCTTCTGGACGGCCTACATACCGGCCTTCCTGCTCATCGGCTTCTGGTTCTTCATCCAGTTGTTCAACGGCGTGGCCTCGATCGGCTATGCTGTGGGCGCCAGCGAGGGCGTGGCCTGGTGGGCTCACGTGGGCGGCTTTGCGGCCGGCTTCCTGTTGGTCTGGCTCTTCCGTCCTAGCCGTCCCAGCGCCGGTATCGGCCGGCCGCGGTGGTAGGTTGGCGCCTTTCCTTGATGCTTGGCTGACTGGCCGCTACGGCTCAAACCGGCAGATGGCACTTCACTTGAGCGGGCGGTCTTCGGAAATGCTGTGCTCTACGAAGATGCGTCCGATTTGCTGGCGCGAGGATGTGGTGTTTGGGTCTGCCCCCGTTTTGAGTAGCTGAAGTCATTGGAGAACTGCCGGCGAGCGCCGCACCACTTGCAGATGCCTTCGGTCGTGGGGCCATTTGGGGTCCCAAGGAACCAGTGATGGGCGCCGTGCGAGCAGGCCGGAATGGCCGCGGGAATGGCTGCCGCGCTCTTGTCGTCTACCATCGTCCGCGACCGTAGCTCGATCGGCGTGAACGGCCTCTTGAGCTGCTGCTGCGCCCGCCGAGCGTCTTGGCGTTCAACTCGTTGATCGCCTGCCGGGCCTCGGCATGCGTGGTCTCGAAGGAAAGACCCGCCAGGCTAAGCCTGTGCCCCATGGATGCTCCTCCCCTCTTCGCCGCTTGCGCAGCCGGTAACCAGTCCCGACCGGTTCCGTATGCGAATCGCTCGACTTCGCCACTCCGGTGGACGGAAAGAGGGGGGCACAAGCCCCCCTCTTTCGCTGTCAGACCTAGTAACGGCCGGAGGAGCGGGCGGGTTGCTGCCGGAAGCAATCGCTACAGTACACTGGGCGATCGCCACGCGGCAGGAAGGGAACTTCGGTCTGCTTGCCACACTGGGCACAGACGGCGGGGTGCATCTCTCGCGGGGCCCGGCCATAGCCGCCGCCGAAATCGCGTTCGTTGCGGCGCGTTTGACGACAGGCAGGACAGCGCTTGGGCTCGTTGGTGTAGCCCTTTTCGGCGTGATAGGCCTGATCGTCAGCGCTGAAGGTGAAAGACTGACCGCAGTCTTGACAGGTGAGAGTCCTATCCTGATAGCTCATCGGTGACCTCCTTTCGCTCAAAGTTGGCGATGGCTTGGTCACCGGAGCCCAGGACGCTGGGGAAGGTTGCCGTGAGACACTAAACGATCACCACTGGCACAAGGGTATCACAATTGGAAGGAATTGGCAATACTGCTTCGCTGCCCAGCCTAGGCCCGGAACTCGATGCGGCTGAGCAGGCGCCGCTCCGCTTCGGCGGCTACCTCCTGCACCAGGCCGGCCGCCACCCGGCCGACCAGCCGATCGAGGATGGCCCGCCGCGGCCGCATGTAGGCCAGCCGTCGGGGCACCCTGCCCAGTTCGGTGGCCATGTCGATGGCTGTGTCCAGGTCGCCTAGCTCATCCACCAGGCCCAGCTCCTTGGCCTTGCGGGCGGTGAACAGCTCGCCGGTAGCGAGGCGGCGGACCTTCTTCGGCTCCAGGTGGCGGGTGCGGGCCACGGCGTCCACGAACCAGTCGTAGTACTCGTCCATGAGGGTCTGGAGCTTCTTCTCCTCTTCGTCGGTGGGCTCGCGGAAGGGCTGGAACATGTCCTTGAAGGTGCCGGCCTTGGTCACGAACACTTTTACTCCCAGGCGCTGGAGGAGCTCGCTGATCACCGGGCGAATGGAGATTACGCCGATGGAGCCCACCATCGCTGTGGGGATGGCTACCACCTTGGTGGCGGCGCAGCTCGCCAGGTAGCCGCCGGAGAGGCCCGAACCGCGGATAAAGGCGACGACGGGCTTTCTGGCCGCTATCTTGGCTATCCCCCGGTGGATCTGCTCGGCGGCGGCGGCCGAGCCGCCCGGGGAGTCGATATCCACCACCACCGCCCTTACACGAGTGTCGTCACGGAGGGCGGTGAGCATGCGACCGTAGTCGGGGCTGCGGATGGTCGTCCCCAGGATGCCGAAGAGCTCCACCACGCCGATCCTGGGGGCCAGCCACGGCAGGCCTATGGGCGGAATCTGACTCACGGCGTAACCTCGCAGAACTCGCGATGCCTCGGCCTGCCTTGCGACAGGCTCTCCAGCAAGTATAGCGCGGACGGGCCCGAAACGAAACCGAAGCTTTTGGCGGCGGCTTTGAACATGCTATCATGAGCCTGTCTACCTGTGGTGGGAGGTTCTTGGCATAAGGTGCGCATAATCCTTTTCACTGGCAAGGGCGGGGTGGGCAAGACCACTATGGCGGCCGCCACTGCCCTGCGAGCATCCCAGCTAGGCCATCGGACGGTTGTCCTCAGCACCGACGTGGCCCACAGTCTGGCCGACTCATTCGATTTGCCCCTGGGGCCTGAGCCGGCACCCATCGCTGCCAACCTGTGGGGCCAGGAGACCGACGTTTACTACAACCTGGAGAAGTACTGGGGCACGGTGCAGGAGTGGCTGCGGGCCCTTCTCTCCTGGCGGGGACTGGACGAGCTGGTGGCCGACGAAGTGGCCACCCTGCCGGGCATGGACGAGCTCTCCAACCTCCTGTGGATCAACGATCACTATGCCAGCGGCCGCTACGATGTGATCATCGTGGACTGCGCTCCCACCGGCGAGACTCTCAGGCTCTTGAGCTTCCCGGACATCGCCGGCTGGTGGGTGGAGAAGATCCTGCCCGTGCATCGGCGGATGGTGAGGGTGATCCGACCGATGGTGCGGCCGTTCAGCGATATCCCTTTCCCCACGGATGAGGTGTACGGGGCCGGCGAAGACCTTTTCCGCCGTCTGGAGGAGCTGCGCGACCTTCTTGGCAGGGTCGATGAGACATCGGTGCGCCTGGTCCTGAACCCGGAGAAGATGGTGATCAAGGAGGCCCAGCGCACGTTCACCTACCTTAACCTCTACGGCTACGCCACCGATGCCGTGATCTGCAATCGGCTCATTCCGGCGGAGGTGGAGGATCGCTACTTCCAGAGCTGGAAAACGGCTCAGGAGCAGTACTTCCGCCTCATCCAGGAGTGCTTCTCTCCTTTGCCCCTGTTTACGGCGCCCCTCATGGAGCAGGAGGTGGTGGGCCTGGAGATGCTAGAGCAGGTGGCGGCTGCTCTCTACGACCAGGAGGACCCCAGTCAACTCTTCTTCCACGGCCCTGTTCAGGAGGTGACCAGCGAGGATGGTCGCTATGTGCTGACTATCGCCCTTCCCTTCGTCAGCAAGGAGCAGCTTTCGCTGATGCGGCAGGGCGACGAGCTGATCATCAACGTGGGCAGCTTCAAGCGCAGCATCATCCTGCCGCGCATTCTCCACGGCCTGAGCACACTGGGGGCTAAGTTCGAGGGCAACAAGCTGCGAATCGCCTTCGGCGAGGGTTCGGAGGAGGGCTCGCCATGATCGGCAGGATGGTCGCTAGCGGGCCTGGGCCGCGTCGCAGATGATCCTGCCGACATCCACTACCGTGACCTGGCCGAAGGCCGGATAGCTCAGGATGGCTTGCCGATTGAGGGTGTAGGCGTTTCGCCGGCCCACCTTGCGCTTGGTGATGAAGCCGCCCTCTTCCAGTTCCCGCACGATCTGATAGACTGCGCGCTCTGTTAGTCCTGTGCTCAGGGCGATCTCTCGCAGGGTAGCCTGAGGGTTCTGGACGATGTGGAGGATCACTAGGCCGTGGTTGCTGAGGAAGTTCCATCTCTTGGGCATAGCCCACTCATCCTTCCCTAGGGGCGAAGCGCCTGCTTCGCCTGTCTCCTCGAATAGGCGGGACGATTAGGGGATATGGGTTTGGCCATGTATTCGCCATTCGGTCAAGATTTTTTAACCGTTTTTCACCGAAGGTATTGACAAGCAGTGCTGTAGCTGCTATCTTTGTTAAGTCAATATAGATTTCCAATTCTATATTGAGAAGGTAAAAAAGTCATATTAGCGGATCAATATGCACCTAGGAAAGCCGGACTTGCTGGTCTCATTATGCAAAAAGAACGCGCTTGTTGTCTAGTGGTGCAGTTCTATAGAAGAACTTCTAGGAAATGTAATCGGGATTCTTCGATGAGACGATAAGAGGAGCAATTCTTGAGGAACGTCGGCGTACACGAGCCTCTCAGCCGGCCGGGGGACGTGACCGCCGGTGAGCGCGTCTTCAACGACTTTGCCGAGCGCTACCGTCAGTACTTCCCAAGGGTGTTCGCCTATGTCTACGGGCGAATACGGGAAGTCCAAGCGGCTGAGGATGTAGCATCAGAGGCCTTTGAGAGGGCCTTCGTCAAAGCCGATACCCTTCGTCACGAAGAAGCCTTCGGCACCTGGCTGTTCACCATCGCCAGGAATCTGCTGATCTCGTACTGCCGCAAACGGAATCGCTTTGGCGGCCCAGTCAACAGTGACCTGGTGGACTCCTTGGCGACGGATGACGCTCCTGAGGACAATCTTCTGGAGCGGGAGGAAGTGGCCAAGATCATGGGCCATGTCCGTCGCTTCCCGCGGAGAGAGCAGGACATCATCGCCCTCAAGTTCGACGCCGAGCTGACCAACGTCCAGATCGCCGACATAATGAACCTGAGCGAAAGCAACGTGCGGGTCATCCTCTGCCGCACATTGCAGAAGCTAAGGAAGGCTCTTCAAGAGGAGGGTTAGCTCTCCTCTTCAGGGACAAACCGGAAGTCCGTAAACCTCTCCCCAGGCCAAATCCCTCATTCTAGCAGACGCGCATAGGGCAGACGGGCATGCCCCATTATGGCGTCACGCTCTAGGCTGTACTGCCTCCAAGGTGTGTCGGCGCATCCCCTCGCTTTGTTCAGGGCAGGCCCTTGCCATTCTGCCCATATCGCCGCTGAGATTCTTCGCTCCGCTCAGAATGACCGGGCCAGGCTGTCACCCTGAGCACAGCGAAGGGTCTCACTCCAGATGGCACACTACGCCCGAGTCTCGCTGCAGCTTGGTGATAGAGCGCTTAGGCCGCTGCCAGTTGGCGGACGCGCTCGACCAGCAGTGGCAGCGAGGTGCCAGTCGGCGCTCGCAGGATGATATCGCACAGGGGGGTCAGGTCCGTCTCGTTGAGGTTGAATTCGATTAGTGTGCCGCCGGCCATCTTCACGTCCTGGGGGAAGCCAGCCGCCGGGTAGACTACCCCCGAGGTGCCCACGAGAAGCATGCAGGTGCACATGTGGGTCTGGCGGATGCACTCCTCCAGGGCGTCGCGGGGGATGGGTTCACCGAACATCACCGTGTCGCTCTTGACCATGCCGCCGCACTCTGGGCACTCGGGTGGAAGCTCCTCGATGGGGAAGTCGTCGACGGGCCAGCGGGTGTTGCAGGCTATGCAGCGCAGCTTCACGCGGCTGCCGTGGATCTCGGTGATGGCGACGCTGCCTGCCACTTGGTGGAGGTTGTCGATGTTCTGGGTGATGATGTGTTGAAGCTGGCCCAGTTGCTCTAGCTCGGCTAGGGCGTAGTGGCCGGGGTTGGGCTGGGCCTGGTCCAGGGCATCGATGAGCTCTTGCAGGGGTCCTGTGCCGCTGATCCTCTCCTCCCACCACTTCTTGGGATCGCGCATGAAGCTCTGGTAGCCCAGCATGTCCGGCTCGCCGAACTTGGTCCAGAGACCGCCCGGCCCCCGAAAGGGGGGGATGCCGCTCTCCACCGAATGGCCGGCACCCACCAGGGCTACCACATGGTTGGAGGCCACCACCAGGCGGGCCGCTGCGTCTATGGCTTCCTGGAGTTGCTCTTCGCTGGTCATCCCTTTCTCCTGCCTCTCAGGACTGGCTGGCTTCCCCCTCTGGGGCTTCGCTGGGCCCGCCGGCCTGGTCGGGGAGCACCTGCACGACGATGGTCCTGTCGCGCGGGCCATCGAACTCGCACAGGAACACGCCTTGCCAGCGGCCCAGGGCCAGGCGCCCGTTATCGATGGGCACCGTCAGAGAGAGGCCCGTCAGGGTGGACTTGATGTGGGCGGGGGCGTTGCCCTCCAGGTGTTGGTAGCTGCCCTTGCTGGGGACCAGGGCCTCCAGTCGGTCCAGGATGTCGCGGCTCACTGAGGGGTCGGCGTTCTCGTTGATGACGATGCCGGCAGTGGTGTGTGGCAGGTACAGGTAGCAGACGCCTTCCTCGACGCCGCTGCGGCGGACGACGTCGTTGACCCTGTTGGTGATCTCCTCCATCGTTTCCTTGCCCCTGGTGAAGACGCTTATGTGCGATAGCACGATTGATGCTCCTTCCCCTCTTCCGTTTCCCCATTATAGCGCGAACTTCGCCTATTGGCGCTAGCGCTGTTTTCTTGACGGCCGTGAAGCCGTCTGCTACGTTGCCGGCGAGAAGCGATGAAAACAACGGTGATGACCATCGCCGGCTCCGATTCCAGCGGCGGCGCCGGCATCCAAGCTGACCTCAAGACCTTCGCCGCCCTGGGCGTGTACGGCGCCTGCGCCATAACCGCTGTCACTGCTCAGGACAGCACGCGGGTGTGGGCCATCCACGAGCTTCCGCCGGAGTTGGTGGCCGCCCAGATCGATGCCGTCGTGCAGGACATGGGCGTCGACGCCGTGAAGACGGGGATGCTGGCCAGCGCGGGGATCGTTCGCGTGGTGGCGGAGAGAGTGCGGCAGCATCGCCTGCCGAACGTGGTGGTCGATCCGGTGCTGGCCGCCAAGAGCGGCGACCGCCTGCTGAGGGAGGACGCCGTGAGCGTTCTCAGGGCGGAGCTGCTCCCTCTGTGTACTGTGGTCACGCCCAACATCCCCGAGGCGGAGGTGCTGGCAGGCTACCGCCTGGAGACGGACGAGGACCTGCAGCGGGCGGCGCAGGAGATAGCGGCGCTGGGGGCCAGGAACGTGGTGATCACCGGCGGCCACGCCTCGGGGCCGGAGGCGGTGGACCTGCTGTACGATGGCAGGGGCTTTCGCCGGTTCTCGGCACCGCGCCTGGCCACTCGCCACGGCCGCGGCGCGGGATGCACCTTTGCCTCGGCTATCGCTGCTTTGCTGGCGCAGGGGGCCGGCATCGAGGAGGCGGTGGCGCGGGCTAAGGAGTACACGGCGGCGGCTCTGGAGCATGCCTTCGCCCTGGGGAAGGGGCCGGGGCCGGTGCATCACTTCTACCGCTGGTGGGAAGGCGGGTAGTGGGTCATCTTCGGCGGTCCGCATGAAAGGTCTTGACACAGTCACCGGCATGTGTATACTGGTATTAGATACCTCCCCTGTCGCTTCGGTGGCAGGGAGTAAAAGGCTGCCAGGCAACTGGCGGTCTTTTCATATTTGGGGGGCCGAGCCATGGGCACGAATGTGTACATCGATGGCTTCAATCTGTACAACGGCAGTGTTAGGAACACTCCGTTCAAATGGCTCGATCTTGGCAGGCTGTGTGCGACTCTACTCCGAGGCCAAACGATCAACAGGATCAGGTATTTCACTGCTTCCGTCGTAGGCTTCCAGCATGACCCGCAAGCTCCCGCTCGGCAAGACGTGTACATTCGTGCCCTAGGTACAATCCCGAATCTTACTGTTCACAACGCTGGATGGTTCGCTGCCAATGCGATTCTGCTGCCGCAGTTCCCTCTGGCTTATCGGAACCCCGAACGTTATCCCAAACGTCCTCCCCAGTTGGTTCAGGTTCAAAGGATGGAAGAGAAGAGAACTGACGTGGACTTGACGACCTGCCTCTTGGTCGACTGCTTTCTGAATGATTTTGACGAGGCGGCAGTGATCTCCAATGATTCTGATTTGGTCTTACCAATCGAGATGGTGAAGTCCAAATTCGGGAAGCGGATCGGAGTCATCAATCCCCATCCCCCCGACAGGATGAGTGGGCACCTGCAGCGGGCGGCAAGCTATCACTTTCGAACGATCAACAGAAGCGTCCTCGCCAAGTGTCAATTCCCACCCACTCTGATTGACGCTCAAGGCAGGACCATCAGTAAGCCCGCTTCTTGGTAGAGGTTCGTTGACATTTGTTCGCCTTCCTGCTAATCTGAAAGCACCAACTGAATAGAGCCGTGCGGGAGCTCGGGTAAGCCGGGCTGAGAGGCCCCGATATGTCGGGGCGACCGTCGGAACCTGATCTGGGTAATGCCAGCGTAGGGAATCGGAAGAGATGTCCTGAACAATGCGCTGCTGGTACACCCAGCGGCGCGAATTTTTTGTGGGGAGGGCGTCTCTAGAAAGGAGCCAGTCATGGCCTCCAACGGCAAGCCGGTGACGCAACTGTACTATGCCCGTCAGGGCGTGATCACCGATGCCATGCGGCGCGTGGCCGAGAGGGAAGGGCTGGAGCCGGAGGTGGTGCGGCAGGAGGTGGCCAGAGGGCGGATGGTGATCCCGGCCAACGTGAGCCATCTGGCCATGAAGCTGGACCCCATCGGCATCGGTCTGGCGGCAACGATCAAGATCAACGCCAACATCGGCAACTCCGCCGTCAGCTCCAACATCGAGCAGGAGCTGGAGAAGCTGCGCCTGGCGGTACGTGTCGGTGCTGATACGGCGATGGACCTGAGCTGCGGCGGCGACATCGATGCCATCCGCGCGGCCATCATCAACGAGAGCACTGTCCCTATCGGCACCGTGCCCATCTACCAGGCGGTGACCCTGGTCGA
>Ga0111178_184_pt1 | contig 11357 bp, 11 predicted proteins | sample DeeMarSWOR324_28_FD_80225 | JGI IMG/M metagenome (GOLD analysis project Ga0111178, IMG submission 80225) | Dehalococcoidia bacterium SM23_28_1 | reverse complement strand
CCTCGTAGACGGCGGTGGCCTCCTCGCCCAGGGTGTGGATGGCCCGGTGGATGTTGGCGTTCTGGTGCTCGTAGAAGTGCACCAGGGCATCGATGACGGCGCGCGGTTTCTGGGTGGTGGCGGCGTTGTCTAGATAGACCAGCGGCTTGCCATGCACCTGGCGGAGAAGGATGGGGAAATCGCGGCGGATGGCCTGTATGTCGAACACCGTCCGAATCCTGGCCGGCTTCATGGCACAGCCACCCGGATCTCGCTGCCCTCCACCGTGAGGGGATAGGTGTTGAGGGCCTTGACGGCGGGCAGGGCCAGCACCTTGCCCGTCCTGACGCTGAAGCGGGCGCCGTGGCGGGGGCACTCGATGACATCGCCCTGCAGCTCCCCCTGGTCGAGGGAGCCGCCGTCGTGGGTGCAGAGGTCATCGACGGCGTAGAACTGCCCGTCTACGTTGCACAGGGCGATGTGCCTATCGCTCACAACCACCACCTTCACCCTTCCGGCCGGGATGTCGCTGGTCTCCGCTACCTTGATGAAGTCGCTCATGGCGTCGCCAGGCCCAGCTTCTCGTCCACCGCTCGCCGCAGCCTATGCTGGACGGACGGCAGAGGGATCGCCTCCAGAATCGGCTCGAAGAAGCCGTCCACGATGAGCTTCTGAGCGTCCTGGCGGCTGAGGCCGCGGCTCATCAGGTAGAAGAGCTGGCTCTCGTCGACCTGGCCGACGGCTGCCGCGTGGCTGCAACGTTTGATGTCGCTGGCCTCGATCTCCAGGGGCAGGATGGGGTGAGCCCTGGCCCCCTCGCTGAGGATGAGGTTGCGCACCGTCTGACCGGCATCGGTGCCGCGGGCATCGCGATGCACCCGCACGATACCCAGATGCACCGACATGGCCCGATCCTCGACCACCACCTTGAACAACAGGTCGCTGGCGCAGTCAGGGGCGATGTGCTCCTGCAACGTCTGGTGATCGAAGTGCTGGTCGCCGCCGCCGAAGACCACACCGCGCATCTGGGCGCTGGCCGCGGGGCCTTCCAGCAGGCTCTCCACGAAGGACTTGGTGAGCTTTCCTCCCAGGCCGATGATCAGGGAGTCCAGCTTGCTGTCCCCCTCCAGCAGGTGGCGCTGCGCCGCCAGGTTGTACACCTGCCGCCCCAGTTGCTGCACCGAGACGTGGCGTAGCTGCGCTCCCGCGTGCAGATAGACCTCGGTGGCACCGCAGGAGAGAGCCTGGCCGTCCAGATCGGGCGAGAACTGCTCGGCGATGAGGGTGAGCTTGCTCCCCGCCTCCAGGACGATGAGGGTGTGAGGGAAGACGGCCAGCCCCGGCCTGGCCGACCATTGGCAGACGCGCAAGGGCAGAGCCACCTCTACCCCTTGGGGCACGTAGACGAAGGCGCCGCCGCTCCACAGGGCGCCGTGGAGAGCGGCAAACTTGCCGTGCTCTGGAGGCAGGCAGCGGGTCATGAGGTAGCGCTCCACCAGCTCCGGCCGTTGGCGGACGGCCTCCTCCAGGCTGACGAAGATGACCCCTTGCTTCGTGGCCTCCTCCGCCAGCGAAACGTGAACCACCTGCGAGTCGTGCTGAACCAGGAGGCCGCCCTCCGGCCGGCCTTTGTCCAACACGGCGCACAGCTCCTGGGGCAGCTGGGCTATGCTGTCCACCTGAGGGCGGGGCGCTTCGGCGAAAGGTAGGAGCTCGTCGAGGGCGAGGGCACTGATATCGGTGCGCCGCCAGTCCTCGTCCTGAAGGGTAGGCATGGGCGTGGCCTCGTAGATGCGCCAGGCGTCCAGGCGGCGCTGGCGCAGCCAGGGCGGCTCGCTACGCAGGGAGGAGAGCTCCTCCACCACCTGGCGGGAGAACCCCTTCGCCGCCTGTTTCAGAACTGAAGCCAACGTTGCAATCCCTCTTGCTCAGAAGCGAACATCGCTTGGGGCCGGTTCGCCGTTGGTGGCTTGATTCTCGACCCCCGCCTGATGGCCATTGACTTAATAGTGCGACAGTGCTGATTCCCCTCTGCAAGCAGACCTGAAGGTCTGCAGCTACGAAACGGAGACCAGCCAGCGTCGTGGTCGTAGCTGCAGGGCTTCAGCCCTGCCTTTTGTCGAGTTATTCTGTTCATGACCATAAGGCGGGGGCATCGGATTCGCCTCCCCCAGGGCGAAGGAGATGCCCGCTCTCCCTGTCTAGCGCCAGGCCAGCCGGGAGGCAGAGGCCATCCCCAGCCTAGCCAACTGCCCCCTCCATCTGGAGCTGGATGAGGCGGTTCAACTCGACCGCATACTCCATGGGCAGCTCCTTGACGACGGGCTCGATGAAGCCGCTGACGATCAGCGTCGCCGCCTCCGTCTCGCTGAGGCCGCGGCTCATCAGATAGAAGAGCTGCTCGCCGGCGATCTTGCTGACGGTAGCCTCGTGGCCGATGCTTACCTGGGGCTCGTCGATCTCCATGTAGGGATAGGTATCGGAACGGGACTCATCGTCCAGAAGCAGGGCATCACAGCGGACGCTGGCCTTCGCCCCCGCGCTGCCCGGGTAGGCCTTTACCAGGCCGCGGTAGCTGCTGCGACCGCCATCCTTGCTGATCGACTTGGAGACGACGACCGAGGAGGTGTGGGGGGCGGCATGCACCATCTTGGCGCCGGCGTCCTGATGCTGGCCCTTGCCGGCGAAGGCCAGGGAAAGCATCTCGCCGTGAGCCCCCGGCTCCATGAGGAAGACGGCGGGATACTTCATGTTGAGCTTGCTGCCCAGGTTACCGTCCACCCACTCCACGATCGAGTCCTGGTAGGCCACTGCCCGCTTGGTCACCAGGTTGTAGACGTTGGTGGACCAGTTCTGGATGGTGGTGTAGCGCACGCGCGCGCCCGGCTTGGCGATGACCTCCACCACCGCCGCATGGAGGGAGTCGGCGCTGTAGATGGGGGCGGTGCAGCCCTCCACATAGTGCAGGTAGCTGCCCGGCTCGGCAATGATCAAGCTGCGCTCGAACTGGCCCAGCTTCTCGGCGTTCATGCGGAAGTAAGCCTGGAGAGGAACCTCCACCTTGACGCCTTCGGGCACGTAGATGAAGCTGCCGCCGCTCCACACCGCCGAGTTGAGGGCAGCGAACTTGTTGTCGGCCAGCGGCACCACCGTGCCGAAGTATTCCTGGAACAGCTCGGGATGCTCGCGCAGGGCGGTGTCGGTGTCCACGAACAGCACCCCCTGCTTGGCCAGCTCCTCGCGCAGGTTGTGATAGACGACCTCCGAGTCGTACTGAGCGCCCACGCCAGCCAGGAACTCCCGCTCGGCCTGGGGGATGCCCAGCTTATCGAACGTTCGCTTGATGTACTGAGGGACGTTGTCCCAACTGGCCACCTGGCGGAGGCGGAGGTCCCGCATCCAGGCGGGCTCCTCCTTCATCCAGGAGATCTCCTCTACCACCTCCGGCGATAGGCCCGGCTTAGCCCGAAAGAGCGGCTCCTCGGCATCGCGGAAGCCGTACTTCTGAGCGTAGTCGGCCTGGGGGATCTCTACAGCCTTCTTCGCCATCGTGCCTCTAACCTAGGGTAGCGCCTCCCCGGCGATCCAGTCGTAGCCCTTGGCCTCCAGCTCCTGAGCCAGCTCCATGCCGCCGGAGCGGACGATGCGGCCGTCGAAGAGGACGTGCACAAAATGAGGGTCGACGTAGTTCAGTATGCGCTGGTAGTGGGTGATCAGCAACATCCCCATGTGGGGCCCGGCCAGCTTGTTGATGCCGTTGGCCACCAACCGCAAGGCATCGATGTCCAGGCCGGAGTCGGTCTCGTCCAGGACGGCCATCTCGGGCTCCAGCATGGCCAGCTGAAGAATCTCGTTCCGCTTCTTCTCGCCGCCCGAGAAGCCCTCGTTGACGTAGCGCTCGGAGAAGGAGCGGTCCATCTCCAGGAGGGCCATCTTCTGGAAGAGTTCCTTGCGGAACTCGGTGACCGAGGGCTCCTGGCCCTTGCTGGCCTTGACCGCCATGCGCAGGAAGTGGCGCACCTTCACGCCGGGAATCTCCACAGGGTACTGGAAGGCCAGGAACATCCCTCGGCGAGCCCGCTCATCGGGGGGCAGAAGAAGGATGTCCTCGCCCTTGAGCAGCACCCGCCCCTGGGTTACCTGAAAGCGGGGATGGCCCATGAGGGTGTGAGCGAGGGTGCTCTTGCCGGAGCCGTTGGGCCCCATGAGGGCGTGCACCTCTCCCCGCTCAACGGTCAGGTTTACCCCCTTGAGGATCTCCTTACCCTCCACGCTTACGTGGAGGTCTTCGATAACGAACAGTGACTTCGACATCTCTACAAAGCAATATGAGAATATTTTACTGTGTAAACCTGCTACCTCGCTATTTTAGCACAGCGGTGTGGCTGTTTCAACCGTCCAGAGGCTTGTTTGCCCAAGAGGAGATTGCCGATATAATAGACGGGCACAATGCGAAACGGGCAGGGCAGCTTGGACGACCTGGAAGAATCCCTTCATCAGAACCTCTTGATCACCTCGGTGGACTACGTCCTGAACTGGGCGCGGAGGTCTTCCCTCTGGCCGATCACCTTCGGTCTGGCCTGCTGCGCCATCGAGATGATAGCCACCGCCACTCCTCGCTATGACATAGCCCGCTTCGGGGCCGAGGTGTTCCGCCCTTCGCCCCGTCAGGCTGACTTCATGATCGTGTCGGGCACCGTGACCTGGAAGATGGCACCGGTGGTACGGCGGCTCTACCTGCAGATGGCCGAGCCCAAGTGGGTGATCTCCATGGGGAGCTGCGCCAACATCGGCGGGCCTTTCGCCTACGGCTACAGCGTGCTGCCCGGCGTCAGGCTGATCCTCCCCGTCGACGTGTACGTGCCCGGCTGCCCACCGCGGCCGGAGTCATTGCTTCAGGGGCTAATGCTTCTTCAGCAGAAGATCGACCGCTTGAGCATCAGCGGCGAGCGGGAGCGGGAGGAGCCCAGCGGCGATTTCTCCCAGTACCTGCCGCCGGACGACCCCGTGCGCAAGGAGCTGGAATCGCTCTTCCCACCCTACCCGCGATACGAGCGCTCGCCTGAGCAGGAGAGGTTAGCAGGATAGTGTACGGTCTGGGCATCGCCAAGGGCCTGTTGATGACGCTGAGGCACCTGTTCCGGCGGCCTTTCACCGTTCAGTACCCCGAGGAGGTGCGCCACGTGCCGCCGCGGGCTCGCACCAACCTCCTGTGGTTCGACGAGCGTTGCACCGGCTGCAGCACCTGCGCCCAGGCCTGCCCCGACGGCTGCATCCTGGTGGCCACCAGCCCCGGCGAGGACGGCAGCCTGAACAAGGACCGCTACGAGATCGACTTTCGCCTGTGCATGTTCTGCGGGCTGTGCGTGGAGGCCTGCCCCTTCGAGGCCATCCAGTCGGGCGGGCCCTTCGACGATGCTGTCTACGTGTTCGACGATATGTACAGGGACAAACATGCTCTGACGCGCATGGCCCAGGCCTACCTGGAGAGCCACGACTACACGTATCCCAACGGCAAGAAGGCCCCCAGTCCGGACCAGCTAGTGGCGGTGAAGTAAGGAACAGAAGTGGCTACCATCATCGTCGACGACAACCCTATAGAGGCGCCCGAGGGGGCGTCTCTACTGGAGACCCTGCGCCAGGCGGGCATCTACGTCCCCAGCCTCTGCTACCTGGAGGGCCTGCCCCCCTACGGCGGCTGTCGCCTGTGCCTGGTAGAGATAGAGGGGGCGCGCGGCCTCCAGCTATCGTGCACCAGTAAGGTCAGCGACGGCATGATCGTGCGCACCAACACCCCCGAGGTGGTGGAGGCCCGGCGAGCAGTCCTCTCCCTCATTCTGGCCAACCACTCCGACCGCTGCCTCACCTGCCATCGGCGGGCCCATTGCAGGCCGGGCGACACCTGCCTGCGGGACAACCTGGTCTCCCACCGCTGCGTCACCTGCTCCAAGGACTACCGCTGCGACCTCCAGACCGCCTGCTACATGGTGGGCATGACCAGCTACGAGCCCTGGCTGGACGAGCTGCGCACCTACTACCTTAGCGAGCCACCGACGGCGGACAGAGCGAATCCCTTCCTGGAGTTCGACCCCCAGATGTGCATCCTCTGTACCCGCTGCGTCAGGGCCTGCGATCAGATCCGCCACACGGGAGCGATAACCCTGGCCGGCCGCGGCTGGGACACACACATCGCCTTCGGTGCCGGCGGCGCCGTCCATGAATCCAACTGTGACTTCTGCGGCGCCTGCATCAACGTCTGCCCTACGGCCACCCTCATGGAGAAGCCCAACAAGTGGGCGGCCGCCCAGACCGAGGGCTGGGTGCCCACCGCCTGCGCCTACTGCAGCGTCGGCTGCACCATCAGCCTGGGAGTAAAGGGAGGACGGGCCGTGATCGTGCGGCCGGAGCCCTCCAATCCGGTCAGCGACGACCAGCTCTGTGTCCGCGGCCGTTTCCACTACGACGCGGTCAGGGACGACGACCGCCTTGCCCAACCCCTGGTGCGTCGAGACGGCAAGCTGGCCGCCGCTTCCTGGGGCCAGGCCTTGGAGTCCGCCGCATCGCGGCTGGCGGCCGTCAGGGAGGAGCACGGACCGGAGGCCATTGCCTTCCTGGGCTCGCCCTTGGCCGCTAACGAGGAGAACTACCTGCTCCAGAAGCTGGCCCGGGCTATCGTTGGAAGCAGCAACGTGACCTACAGCGGCGGGCCGGTGATGGACGCGGCGGCCCGATCGCTGCGACCGAGCTGGCCAAGGCCAGGACGATCGTGGTGGCGGCCGACGACCTGGAGTCCAGCCACAACGTGGCCTGCCTGCGAGTGAAGGACGCGGTCGTGCGCAACGGCGCTCGCCTGATAGTGGTCACGCCGCGCTGGGGCGAGCTCTGCGACTTCGCCCAGGTCTGGCTGCGGCCCAACCCTGGCCAGGAGGCCCACGTCCTGGCGGCCCTGGCCCGTGCGCTGCTGCAGGACGAGAAGCTGGTGGCCTCGCTTAAGGAGTCCTCTGTAGCAGGGCTAGAGGAACTGGCCAAGGGTTCCGTACCCGCCCTGAGCGACGAGTTGACCGATCTCGTGAGCGAGGCAGCCGTTACCCTGGCCGATGCCGCCAAGCAGCCGCCCGCCGGGAAGGCCATCGCTATCGTGTACGCTGTCCCTCACCTGGGAGCGCAGGCAGCAGGGACGGTGACGACGGCCCTGGCCAACCTGGCCATCCTCTGCTGCGGGCCACAGGAGGCAGCGCGGTCGCTGTTCGTCCTGCCGCCGGAGGTCAACGCCTGGGGCCTGCAGGACATGGGCGTGGCGCCCGGCCTGCTGCCCGGCTATCGCGCTGTAGAGGATAAGGGAGCGCGCCAGGAGGTGGAAAAGGCCTGGAGCACAAGCCTGCCGTCGGCAGCCGGGCTAGGCTTCCGGGAAGCGCTGGCCGCCGTGCAGGAAGGACGCATCAGGGCGATGGTAGTGCTGGGTGATAACCCCCTGTTCACCGCGCCCGACAAGACCTGGGTGAAGACCTGCCTCTCGTCCCTGGACTTCCTGCTGGTCATCGATAGCGTGCTGTCGGACACCGCCCGCCTGGCGCAGGTGGTGCTGCCCGACGTGAGCGTCTTCGGCAAGGACGGCACCTACACCAGTGCCGACCGTCGCATCCTTCGCCTGCGGACCGCCGTCGCCCCTGTCGGTGAGGCGCGTCCTGCCTGGCGAACCCTGGCCGAGCTCGGCGCTGCCCTGGCCCAGCGCCTGGGCCTGGACGGCAACGCCTGGGAATACGCCAGCCCGGCCGAGGTCATGGAGGAGATAGCCGGCCTGGTGCCCCTCTATGGCCAGGCCCGCTATGGCGAGCTGGAATCGGGGACACAGCAGGACTTCGCGGGCCTCAAGCCGCAGGCTGCTGTCCTTCAGCCCCTTGCCCTGGAGCCGTCGGCGGCCGGCGAGGGCCTGGTACTCACCACCAGCCGCACCCTCTACACAAGCTGGGAAAGCACCACCATCCACTCGCCCGAGGCCGACAAGCTGCATCGAGAGGAGTTCGTCGAGCTGAACGCTGCCGATGCCGCCGCCCTGGGCGTCGAAGATGGCCAGGAAGCCGTCCTGGCCAACGAGCGCGGCGAGTTGACCATCCGGGTTAAGATCAGCGACAGCGTGCTGCCAGGAAGCGCTTTCGTCCCCCTCTACTACGACGGCGGTGCGGTCACGGCCCTGTTCGGCCCAGAGGACGGCGCCCTGGCGCGCGTGAGGATAGCCGTCAGGGCCAGGGCCTGAGCCTCTCTCGTCCCCAAAGGCACGCTCGTCGCCGTCCTCTATGCTAGACTTTGACCTGGAGAGGCCCTCGGATGGGTGGATGATGGCCAAGAAGAAAGGTCTCCAGGGGATGGTGAGCCTGCGACAGGACGGCATCAACGCCTTCATCAAGAACATAGACCCTCTGACCGCCGTCCCCTACGTCGAGTCCTCCACTCCCTACAGCTTTGAGGTGTTCGTCCGCGCCTCGGACGAGCGGCGGGCTCGCTGGATCCTCGGCCTGCCAGCTCAGCGAGACGAGCCTGGTGGTGCTGTCAACTAAGGTGCACTGTCCCGGGGTCGTAGCGACAGCGGGTCGGCTGAAGTAAGACCCTTCGCTACGCTCAGGGTGAGAACCACGGCCGCCGTCATTCTGAGCGAAGCGAAGAATCCCAGCAGGGGGGGCCTTGGCCGGCGGAGCGCCTCAGTCCAGCAGGGCGTCCAGGACCGCCTGCCAGGACGAGAAGTCGGGGAAGACGAGGTCGGCGCCAGCGGCCGTCAACTGGTCGACGGTGAAGAAACCGGTGGCTACGGCTATCGAGCGCGCCCCGTTGGCCCGAGCGGCGGCGATGTCCAGGGGCGTATCGCCGATAACGTAGACGTCGCGAGGGCCATGCTCGCCGCTGGCCGAGACCAGCCGCTCGATGGCTACCGTCACAACCTCCGCTCGATCCTCTGAGTCATCGCCATAGCCGCCAGCCAGGAAGAAATCGTACAGGCCGAAACGGCCCAGCTTCAGGCGCGCGGCTTCGCGGAAGTTGCCCGTGGCCAGTCCCAGAAATGCTCCCGGAGCCGCCTGGAGACCGACCAGCAGCTCGCGCACGCCAGGGAGCGCACACGCCTGGACTTCGGCAAGCGTCCCGGGCAGCATGCTGGAGTAGGCCTCCTGAAAGCGAGCGAGAAGAGTGGGAAAGTCGCCATCGAGGCTGTGGACGTCGAAGGCGTCACGGAAGATGGCCGTATCGGTGCGGCCGGCGAATGCGATGCCAGCGAAGCCGTCGTCAATGCCGAAGAGCTGGGCGAAGGCGGCAGTCATCGCCCGACTGCCAGCACCGCGGCTGTCTACCAGGGTCTTGTCAACATCGAAGAGGAAGAGCTTAGCCAATGTTGCAGTGCCCGCAGCGCGTTAGGAAGGCTCGGGCTCGGGCTCCTGCTCCCAAATGACGCCCACCGTTCGTGCACCCAGATGAACCAGCAGGGCAGATGTCATCTTGGACTCCAAGATCTGCTCTCTGTTGATGTCCAACCTTTGACATAGCTTGCGTACAAGCATCTCTTTGAGGTCAGGGCATAACCCCTCCACCACCGAGACTACGCCCGACTTGTGGGTGCGCTGCACTTCGTCAACCATGCGATCGATGGCCCTCTCCATGCGCCCCCGCACCCTGCCGTAGAGAGTCATGGCCCCGTCCCTGGCGGTGATGATCGGTTTGATCTGAAGGGCACTGCTGATCAGATGCTGGAAGCGGCGAGCCCGTCCGCTCTTCACCAAGTACTTCGTCGTCTCCACAGCTCCCAGAAGGCGCAGACGCTCCCTCATCTCCTCCACCAGGCGCTTGGCCTCGTGGAGGGGACGACCCAGGTCACGCGCACGGGCTGCCTCTAGAACAAGCATCCCCTCCACCATCGAGCCACTAAGGGAGTCCACCACCTCGATCTCCGAGTCGGGGTACTCCTCCTCCACCATGCTCGCCGCTTGGACGGCGGAATCGTACGTCTTGCTCAGTTTGCTGGAGAGGGTGACAGTGAGAATGCGCGACAGGCCTTGCTTCACATTGGAGATGAATGCCTCCGCGAAGCGAGAAGGAGCAGGTGCCGCCGTGGTGGGATATCCCTTGCCCTTCTCGTACTCATCCAGCAGCTCGGCGAAATCCTCCAGGGTCATCACACCGTCGTCGAGGCTGCTCTCCGCACCGAAGTTGATGGTGAAGGGCACAGCCGTAAGGCGCACTTTCTGGGCTATGTCCGGCGGCAGGTCATGACAACTATCACAGACGATAGCAAAGGGGGCCACGCCTCTCGTTCCCTCCTTTTTCCTGCATTCTACCAGCCAGCACACCCACCCCGCTAGCCCCGCAGGGCGCGCCGATTGACAGGGCGGCCCGCTACTAGAGTATCATGCGTGGCAAGAGATGAGTACGACAGAGACAAGAGCGGCCAAGGTCTACGTCACACGGGAGCTTCCCAGCGCCGCCCTCGAGGCGCTGGCACAGGCAGCGACCATAATGGTCTGGCCCGGCGAGTTGCCGCCGTCGCCAGAGGTCCTGTTGGCGGAGGCAGCAGATACTGACGGCCTCCTCACCCTCCTTACCGACCGCATCGATGCCGCAATCATGGCGGCAGCACCGCGACTGCGGGTCATCAGCAATATGGCCACCGGCTACGACAATATCGACGTCGGGGAGGCCAGCCGGCGGGGGATCCTGGTGACTAACACGCCGGGCATTCTGACCAACACCACAGCCGACTTCGCCTTTGCCCTCCTTCTGGCCGCTGCCCGCCGGCTGGTGGAGGCCGACCGATACACCCGCCAGGGACGCTGGAAGACCTGGGGGCCGCAGGTCCTGCTGGGGCAGGACGTGCACGACGCCACCCTGGGGGTCGTGGGCCTGGGCGGCGTTGGTCTGGAGGTGGCCAAAAGGGGCCGCGGTTTCGGCATGCGCGTCCTTTACTGCGACAGTACCCGCAAGCTCAAAGAGGAGCGCCGCTACGGCCTGACGCACGTGAAACTGGTGCAACTTCTGGCAGAGTCCGATTTCATCAGCCTGCACGTGCCCCTCACCACCGAGACTCATCACCTGGTGGGCGAGCGAGAACTGGCGCTGATGAAGCCCACGGCCGTCCTGATCAACACTGCCCGAGGGGCGGTAGTGGACCAACGAGCGCTGTGGCGCTTCCTCAAGGAGAGACGCATCGCCGCCGCCGCCATCGACGTCAGCGAACAGGAACCCATCGCCCCTGAGGACCCCCTCCTGGGGCTGGACAACGTCATCATCACGCCCCACATCGCCAGCGCCAGCGTGGCCACCCGTCTGAGCATGGCCAAGATGGCCGTGGATAATCTGCTGGCGGCCCTGCGAGGCCAGGTACCACCCCAATGCGTTAA
>Ga0111178_122_pt1 | contig 11461 bp, 10 predicted proteins | sample DeeMarSWOR324_28_FD_80225 | JGI IMG/M metagenome (GOLD analysis project Ga0111178, IMG submission 80225) | Dehalococcoidia bacterium SM23_28_1 | reverse complement strand
CGTTGGAGGGGGCCCGCTCTCCGGGGCAGGCCCCCTCCAACCCCGATTCCAACAGTCAAACTCATTTCCTGAGGAGGTAGCCATGCACTTGCGAAGCATACTCGCAGCGGCTGTGGTCAGTGCCCTGCTTGGCGCTGGGGCCGCTATCGCGGTCGTTCAGCTCTGGTCGGATGATGGTGCCGAGGCGCAGCCGACTGTCTCCGTCTCTACCCCCACCAACTCTGCATTCGCTGTTGGTGCCGATGGCGACTCCTCGGACCAAGCGTCTCTCAGTTCCGCTTGTCTTTCCGCCGCTGAGGTCTATGAGCAGCTCCGGCCGGCGGTGGTCGAGATCACCAGCACGGTGAGCGCCCGAAGCCCTTTTGGGCAGCCATCGGAAGGGTCGGGCAGTGGCATTATCATCGATGAGCAGGGCTTCATTCTCACCAACTATCACGTCATCGCCGACGCCGCCAATCTGGAGGTTAGATTTGCCGATGGGACGACAGTCTCGGCCCAGGTGGTGGGCCGCGATCCCGGCAACGAGCTGGCGATCATCAGGGTCGATGTGCTCGATAAGGAACTTGTCCCTGCTCCCCTCGGCGATTCGGATGCGGTTCAGGTTGGCGATCTCGTCCTGGCCATCGGCAACCCCTTCAATCTGGAGGGAACGCTTACCCAGGGGATCGTCAGCGCCCTGGGCCGCACGTATGCGCCAGAGGATGGCACTCGGCCCATTCGCAACATGATCCAGACCGACGCAGCGGTGAATCCCGGCAACTCCGGTGGGCCCTTGCTCGACTGCCAGGGAGAAGTCATCGGCATTAACACCCTCTTGGAGAACCCCACAGGGGACAGGGTCAATGTGGGTGTCGCCTTTGCCGTGCCCATCAATACGGCTAGACAGTTCCTGCCAGACATGCTCGCCGGTGAGACGGTGAGCCATCCCTGGCTAGGGATCGCGGGACAGGAGGTCACGCCGGCATTGGCTCAAGACCTTGACCTGCCGACAGACACCGGGGTATATGTGACCCTCGTGGCGGCGGCCAGCCCCGCCGAGCGGGCTGGCCTCCACGGGGCGTTCGTCTCGGAGGCCCAGGCAACCCGAAGCTCTTCTTTGCTCAGCGGCGGCGATGTCATCGTGGCGGTTGACGGTCAGACGGTGTCCAGCGTCGAAGACCTGGCTGGTCATCTGGACGCGCAGAAGAGGCCGGGTGATACGGTGGAGTTGCAGATCCTGCGCGACGGACAGGAGCTATCGCTGGAGGCCATCTTGGCGGAGTGGCCTGACTAGAGCGTTGCTCGAATGCAGAGGCCGTCAAGTGCGGCGGCCAGCTCTTTGCCTCTCTCACGCATCGCTCAGGAGGAAGGATTCCCCAAGGGCGGTCGAGCTATCACGCCGGCCTACATCTATGCCTACCGTGGTCGCATCCGGCGGCAACGGAGCCAGCCTAGGCCGTCTCCGCACGGGCCTCCTCTTCCTCCAGCAAGTCCACCGCCTGGCCGCCAGCGCCAAGTAGGATAGGCCTCCGGTGACCCCGTATGGCTTCAGCATTAACCACGCACTTCTTGATGTCGGGGTGGGACGGGATCTCGTACGTCACATCCAGCAGGGTGTCCTCCACCACCGTGCGCAGGCCGCGAGCACCCATCTTGTGGCGCAGTGCCTCCTCGGCCGCCGCCTCCAGCGCATCCTCGGTGAACACCAGCTCTACGCCGTCCAGAGCGAAGAAGCGCTGGAACTGCTTCACCAGGGCGTTCTTGGGCTCGGTAAGGATAGACATCATGGCCTGCTTGTCCAGCGATTGCAGAGGCGCCATCACCGGCAGGCGTCCCACGAACTCGGGGATAAAGCCGTACTCCAGGAGGTCATCAGGCGCCACATGAGTGAGGAGCTCATCGCGGACCTTAACCGCCTCCTCGTGAGCGAGGCCCGCCCGGAAGCCTAGGGAGCGTCGGCTTGTGCCCAGGCGCCTATCGATGATTGCTTCCAGCCCCAGGAAAGCACCACCGCATATGAACAGGATGTTGGTGGTGCTGATCTGGATGAAGTCCTGGTGAGGATGCTTCCGGCCGCCCTGAGGCGGCACATTGGCCACGCACCCCTCGATGATCTTCAGCAGGGCCTGCTGGACTCCCTCTCCCGATACGTCGCGGGTGATGGAGGGGTTGTAGCCGCTCTTGCGGGCGATCTTATCGATCTCGTCGATGTAGATGATCCCCCGCTCGGCCCGGGCGATGTCGTAGTCTGCCGCCCGGATAAGGGGAAGGAGAATGGTTTCCACGTCCTCGCCCACGTAGCCCGCCTCGGTGAGGGCAGTGGCATCGGCAATGGTGAAGGGAGCATCGAGAATGTTGGCCAGGGTGCGAGCGAGGTGGGTCTTGCCGCAGCCAGTGGGGCCCAACAGCAGGATATTGCTTTTCTCCAGTTCGATGTCGGCGAGTCGTTCGCTATCGGCGATGCGCTTGTAATGTCTATAGACGGCCACCGACAGCACCTTCTTGGCCTGCTCCTGGCCAACGACGTACTCACCGAGCTGCTGATAGATGATCTTGGGGGGCGGCATCCGTTGCAGCGCAACCCGAGCGCTGGGCCGCTGGATCATCTCCTCTTGCAGGATCTGTTGGCAGAGCTGAACGCACTCGTCGCATATGTAGACGGAGCTGGGGCCATCAATAAGGTGGCGTACCTGATCCTCGCTTTTGCCGCAGAAGGAGCAGGTATGACGTCGCGTTGGCCCGAGGCGAGAACCTTGCATGGCTCTGAATCGACTCCTTGCGCAATCAGCTATCTTATCGCTTGTATAGCAGACCCACAGCTATTCTAATCATTTCTAGGCGGCTTTGGCGAGTTCCTGTCCTTCCTCCACTGGAAGAGGGCCAGCCTCCGACGCCGCGCGGCGCTTCTGGTAGTAGGCCTTGATGATCTGCCGCTGCCGCATCAGCCGTGCAGTCTGAGCCTCCTCCCAGCCGGGCGGGCCAGCGTGGCCGAAATGGAGCTGTGGCTCCGGCCCCGTCGGACGCGGGAGGCCGGCACGGTAGGCCTTGATGATCTCCCGCTGCCGCGTCAGCCGGGCAATCCAAGCCCCCTCTGGCTCCGGTGCTGCTTGGACCGGCTCCTCGGCGATGTGAGCGAACCCCTTGAAAGCGATCGTTGCCATCTCGATAACCTCCTCTCTCGTGAACCTTCTTTGGGTCAGCTTCCTCGACCCAACTTCAAGATACAGCCCCGTTCGCAACCTGCCATCTGAGGCATGGCCTAATTTCGCCCTCGATAAAGCACGTAGGTTTGCCCAGGGCAAACGCTTATGAGAGACCGGGGCGTCCAACGCTTTCCGGAAGGGGCATTGGCCATTCTCCCTAGGCGATTCCTCCAATTGAAGCGATCATCACAAGGGGCTATCATAGGCAATAGGGGACGGTGAAGAGGCTGGTTCAGCCTGCAAGACGGGTTTGAAGGACCCTCCAGCTAGGCCCCATCGACACAGGAGGCAGACATGAAGCGGCAGGCTACAGGCAGCATACTAGAAGCTATGCGGAGCGTGGAGCTCTGGGTTGCGGTGGCCATGTTCTTGGTGGCTATCCCCATGCACTACCCGGACGATCTGCTGCCCTTCCTGCACATAGAGGACCCGGGCTCTGTGCTGGGTCTGGAACGACACGCTATCGAGCGCGTGTTTATGCTGCTGCCCATCACCTACGTCGGCTTCCTGTTCGGGATCAGGGCGGGGCTAGCTGCCTCGGCATTGGCCCTGGCCGTCATGCTGCCGAGGGCCCTCTTCATCTCCGACTATCGCTCCGATGCCCTGGTGGAGGCGGGCGGCGTGGTCGCCGCCGGTGTCGTGATCAACATTGGCTTCGAGCGACTCTGGCGAGAAAGAAAGCGGCGCGAGGAGGTGCTTTCGAGACTGCAAGAGGCTCAGCAGCAGCTTCAGTCGCAGCTCGGAGTCATCCAGACGAGCGAAAGGCAGCTCGCCGCCGTCAATGCCATCTCCAACATTGTCAGCCAGTCTCTGGAGCTGCGAGACATCCTGAACCTGGCCGCTGAGAAGGTGGCAGAAGTGGCGAACGTGGATGTCGTTCTGATATCGCTGGTTGATGAACGGGGCCGCGAGCTCGTGCTCGAAACCTATCAAGGAGTATCTGAAATAACCGCTGCCAGCGTGAAGAGAATGAAGGTGGGCGAGGGCTTCAATGGGCAGGTGGCCCAGACCGGCGAGCCAATGGTGGTGGAAGATGCCTCCCACGACCCCCGACTTACAAAGCGTATGATCGCCCAGGAAAAGATTGTAACAGAGCTTATTGTCCCTTTGGAGTCCAAGGGGAAGGTCTTGGGGACGCTTTGCGTGGCCACCCGTCGCTCCAGACAGTTTGCCGCTGAGGAAATAGACCTGCTTTGCGCCAGCGGCAAAGTCATCGGCATCGCCGTCGAGAATGCCCGCCTGTATCAAAAGGAGCGAGAAGTCGCGGCATGGCTTCAACAGTCGGAAGAGAACTATCGAGGCCTACTTGGGGACGCTACAGAGGCGATCCTCTTTCATGACTTGGAGGGCAAGATTATCGCTGCCAACAAGGCCTGTGTCGAACTTACCGGCTATTCGCGAGAACAGCTCATCGGCATGAATGTCAAGGACTTCCTTTCCGGAGAGGGTCTCGAGCGGGCCAGAGAGGTGGGACGTAAGCTGCTCCGGGGCGAAGCCCTGGGCGAGTCTTATGAACAGGGGTTGGCAAAAGAGGACGGGTCGGAGGTTCGTCTCAGGCTGAGCGCAAACCTGATTACCAGGGATGGTCATCCCAAGGCCTATCAAGTTATCGCTCGAGATATCACCGAAGAAAGACTCATGGAGGAGAGGCCTTAACCATTCCTACTTCCAGCGCTGTGCCCCAGATGGCTGATAGCAGGTTAGCGAGGGACAGCGTTGTGCGGCCGGCCGGCGGGAATCCCCACCTTTGCCGAGGCCCAATATCCCCTTGGAGAAACCACCCACATCCGTTCTGAGCAAACGCCTAGGAGAAGCTGCACCGCCCACGCCAGCTTGGGAAGCGCGTGAGGCATTATGCCCATGCCCTTTTTGCACCCGGCCAGTGGCATCGTCTGGTTCCTCCTGGGGATGGCGCGGGGATAGACGCCACCCCCGGTGTTCGGGGTTCTGTGTGCAGTAGCCTGCTTGCCTGCTGGGCTGCACAGGATGTTTGCCGAGTGAATCGTCAAGCCGCACGTTCAGCGGGCATGTCTGAGGCTGTTCGTACATGGCCCCAGTAGCGCCCGATGATCGCGCGCTGCTTGGACAGCCTGGCTGCGTGTTCCTGTTCGGACTCCACGACTGCCGGGACCTGGCTCTCCACTCTCAGCAGATGGACCCTGGCCACCCAACCCATCTTCATGACCTTGTGAGTCACGAAGATGGTGGTCATTGGAGTGTCCACCTGGGCCACGCAGTCGTACAGACCCTCGACCGGCTGAACGGCTTCTATCTCGGGCAACGCCAGCAGTTCCTCCATCTGGCTCCTGAGGCCGTTCTCCCTGACTTCCTCTTTGGCCTTGATCAGCAGATATGCAGTAGTCATCTTCGCACCTCCTGAGTCTATCCTAGACGCCAGCAGGGCCCTTTCCATCGACAGAAAAGCCTAGTTTCAGTCAGCAAATACCTTACGAGGAAAGCGTGGGACCACAATCAGCACCCATCAGCCAAAACACCGACCGATTGCGACCTTGCGCTAGCAGTGAACGCTCCAAGCCTGAGCCTGAGCCTGAGCTCACCCACCTCTAACGGACTTGTCTTCAGAGCAGCGGCCACCCTCCGCGCTGGGCGGAGCACTGGCAATTCGTGGCCTTCTGCCCAAGGCCATCGTGCGGTTCGTGGTGACGGTGGGGATCATCCTGAATGGTGGCGCCCCCAGGCGCGAGCGAGTGCGATGATACCTCTCAGACGGGCGAGGAAGGCCGCAGGTTCACGTTGACAGTGGGGGGGCAGGGAATAGAGGCTGTGGCGACCCTGCCTTCCGCGGGGCGGTTGCAGGTTGTTATTCTCCTGGCCCGCCTTCGCGGTAGAAGCCCTTCAGCCCTTCGGCCAGCTCGCCTAGCCGCTGATCGATCAGGTAGTTGACGCTGCCTTCAGGGTAGGAGCCGTCGGCCGCCCTCTCACCCGCCGCGACGCCGGTAAGGATCTCTATCCCCTCGTCCACGGTTCCAACGGCGTAGATTTGGAACTGGCCCTGCCTCACGGCGTCCACCACGTCCTCCCTGAGCATCAGGTTGCGCACATTCTGGCGGGGGATGATGACTCCCTGGTGGCCGGTAAGCCCTTTGGCCTTGCAGATGTCGAAGAACCCCTCGATCTTCTGGTTCACTCCGCCTATGGGCTGCACCTCCCCTTTCTGGTTCACGGAGCCAGTGATGGCGATGCCCTGCTGTACGGCCAGGCCCGAGAGGCTGGAGAGGATGGCGTAGAGTTCGGTGGAGGAGGCGCTGTCCCCCTCCACGCCCTCGTAGGACTGCTCGAAGCAGAGGCTGGCCGATAGGGAGAGAGGCTTGTTCTGCGCGTACTTGTAGCCCAGATAGCCGCTGAGGATGAGCACGCCTTTGTCGTGAATGCGGCCGCTGAGCTGGGACTCCCGCTCGATGTTGATGACGCCGCGGCGGCCCATGAAGGTCTTGGCGGTGATGCGGGACGGCTTACCGAAGCTGAAGTCCCCCAGGTCATAGACGGCGAGGCCATTCACCTGGCCCACCACCTCCCCATCCACATCCACCATCAGCGTCCCCTGGGCGATGAGCTCACGGATGCGCTCCTCCACCAGCTTGGAACGATACAGTTTCTGCTCGATGGCCTTCTGCACGTGCTCGCTGCCGACCACAGGGGCGCCATCCTGGCGGGTCCAGTAGTCAGCCTCCACCAGGAGGTCTCGCAGCTGGCCGAAGCGCGAGGAGAGCTTGTGCTGGTCGGCGACCAGCCGCGCGCCGTACTCCGATACCTTGGCCACGCCTCCATCATTGAAGTGGAGGAGGCCCTCGTTTTGGCAACGGCTGCAGATGAAGGCGGCGTAAGCCTCCAGGTTCTCTTGCGTACGTTCGATCTGGAAGTCGAAGTCCGCCTTGACCTTGAACAGCTCCCAGAAGTCTTCGTCGTACTGAGCCAGCAGGCGGTAAAGGATGTCGTCGCCGGTAACGATGACCTTTTCCTCCACGGGGATGGTCTGGGGCCGAAGACCGTGGGGAGCCAGAAAGCCGAGTTGCTCCAAGGGCTCTTCCAGCCTCGCCTCTTTGGTCTTTATCATCCGCTTAAACGCTTCCCACACGCCCGGGTTGAGCAGCAGGTCGCGGATATTGAGGATCAAATAGCCGCCGTTGGCCAGGTGCACCGCGCCAGGCTTGAGCATGGTATGGTCGCTGACGTAGGTACCCATGATGGCGCGGCGCTCGACCTTGCCGAAAAGGTTGCCCCAGGTGGGGTTCGATTCGATGATGACGGGCGGTCCCTCAGCGCCGCTGTTGTCCACGAAGACGTTAACCTGGAAAGCCAGCGTCGGGTCCTTCTCCGGAGATGGCCGGTAAAGGGCAGCGGGGGCAGCCTCCTCTTTCTCGCGGAAAAGGCCGAGGTTGCCCAGGGTGAAGTCGCGCAGGCTCTCCAGGTAGCAGCTCGCATCGGGGAAGTCGCGGTATTGGGCCAAGAGCTCCTGGAAGGGGCGGTCCAGGCCCACCTCGGCCGCCCGGCGCTCCAGGGCCTGTATTCTCTGCATCGCCTCCTTCTGAACGGCCCCTAGCCGCTTCATGGTCTCCCCAACCCTCCGCATGACATCCGTCTGGCGTTCCTCGATGCTCTGCCTCTCTGCCTCAGGCAGCGCAGCAAACTCCTGAGGCTCCATGGGCCGGTCCTCGACCAGGGGGATGAGGTTCACGCCTGTGGGCGAGATCTGGATGAGGAAGCCGGCTGCCCTCGCGTCCGCCTCGAGGCTCTGCAAGAGCTCTCGATGGGCGGCCTGGCCCTCCTCCACGAGCGCTTGCCGTTGCCTTTGATACTCCTCGCTCCCCAGGGCTCTACCGATTTCGGTCTTGATAGTGTCCAGGAGTTCCTGCACTTGGTCCCGCAAGACCTTGCCCTTGCCAGCGGGGAGACGCACGGTCTGGGGGCTGTCAGAGTCCGCCAGGTCATGGACGTAGCACCAATCGTCGGGGAGGTAGCCCTCGGCCGAGGCCTTGCCGGTGCCGGTGAGGCCGGTCACGAAGATGTTGTAGCCCGGGCGGTGCACCGCCAGGCCGAACTCCAGAGAGCTCATGGCCCTATCCTGGCCTATGAAATCTTCCAAAGGGACCAGCTCATCGGTGCACTGAAAGCGGAACACAGCGGGATCGCACTGCCAGCGCAGCTGCTCTACTGGGACGCGATACTTGTCGGCATCGCTCATGGTTGCTCCTCTGCGATACTGGGTCACTCTGTCGGCAGGCGAAAGCTACGCTTGGGGCAGGCAGGTTGTCAAGGGCCGCGGCCTTCCAGATGCCAGTCGCAATGGCTGCGGTCGATACATTGCGGCCTCCCCTTTGAGGCCGCTCATCCTTCGATGGGCTCAGGACGAGCGGCCAGAGGCCGTCTGATCCTCCATCTCTCGGGTTGGCTCTGCCGAGCACAGGGACAGACAGGAGATACCAGCACGACAAGCTTGACACGACACGGCGCGCAAAGTAGCATCACCTCACCTGATCCACTGCCTGGCTGGCGGGACAACCTTGAAATGACGAATCCGAACTCCGAGTCAGAAGTCGCGCCTAATCCCTATGAGATGGCGGTAGCCCAGTTCAACTCCGTCTCTGACCGCCTGGGGCTGGATGAGGGAATGCGGCGGCTCCTGAGCATGCCCAAACGGGAAGTCACGGCCAACTTCCCCGTTCGCATGGACGACGGCTCCACCCGGGTCTTCACTGGCTACCGGGTTCAGCATAACGTGGCACGCGGCCCGGCCAAGGGGGGCATCCGATACCACCCGACCGTCACCTTGGACGATATGAGGGCCCTCGCTATGCTGATGACCTGGAAAACGGCCGTGGCAAACATCCCATATGGCGGCGCGAAGGGCGGTGTGATCGTTGACCCCAAGGCGCTAACCGATCGGGAATTGGAAAATCTCACCCGCCGCTACGCTACCGAGGTCAGCATCCTTATTGGCTTAGAAGGGGACATCCCCGCGCCGGACATGGGCACGGATGACCGCATCATGGCCTGGATCATGGACACCATCAGCATGCACCGAGGCTATTCAGTTCCGGGCGTTGTCACCGGCAAGCCCATCAGCGTCGGTGGCACCGCTGGCCGCATGGAGGCCACCGGGCGCGGATTGCTGTACATCGTGCAAGAGGCCGTGGCCTATCGCAGCCTCAGAGGCGACGGCCTTACCGTGGCGGTCCAGGGTTTTGGCAACGTCGGCGCTGTCGCCGCCAGGCTGCTTCACCGCGCCGGGTACAAAGTCGTCGCCGTCACCGACGCCTCCGGTGGTGTCTACAAAAGCAGTGGCCTGGACCCCGATGCGCTTCTGCAGCATAAGCGGCCCGCGGGTCAGTTGCTGGGCGCTCCCTTCGGCGATAGCATCAGCAATCAGGAATTGCTGACCCTGCCCGTGGACATCCTCATTCCCGCCGCCGTCGGGGGTCAGATCACAGCACGTAATGCGCCTAAGATACGGGCGAAAATCATTGTTGAAGGAGCTAACGGCCCCACCAGCCCTGAGGCCGACGCCATTCTCGAGGGCAGCGGGGTCTTCGTTGTACCCGATATCCTTGCCAACGCCGGCGGCGTCATTGTCTCCTATTTCGAGTGGGTGCAGGACCTCCAATCCTTCTTCTGGGAAGAGGACGAGGTCAATCAACGCCTCCATCAAGTCATCACCCGCGCCTTCCGTGAGGTAGTGGACATGGCGGAGAGAGATCGATGCGCTCTGCGCCAGTGTGCCCTTCTTCTAGGTGTCAGCCGCGTAGTCGAAGCGATCAGAATTCGCGGCATCTATCCGTGAACCCTCAGGGCCAGCCGGAGTTGGTGGCCCGCGTGTGCATGTCGTGAGCAACTTCATCAGTGCGTGCGACTGCTTCTTGCCTCCGGGGTTCGGTACGGGATGCCGCAGCGGGGGCCTTCTGCGCCGCAGATGCCGATTGACAGTCCGGGAGTCGTGGGTTCGATTCCCGTAGGGCACTCCAGGCACCAGGCAAGATCCTCCTAGCCGCGTAGGTGTTCTCGCTTTCGCTGACGCCGAACACTTGCCATTTCCTTGTCGACAGCAGCGCCGATCATCTTTCCCAGCCTCTGACCCGTTGACAATCCGCATGCTTGGTCGTAAGGTAGTTATGGACGTAAGTTCATAACCATCCGCCTATTACGACATGGCAAGACCAACCAAGTGGCGACGAGTGGCTTTCATGCCGCAGGTGACTTACTTCAAGCCGGCGGGGGTGCCTGCTCGCCTTCTGGAGGGTGTGGCCCTGAGCGTTGAGGAACTGGAGGCCATTCGCCTCAAGGACGTGGAGGGACTGCAGCAGGAGGAGTGCGCCGAAAAGATGCACATCTCGCGGCCCACTTTCCATCGCGTGCTGGAATCGGCCCGCCGGAAGGTTGCCGATGTCCTCATCAATGGCAAGGCCCTTCGCATCGAAGGCGGCAACTTCGCGCTGGCCAGCCAACGTTTCAGGTGCCATCGGGACGGCCACGAGTGGCGCGTGCCTTTCGAGGCGATGGCGTCCGGGCTTCCCCTAGTCTGCCCGCGCTGTGATAGCCCAAGTGTACGCCCCATCTGGCCCACGGGCCCCGCCTTGCGAGAGCTGGGCGGCAGACGCGGTCGTGGCGGAGGCCGCTGGCAAGGAGGTAGACCATGATCTTTGTCGATGAGGACAAGTGCACGGGCTGCGGCGATTGTCTGGAAGTGTGTCCTGAGGAGGGCGCCGTCGTCCTCCAGGAGGACAAGGCTGTTATCAACCGGGAATTGTGCACTAGTTGTGCTGCCTGCATGCCCGTGTGCGCCGAGGGGGCTATCTACGAGGTGGAGGCTGCACCGGTGGTGGCAGAGAGGAAACAGCCGGCGCAGGTTACCAAGCAGCCAACGCTGAGCCGCGCTCGACCAGCGATAGTTTCCACCTTGGTAGCGGCGACTCCCCTGGCCATGGACGCGGTCGTTGGGCTGGCGAGAAGGTGGCTGGAGAGGCGAAGCGTCGCCCGAAGGACCGACGGCCAGGCGGAGTCAGGCCATGGCGGCCAGGCAGGGCCAGGCGCCGGCGGGCGACGGCGCAGGCAGCGGGGCAGAGGCCGCAAGTAGCAATCCGAGGAGGCATAGCGATGTCTATCCGAAAGGGTACAAGGGGCGCTCCCCTGGGCCGCGGCCTCGGCGGGTCGATGATCTGCCGCTGCAAAGGGTGTGGATATACGCAGCCGCACAGGAGAGGCGTGCCTTGCAGTTCGTTCACCTGTCCTAAGTGTGGCAAGCGCTTGCACGGCGAGCATTGCGG
>Ga0111178_117_pt1 | contig 11794 bp, 9 predicted proteins | sample DeeMarSWOR324_28_FD_80225 | JGI IMG/M metagenome (GOLD analysis project Ga0111178, IMG submission 80225) | Dehalococcoidia bacterium SM23_28_1 | reverse complement strand
CGAGAAGCCGTAGATGCCGTAGGTATCGCCGATGGTCTCCAGGGCCTTGATGAGGAGGACGGTGCTCTCCTTCTCCAGGTCGATGATCCGCTTGGGCGGGGTCATTATGTCCTGCGCCCGCCGCGACATCCACCAGGAGAAGTAGCGGCGGGGATCACCGTCGAAATCGTCCTGACCGAAGCGGCGCTCGTGCTTCATGATCTCCTCGTCGGTGGAGGCGCTCATATCGAGGAGGAAGGCCACGGCGACATCCCTCTCCACCTTGTTGCGCCGCCAGTAGACCTTGCCGGTGGGCTGGTGACCGCTGTGGCGCTCGACCAGGAAGTCCACCACAGCGTCCAGGTCGAACTCCTCGCCATCCAGCAGGCGCTTGATCTTGCGGAAGAGCTCCGGCCGCAGGAGCTCGAACTGACGACGGGTCTGGGCCACCAGGCTGGCGTGCTTCACGAGGGTCTGCTCGAAGAACTGAGATTCGCCCTCGGCCAGAGAATACTCCGCCAACCGGCACCAGCGGGGCTTGTAGTCATTGGCCCGGAAGTCCCACTCATCGTAGTAGGAGTAGTTGGGCTCGCGCTCCAGCTCCCCCTCGCTCTCCCTGGGCATGCCCGGTGGAGCCTGGCCTTCGTGATAGGGCAGACGCTTCTCGGGCCGCTGGGGCGCGGTCTCCTTCAGGAGGTTAGCCAGGAAGAGAGCGGAGCTTTCGGAGAGGTCACCCTCGGCCATCTCGCTGAGGGTTATCTCCACGCTCTTCTCCAGAAGCTGCTGCAGCTGCTCCGGCGACAGGGGCTGAGGCGACATCTGGGTCTGTTTGCTCTCCTTCTCCTGGCGCAGGCGCATAAGGAGCTGCACCAGCTCCGGCTTGAACTCGCCCCTAAACTCCACCGGCTGGGGGCTCTCGTAGGGCATCTCCTGGCCGCTCTGCGCGATCTGGAACAGGGCCTCGCCCAGAGCGTCCAGGTCCTGGGGCAGCTCCATCTCCTCCTCCAGGCGTTGCCACTGCTGGTCCAAGTCGCTGACGATGTTGGGGACGTTCTGGGCCAGGCGGTAGAGGCGGACGGTGGCTTCGGCGGAGTCCTCCACGCTGGCCTCAGGCTGCTGGACGGCTCGCAGGAGGCCAAGGGCGTTGCGCAGGAGGCCGATCATGGTCGCCGGCCAGCGCATACGCTGGAAGCCATCCAGGCTGGCCAGAACCAGGTTCTCCAGGAAGGCCTGTCGCAGGGGCAGGTCTTCCGGCCGCGGCCGCTTCTCCAGCTCCCTATCCTGGGTGCGCCGATAGCTGGAGCGAATGCCACAGTATTCCTGGGCTACCAGACGGTCGATCCGGGCATCCTCCACGACGGCGAACAGGTCGGACCCCAGGCGACGGTCGTCGAACAGGTCGAAGAAGCGCTCGATGTCGGTCAGGGCCTTCTTCGGCCCGCCACGCTGCGTTTCCAAGTCGTGGCGCTGGTCGGAGAAAATGCGCGCTGGCCGCTCGAACAGGAAATCAAAGCTGCCGAACTCCAGGTGGCCTGCCTGATGGGTAGCATACACCTTGTAGACGGCGAAGTTCTCCACCTTGTCCTGCCATTCGTCCACCGCTGCCGGCAGATAGATGGAGGTGCCCTCGGTGGAGGGACGCTCGCTGGTCACCCAGCCGATGTTCTTCTCAGCGAGAGTCTCACCGGAGTGAATAGCCACGTTGCTACCGGTCAGGGCCTTGCAGTACATACGCAGGACTTCCGCCACCCTGCCCAGCTCCACCCGCGAGGATAGGGACTCCAGAACCTCATCGCTCCTGGTGGACTCCAGGCGGAAGAAGGCCGTGCCACCCTCGATGCTGGTCTCCAGCAGGGCCAGGCCGAAGGCGTGCCAATGGTGCAGGTCGCCTACGCCGATGCGCACCAGCACCTGGGGCAGACTCCTCAGGAACTCCATGGCTGCTACCGGCGAGTGGGTGGCCACGTCTTCGGCCAGCGAAAGCAGGTAGGCATGGAACTCGCCTTCAACCTGACTGAGAGAACGCGCGCCCTCGGCGAAGAAGGTGAAGGCCTGCCGTCCCTCCTGGCCAGCCACCTCGCGGGTGAGGTTGAGGAAGCGCGACCGCTGGGAGGCCTGGATGTGACTAAGCAGAATGGGGCCCTTCTCCAGATAGGAGCGGGCATCAGCCCAACCGGTGTAGGCCAGCACCTCGGCGAAACGCAGGAAGGCCTCGCGGTCCTCCCGGGGCAGGGGCGCCAGGGACGTGGGCGTCGTCGACAGGCAGTGGGTGGCCAGGTCGTAAGAGCGCTCGGCCAGGACGTCCACGAATCGCACCAGGGCCCTAGCGTCGTCCAAAGAGAGCTGGGACAAGAGGGCGGGGCTCATGTCGAAGAACTGCACGGCCAGGGAAGACGAACGCCAGGTGCCCTTGTAGAGGTGTTGCCCCAGCATCACCCAATCGCCTATCTGGGTCAGGGAGAGATGAGGCAGGGTACCCGGGCTGGCGCGAAAGTAGGCGGCGGCCAGGGATGACGACAGCTCCACCAGGTCGCGTCCTCGCCGAGACCACTGCTGTAGGGCGGCGAAACCCAGTAGGGGCAGCACCTGGGGGGTGGCTCGGAAGTACTCGCTGGCCGCCTCCCAGGAGCGCCAGGAACCGCGGGCCAGTTCCAGGCCATCCTCGGCCCACAAGGCCACCTCCTCCGGTTCCAGCAGGTCGCTGACCACCTCGGCGCTGCGGCGGAACTCCTCTGCCAGGGCGGTGGAGAAGGGAGCCAGTTCCTTTTCGAACCGGCCTACCAGGCGACGTAAAGAGGACCTACTCAAAGATAGAAGACACCACCTCTTCTATGCTGCGCTGCACCTCGCCGTCATCGGTGAGGGCCCAGACCACTGCCACCTGACAAGCGCGGCGAGGGGGTATACCCTTCTGCACGAGCCTGCCAGCGTAGATGAGCAAACGAGTGCTCACTCCCTCGGCCAGGCCGTGCTCCTTGAGGTGGCGCACCTTCTCGCCCAGCTTGGCCAGTTCCATGGCCAGGGAGCCAGGGACGCTGGCCTCATGCTCGATGATGCGAGCCTCCAGCTCCCGTGACGGGTAGCCGAACTCGATGGCCATGAACCGCTGGCGAGTGCTGTGCTTCAGGTCCTTGAGAGCGCTCTGATAGCCGGGGTTGTAGGAGATGACCAGCAGGAAGCCGTCGCGGGCCTCCACTATCTGACCCAGCTTCTCGACGGGCAGGATACGGCGGTGGTCGGTAAGGGGATGGATGAGGACAGTGGTATCCTTGCGTGCCTCGACGATCTCGTCCAGGTAGCAAATGGCACCGGCCTTGACGGCGCGAGTCAAGGGCCCATCGATCCAGCGGGTGGACTCCCCCTCCAGGAGATAGCGCCCCACCAAGTCGCCAGCCGTTAGGTCCTCGTGGCAAGCCACAGTCACCAGGGGCAGGCCGTGGTGGGCAGGCCCCTGGGATTGCCCAGTGACATCCCTGACGATGGTCAGGGGCCGGTCGAGCCGGTATGCCATGTACTCGATGAAACGAGTCTTACCACAGCCGGTAGGGCCCTTAAGGAGTACCGGTATCTTCTGGTGGAAGGCGGCAGTGAACAGCTCCACTTCGTCCTTCAGCGGCAAATAGAAGGGCTCCTCGCTGAGAACATACTCTTCGATGGCGTACTGTCTATACTCTGTGTGCTCGGATGGGGCTTCCATATTCCTTCGCTACTTCCCTGCCTCTCGACGGTCGAGCCTTATGTCGCCCTAGCAGTCAATCGGGCAATCAGGTCATCCCAGAGCTCATCAACCCGCTGCGCCACCTCTGCCAGAGAGCAATTGGTATCGATAACCACCTGGGCGTGCTTCAGCCGCTCTTCGTTCGAGAGCTGGGCGGCGATGCGGGCCTCTGCCTGCTCCCGACTGAGGCCGCTGCGCTCCATGGACCGCTCAGCGGCCACCTTGGGCGAGACTACGGTCACCCAGACCTCGTCCGCCAGGTGAGCCCAGCCAGCCTCGATGAGGATAGCGGCTTCCAGCACCGCTACTCTGGTGCCTTGCTGCCGCAATTCCTCCAGCCTCTCGGCCATCATCTGCTCCATGGGCGGATGAGTGATGGCGTCCAGGCGCTGGCGAGCCTCGGGGTCGCTGAACACCACCTGGCCCAGCTTGCGACGGTCGATCTGGCCGTCGTCGGCCACAACCTGACGGCCGAAGGCTGCTACCACCTGCTCCCATACTGGCGCGCCCGGCCGATAGACCTCGTGGCCTATCTGGTCGGCGTAGACGATAGCTGCACCCTTGGCGCGCAGCATTTCCGAGACGGTGGACTTGCCGCTGCCAATGCCTCCGGTAAGGCCTATCACAAACATAACCACATCCATCTTACCGGAAATATGGGCAATGGCAAAGCCAGCCGCCTCTCAGACAGAAACCCGTAGCAACCGCTTTCCGCGTGATCAACGCAAAAGGGGCATGGGCCCAGGCCTCTGCGGGCTCATGCCCCTTCTGTTTGCGCCAGAAAAGCCTATTGTGCTTTCAGCTGGCGAACCTTGTTCAGGAAGGGCGGGATAACCGTCTTCCAGTCGCCCACGATGCCGTAGCGACAGTAGCGGAAGATGTTGGCCTCGGGGTCTTTGTTGACAGCGACGACGTTCTTCGCCCCACTGAGGCCAGCCATGTGCTGGCTAGCACCGGAAATGGCTACCGCTATGTAGAGGGTGGGGCTGACCACTTTGCCGGTGAGCCCTATTTGCTTCGGTATCGGATACCAGCCCATGTCGCAGGCAGCGCGAGTGGCGCCTACCGCGCCCTTCATCAGGCCGGCCAGTTCCTCCAGGGTCTGGAATGCCTCGGTGCTGCCCATGCCACGGCCTCCGCCCACGATCACTTCGGCGTCCTCCAGACGTATGCCTTCGGCCTCCTCCTTGCGCCTGCCGGTGATCTTGGTGCGCACAGCCGAGGGATCAATGTCGGCGGCCACCTTGATGACCTCCCCTTGGCGGGAAGCGTCCGGTGCCAGAGGCTCCTGCGACTTGACCCTGACGGTGGCCATTTGGGGCATGGTCTTGGAGGTGTGCTGGGCATTGGCGTTGCCCCCATAGCAGGCGCGGGTCATCACCAGACGGCCGTCGCTGATGGCCAGGTCGAGGCAGTCCATGGCCACCGCTGTCTCCAAGCGAACGGCCAGGCGAGGGGCCAAGTCACGCCCGATATCGGTCTGACCCAGAAGGACGATCGCCGGGTTGGCTTCGCGACAGACCTTCTCGGCCGCCGGGACAAACGCGTCGCTCTGGTATTCTGCCAGGATGGGATTGTCTACCACGTAGACCTTGTCCGCGCCGGCAGCGATCAACCCCTGGGCATGCGACTCCACTCCCTGCCCCAGCAGGGCTGCCTGGACGGGCTGGCCCAGTTCGTCGGCCAGCCGGCGAGCGGCGGCCAACATCTCCGCGCTGATGCCGGCCAGGGCACCCTCGGCCACTTCGGCAACAACCAGTACTCCGCTTTCATTAGCCATCGTGCATCTCTCCTTGCTCCGGCCTGCCTGCCAGCAGGCAGACCTCTAGATGAGCTTCGCTTCCCGAAGCGTGGTGGCCAGCTTCTCGGCTGCTTCGTCCATGGTCTCCCCCTCAATGAACTCGCATTTGGCCTCGTGCACGGGCACGTACAAGCGGTCCAAAGAGAGGAGAGAGCCGGCGGCACCCACCTGCGATGGGTCCAGGCCCAGGTCGGCCGCCGACCAGACGCTTACCTGCTTCTTGGCAGCCGCCATGATCTCTCGCATCTGGGGGTAGCGTGGCTCACCCAGCTCGTTGCTGACGGTAACCACGGCGGGAAGGCTGGCCTCCACCGTCTCGAAGCCATCGGAAAGCACCCGTTCCACCTGTAGGGTGCCATCGCTGACTTTCACGTCACTGGCACGGGTCACACAGGGCAGACCGAGCAGGTCGGCGATGACCGAAGGCGTCACGCCCACGTCCCAGTCCGGCGCCTGGCGACCACAGAGGACGAGGTCGAAGGGCTCCAGCTTCTTGATGGCCGCTGCTAAAGCGCGAGCGGTGGCGAAGCTGTCGCCGTCTTCGAAAGCCTTATCGGTGAGCTGTACGCCCTCATCGGAACCCATGGCCAGGGCGCGCTTGACGGCATCGCGGGCGGCCTCGGGGCCCAGGGTGAGGACAGTGATCTTGGCCTCGCCCAGGGCGTCGCGGATGCGCAGAGCGGCCTCCACCCCCAGGATGGCGTACTCGTCGGGCACCGGCTGAATGCCCGGCACCGGCAACACCTTCTTGGCCGCCTCGTCCACCTTGAACTGGGACGCAGGCGTCTCCGGGTCGGGCACCTGCTTGACGCAGCAAATCATGTGAATCATGATGTACCTCCTCCCTCAGCCCCACCTGCCTTGGGCGGGGCAAGGTTTTATCGCCCAAACTTGTAAACTGCTACGCCTGCCTGCTGGCAAGCGCTACGGCAGATCGCCGCTGATCCTGGTGGCGCCGCGCACGCCCTGCTCCGTCAGCCGCACGAGGGCTACAGAAGCAGCCATCTGCCCAATCCCCTCACTGAGGTGCCTCCGTGGTCTGACTCTGCTCGGCCTGGGCCTTCGGTATCTCAGGCGTGGGCGGCGCAGGAGCCACCGACATATCCAGCAGTTCGGCTATGTCGTAGACCTTCATCTCCCGCTCAGCCGCTGCAGGCACGGCGCCGATGCCGTCTTCGAACATCTGCAAGCAGAAGGGACAGGCAGTGGCGACGATCTGGGCACCAGTGGCTGTTGCCTCTTCGGTGCGTTCGTTGTTCACCCGCTTGCCCGTGCTTTCCTCCATCCACATGTGGCCGCCACCGGCGCCGCAGCAGAAGCTCTGCGCCCGTGTCCGAGCCATCTCGACAGCCTCGGCATCGGGCAGGCTAGCGACGATGCGGCGAGGTGCCTCGTACAGATTGTTGTGGCGGCCCAGGTAGCAGGAATCGTGGTAAGTGATCTTCTGGGCCAGAGCCTCCTGTGGCTTCAGCCTACCCTCCCTGACGAGCTGAGCGAAGAAGTCGGCATGATGGATCACTTCGAACTGAGCGCCGAACTGGGGGTACTCGTTCTTGAAGGTGTTGAAGCCGTGGGGGCAGGCGGTAAGGATCTTCTTGACGCCCTTGGCATTGAACAGCTCGATGTTCTGCTGGGCCTGGAGCATGAAAAGGTACTCGTTGCCCAGGCGACGAGCGGGGTCGCCGCAGCAGGTCTCCTCAACTCCCAGAACGCCGTAGCTTACTCCGGCCTGGTTCAGCAGCCTGGCGATAGCCTTGGTGGTCAAGACGTTCCGCTCCGACAGGGCACCGGTGCAGCCCACCCAGAACAAGTACTCCTGGCTACCGTCAAACGTGGGCACCTCGCCCATTTCCTCGATCCAGGTGGTGCGGGCCAGGGGGGTACCCCGCCAGGGGTGGCCGCGCTGCTCGAGTTGCATGAGGGTGGCTTGAGCCGTCTCCGGCATGCGTGCCTCGTCCATCACCAGGTAGCGGCGGACGTCGATGATCTCCTGGATATGCTCGATGAAAACCGGGCACTGATACTGGCAGGCACCGCAGGTCAGGCAGTCCCATATGGGGTTGAAACCCATGGCCTCGGTCAGCGGCACGCCGCGCTCGCCTGTGACATTGATGTTCAGTACCGGTATCGGCAAGAGAGCCGATGCGTTCACCAGCAGCTGCTGGCGCAGTTGGTGAGCGATCTCTTTGGGCGATAGCTCCTTCTCGGTGTTGTAGGCGGGACAGGCCTCCTGACAGCGGCCGCACTCGGTGCAGGTGTAGCCGTCGAGGAGCTGCTTCCAGGTGTAGTCCTGGATGCGCCCCACGCCGAACACCTCCTGCGCCTCGAGGTCGGGGATGGGCTGGAGGACACCCGTGGGCTGAAGGCGACGGAAGAAGACGTTGGGGGCGGCACTGAAGACGTGCAGGTGCTTGGAGTAAGGGACCCAGACCAGGAAAGCCATGAAGGTCAGCAAGTGAAGATACCAGAAGGTGGTGTGCCAGCCCTTGAGGACGTCTATGTCCGTTCCCAGGACGCCCTCCTTGATGGTGTTGGAGATGAAGGCGCGACTGTGGTGGGGGAAGGGGTCGATGGCGATGCGGAAGCCGGTGGTAAACAGATCGCTGACCATGAGCAGGGCGATGAAGCCCAGGATGATATAGGCGTCCCAGTTGAGGCTGAGGCGGGGCGGCTTGACGATCAGTCGCCTGGCCACCGCCATGACCACGCCGACCAGCACCAGGATCTCGAAGATCTGCATGGCCGGGAAGTAGGCGGTGTAGATCCCCTCGGCCCAGGAGAGGAAGGCGGCATCCTCGTGAAAGGCTTCCAGGAAAAAGTTTATGGTGTTCACCTGGAAGGTCAGGAAGCCCCAGAAGATGGCCAGGTGAAGAACGCCCGAGTACCAGTAGCGGGGGCGAGCCACGCGGGCGATGGCCAGCACCAGCGGAACGAAGGAGACTATCCGCTCCCAAAGGCGGTCGAAGCGCCAGTCGGGCTTGCCCACCAAGAGAAGGGCGATGCGAACGTACGCGGTATAGGCGAAGAAGGCGAGGACAGAGATAAGTATGAGGTAGAAGAATACGTTACCAGGAAACTGGACGGAGGGGGCCATCCGCTACTCCTTCCGATGCCAAGGTCGCCGCCATGGTGGATACCAGATGTCGGTTCATTAGCGTGAAATCGTTCACCATCATAGCGTCCGCCCAACTAAGGATCAACAGTGAGCCTAGGGTGCAGGCGTGCCGTATAGCTGGCGCAGATCCGTCTTTAGCACCTTGCCCAGATAGTTGCGAGGCAGCTCCTCCACAAAAGTCACGTATTTTGGCGCCTTGAAACTGGCCAGGCAGCTCTTGGTGTACTGAATGATCTCCCAAGCGGTGGCTGTCTCCCCTGGTTTGAGCTGGACGATGGCCTTCACCTCCTCACCCCACTCCACGTCGGGCACGCCGATGACGGCCGCATCTTCGATCTTGGGGTGCTGTTGCAGGACGGTTTCGATCTCGCCGGGCGAGATGTTCTCGCCCCCCCGGATGATCAGGTCCTTGGTGCGACCGGTGATGAACAGATAGCCATCCTCGTCCATCCAGCCGACGTCGCCGGTATGCAGCCAGCCATCGACCAGGGTCTGGGCCGTCTCCTCCTCTCGTTTCCAGTAGCCAGTCATCAGACGGGCTCCCTTGGCCACGATCTCTCCCTCCTGGCCGGGTAGCAGAATGTTGCCTTCTGGATCCATGATAGCGATCTCCACATCCTCCATCGGTCGCCCCACCGACTTCAGGCGCTCCAGCTTTCTCTGCTTCTCCTTCTCTGCGCCTTCGATGACGTGATCCTCGGGACCAAGATAGGTGATGGTGGAGGTGCTCTCTGTCTGGCCATAGGCGTTCATCAGGCCGCACTTGAACACGTCCACCGCCTTGCGGATCAAGGTCGTACTTGCCGAAGTCGGGCTCCTCCATGGCCCGTTTGAGCATGGTGGGCACCACGAAGGTATGGGTGACACGCTCTCGCTGAATGGTCTCCAGCCAGGCGTGAGGTTCGAACTGCGGCAACACCACTAAGGTACGCCCTCCCCAGATGGATGACATGATGGCCGTGGCCCCTGCCACGTGGTAGACGGGCACCGATAGCATCATGATGTCGTGCGTGTCTGGATTGGCGGGCTCGACGGTGTTGGTGACGTATACGGAGAGGCTGAGGTAGGTGAGGGCGACGCCCTTGGGCAAAGCGGTAGTGCCGCTGGTGTACAAGAGGACGGTGAGATCATTGTCGTCGACCTCGACGAACACCTCCTCGGGCTCGTATTTGGCGATGACATCCTCGTAGTTCTGCATCCCCTGGGAGCGAGCGTCGTAGCAGATGAAGTGGCGGATGCCCCTCAGCTCCGGCCGTATGGAGGCGATGAGCTCCAGATAGCGCTCCCCCACGAAGAGTATCGAGGCCTCGGAGTTGTTCGCCATGTAGGTCAACTCTTCCCGCTTGGCACGATAGTTGAGGGGGACGAACACTGCTCCCAGCTTGGCGCAGGCGTAGTAGGTCTCGATGTACCGGTGGGAATTGAGGGCCATGATGGCCACCTTCTGGCCGCGCTCTACCCCCAGGTCCTGCAAGGCGTTGACCAAGCGATTGACCCGCTCCTGCACCTGCAGGTAGGTAAGACGGGTACCGTTGCAAACCAGCGCTTCGCGCTCAGGCACGATGGAAGCGCTGATGGTCAGGAACTCAGCGGTATTCATCTTCCCCCCTTCCCTTTAGCTCTTGGCTACTACACCCCCAGGAATTGGGGTGCCCTGCCTTCTCGCTGTGCCCTGAGTCCCTCGCGACCATCGCGGCTGGCCAGAGCCAGCCGGGCCAGGCGAGCCTCCAGGGCCAGGCCCTCGGCCAGAGGCAGATCCAGACCCTGAGTCACTGCCTCCTTAGCGTATCGCAGAGCCAACGGACCGCGCGTCATTAGCTGGCGGGCCAGCGTCTCGGCCTCGGCGTAGAGGCGCTGGCGGGGCACCACACGCTGCACCAGGCCGATGCGCAAGGCCTCCTGGGCATCGATGGTATCGCCCGACAGGATGAGCCCCATGGCCAGCCCTGGGCTGACGGTGCGAGGAAGAAGCTGGGTCCCTCCAGCCGATGGAATGTAGGCCAGGCTCACCTCCGGCAGTCCCAGGCGAGCATCCTCGGCGGCGATGCGCAGATCACAGCACATGCTCAGCTCGACGCCGGCCCCCAGGGCGAAGCCGTGGATGGCGGCGATGAGCGGCTTGTCGATGGCCAGCATGTAGCCCCAGAGGTCGCGCTCCCGCCGCGCCCGCCGCGCTTCGACCACCGAAGGGGCTGTACCGAACTCGCTGATGTCAGCACCGGCGGAAAACGCGCCCTCTCCCGCGCCCTTGAAGATGGCCACCGCCACATCGGGGTCATCCTGCAGGGCGTGGAGAACCTGCCACAGCTCATCGCGCATCTCCATGTTCAGGGCGTTGAGGACCTCCGGCCGGTTCAGAGTGACCCAGGCAATGCCACCGTCCTTCTCGTATATCAGGACTCGGGAGTCCATAGTGTTTCCCTTCGCGCTCCTACCGCCCATAGAACTCAGGCGGCCGCTTGTCCAGAAAGGCGCGCACGCCCTCGGCTCGATCCTCAGTGGTCTGAAGGATTATAGTCAAGTCCGTCTCGAAGCGCAGAGCCTGCTCCAGGGTCATGTCCAGACCCTTGCTCACCGCTTCCTTGGCGTAGCGCACAGCGATCGGCCCGCGAGCGGCGATGCGCTCGGCCAGGGCCTCCGCTTCGGCCATCAGCCTATCGCGCGGCACCACCTGGCTGACCAGGCCGATGCGATAGGCCTCCTGAGCATCGATTTGCCCCGCCCGACGATGCGAGCCAGGCGCTGGCTGCCGCCGCCCATGGGTATCAAGCCCCAGGAGGTCTCGGGCAGGGCGAAATGGGCCTCGGCGCAGGCCAGACGAATGTCGCAGGCCAGGGCCAGCTCCAGGCCAGCGCTGATGGCATCGCCGCTGATGGCGCAGATGACCGGTCGCGAGAGCTGGGGCAGGCAATCGAAGGCACGGCCCAGGAGCTCCGGCCGGCGAGCTGGCTCGCCTTCGGCGACCAGCAGTGACGCATCCCAGCCCAGGGAAAAGACAGGAGCGCTCCCCCCGCTGAGGATGGCCACCCGCACCTGGGGGTCGTCGTTTATCTCCGCGCAGGCGGCCGCCAGCTCTTGCAGCAGTTGGCCATCGATGCGGTTTCCCTGCTCGGGACGCTGCAAATCGAGGTAGGCGATAGTGCCGCGCTTCGAGAGCCTGATGGTCTGATAAGGCATCGCC
>Ga0111178_107_pt2 | contig 11968 bp, 10 predicted proteins | sample DeeMarSWOR324_28_FD_80225 | JGI IMG/M metagenome (GOLD analysis project Ga0111178, IMG submission 80225) | Dehalococcoidia bacterium SM23_28_1 | reverse complement strand
ATGCCTTCCTTAGCCAGCACATCGGTGACATGGAGAACTACGAGACCTTCGCCAGCTATCAAGCGTCCATCGAGCATTTCCAGAAGCTCTTTCGGGTGAATCCGCGGGCGGTGGCCTACGACCTCCATCCCGACTACCTGGCCACCCGCTACGCCCTGGAGCTGGCGGAGGCCCAGGGCCTGCGACCGGTGCCCGTGCAGCATCACCATGCCCACGTGGTGAGCTGCATGGCCGAGAATGGCGTGGGCGGAGAGGTCATCGGGGTGGCCCTCGACGGCACCGGCTACGGCACGGATGGGCACATCTGGGGCGGCGAGTTCCTCCTGGCCGACTACCGCCGCTTTCGCCGTCTGGGTCACCTGAAGTACGTGCCGCTGCCCGGCGGCGATACGGCCATCAAGCGGCCCTATCGTGTGGCGGTAAGCCATCTCCTGAGCGCCTTCGGTGAGGAGGCCCTGGACCTGCCCCTGGAGCTGTGGGCGCAGATTGGAGACACTGAGCTCGCCCTGGTGCGCCGGATGATGGCGGCGAAGGTGAACTGCCCCCTTACCTCGAGTTGCGGCCGACTGTTCGATGCCGTATCGGCCCTGGTGGGCGTGCGCGGCGTGGTCAACTACGAGGGGCAGGCGGCCATCGAGCTGGAGATGCTGGCCGCCGAGGGGGTGGATGAGGTCTACGACTGGAGCCGACCTTCAAGCTATCCTATAATTATCGATCCGGCGCCTGTGCTGCGCGGGGTGGTGTCGGACCTGAGGCGAGGCGTGGATCGGGCGGTGATCTCGGCCAAGTTCCACAACACCATCGCCGATATCATTGTCGGCGTGAGCCAGGCCGCCAGAGAGAGGACAGGCATCAAGCGGGTCGCCCTTAGCGGCGGCGTATTCCAGAACATGTACCTTCTTGGCCGCACCCTGGACGGACTGGAGAGAGAGGGCTTCGAGGCCTTGATCCATCACCGGGTGCCTACCAACGACGGCGGCATTGCCCTGGGCCAGGCGGTGATCGTCAACGCTCGCCTGTCGAGGAGGAAGGAGCGCTAGCCGTGTGCCTGGCCATACCGGCGCGGGTCGTCCAGGTCGAGGAAGGTCTAGGCCTGGTGGATGTAGGGGGAGTGGTGCGGGAAGCGAGCTTCATGCTCCTGCCCGATGTCCAGATCGGCGACTACGTTCTCCTCCACGCCGGCTATGCCCTCCAGAGGGTGGACGAGGCGGAGGCCGAGGAGACCTTGCGTCTTCTGGCTGAGATGGCCGAGGCCGGGAGGGCGGAAGCATAACATAATGGTACGCTACGTGCGCGAGTTCCACGATGCTGCCGCCGCCCGCGGCCTGGCAGCGGCGATCGAGCGCATTACCAGCCGCTCGGTGAACCTGATGGAGGTGTGCGGCACTCACACGGTGGCCATTTTCCGCCACGGCATTAGCCAGCTCCTGCCGCCGCCGCTGAGCATGCTTTCGGGGCCGGGCTGTCCGGTCTGTGTCACCACCAATGCCGATATCGACAAGGCCATCGCCCTGGCCGAGCAGCCGAAGGTGACCCTGGCCACCTTCGGCGACATGATGAAGGTGCCAGGGAGCTATCAGAGCCTTCAGCAGGTCAAGGCCGATGGCAGCGAAGTGCGGGTCGTCTACTCTCCTCGCGACGCCGTATGTATGGCCGGCGACAATCCCCAACGGCCGGTCATATTCTTCGCTGTGGGGTTCGAGACCACTGCACCCACCATCGCCGCCGCGCTGCTGGAGGCCGAGGGGCTGGGGCTCAAGAACTTCTACCTGATCTCGGTGCACAAGCTGATCCCGCCCGCCATGCGGGCTCTGCTGGAGGCAAGGGAGGTGCGCATCGACGGCTTCATCTGCCCTGGCCATGTGAGCGTAATCATCGGCTCCGAGCCCTACCAGTTCATCCCCCAGCAGTACGGCGTTCCCTGCGTGATCACCGGCTTCGAGCCGCTGGACGTGCTCCAGGGCATCGACATGCTGGTGCGCCAGATCGCCGACGGCCGGGCGGAGGTGGAGATCCAGTACCGGCGAGGGGTGCGGCCGGAGGGTAACCCCCTGGCGCGAGAGCTGGTATCGCGGGTGTTCGAGGAAAGCGACGCCGATTGGCGCGGGCTGGGGTGCATCCCTGGCAGCGGGCTGAAGCTGCGGCCGGAGTACAAGCGCTTCGACGCCGAGGAGGCCTTTGCCATCAACCCTCCGCCTACCAAGGAGCACAAAGGCTGCCTGTGCGGCGATATCCTGCGGGGGGTCAAGACGCCGCCGGAGTGTCCTCTGTTCGGCGGGACCTGCACTCCCGAGAGGCCGGTGGGCCCGTGCATGGTCTCCAGCGAGGGGACCTGCGCCGGCTGGTACCAATACGGGTCACGCTAAGGGAGGCTATGGCGAAGAGAAGCACGGCAGGAACCAGCAAGATCCTCCTGGCACATGGCAGCGGCGGCCGCCTCAGCCACGAGCTGGTGGCCAAGGAGTTCGTTCCGCCCTGGGCCAACCCCATCCTCGACCAGCTCAACGACTCGGCGGTGTTCGCCCTGAGCAGGGACGGCAGCGGCCCCCGCCTGGCCTTCACCACCGACTCCTACGTGGTGAAGCCGCTCTTCTTCAAGGGGGGCGACATCGGCCGCCTGGCGGTCTGCGGCACGGTTAACGACCTGGCCATGGTGGGGGCGAGGCCCCTGTACCTTTCGGCCAGCTTCGTTATCGAGGAGGGGCTGGCGCTGACCAGTATGAGGGCGGTGGTGCGCTCGATGCGTCAGGCGGCGGCAGAGGCTGGGGTGCAGATCGTCACCGGGGATACGAAGGTGGTGGAGGGAGGCGCCGCCGACGGGCTGTTCGTCAACACGGCCGGCGTGGGCCTGGTGCCGCCGGGGGTGGAGATCGGCGGCGGGAGGGCGTGCGTGGGCGACGCGATCATCCTCTCGGGCAGTATCGGCGACCACGGCATTGCCGTGCTCTCCCAGCGGGAAGGGCTGGAGTTCGAGTCGCCGGTGGCCAGCGATGTCGCTCCCTTGAACGAACTGGTGGCGGCCATGCTGGCGGCCAGCACCAACGTCCGCGTCCTGCGCGACCCCACTCGTGGCGGGCTGGCAACCTCTCTCAACGAGATTGCTCAGCAATCGGGGGTTGGCATCCAGATCGATGAGCCAAAGATACCCATAAAGGATGGCGTATGGGGTGCCTGCGAGATGCTGGGCTTCGACCCTCTGTACGTGGCCAACGAGGGGAAGCTGGTGGCTATCGTCGGGCCTGAAGACGCTGATAGGGTTGTGGCCGTCATGCGAGAGACAAGGTATGGTGAAGAGGCGGCGATCATCGGCGAGGTAGTCGCCGAGCCCGAGGGAAAGGTTCTGATGAGGACAACTATTGGCGGCACGCGCATCGTCCACATGCTGGTGGGGGAGATGCTGCCGCGTATCTGTTGAGGAAGTTGCGATGACCGCGGACGAGACAGGGACACGGGCCGATACGGCGAGGCAGAGCGCGGAGGAACTAGCCACTCTGCTGGAACTATCCAAGGCCTCCGCCCAGGCCACCGATCTGGATGGCCTGCTCGAGACTGCTCTTGCCCGCAGCGTTGCTCTCTATGAGGCGGCGGATGCCGGCTCCATCTTCCTCTACAACCCCGATGAGGACTGCCTGATGGCCAGGGCCTCCATTGGCTACGAGACGGAGCCTCTCTCCCGCGTGCAGCTGAAGCCGGGAGAGGCCATCGCCGGCAAGGTCTTTCAGCGAGGGCAGGCCCTCCTTTGCGCCAACGCCGAAGCGATAGCCTCGAACATCGCCAACCTGAGGAAGGAGAATCAGGCCCACTTCGAGGGGGCCAGACCCGGTGTGCGCCAGCCCCGTAGCGCCATGTGCGCTCCCTTGATCGCCAAGGACTCTGTCCTGGGGACTCTCATTCTGGTGAACCTTCGCCGGCAGGGAGCGTTTTCCGCTGCCGACCTTCGTTTCCTCCAGGCGGTGGCCAACCAGATCGCCATCGTTTTGGAGAACGCTCGCCTCTGGACGGAGGCCTGCCGCGCTCAGGCTCAGGCCGAAGTCAATCGCTTCAAGGACGACTTCCTGGCCACCATCTCTCATCAGCTTCTCACTCCCATCACCTCGATCAGGGCTGCTGCCGACCTGCTTGCCGCTTCGTCGGCCGACGGGGGCGAGGCAGCAAACAGGCTGATAAGCAGCATCGACCGCAACACTCAACGCCTTCAGGGCCTGGTGGAGCAGTTGCTGGACCTGGCCCGTCTACAGAGGGGGGAGGTCAAGCTCGCGCGCGAGCCCTGGGAGCTGAAGACGATCGTAAGGGAGAGCGCGGCAGCCATCGAGCCCCTGGCCAGCGGGAAGGAACAGGTGCTGGAGGTGGAAACCCCATCTTCTTCCTGCCCGGTGCTGGCCGACCTGGGGCGTCTGGAGCAAGCGGTGATGAATCTGCTCTCCAACTCCTGCAAGTTCACTCCTCGCTACGGTCACATTAAGGTCGTCCTCCAGGACAAGGGTCGAGAGTACCTAGTGAGCGTCGTCGACGATGGCCCCGGCATCCCTCTGGCGGAGCAGAGGCAGATCTTCGAACGCTTCTATTCGAACTCCCGTGGGCCAGGGGAGAAGGCGGGCGTTGGCTTGGGCCTGGCCATCGCCAAGACGGTGGTGGAGTTACACGGAGGGCGGATCTGGGTCAGGAGCCAGGGCGGTCGCGGCAGCACGTTCTTCATCACTCTTCCAAAGGGGGATGGCTGTGAAGATTCTGGTCGTCGATGACGAGCCCGATGTGGTGGAGGTCATCGAACTCACTTTCAGCCTTCAGTGGCCGGGGAGCGAGGTGATGGCAGCCAGCGATGGCGAGTCGGCCCTGAAGCTCTTCCAGGCAGGGTCGCCGGATGCGGTTATCTTGGACGTGGGTCTGCCGGGGATGAGCGGCTTCGATGTCTGCCGCCGCCTGCGGGCGATCTCCGACGTGCCTATCCTCATGCTCACGGTGAGGGGCGAGGAGATGGAACGTCTCAAGGGCCTGGAACTGGGGGCCGACGATTACATCGTCAAGCCTTTCAGCCCCCTGGAGCTGGTGGCGCGCACCCGCGCGGTGCTGCGCCGCTCCCAGGTAGCGCCTCTGGCTACTGCCTCCCGTGTCATCGTCGATGAGGAACTCACCCTGGATCTGGATAACCGTGAGGCTATCCTGCGTGGCGAGCGGGTGAAGTTGACGCCTACCGAGTGCCGCATTCTTTCGCAGCTTGTGGCCAACGCAGGGCGTGTCGTCACTCAGAAGATACTGTTGGCCAGGGTGTGGGGATGGGAAAGCGATGATGACATCCTGATGCTCAAGGTACACATCGCCCGCTTGCGGCAGAAGTTGGGCGACGATGCTCACAACCCCCGTTACATTTTCACCGAACGAGGGCTGGGCTACCGTTTGGTCAGGCCAGCCTCGGTTCCCTTCCCTCCCCCTCATTCCGCCTAGCGACCTTTGGCCTTGGTTGACAGAATGTAACCATTCTGTTACCTTGTGTAACCCGGCCTGTTACCTGTTTCGTATAGGATTTCACACGGGAGCCTAGGTAATAGCTCAGGCTCCGGCTTCTGGCTGGAGCGGAAATGGACGGCGATAGATGGTAAGACAAGTTGTTAACCCCTACAAAGAGGCGGTGGATATTGTCAGGGAGATGGGGGGCGAGGACCTGAAGCTGTGCTATCAGTGTGGCCTGTGTACTGGCGCCTGTCCCTGGAATCTCCTAAAGAGCTTTCTGGTCCGCAAGCTGATCCACGAGGTACAACTGGGGCTTGTCGACTTTGAGAGCGAGGATCTGTGGACGTGCGTCACGTGTGGCAACTGCGTCCAGCAATGTCCCCGCGGCGTGGAGATCATCGACGTGATGAGGGCCCTGCGCCGCACCATTGTTGGCATAGGCGTCGGGCCGATTCCCGACTCTCTGCGCGTCACCATGAAGAACCTCGCTGGCACGGGCAATCCCTGGGGTGAACCCATGGAGAAGCGGGCTGACTGGGGTCAGGCCCTGAATGTCAAGCCGTTCAGCAACGGCACGCAGCTACTTTACTTCCCCTGCTGCACCACCGCCTATGACGCAAGCGTCGGTCGCATAGGCAAGGCTACGGCGACCGTTCTTCAGAAGGTGGGGGTTGATTTCGGCATCTTGGGCGCTAAGGAGGCCTGCTGCGGCGAGAGCGCGCGCAAGGCGGGCGATGAGGAGCTGTTCCAACGGCTGATGCAGGAGAACATGACCGCCTTCGCCGAAAGCGGCGTCAACAACATCGTGGTTTCCTCGCCACACTGCTACTACACCTTCAGGAACGAATACCCTATGGCGCAGAATGGTGTCCAGGTCATGCATTCCACCCAGTTCCTGGCCAAGCTCATCCGGGATGGCAAGCTGAAGTTCAGCAGAGAGGTGAAGAAGAGGGTTGCCTATCACGACCCCTGCTACCTGGGACGCCACAGCGGTGTCTTTGACGACCCGCGGGAGGTCTTGAGCAGCATCCCCGGAGTGGAGCTGGTGGAGATGGCCAATCATCACGAGAACAGCATCTGCTGCGGCGGCGGCGGCGGCCAGGTATGGATGGAGACCAAGCCGGGCGAGAGGCTGGCGGAGGTGCGCGCAGAGCAGGCTCTGGACGTCGGTGCCGATGTGCTGGCACTGGCCTGCCCCTACTGCATGCTCATGTTTGAGGGCTGCCTGACGCAGGACGTGCTGGATAGGCTGGCCCTAAAGGATATCACCGAGCTGGTTGCGGAGGCGATGTAGTCATGGAAGAGCCAAGGATCGGCGTATTTATCTGCCACTGTGGGAGCAACATTGCGGACACCGTAGATGTTGACCAGGTGAGGGAGTTCGCCAGCGGGCTGACTGGGGTGGTGTCAGCGCGGGACTATAAGTTCATGTGCTCCGAGCCGGGGCAGCTCCTGATCAAGGAGGATATAGAGAAGCTGCACCTCAATCGGGTGGTGGTGGCTTCCTGTTCCCCCCGCATGCACGAGATCACCTTTCGCAAAGCCGCGGCTGAGGCGGGCTTGAACCCTTACCTCTTTCAGATGGCCAACATCCGCGAGCATGATTCCTGGGTCCACAAGGACGGCGCCACTGAGAAGGCCAAGGCCCTGATCCATGCCGCCGTCCAGAGGGCCAACCTGCTGGAGGCTCTGGAGAGAAGGGAGGTGCCGGTAACTCCCACTGTGTTGATAGTGGGTGCCGGCATTGCCGGCATCCAGGCGGCCCTGAACATCGCCGACTCCAATCACAAGGTGTACCTGGTGGAGCGAGAGCCTTCCGTCGGCGGCCGCATGATCCAGCTAGACAAGACTTTCCCCACTCTGGACTGCTCATCCTGCATTCTCACCCCCAAGATGGCCTCTGTTGGCTCCCATCCCAACATCGAGCTTATGACCTACAGCGAGGTGGAGGAGGTCTCCGGCTACATCGGCAACTTCAAGGTCAAGGTCAGAAAGAAGCCTCGCTACGTGGACTCAGAGCTCTGCAACGGCTGCGGCCTTTGCATCGAGAAGTGTCCCTGGAAAGCGGACAGCGAGTTCGATATGGGGATGGGCAAGCGCAAGGCGATCTACACGCCCTTCCCCCAGGCGGTGCCCAACGTGCCGGTCATCGACACCGAGACCTGCGTCTACTTCCAGAAGGGGACCTGCAAGGCCTGCGAGAAGTTCTGTCCCACGGGAGCCATCGCTTGGGATCAGAAGGAGGAGACTGTCGAGCTCGAGGTGGGGGCGATAATCGTGGCCACCGGCTACGACCTTATGGACCCCTCCCCTCTGACTCAATACGGCTACAAGAGTCTGGACAACGTTATCACCAGCCTGGAGTTCGAGAGGATGTGCAGCGCCACCGGCCCTACGGGCGGTGAGGTTGTGCTGAAGGATGGCAGCGCTCCCCAGAGCGTGGCCATCATCCACTGCGTGGGCAGCCGCGACAAGAACTACCATGAGTACTGCTCGCGCGTCTGTTGCATGTATGCCCTCAAGTACTCCCACCTGATAAAGGAGAAGACCGAAGCAGACGTATACCAGCTCTACATCGACATGCGCTGCTACGGGAAGGGCTTCGAGGAGTTCTATCAGCGTCTGTCCGACGAGGGCGTCAACTTCGTGCGGGGCAAGGTTGCCCAGGTCACCGACCAGGCGATAACCGATGACGAGCAGGGGAAGCTGGTGGTGGTCGGCGAGGACACCTTGCTGGGCAGGATGGTGCGCATCCCGGTGGACATGGTTATTCTCTGTCCGGCGATGGTAGCACGGGCCGACGCCGACGAGGTGGCCAGGCGTTTCCTCATCAACCGGAGTGCCGATGGGTTCTTCCTGGAGAGGCACCCCAAGCTGGAGCCGGTGGCCACCGCCAGTGATGGCGTGTTCGTGGTTGGCTGCGCCCAGGGGCCCAAGGACATCCCCGATACCGTGGCTCAGGCCTCGGCGGGGGCGGCAGAGGCCCTGTCACTAATCGACAGAGGGAAGGTGGAGATCGAGGCCGCCACGGCCGTAGTGAATGAGGAGCTTTGCTCTGGCTGCAAGATCTGCCTGAACCTCTGCCCCTACAATGCCATCACCTTCGACGAGGAGAAGAAGGTGACCGAGATTAACGACATTCTGTGCAAGGGGTGCGGCGTTTGCGTTGCCGCCTGCCCTTCTGCGGCCATTACCGGCCGCCACTTCACCGACAAGCAGATCTTCGCCGAGATCGAGGGCCTGCTGGCGGACATCAAGCCGCCCTTGGTGGCGGTTTAAGGAGGCGTAGCTAGCCATGGTATCAGGCAACCACGAGCCGACGATCATAGGGTTCCTGTGTAACTGGTGCGCCTACCAGGGAGCGGACCTAGCTGGCACGGCGCGCATGGAGTATCCGCCCAACGTGCGTCCGATGCGAGTGATGTGCACCGGCCGCATTGACCCCACCTTCATCCTGAAGGCCTTCGCCGAAGGAGCCGACGGCGTGTTGGTTGGTGGCTGCCACCCCGGTGACTGTCACTATCTGGAGGGCAACTACAAGGCGATTCGCCGCATCACTATGGTGCGCAGGATGCTGGAACAGTTCGGGATCGAGCCGGAGCGCTTCCGCCTAGAGTGGGTGTCGGCCAGTGAAGGAGCCCGGTGGGCCAAGATAGTGGAGGAGATGACCGAGCAGGTGAGGGCCTTGGGCCCACTCCAGTGGTGGGAGAACGTTAGAGAGGCCTAGGATGCCGAATCTGTGGCCCTGGGCCCGGCGAAAGAGGTCAGACAACAGGGTCGAGACGAAGGCCGAGAGCAAGGAAGTGTCAGGGAGGCCTAGCATGGCAAAACCGAAGATGGCTCTGTACTGGGCAGCCAGTTGTGGTGGCTGCGAGATAGCTGTGGTGCGGCTGTACGAGAAGATTCTAGATGTGGCCAACACCTTCGAGATCGTTCTCTGGCCGTGCATTATGGACTTCAAGTACAAGGATGTAGAGGCCCTGCCGGAGAAGAGCATCTTGATAACTCTTTTCAATGGCGCCATCAGGAACTCGGAGCAGGAGCACATGGCTCGCATGCTGCGGGAGAAATCGCAGATACTGGTGGCGTACGGGGCGTGTGCACATCTGGGCGGCATCCCCGGCCTGGGCAATGTCACCAATCGCCAGGGGATTTTCGAGCGCGCTTACCGGGAGACGCCCTCCACAGTGAACGAGGAGGGCACCTACCCGCAGCTAAGCTTCCAGGTGCCCGAGGGGGAGCTCACCCTGCCAGAATTCTACGACACGGTGCGGGCCCTCAATCAGGTAGTGCCGGTCGATTACTATGTCCCCGGCTGCCCACCGGTGAAGGAGCAGACGGAGGCGGTTGTTGAGACGGTGATAAAAGTGGTGGCAGGGGAGGCGGAGCTGCCGCCAGCGGGTTCGGTGCTGGGGGCATCAGGAAAGACGGTCTGCGATGACTGTCCTCGGATCAGGGAGGAGAAGTCGATCAAAGCCATATATCGCCCCTACCAGATCATCCCCGATCCTGAAAGGTGCTTACTGGACCAGGGGATTCTCTGTGCCGGGCCCGCCACCCGTGGCGGCTGCAGCGCGCCTTGCCCTCAGGTGAACATGCCCTGCATCGGCTGCTACGGGCCAGCGCCGGGAGCGGTGGACCAGGGAGCCAAGCTTCTGAGCGCAGTGACATCCAATATCGATTCCCGCGATCCAGAGGAGATCGAACGCATACTGAGCGCCATTCCCGACTCTATTGCCGCCTTCTACATGTTTGGCCTGCCCGTATCGCTTCTGCACCGCCTGAGGCTGGAGCGGCAGCGCCAGGCAGTGTCGGTCGAGGCCACGCAGTAGCGGCTCAAAGCCTTCGGAAGCCGCAGAGTGGAGTGACAGGGAGCGAGGAGTGAAGAAGAGATGACAGAGGCCAAGGTGGCGACGCGCCGAATAAGCATTGACCCTATCACCCGGCTGGAGGGGCACGGGCGCATCGAGATCTTCCTCAACGACGAGGGGGATGTGGAAAACGCCTACTTCCAGGTGCCGGAGCTGAGGGGCTTCGAGAAGTTCTGCGAGGGACGGCCGGTAGAGACTCTGCCCGTCATCACTGCCCGCATCTGCGGGGTTTGCCCCGAGGCGCACCATATGGCCTCTACCAAGACCCTCGACGCGGTCTTCAAGGTGGATCCGCCCTCCCCTGCCAAGAAGCTGCGCGAGCTTCTGTACAGCGCTTTCATGGTGGCTGACCACGCTACTCATTTCTATGCCCTGGGCGGCCCCGACTTCGTGGTGGGGCCGGACGCCCCTGCCGCCGAGCGCAACATCGTGGGGGTCATCCACAAGGTGGGGATGGACATAGGCGGCCAGGTGCTGAAGGCTTTGGCTGCTACCCACTCGGTGGTGGCCATGATCGGCGGCAAGTACATTCACCCTACCTGCGGCCTGCCCGGCGGCATAAGCAAGGGCCTCAACGAAGAGGAGCGGGCCCAGGTCGAGGAGATCGCCAAGGCGGCAATAGAGTTCGGCAAGCTGACCGTCAAGATCGTGGACGACGTAGTGCTGGCCAACAAGGCCTACGTGGACCTGATCCTCAGCGATGCCTTCGCCCACCAGACGTACTACATGGGCCTGATGGACGAGAATAACCACGTGAACTTCTATGAGGGCCAACTGCGGGTAGTGGATCAGCAGGCCAAGGAAGTGGCCAAGTTCCCCGTCTCTCAGTACCTGGACTACATTGGCGAGCACGTAGAGCCCTGGTCATATCTCAAGTTCCCCTTCCTCAAGCAAGTCGGCTGGAACGGCCTGACGGACGGGCCAAACAGCGGCATCTACCGGGTAGCTCCCCTGGCCCGCCTGAACGCCGCCGACGGCATGGCCACTCCCCTGGCCCAGGCGGAGTACGAGCGGTTCTACTCCACTCTCGGGGGTAAGCCGGTGCACGCCACGCTGGCCACCCACTGGGCGCGTGTCGTCGAGTTGGTGTACGCCGCCGAGCGCCTGCTGGAGCTGAGCCAAGACCCGGAGATAACCAGCACGGACATCCGCACCATTCCCACCCAGACCCCCGGCGAGGGTGTGGGGGTAGTGGAGGCGCCGCGGGGGGTGCTCATTCATCACTACTGGGCTGACGAAAACGCCGTGGTGAAGAAGGTGAACCTCATCGTGGGGACAGGCCACAATAATGGGGCCATCGCCATGTCCATCAATAAGGCGGCCAAAGGCCTGATCAAGAAGGGTACGGTAGTCAGCGAGGGTCTTCTCAACACCATCGAGATGGCGTTTCGGGCCTACGACCCCTGCTTGGCCTGTGCCACCCACTCCTTGCCCGGGCAGATGCCTCTGATCGTCAGCATCTACGACAGCCAGAGGAACCTCATCCAGCGCCTCAGAAGGGACTAGCGGTTGCGGACCCTGATCCTGGGTCTGGGCAACCCTATCCTCTCCGACGACGCCGCCGGTCTTCAGGCAGCCCGCCAGCTATACGAACTGCTGGGCAGCGACGACATCGATCTGATGGAGGCGGCAGTGGCGGGAATGCAGAC
>Ga0111178_145_pt1 | contig 12267 bp, 11 predicted proteins | sample DeeMarSWOR324_28_FD_80225 | JGI IMG/M metagenome (GOLD analysis project Ga0111178, IMG submission 80225) | Dehalococcoidia bacterium SM23_28_1 | reverse complement strand
AGGAAGGCAGAGGTGCCGGGCCAGACATAGCTGGATCTCTGCCAAAAGATGGCGGCGTTTAGGCTTACTTCGCAGTGCTGATAGAAGCGCAGGTTGAGCCAGCTCACCTGGTTGGAAGGCACATCCACACTGGCCCAGCCAGCTGGCTGAGGGCTGCCAAAGTCCTCGACGACGATGTGCAGGTCGGGTGTCACCCCCGGCGTGCACGCGGGCCGGGAGTTGACCCCCCAGTAGCGAGAGAGGTTGTCCTGCACCCAGGTGTCGCTGACGCCCACGCCGGCCCTGTCCTCGAGGCAGAAGGAGATCTCGTTGTCGTAGAGGGTAAACCAGTGGAAGAGCTGAGACGGGGCAGGCTCCTGCTGCCAGTGGGAGGCCACAGGGCCGTCGTCGGACAGAGCGATGCTGGCCGTCCCCAGGAGAGTCAGAAGCAAGCAGCACGCCAGGCTGGCTCGTGCCGCCAGCGAGGCCATCATCCAACATACCCTTGCTGTCGACATCGGTCATCGCGGAGGTCAGTCCTCCGCAATGACAGCGTAAGGCGGCAGGCATCGTTATGTCAGTTAACGGGCGGTGAACTTCTTCCTTCTCCACCATATGTTCACTTCCCTTCACTGCTTGTTTGCCTCGGCTGGTCGGCCAACGGGGGCATTGCGCCACCGGCGGGCATGCTGATGAGCGGCCACAAAGAGTGCGCGAGCTAGGAGAACTGCTGGAGGGATAGACCAGGGCCGAGACAGCAGGCCTGGGCTCTGGCGACGTTCACTATGATGACCGGCGCCTTCCACACGAGGGCGGGATCAGGCAGGTAGACGGCCTCGGCGTCGGTCAGGGGAACAAAATCGGACCCGCGTACGGGAGAGACAGCGTTGATGTCCGCCCCCCGGGCCAGATGAAGGTCGCCAATAACAGCGAAGGCGGCCAAGAGAAAGGAGACCCTGTGCGGCTCCTTGGCCACGTACTCCAGCGGGTGCTGAGCCTCAGTTGCTGGCAAGCGATTCTCCTGAGGTATCGCCAGGATGATGGCTTCCCTGCGGATCTGGGCCGTCGGCCAGTTGAACACCTTGTCCGACTGAAATCCCAGCCTCCTCGCCTCTACAGCGTGGAGTACGATGACGTGCTCGCCGGCGAAGTTGAGGATGTCCACCAAGCGGCCCTGACCAGGAGGCAGGTCCAGACGGCCCGCCATGCAGAAGCTGTCCGTGACCAACTCCGCCCGGAACAATCGCCGAGCCGATTCCACCATCGCCAGCGCCTTTTGGAGAGCCAGATCAGGCGACAGCCCTTCCTCGCAGACGTCGCCTCCTGCCCTCGGAACTACATTGCGCTCGGAAAGGCGTGAGCCAAAGGTTGAGGCAACGGTTGCTCTGAGACAGGGACGCCGGCATTGCGGATCAATCCCCTCTCCTCCGCCTTGAGGAACGCCTCCACTACCTTTGGGTCGAGTTGGGTACCGGTGTTGCGCTTGATCTCCTCCAGGGCGTATTCGTGGGGCCTGGCTCTGCGATAGGGGCGATCGGAGGTGATGGCATCATAGACATCGACCACGGCGAAGATTCGGGCCGCCAGGGGCATCTCCTCGCCCCTCAGGCCATCGGGATAACCACTGCCATCGAAACGCTCGTGGTGTGTGTCGCTACTGTCAGCTATGATCCTATTCCCCCGAAGGCGCTTGGCCCACCAAATCGACGACCGCTGCCTCTTTGCCCTTCTCCCGAGAGGAGACCCTGTTCCTGATCAGGCCTTTGCGATCGGCCCCCAGGAAGGCCTCAACCACCTTCGGGTCGAACTGGCTGCCAGCATTCTCGTTGATCTCTCCTACGGCGGAGACGTGAGACCCCGCCTTGCGATAGGGTTTGCTGGAGGTGATGGCGTCGTAAGCCTCGGCCACGGCGAACACCTGGGCCGCCAGGGGTATCTCCTGTTCCTTGAGGCCGCGGGGATAGCCACCACCGTCGTAGCGCTCATGGTGGTAAAGAATGATCTCCCCTGCCTCCTGAAGGAAGGGAGCGTTCCTCACCATCTCGTAGCCCAGCTCTGGATGCCTCTGTATCTTCTGCCACTCGTCGTCGGTGAGGGGGCCGGCCTTGGTCAGAATCTCCCTCGGCAACTCTAACTTGGTCATATCGTGAAGCATCGCCGCCTGCTCCAGGTGGCTCAGCTCCTCATCAGAGAAGTCAAGCTCCTCGCCTATGGCCAAAGCCAACCGGGCCAGCCGCAGGGTATGCCCTTTGGTCGCCTGGTCCCGGAGGTCTAGGGCAGCGGACAGCACCTGCAGGAGCGAGTCATGGCTACGCTTGAGTTCTTGGCTACGCAAAATCAGCTGACGCCTTTGCCTGCTCATGGTAGCAGAGCCCCGCCCGACGATGGCCAAAAGGGCGGCATACAAGAAGCCCAAGGCACCAGTGACCGCGATGTAGATGACCGTCTGGGAACTGTCGATACGGTCGGCGATGGGAGCGTAGGCCCGGTGTATCTCCAAGGCGGCTGCCACATCTGCGGCACCTTCGAAGGTCAGGGGAGCGTAGACCGCCAGGACTGTGCTGGAGTCGACGCTGCCAGGACCCCCGAGATCATTAGCGTTGTCTGCTACCTGGGACGTAGTGGTGCCTCCGAGGGCGGCGGCTAGCCCCTGGTCAAGGGCAAAGTCCTGTCCAATCTGGCCTGGACTGTCCGACGAGTACAGCAGGGTGCCGTCCTGGCCCCAGAGCCTCACTCGAATCGTGTCGGCCGAGATGATGCCACCCTGGACGAAGCTATCGAACTCAGTGTACTCCTCCCCCGTCAGAGGTGTCATAGTCTGCGCCGGCGACAGATGGGTCATGATGGGTTCGGAGACATGCTCCCGGGCGTGCTCGACCGCGTCATCGATCTCGCTCTCCTTGGTGGAGTGAGCCAGGTAACGACTGAGGCCAAAACCGGTGAGCGCCACCAGCACCAGGCTGAGCAGGGCGAATGCCAGGGTGAACTGCAGGGTGAACTGACACGCGAAGGCGTGGTCAGTCAACCACCGCCACATACTCTTAAGCCCTGCTCCTGGCCCGAGGCCCTCCTTTCCTGGGCCCCATACCTTAGTCGATCCTGATCTCATTGCCCCACCCCCATGCTCGGATGGGGCCTTTTCCGTGCCTAGACCTTCTTCCGCGCGCGTTCGCGGGCGTTGGACAAGGCGGCAGCATCGTCCTTGCGAGAAGTCTTGGCAGCATACATGTGCGTATCTGCCCACTGAACCACCTCGTCCACGGTATCGCCGCCCCAGGGAAAGCCTGAGACCCCCAAGGATACGTTCATCTTGAGGGAATCCCCGTCCTGCTTGTAGACAGGGGTAACGTCCAAGGCCTGCTGGAGCCGTTTGGCCACGGCAAAAGCCCCGTCCTTATCCGTCTCTGGCATGATCACGCCGAACTCGTCGCCACCCAGGCGGGCAGGGACGTCGTTGGTGCGGGTGCACTTCAGCAGCAGTTTGGCCAGATTGGCCAGCACAATGTCGCCCACCTTGTGACCGTAGGTGTCGTTGACACCCTTGAGCTGATCGACGTCCAGCACGAGGATGGCCAAGGGGCTCTGCAAACTGCGGGCCCGGTCCAGCTCTCGCCGTAGGCGCTCGAAGAAGTAACGCCGGTTGAAGAGCTGGGTCAGCTCGTCCCGCATGGCCATGTCCTGCAGCTCGAGATTGCGAATGAATAGGCGCGCTCGGTAGCGCCGCTCTAGCCCCACGTGGCTCTTGCGGGAGTGAGCAGCCAAAGCATAGGCCATCAGCATGACGCCCACGAGGATGAGGCCGTTCAAGGCGTGAAACTCCCAGGCTACACCAGCAGCGTGCGCCGCCGATAGTGCAGCAGCACCGGCAATGGCGAATATCGCCCCGGCGGCGCGCAGCTCCCAGCGCAAGCGCCCCAGATCGGTGGCCGGCGCGCCATCACGCTCGGCCTGCCTAGCGATGGTATGCGTGCTGGGCACCGCATCAGACCCCTGTTGGGTGTCCTGCATAAGAAACCGTCCTGGCCTTGCTTCTGCTACCTTCAGAAGGTAAGACGCCTGAGTCTGCCGTCGGTTACAATTCAGGGACGGCATCGTCAGGGGTTGAGCGAGGAGTCACCCGCTAGCGCTTGCTGCTGCGATGCGACGTGGGGGCAGAAGCGTCGGTCTCGCCCCGGCGGACATTCTTGGCAGCGTACATATAGGTGTCCGCCCACTGCACGATGGCGTCGACATCGTCGCCACCCCAAGGATAGCCTGACACTCCCATCGATAGGTTCAGCTTGAGCCGCTTACCGTTCTCGTCGAATACGGGCGCCGATTCCAGAGCCCGTTGCAGGCGGTTGGCCACAGCGAAGGCCGCCGACTTATTCGTCTCGGGCATGACGATACCGAACTCGTCACCGCCGATGCGGGCAGGCAGATCGCAGGTGCGAGTGTGCTGCACCAGTAGTCTGCCTACGCTGGCCAGGAGCAGGTCGCCGGCCTTATGGCCGTAGGTGTCATTGACCCCTTTAAGGCCATCGACGTCCAGGGCCACCACCGCCAGGGGCCGCTGGAAGGCGCGCGCCTGATCCAGCTCTCGCTCCAGGCGATTGTAGAAATAGCGGCGGTTGAAGAGCTGGGTCAGGTCATCGCGCATGGCCATGTCTCGAAGCTCCAGGTTGCGAATGAACAGCCGCGCTTGGTATCGCCGCTGCGATTCTTCGAGTCTTCTGCGGGATATGTAGACAGAGGCAAACGCCAATATCTCCAGAACGGCAAAGGCCGAAACGGCGGTGAGGAACACCGCGGTGTACTCTCGGTTGACGTAGGCCGCGATTGCGATGGCCATGACCACCACGCCCACAATGGCGTTGGCCAAGAGCAGGAGGGACGGCGGCGGTGGGGAGGCGAAGCCCTGGTCCGCCGCTGAGCCCTCCTCCGACTGTACCCGTAGCTCTTCTTGCATCGAGCTGTCGGTTGCCATTTCCGTACTATCTCCTCTGCCAGAAAAGACGCACGGCGGCCGCTGTCATTACAGCGGCGCTTGAGAGAGTGATCGAACAGGCGCGGGAGAGCCAGGGAGACGCCGCCTAGCCGGCTGATCCTTTGGGCCGACAGAAGGCCATCTCCCCGCCTACGAAGGTCATGACCACCTCCAGACCCTCGTCCAGGGCCACCAAGTCGGCGTCGAAGCCGCGGGCGATGCGTCCCTTGCGGCCTTCCAAGCCCAGGGCGACGGCGGGATTGAGGGAGGCCATCCGCAGGGCCTCCTGGAGCGAGGCCAAGCCCAGCCGCACCAGGTTGCGCACCGACTGATCCATGGTAGCGACGCTGCCGGCGAGGGTGCCGTCGGCGAGGGTGGCCATGCCAGCTGTCACCTCGATCTGCCGTCCGGCCAAGGAGTACGTGCCCGGGCCGAGGCCCGCCGGGGCCACGCCATCGGTCACCAGGATCGTCCTCTGGGGCCCTTTGGCTCGCAGGAGAAGGGCCATGGCCCCGGGATGGACGTGAACCCCGTCGGCGATGAGCTCGGCGGCCACCTGGGGCGAGGCCAAGATGGCCCCCAGGCAGCCGGGCTCGCGATGATGGAAGGGACGCATGGCGTTGAAGCAGTGGGTGGCCTGAGTGACGCCCAGGGAGATGGCCTCCAGGGCCTCCTCATAGGTGGCATCGCTGTGGCCGATGCTCACCACCAGGCCCTGATCTCTGGCTGCGGCTATCAGCTCACGGCCGCCCGTCAGCTCCGGCGCCAGGGCGATGATCCTCAGACGGCCCTGGGCTGTCCTAACGTGGGCCAGAAGCTCGCTGACGTCCGGCAGCCGCAGGCCCTCCGTTGGGAAAGACGCCTTTCGCTTGGGGTTGACGAAGGGCCCTTCCAGGTAGACCCCCAGCGGCCGAGCGCCGCCGGGCACGCTCTCGCCAGCGGAGGCGGCCGCCGCCAGCCAGCGCTCCAACTGCGGCCGCGCGGCCGCCGCCAGGGTTATCAGGAAGGCCGTAACCCCCCTGCTCACCACCCAGCGAGCGTAGGAGCGAACCTCCTCCCTGTCCTCGGTCATCAGGGAGAAGCCACCGCCGCCATGGACGTGAAGGTCGATGAAGCCGGGAGCCAGCTTCAGACCAGCCAGGTCGATGACCTCGGCCGCCGCTGGCGGCGGCAGGCCCTCGCCCACGGCGGCGATGCGGCCCTCATCGAGGATGACGGTGGCACGGGGGATCTCCTCGTCGGGGGTGAGAACGCGGCCGTTGACAAGAGCAATGACCATGGCTAGCCAGCGTGTGCCTTCAATTTCGCCTATGATACTATAGATGCCAAATAGGAGCTAAGAATGGCCCCTGCCCAACAGTCGCGGCTGATGGTGGTCCCCCACACGCACTGGGACCGCGAATGGTATCTCCCCTTCGAGGCCTTCCGGGCCCGCCTGGTGAGCTTGATGGACCGCCTGCTCCACCTGCTGGAGACAGACCCCGACTACAAGCACTTCACGCTGGACGGCCAGAGCATCATCCTGGAAGACTACCTGGAGATACGCCCCGACCGGCGCGAGGACATCGCCCGCCAGGTACAGGCCGGCCGCCTGCTGGTGGGCCCCTGGTACGTGCTTGCCGACGAATTCCTGGTTGGCGGCGAGGCCCTGATCCGCAACCTTCAGATAGGCATGGCCATCGCTCGCCAGTTCGGGCCGCCGATGATGGTGGGCTACCTGCCGGACATGTTTGGCCAGATCGCCCACATGCCGTCCATCCTGGCCGGCTTCGGCATCTCGGCCGCCGTCATCTGGCGGGGGGTGGATAGGTCCACCCCCACATCCGAGTTCTTCTGGCGAGCGCCGGACGGGTCGGAGGTGCTGGCCATCCACCTACCCCAGGGCTACGGCCTGGGCCGAGCCCTGCCCTCGGAGCGAGAAGTTCTGACCAATCGCCTGCATGACATTCGCCGGCTCTTGGAGCCCTGGGCCAGCACCCGCTATCTGCTGGTGATGAACGGCGACGACCATCTCCAGCCCCAGCCTGAGCTTGCAGCCGTCATTGCCCTGGCCAACGAAAACCTGGAGGACGCCAAGCTGGTGCAGGCCAGCCTGCCCACGTTCATCGAGGCGGTTCGCCAGGAGATGGGAGCCGGGAGCGGTTCCTGGCCATGCGCCGAGGGGGAACTCCGCTCGAGCCAGCGGGCTTTGCTCCTGGCCGGGGTCACATCGGCGCGCATGTGGATCAAGCAGCGCAACCAGGAGTGCGAAGACCTCCTCCTGCGCTGGGCCGAGCCCTTCTCAAGCTGGGCCAACCTGCTGCGCCGTCGTAGCGAAGGCGATGACCGAGCCGTCTCCGATGGCGCCCTTCTGGGCCTGGCCTGGAAGCTCCTGCTCCAGAACCAGGCCCACGACTCCATCTGCGGCTGCAGCATCGATGAGGTGCACGATGAGATGGCCGTTCGCTTCCGGCGCTGCCACGGGCTGGCCAGGGCCGTCGGCGCCAATGCCCTGCGCTACATTGCCGACCTGGCCGCTCCGGAGGGTGGACCGCACGTGGTGGTCTTCAACCCTCTCAACGGCCCCCGCAGCGATTTCTGCGCGGCCCGTCTGCCCGCCCAAAACGGTCGGCAGCCGCTGGCGCTGGCGACCGCGGATGGCAGGCGGGTTGCCTTGCAGCTCCTTCGCCGCGGTCTGCCATCGCCTGGCACCGTCCAGGAGCGAGTGGAGGCGGGCTTCCTGGCAGACGAGATCCCCGCGCACGGATACAAGACCTTTGATGTCCTCTACGGCAAGCCGACCCGGCCCAGACGGCCGCGGCCAGCCGAGGCAATTGAAAACGACTACTTCCGCGTGGAGGCAAGCACCCTGGACGGTACCATCTGCCTGACGGATAAGGCCTGCGGAGCGACCCTCGACGGCCTCAACCGCTTCGTCGACGGCGGCGACTACGGCGATGAGTACAACTACTGCTCGCCAGCCCACGACGAGCTGGTCGACAGATCCCGCCGCGCGCCTCGGGTCCGCCTGGTGGAGAACGGCCCGGCCCGCTCCACCCTGGAGATCGCCCTGGACTACAGCCTGCCCAAGGGCCTGACCGCCAACGGCCATCGACGCTCACGCCGGCGGCGCACCTGTCGCATTGTCAGCCGAGCCAGCATCTACGCGGGCGTGCCTCGTCTGGACTTCGAGACGGAGGTGGACAACCTGGTCGAGGACCATCGGCTGCGGGTTCACTTCCCCACCGGCCTGCGGAGCCAGTTTGCCCATGCCGAGCAGCACTTCGGCGTGCTGGCCCGGCCGCTCGCGGTGCCAGAGGACGACGACACCTGGGCGGAGGCGCCCATCGGCACGCATCCCCAGAAGTCCTTCGTGGACGTGAGCGACGGCCAGCGCGGCCTGCTTGTGGCCAACCGCGGCCTGCCAGAGTACGAGGCCATCGATGGCTCCGAGGGCGTGACCATCGCGTTGACCCTGCTGCGGTGCGTGGGCTGGCTGGCGCGGCCGTGGCTTCCCAACCGGCGGAGACAGGCTGGCCCACCCATCGCTGTACCGGGCGCGCAGTGCCCGGGCAAGCATGTCTTTCACTACTCGCTGGTGCCCCACAGCGGCGGCTGGGAGTCGGCCTTCGTCCAGGGCCATCGCTTCGCCCATCCCCTGCGGGGGCTGACCACCACGGCAGGCAAAGGACAGCTTGCGTCCGAGGCCAGCCTCCTCTCCATCGCACCCAGCGCCCTCGTGCTGTCAGCTCTGAGGCCGGCTGAGGACGGGCAAGGCATCATCGTGCGCTTGTACAACATCGCTTCCCAGCCGACTTGGGGCGAGCTGGGCCTGGAGCAGCCCTGCGAGGCCGTGGAGGTGGTCAACCTCAACGAGGAGCCCTTGGGCCAGGCCGAAGTTGAGGACGGCAGGGTGCGGCTATCGCTCAAACCCAACGAGATCATCACCCTGCGCTTTCCGACGAACCCCTAGCCACCGCTCGCGCCGCCAGACCGACATGGGTGAGGCCCTTCGCTACGCTCAGGGCGACAGAAATGGCTGGCGTCATTCTGAGCAAAGCGAAGAATCTCGGCCACAGCCGGCGTCCTCAACAGCGCATCCATATCTCACGGCCGCTTGCCGTCCATCAACCGCCTGCAGGCCGCCTTTATCTATGTCCTGGCCAATCGCGGCCCCCCGTGTCATCATCCCCTTGCAGTTGCCTCCTGGGACAGGCATTATCGGTTGGGAGGCGAACCTATGTTCGGCGGCAAGTGGGTCTGGATCTGGAACTGGCGTCGCTGCGACGGCGGCGAGGCGACGAGGGTGGCCCAGCGATTGAAGGCAGCGGGCTGCCGTGGCGCCGTGGTCAAGGCCCACGACGGCCCCTACTGGTTCGACCAGGGCCAGCCGTGGCGGGAGATATGCCGCGCCCTCAAGTCGTTCGGCCTGAAGGTGGCTAGCTGGGCCTATCTCTACGGTCGGGACTGGCAGGGCGAGGCCCAGCGGGCCATCGAGACGATCCACTACGGGGAGGCCGATGCCTACGTGATGGATGTGGAGAGCGAGTTCAAGGGTCGCGCGGACGTCGCTGAGGCCCTCTGCCAACGCCTTCGCCAGGCCGTGGGCCAGGACTTCCCCCTCTTCTACTCCACCTTCGCCATCGCCCGCTATCATCGGGAGTTTCCCTACGCCGCCTTCGAGCGCCACTGCTCGGGGACGCTGCCCCAGGTCTACTGGAACGCGTTCCGCTGGCCGGTGGAACAGGCGCTGGACTGGATGTACGAGGACTACGCTTCCCTGGGGATAGCCGCCGACAGGATCTTCCCTGTGGCCGGAGCGTACGCCGAGGGTTTCGTCGCCTACCCCAGCGCCGAGGAGCTACAGCGCTTCGTCCAGATCGCCGGCGAGCGCGGCAGCAAGGGCGTCAGCTTCTGGTCCTATGAGCACATGGACGACGTCAGGTGGCAAGCCCTGGAGGCCAACCCCTGGCCGGGCTGGACAGATGAGACAGAGGAGCTCCGCCAGGAGATAGCCAGGCTTCGCCGCCAGAACGAGGAGCTCTCCCGCCAGAACGCCGAGTTCGCCGGGCGCATCGGCCGAGGGCTGGAACTGGCGCGCGACCTGCTCAAGGCGCTCCAGGGAGAAGCATAACGACCGGCCTTCTTAAGCCGCTCATGGTGAGCTTGTCGAAGGATGAGCGACCAGAGGCCGTCTGACCCTCGATCTCTCACCTAGACTGAAATACTAGGGGCCTGCCTGCCCGCTGGCGGGCGTGCTATAATCGCCGCTGAACCTGCCGATCAGCAGGTGGGCTTCGTCGATGGTCGAACAGAAGGTGCCCAACGTTTCCAGCCAGGTGGGTCTGCGCTACGCCAGCTTCGAGACGCGGCTGGTGGCCTTTGTGCTCGACGTGATAGTGCTCTCGGCGGTCTTGGCATTGTTCTTTGCAGTTGCCTTCCTCCAGATCCTGATTCGCACCGATTTTGGCGAGAAGGACACGCCTGACTCGGCGGTATGGGCGGCGGCGATCATCCTCGCGATCTACTGTTTTCTCTTCCTACCCCTGTACTTCGTCGGCCTGTGGGTGCGGCGAGGCCAGACGGTGGGCCAGGTGGCCATGGCCATCAAGGTGGTGCGGCGAGACGGCCGCCGTATGGGGCTAGCCAGAGCCACCGTCCGCGCCGGTGGCCTGAACCTCCTGCCGCTTGTCTTCGGGGCCAGTCTGCTTGCCCTGCTGGCTACGGGATTGGGCGAAGTAGGCTGGCCGACACTATAGTGGTGGAGCCGAAATGACAAGCCAGGGCCTTGTCTCCGCTGTGCCTCTTCTCCGCGGTGCCCTCCAGTGGCTGTTCGGCATCCTCCTTGCCTTGTCCCTCATTGCCCTCTTCCTGGTGATCAACGCGGTGCAGCTTACCTCCTCGGACACGGCCCAGCGTATCCTGTCGCGAGCGACGGCCGACCTCACGGAGATCGATGCCCTCCTGCCTACCATCCAGGCCGACCTGGCGGAGGCGGCCGAGGACAGCGAGGAGGCCACGGTCACCGTGCCCCACTTTCCCCTGCCGGTGGAACTGCCGCGAGAGGAGGCAGCCACCATCTCGACGGCCGAACTGCGGTCGCTCCTGCTGAGCGAGGCCGCCGAGGCCATCTACAAGGAAGGCATGTCGGTGTGGGCCCTGGCCGACCCCGAGGCCGAGCAAAACATCGATATCCTGTCGCCGGAGGGAGGAGTGCACCGCGGCCTGGGGTTCCTCAGCGACGATAATCATCAGGCCCTGCGCATCGCCGCCATCGTTCTGGGCCTCATATCCCTCGTTCTGGCGGGACTGGTTCTCGTCTCGACCCAGGGGATGGGCCGGCTGGTGGCCCTGGGAGCCGCCGTCCTGGGGGCAGCGGTGCCGTCGCTGCTGGGAGCGGTGGCCGTGCGCTTCGCCTTTCGCACCGCCAGCGAGGACCAGGAGGACTATATGCTGGCCCGCCTCCTCGATCTGGGCAACGACGCAGCCTGGCTTACGTTGCGCAACTACACCATCCTCACCCTTGTGGGGCTGTGGCTGGTGGTGGTGGGCCTGGGTCTGGTGCTGCTGGAGATGCGCCAGAGGGCGGCTCCGGCTGCGCCCACCATTGACAACGGCTCGGCGGAAGCCTAGGATCGTATCTACGGGGCGGGTGTAACTCAGTTGGTAGAGTGCCTGCTTCCCAAGCAGGTTGTCGCGGGTTCGAGTCCCGTCGCCCGCTCCAGGTTGGCTGCTGTTCGCTGGTCGCAAGCACCTGGTGCACGAGGCCCCTTCGACACTTCGAGACGCCGAAGAGCTTGGTTGGTTGATCACTTTCCTAATCGCAGGAGAAGGGCGTATACTCTGAAGAGTTGCTGTCTCCTGCGGAGCATCCCCCGACGTAGAGGCAGGCTATGCGAGTACGGGGGATCTGACCCGACGGAAGGTCGGAGAGGAGCGGGAGGATACTGTTGGCGAAAAAGCTGTACGTAGGCGGGCTCTCATTTGACACAACCGACGAGACTCTCCGGGCCTTCTTCGAGCAGGTTGGCAAGGTGGACTCGGCGTCCGTGGTGACCGACCGGTTCTCCGGGCGCTCGCGCGGATTCGGGTTCGTGGAGATGGCCACGGCGGCCGAGGCTCGTAAGGCGATCGGGGAGCTGACCGGCAAGAGTCTGGACGGGCGCACGATCACCGTGGACGAGGCGCGTGCGCCGCAGGAGCGGGGAGGACGCGGCGGCGGCGGTGGCCGGCGGCCCGGTGGTGGTCGGTCGGGAGGAGGCGGACGCCGCTGGTAGGCGCTCCAGCCCGGACGATGTAGGGCTCCAGGGATAATTCATGCCTTTGCTCGGATCGAGGGCCGA
>Ga0111178_140_pt1 | contig 12335 bp, 12 predicted proteins | sample DeeMarSWOR324_28_FD_80225 | JGI IMG/M metagenome (GOLD analysis project Ga0111178, IMG submission 80225) | Dehalococcoidia bacterium SM23_28_1 | reverse complement strand
GGCGTCCACCCGGCCCGACTCCCTGGCCTTGGTCAGGAAGTTGGAGTACTCCATGAGGGCGGCCAGCATGGTGTTGAAGCGGAAGCGCTCCATGTCCTCGGTCACCCGCCGGATGGTCTTGTGGGTGAGGTGGCGGATCTGATGGGTGGTTTCGGTGTCGGCGCCATCGCTGGGGGCAGCGCCCACAACCAAGCCCCAGACGCGATTGAGCCAGCGATGGATGCCGAAGATGCCCGAATCGTCCCACTCGCCGCCGTGCTCCCAGGGGCCCATGAACATCAGGTAGCAGCGCACCGTATCGGCCCCCAGGCGAGCCACATACTCGTCGGGAGTGATGACGTTGCCCCGCGATTTGCTCATCTTGGCCCGCTCGACGGCGATGTGCCCCTGATTGAACAGCCGCAGGAAGGGCTCGGCTCCCGGCACGATCCCCAGGTCGCGGGCCACCTTCCAGAAGAAGCGAGCATACAGCAGATGCATGACGGCGTGCTCGGCGCCGCCGGTGTACTGGTCGACGGGCAGCCACTTCTTGGCCAGGGCCGGGTCCACCGGTCCCTCGTTGTAGTGGGGGTCAAGGTAGCGGATGAAGTACCAGTTGGAGTCCATGAAGGTATCCATTGTGTCCGTCTCTCGCCGGCCTGGCCCTTGGCAGCGGGGGCAGGTGGTGTTGACGAACCCCTGATGGCTGGTCAGGGGCGACTCGCCGGTGGGCTTGAACTCGGCGTCCTCGGGCAGGAGGACGGGCAGGTCTTCCTCGGGCACGGAGACGGTGCCACAGCGGTCGCAGTAGACGATGGGGATGGGGCAGCCCCAGTAGCGCTGGCGGGATATGAGCCAGTCGCGCAGGCGGTAACCTACCTTTCGGCCGCCCCAGTGCTTGGACTCGACATAATCAGCCACGGCCTCGTAGCCCTTGTCGCTGGGGGTGCCGTCGAAGGGGCCGGAGTTGACCATCGTGCCTTGGCCGACGTAGGCCTCTGTGAGCTCTTGGCGCTGCCAGCCGGGCGGAGCAATGACGACGATGATGGAGAGGCCGTACTGCTTGGCGAAGTCGAAGTCGCGCTGATCGTGGGCGGGCACGCCCATGACGATGCCGGTGCCGTAGGTCAGGAGGGCGTAGTCGGCGATCCAGAGCGGGACTTTCTGGCCGGATAGCAGATTCTGGCAGTAGGAGCCGGTGAAGACGCCTGTCTTCTCCTTCTCGGTGGAGAGGCGCTGGATGTCGCTGAGGCGACGGGTCTGGGCGACGTAGGCGTCTACCTCGGCTCGCTGGTCGGGGGTGGTCAGCTTGGCGACGAGGGGGTGTTCGGGCGCGAGCACCATGAAGGTGACGCCGTAGACGGTGTCAGGGCGGGTGGTGAAGACGCGGATCTCCTTCTCCTCTACGCCGGGCACGTCCAGGCCGAAGGCGATCTCTACCCCCTCGCTGCGGCCGATCCAGTTCTTCTGCATGGTAACCACTCGCTCCGGCCACTGGATCTGGCTGTGGTCGAGGAGCTCGTCGGCGTAGTTGGTGATGCGGAAGAACCACTGCTCGAGGTCGCGGCGGCTGACCGGCGTGCCGCAGCGCTCGCAGTCGCCGCTGGGCAGCACCTGCTCGTTGGCCAGCACCGTCTGGCAGGAGGGGCACCAGTTGGCGGGGGCCTTGGCCCGGTAGGCAAGCCCCTTCTCGTAGAACTTGAGGAACCACCACTGGGTCCAGCGGTAGTACTCGGGGTCGCAGGAGCTGGCCTCGCGCCGCCAGTCGAACATGGCGCCCATCGACTTCAGCTGCTGGCGCATGCGCTGGATGTTGTCCATGGTCCACTTGTAGGGGTGGACCTTCTGCTTGATGGCAGCGTTCTCGGCGGGCAGGCCGAAGGCGTCGAACCCCATGGGGAAGAGGACGTTGTAGCCCTGCATCCGCTTGTAGCGCGCGGCCACGTCGGAGGGGGCCATGGGGTACCAGTGGCCGATGTGCAGGTCGCCGGAGGTGTAGGGGAGCATGGTGAGCAAGTACCACTTGGGTCGAGGGTCGTCATCCGGCGCCTCGTAGAGGCCATCCTCCTCCCACTTCCTCTGCCACTTCTTCTCGATGTCCGACGGGCTGTACCTATCGGTCATTCTGTGGGCCCTCCTGGTCCTCGTGCGCTATCGGTTCACGCAGGCGTCCCCTGACCAGGTCGTCGAGCCTGCGCACCACCGGTCGGGCCTCGAGCAGGATGAACATGAGCACTGCCCCCAGGCCAGCCACCAGGTACAGCTCGCGGGCGACGGCCATGCCGACGGCGGCGGCGCTCCAGATGGTGGCGGCGGTGGTGATTCCGCGCACGGTGTAGCCCTCGCGGAGGATAACGCCGGCGCCCAGGAAGCCGATGCCGGTGACGATGCCGGCGGCCACCCGGTTCTCTTCGCTCAGGAGCTGGCCCACGTCGGTGAACAGGGCGGAGCCCAGGGCGACCAGGGCCACGGTGCGCACGCCGGCGGGATAGCCCCGCAGCTCGCGCTCCAGGCCGATGAAGGCCCCGAGAGCGGCGGCGAAGGCCAATCGGCCGACGATGGCTAGCTGGTCATCGATAGGCATTGTCTGCGCATAGCCAGAGCCCTCCGTCCACAGGGACGGAGGGCCTCTCCGCGATACCACCCTGCTTCCCCGACAGGTCGGGGCGCTCGGGGGCGCTGTAACGGGCGCTGCCCGTCGCCGGCTACTGGCCCTTCGCCGGCGCTGCTCCCAGGCGAGTTCGGCGCCTTCCCCCTTGCTGACTCGCAGCCGCCGTCAGCTCTCTGGCGAGGGAGAGGCGCTTACTACTCCTGCTCGTCGCTTTTGCCCCTCTAGATCGAGAATCGGTGACGCTGGGGGACTCAACCCCCCAACGTTTAGCGTAGAGCTACACTACGCCTATACCATACCGTGTTTTTGGGCCATCTACAAGCCCATTTCGTATCAGAGGTAGGGGCTTGTGACCCTGCTCTGTGCTCTCTGGTGCCACCCCTTGCTAGCCACGTTGGCTAGCAAGGGGTGGGCAATCTGGAGGCGCAAGTGTCAGTTGGCTGGGGCGGGTGGTCTACGGTCGCTCCAGGGCCCCGGCAAGCCTCTCCATCGCCGCACTCTGGAGCTTCTCCAGTTTGACCTGCATGTCCTCGAGCTCTTGGTCGGTCAGAGCAGCAGAGATCTCCTCGGCGAGGCGATCTGCGACGGGGAAGGCCCCGGCAAGTTTGCTTTCGCCCTTATCTGTTAGGCGAACCCAGGTCTTGCGGCGATCACGCCTGTCAAAGACCCTCTCCACCATTCCCGGCTCTTCCAGCCTGTCCACCAGCCCGGTTATGGTCTGGCTGGCCTTGACCATGGCTCGGCCTATCTCGCCGGTGGTGAGGATGCCGCCCCCCTTCTTCAGGACACACAGAAGATGGAGCTGGGGAAGAGAAAGACTGTGGGGCAGGAGAGTCAGCTCGGTCAGCTTGAAGATGGCGTTGTAGGCCTGGTAGATCGTCGTCCATTGGGCCATGCCCCTGGCGCTGTCGAGCTTGGCTTGCCCCTTCGACTGTCGTGTCGTCACTAGACCTGTCCTCCTTCCACTTGTGGCTTGGGCGCCGACGGTCGCGGCACCCGTACCTTCTGCCTATTTCCGTAACGAATTCAAGTAGTCCTTCAGCCAGTGCCGTGCGTCAGTGCCGTGCGTCCTCCCAGATGACCTTTCGCTGCCCGAGCAGGTCCGCGAACTGGCTCCCTTGACTCACTATGAAGCACAGGTGAGCCAGCACACGAGGGTCCGCACTGTCGGTGATCTGGCCGTCGGCAACGCCCCTGCGCAGGATCCCCACGAGGTCATCGGCTAGCCTATCCAAGCGCTCTTCGACCCTTTGTCGGAAGCCGTTGTGCACGGACGCCATGCGAACAGCAACACCAGCTGTGAGAGAACGTGTCGTCTCCAGCCTGATGGTGCTGGGCAGGGCGTCGAGCATGCTAATCAGGCGGTCGATGGGATGTTCCTTGGTGCCCAGGCGTGAGGCTGCTCCCTTTTCGACAAATAGCCGAAACGACTCGTCAATAGCAGCGTAGCCCAGGTCTTCTTTGGACGAAAAGTAATAATACAGGGAGCCCCTTTTACAGCCGCTTTCCCTGAGGATATCGGCGATGCTTGGTAGTAGCCGCGGCTGGCGAACAGCTTGAGGGCTGCCTCAACGAGACGTTGCTTGCAGTCATGATAGCTAGGCATTTGACCAATCGGTTGGTATCCTAGCACGCCTCTCACATTCGTGTCAACCCCCAGCACTGTGTCTTGAGCCAGGCTAGCTTCCCTAAGGGTTTGCCGTCCATGCAGTCGTCGTCGCCGAGCAATGCAGCGATGCCTGCGCCGGGCAGCGGCAGGCGCCAGCCCTTCATCGGGCTCCCCACTACGAGCCAGCAGGCCCGATTGAGTGCGTGTTGCAGTCAGACGTGAGGATCACCGTGCCATGCTGGTCGGTGCGGTACGTTGTCAGGCCGTGCGTGGCCAACCTGTCCAGCGTCTCTTGGTGCGGATGTCCATAGGTGTTGTCAGCCCCTACGCTGATCACGGCATCCTCTGGCGTCACTTCGTCCAGGAACTCGTCGCTCGTGGAAGTGTGCGAGCCGTGGTGACCGACCTTGAGTACCTCCACGTCGGTAAGTAGCCCCGCCTCGGCCAGCATAGTCGCCTCGCTGTCCACCGTCGCATCACCCGTTAGCAGTATGTCCACAATGCCGCATGTCACACGTAGCACCAACGAGTCCGCGTTAGTATCGTCGGTGAGGGACGGCGGATGCAGAACGGCGATGTCGAGGCCGTCAAACTCCGTTAGGTGGCCGCGGCTGACTTCGCGCAGATTGGCCCCATCTGCCTGCTCTTGGGCGAGGGCCAGCGCGAAGTTCCCGTAGGTCTGGCTGTCGGAGGTGTCGCCGTTCGTCCAGATCTCGTGCACATCGTAGAGCCGGAGTACATCGATAAGGCCTCCAATGTGGTCCGCGTGCGGGTGAGTGGCCACCATGAGGTCGATGTCTTGGATGCCCTGGGCCTGCAGGTAGTCTTCCACGTTGGCTGACGCCTCGCCCCCGTCCACGAGGATGACAGCGTCGTCGGCCTCGATCAGTATCGCGTCTCCCTGCCCCACGTCGATGAAGTGCACGGTGAGCTTGTTGGGTGTCGGTTCGCTGCCGTCACAGGCGACGAGAGCGATGCCTGGCAGCAACAACGCGAGGAGCAGCAGCAGCGTCCGGAAGCTTTTCATCGCGGCCTACATTAACCGCAGGGGGGAGACGTGTCAAGGGAAGAAGCTGGGCCGATGCTACTGCTATCAGGGGGGCCAGCGGCAGCGCTGGCCGGCAGATGTTGACAGAAGGCCTGAGCGGCTGTAGACTCTGCATACTCTCGTGTGAGGTAAGCAACCGTGCCGATATTTCGTTGCGCTCGCTCGGACAAGATTGACTTGCTGCGAAAGGTGCCGATGTTCAGTCGCCTCAGCCAGCGCCAGATCAACGCCGTTGCCAGGCACGTCGATGGGGTCCAGGTCCGCAAAGGGACGGTTCTGGCCAAGCAGGGTGCGCAGGGGCTGGAGGCGATTGTCATAGTCGACGGCAGGGCCCGCGTGGAGGGGGATGGCAAGGCGATCGCTGAGCTTACGGCCGGCGACGTTGTGGGAGAAATGTCGGTCATCGATGGGAAGCCCCGCAGCGCGACGGTTACCGCCGAGACGCCAATGAACCTGCTGGTCCTTCATCGGCGAGACTTCATGTCCCTGCTGGAAAGCGTTCCTGGCCTCCAGCGGAAGCTGCTGGTGACGCTCTGCGAGCGGGTGCGGCAAGCAGACCAAGCCCTGACCCACTAGCGCTGGCTCTGGGCTTGGCAGGTCAGGGGCAAACCGTTCCAGGGGTTGGCTGGCAAGCGGTCAGCGAATTCCACTTGGTGGAGCTGGGGGGACTCGAACCCCCGACCTTTTGTCTGCCAGACAAACGTTCTCCCTCTGAACTACAGCCCCACTCCGTGCCCATATGGTAGCAAGAACGGCTGCCCAGGGCAAGCTGATTTCCCGCCAGCAAGCTTGACACAGTTTCTAGGCTGGGCCATCATGCGGCTGAATCTTGGCCCTCTTTCTTGGGTGACGAGGAGGTGCTGCTCATGCTGGCCCTGGAAGGAATCCGCGTGCTCGACCTGTCGCGCCTGGCTCCCGGACCCTACTGCTCGATGCTCCTGGCCGACCTGGGGGCCGATGTCCTGCTGGTCGAGGAGCCCGCGGGCACTGGCGGCCTGGCGGGCCGGGCCGGTCGCCGCCTGCTGGAGCGCGACGTTAGCGAGCGCGCCATGGCCTTCAACGCGCTAAGCCGCAACAAGCGTAGCATCGCTCTCAACCTGAAGAACGAGGCCGCTCGCCAGGTGTTCTACAGGCTGACCGAGAGGGCTGACGCGGTGCTGGAGGGCTTCCGCCCCGGCGTGGTGAAGCGCCTGGGGGTCGACTATGAGACGTTGGGCCGGATCAACCCCCGCATCGTCTATTGCTCACTCTCGGGCTATGGACAGAGCGGCCCCTACGCCGATCTGGTGGGCCACGACATCAACTACATCTCCATCGGCGGTGCTCTGGGGATGATCGGCTGGCCGGACACGCCACCGGCCATCCCCATGAACATAATCGCCGACTTCGCCGGCGGCGGCCTCTACGCCGCCTTCGCTATCCTGGCGGCCATCATCGCCCGCGAGCGGACGGGTGCCGGCCAGTACATCGATATGGCCATGACCGATGGCGTTCTCTCCCTCCTGGCCCTTGTGGCCAGCCAGTACTTTGGCTCGGGCGTCGCTCCCCGGCCGGGCCAGAGCTTCCTCAATGGCGGTGTCCCCTTCTACTGCGTCTACGAGACCAGGGACGGCCGGTGGTTGAGCATCGGCTGCCTGGAGCCGGCGTTCTGGGAGGCCCTCTGTCGCGCCGTGGGCCGTGAGGACTTCATTCCCTATCAGATGAATGCCGACAAGTACCCCGAGATGTTCGACTACTTTCGCCAGGAGTTCAAGACCAGGACGCGCGACGAGTGGTTCGAATACCTGCGACAGTTTGACATCTGCGTGGGGCCGGTCTACAGCCTGGAGGAGGTGTTCAACGACCCTCAGGTGCGGGCGCGGGAGATGGTGGTGGAGCTGGAGCATCCAGCGGTGGGCAAGGTGCAGCAGGTGGGGGTCGGGGCCAAGTTATCGCAGACGCCGGGATCGGTGCGCAGCCTGGCCCCTAGCCGTGGCCAGCACACGGAAGAGCTTCTTCTCGAGCTGGGCTACAGCCAACAGCAGATAGAAGAGCTGAGGGCAGAAGGGGCGGTAGGGTAGCCCGGAGAGCGCTGGCTTGGCTGGCCGCTCGCTTGGAGCAAGGGGCACAGCAGCAACGACAGGAGACCCGCCCGCGAGCGGGTCTCCCGCCATGCTAGTGGCCACTGAGGCTGTGAGTCAGGAAGGTGTGCGCGCCGTCTACGCGTTCAGGTTGAAGAAGAAGATCCCCGGTGCCAGGCCTCCAAACTCGTGCCACTCCCACAGGTTGGACAGAATACCCAGGATGACAGCGAATACTGCGAAGCCAATCAGGTTTGCCAGCGCTACCTGCTCTGGGGGGGCGTCGGTGGCAGAGGCGATAGCCGCGTTGGTCAGAAGGAATGTGGCGCCAATGGCTATAGCAGCGAAGGGGATGGAGAGAAAGGACACCAGCACGAGGAGGCTGATGGCCATGGGTGCAAACGCCAGGCCCGTGGTCCTTATGACGCGATCCATGGCCGCGCCGGCGCCAAGCAGGCGGGACAGGATCCATGCCGCGACCCAGACCCACAAGAACCACAGGGCGATCTGGAATATGCTTCCCAAGATGGTGGCTTTCAGGAATAGCTCTCCCTTGTCGGACACGTCCTCAACCGCGCCCCACAGCCACGTGCCGAGCCCGGCCAGGAAGCTGGCCACCACCACCACTGCTATGGCCGGTGCCGTCGCACCGGCGTCGTCCTTTACGTCGTCGAACACTGTGAGGTCAAGGCGGATCAACCGCCCTAGCCAACTGCCCACGTTCTGGAAGCCGGCATTTTGAAGCCCCATGTTCTGACCTCCTTACAGAATAAGCTACATTGAGTGAGCCTTCGGGCAAATAGTGCTGGCCCCGTCGCCCTTGTTCAGCTACGGGTCTCTGAATTTATAAAGCATTATCGCCCGACTGTCCAGACATTTTCGGGGATTGATCGTCTCATTTCCCTCAAAATTCGCCACGGACGGCACAGGGTCAACCTGCGCAGATGGCAGTAGCGGGCGGGATCTAGCGCAGGGGGCGCTTGGTGGGGATCCCGGGGCGGCGAGGGTAGGCGGCGGGAGTGGGGGCCATTTTTTCCACTAGCACCAGGGTTAGGGGCAGGGCAGGGGAGGGAAGGGGCTCTGCCGAGACAATGCGCCCACCGCAGGTTTCCAGGGCGCGGCCGGCCTCGGTCATTTCTTGGGGGGCGCGGCTTCCCTTGGGGGTTGCCAGGAAGCCGCCCATTTGTAGGAAGGGCAGCGCTAGCTCGGCGAGGACGGCCAGGGGCGCCACTGCCCGCGCCAACACCAGGTCGTAGCCTTCACGATGGGTCGGCTCGTGGGCTACGGCCTCCGCTCGTCCGGTGATCACCGCCACGTCCTCCAAGTCCAGTCGGGCCAGCAGGTGTTCCAGGAAGGCGGTCTTCTTGCGGGTGGCCTCCAGGATGGTCAATCGCAGGTCAGGGTGGACGATCCTGATGGGTATGCCGGGGAAGCCGGCACCGGCGCCTAGGTCGAGGACCCTGGCCGCTTGGTCAGGCTTGAGCACCCCGGCTCGATAGAGAGAGGCGGCTACGGCAAGCGATTCGCCGAAGTGTCGTCTTTGTACCTCCTGGCAGTCGGTGATCGTGGTGAGGCTGATGCGGCGATTGGCGGCAACGAGCTGGCGGTAGTACTCCTCGAACCGTTGCAGTTGGTGGCGGTCTAAGGGAAGGCCGAGGTCTTCGGCAATGCGGGCTAGGATCTGCATGGTCATGGATGGCGTCACTGGGTTGGTGCTGTTCCGGGGCGATTTGGTTGTAACGGCGGAGGTGACATAAACGTCTAACTTATGGAAAGCATAGGGACGGGGAGTGCCGGCCTGGATCAACCAACTCCCCGCCCCGAGCACGTCGGGCCCGGTTTTCGGGCCGTAACGCTAGTTTATTATACCACGCCTGTCAACTTGTTATGACAATTCGTTCCAGTAAGGCAATTCCATGGTGGGGGCCGTTGGCCACGGGGCTGCTCTTGATGGCAGCCCTATTTGTGTCAGTGGCGAGCTCTCCTGTAGGAGTAGCGAGTCCACAGGTTGGGCAGGATGAGCAGGCGCTGCTGGATTTGATAAATGCTCATCGAGCGGGCAATGGCTTATCGGCCCTAAGTATTTCCCCAACTTTAACCGATGCCGCGGGGTGGATGAGCCGCGACATGGCCGAAAAGGACTACTTCAGCCATACCGACTCCCTGGGGCGAGACCCCTTCCAGCGGATGTCGGACTTGGGCTACGACTACAACACTTGGAAGGGCGAGAATCTGGCGGCAGGCAGTGACACTCCCCAGATGACTTTCCAGCTCTGGCGCGACTCGCCTGGTCACAACGCCAATATGCTCAATTCTAACTTCGTGGTGGTTGGCCTGGCCAAGGCCTATGGCTCGACTTCCACCTATGGCTGGTACTGGGCCGCCGAGTTCGGTGGACATGATGAGAGGGGCGCTCCGCCGCCGAGCACGCCTGCAGCCACGCTCACACCAACGCCTACGCCAACGCCTACACCTACACCTACGCCTACACCAACGCCTACGCCGACGCCTATCCCTACGCTTGCACCAGCGCCCACGCCTACGCCTACTCTGGAAGCCAGCCCCCCTTCGGTCGGCGGTCCTCCGCTCCCTGAGGCCGAGCCGACCCTAGACGTGGAGTTTTCATCGCCGTCGGGTGCTGACCTCGGTTTGGCTCCGCCCACGCGGGGCAGCGAGCTGGTGGACGATACCTCTGGTCCCGCTCTGATGGTCCGCGAGCTGGCCCCCGGCTGGAACCAGTTGCAGGGTCTGCCTGGCTCTATGCGGCTGAGGGAGGTCTTGCCCGTGGATAGCGGCAAGTTGATGGCGATCTATGCCTGGGATGACGATAGGGAGACCTGGCGAAGGTATTTGCCTGGAGTCGACCTACCTGGGATCAATACCCTGACGGAGCTAGCAGACCAGCAAGCTATCTGGATTCTGGCAAGCGAGAGGTTCTCGCTGACGCTGCCGACCTAGGACGGCCTGCGGTCCGAGGACTACGTCCGGCGTTTCTAGGGCGCCACGCCGAAGGAAGGTAGCGGCTCCTCCTGGATCAGTTGCCCCCGTACTATCTGCCTCATGGTGTAGTAGCCGCCGAGGGGATTGGTCCAATCGCGTACCCAGGTGCCGCCGCAGGTGATGAGGGTGATTACGTCGTTGGGCGTGGGGCCCATCACCGCTAGCGCCTTGGGATCGTTGTCGTCTATCGCTTGATTGCCCGTGACAGTGTAGCGGTATTCCGTTCCGTCGTCCAGCACGATCTTGATCTCGTCGTCCAGGCCCACGTCGCGCAGGTAGTAGAACACACCGACCACTGGCTGGCCGTATATCGTCCAGTCGACGTGGCCGGAGAAGACGGCGTTGCCACCCCAGCCGGGCCTGCTGCTCCAGTCGTACCAGCCCACCTCGTCAGGGCCGCTGGGCACGTTTGGGACGGAGTTTTCGTCCAAGCCGAGGGTGATGATGGGGGCATCGACGCCGATCTTTTCGATGATCATTCTGGCCAGGGGTGAGTTGTTGGGGGGCGGCGTCGGCAGTGGCGTGGCGGTAGCAGTGCTCAGGCCATCGTCGTAGATGGGAATCTCGCCGACATTGGTCACGGGGGGGCCGCCACCGCCGGTCATGAGTAGCCCGGCAAGGCCAGCTCCCAGGAGCACCATTGAGGCCAGGAAGAGGATGGCCGCCAGCGTCAGTCTGCTACGGCGCCAACGAAACGCATTGGCCAGGCGTTGGGCAGTGCCCCTTATAGCTGTCATGCTTGTTTCCTTCTAGCCGTCCTTCTTGCTTGCCACAAGGCTGCTGCAATTGTCACCGCCACCAGGCCTGCCCCGCCAGCGACAGCGGGCCACCAGTTGAAGCCGCTGCCGTCAGATGCCTCCGGCTCGCTGGCAGGCGAGGCCGGCGCCTGTCCCTCGCTGGGCGTTACGACCGGCTGCTCGGCATCGGGCAGTGTCTTGGCCGTGAGGTTGAGGGGGTTTGAGCCTGCTTTCCACAGGCCCGTCTGCTGGGCTGGTCTCCCGGCGATGATGAAGGTGACCGTCGCTCCCTCGGTGCCGCAGCCTGGTGTTTGGCTATCGCTGACCACGTCTACCGCGTACAGCGAGTCGCCGCTCTCGATTCCGTACTCTCGGCTGGCCTCGGTGGCTGTCCAGGTGCCTTTCTGGCCTGGCTCCTTCTCCCCTTCGCCACACGCCTTGCCGTCGATGAGAGCAACCACGGCCGTGCCGTCGCTCACACTATCGCCGTCCACCGTGACGCTGCCGAAGAAGGTGGCCGGAGGCATTGGTATCTCCTGGGCGGTGACTGAACTCAGCGTAAGAGACATCAGTAGCGCAGTTGCTAAGGCCAGCTCTCGGATCACAATTCTAAGATAGCATCCCCCGCCTGGGTGAGGCAACAGCGGCCATTATCCCCAATTCTGACTGGGCCAGCCGCGCAGTTTCCTCGCCCGACGCCGTAGGGCAGCCCCCGAAGGAGCTGCCCTACGCCATTGTTTCGCCTTAAAGCCAGGCAGACTAGCGGCGAGCCCAGCGGGCCGTGAGCAGGCCTGCCACGCTGGTGAGGGCTGCCGCAGCCAGGGCCAGCGGCCACCACATGAAGCCGCCGTCACCGCTCATGCCGCCCATGCCGGTGGGCGGAAGAACCGTGGGTGTCGGCGTTGGCTCGACCGTGACCGTGGGTGTCGGCGTTGGCTCGACCGTCGCCGTCGGCGTCGGCGTGACCGCGGGGGCGCCGCAGGTCAGGTTGAGGGTCTTCGGGGGAGGACCGGTGGCGTCCGCGCTGGTCTCGTTCGCCGTGGTGCCATCGCACGTGAAGCTGATCGTCCCGCCGGGGAAGCAGGGGGCTGTGGCGGGCATGCTTTCCGGAACGTCGATCACGTAGCTCCCGGCGGAGGTGCTGACGCTACCCCACTCCGCGCCCTCGCTGTCGAGGGCCGCGATGATTGTGCCGTCAGGCGCTGGCGCACCGTCAATGGTCACCGTGCCGGTGTAGGTAGTGGGGATGACGGGGTCACAGTACGTGACGGCGGGGGTGGGGGTCTCGTCG
>Ga0111178_118_pt1 | contig 13140 bp, 11 predicted proteins | sample DeeMarSWOR324_28_FD_80225 | JGI IMG/M metagenome (GOLD analysis project Ga0111178, IMG submission 80225) | Dehalococcoidia bacterium SM23_28_1 | reverse complement strand
TCGATGAACGGCTTGCCCGTCAGGTAGCAGGCGTCATTCAGGAGGTAGCGAGTAGCGAAATTGTCCACCGCACCCACTACCATATCGTACTGGGCGATGATCTCCAGGGCATTGGCGGAGGTCAGACGCGTTCTATGGGGGATGACCCGCACATCGGGGTTATAGCGGGCGATCGTTTCCTGAGCTGACTCCACCTTGGGCCGCCCCACGTCAGGAGTGTGGTGGAGGATCTGGCGCTGGAGGTTGGAGAGATCCAGCTGGTCGTTGTCGACGATGCCCAGGGTACCCACGCCAGCCGCGGCGAGGTAGACTGCCGCCGGTGAGCCCAGGCCGCCGGCGCCCACGATGAGCACTCTGGCATCCAGTAGCTTGCGCTGACCGGCGGAGCCCACCTGGGGGATCATGATCTGGCGGGAGTAGCGCAGCGTCTGCTCCGGCGTGAGGTCCTGACCGCCAGCGATGGCCGGGATCACCGCCACCTCATCGCCATCCTTCAAAGGGGTCGCTTCTCCCTGGAGGCTGTGAATCTCCTGATTGTTGACATAGATGTTGATGTGGGCAGGCAGCTCGCCCGCTTCGTTCTGGAGCATGTCGCCCAGGGCAGGGTAGCGAGTCGTCAGGTCCTCCAGGAGCTCAGCTACCGTCTGGCCGTGGCCTTCCACATAGCTGCGGTTGGCTGTGAGCCTGCGGAATGGTGCCGGTATGTAGACGGTTACGGCCATGCCGTTCTTCCCCCGGCGACCGCTGGCACGATGCTCACTTCGTCGCCGTCGTTAAGGGGGGTGGCCAGGCCCTGGAGGAAGCGCACGTCCTCGCCGTTGACGTAGACGTTCACAAACCGGCGAATTTCGCCCGCCTCGTCGCAGAGGCGCTCCTTGAGGCCGGGGTAGGAGGTCTCGAGGGAGGCGATGCACTGCGAGAGGCTGGCACCGTCGGCGGGGACGCGGTCCTGGTCAGCGGTGATCTTGCGCAGAGCGGTGGGTATTCTGACGATAACGCTCACTTCTTCTTCCTATCCTTCCACGATGTCGCCCACCACTGGGTCCACTCGCACCCCCAGGTCGATCACCCACTGGACGCTCCGCTCGATCTCTTCCATGTCCCCCTCCAGCTCCAGGATGACCCAGCCGCGGTCTTCGGTGACGTCGGCGCGGCGGATGTTGGTGACCACGTCGAACTGCTTGCACAGCCTGTAGATGACGGGCTCCTTGATTAGCTCTGTAGGGAAGGTGAACTTCATTCTTTGCTTAGCCATGACTCTCTCCTCGACTAGTCTGCCGACCGGCGGCCACGGCCTCTCGATGCTCAGCGATGGCTTCCTCGAAGGAGGCCAGGTGGGGTTCGATGACGAGGCTGGGCACCAGCCTGTCCAGCACTGCCTCCTGGGTCTTAAGGCCGGCACCGGTGATAAAGGCGACCACTAGCTCGTCGGGCTGAATGCGGCCCTGGGCGACCAGCCGCCTCAGGCCGGCGATAACCACGCCGCCGGCCGTCTCGGTGAAGATGCCCTCGGTCTCGGCCAGGAGCTTGATCCCCTCCACGATCTCGTCGTCGCTCACGGCGGCAGCGGATCCGCCGGAGTCGGCAAGCACCTTGAGAGCGTAGTAGCCGTCGGCGGGGTTGCCAACGGCCAGCGACTTAGCGATCGTGTTGGGGCGCACGGGGCGAACGTTGAAGCTGTGGCGCTCCCAGGCCTCGACGATGGGCGAACAGCCCTCGGCCTGGGCCCCGGACATGCGGGTGTGAGCCCAATCTACCAGGCCCAGCCAGGCCAGCTCCTTAATCCCCTTCCAGACCTTGGTGAGTAGACAGCCGCTGGCCATGGGGACGATGCAATGATCGGGGGCCCGCCAGCCAAGCTGCTCCACCACCTCGTAGGCCAACGTCTTGCTGCCCTCGGCGTAGTAGGGTCGGATGTTGATGTTGACGAAGGCCCAGGGGTACCTGTCGGTCAGCTCGCTGCACAGGCGATTGGCGTCGTCGTAGCTGCCCTTTACCGCCACCAGAGTTGGGCCGTAGATGGCTGAGCCGACGACCTTTCCCTGCTCCAGGTCGGCCGGGATGAAGACCAGGGCTTTCAGGTGTCCCCTGGCAGCGTGAGCGGCCACGGCGTTTGCCAGATTGCCGGTGGAGGCGCAGGCCAGGGTATCGAAGCCGAACTCGCGGGCCTTGGTGGCGGCCACTGTCACTACGCGGTCCTTGAAGGACCAGGTGGGGTTGGCGCAATCGTTCTTGATGTAGAGCCGGCGCAGGCCCAGGGCTTCGCCCAGGTTCTGAGCCGGCAGAAGGGGCGTGAAGCCTGCGCCGATGTCCACTGCCTGCTCCCTATCGGCGGGCAGAAAATCGCTGTAGCGCCAGACGGTGAGGGGCCCCTTTTCGATGCGTTGGCGGCTAATGCGGCGGCCCAGGGCCTGATAATCGTAGCTTACCTCGAGGGAGGCGAAGCAGAACTCGCAGACGTGGACAGGCTCTAGCGGATAGCAGCGTCCGCATTCTCTACAGCGTAAATGACTAGCGTAAGACATGTTGGCGATCCCCCCTTGCTCGAGCACTGCCTGTTCATGGCAGTGTGATGTCCTCTCCCGTTGCCCCGACCTGGTCGGGGCGGGACATCGCCATCGCTGTCGCTGGCCAAGGCTGTAGAGCACTCATCTACAAATCGAAAACCTCTTCGGCCCAATACGAAGAGGCTTCATGCTTAAGATGTAGCCCACCTCTTATCGTGCCCCTGCCTAAGGCAGGAACCCGGCATTAGCCGTTCTCCCCCGTGTCGGGGCCGGTTGCCGGGCTTCGCAGGGCCGTTCCCTCCACCACTCTGGATAAGAGGGTCTATTCAGTTGTGGGTACGATGCTATCAGAGGCGAAGGGTTGTGTCAACTTTGGCTACCGCCCCTTGTATTGGGGCTTGCGCTTCTGGGCGAAGGCCAGGGGGCCCTCGCGGACGTCCTCCGTCCGGAGGATGTCGCCGAGGAGCTTGAGCTCCAAGGCCAGGCCTTCCTCCAGGGGCATGTCCAGGCCCTGATAGATGGCCTGTTTGATGGCGCGGACGGCCAGCGGCCCGCACTCGCAGATCGCCTGGGCGATCTCCTCGGCCTTGGGCATCAGCTCTGGCAGGGGCACCACGTGGCTCACGAGGCCCCAGTGGAGGGCGGTCTGGGCGTCGATGCGGTTGCCGGTGAGGAGGATCTCTGTGGCCAAGGCCAGGGGGATGGCGCGCGGCAGCCGCTGGGTGCCGCCGGCGCCAGGCATGAGGGCGCGCTTGGGCTCGGGCAGGCCGAAGGTGGAGTGCTCGGCGGCGACGCGGATGTCGCAGGCCAGGGTGAGTTCGAGGCCGCCGGCCAGGCAGTAGCCGTTGATGGCGGCGATCATTGGCTTCCAGGTGTGGAAGTCCCTGGTGATGCCACCGAAGGGTACGTCGTAGAAGCGGGTCTCGCCGCCAGCGAAGGCCTGGGTCATGGCAATGAGGTCGGCGCCGGCGGAGAATGCCTTCTCTCCCGCGCCGGTGAGTATGGACACCCACAGCTCGTCGTCGTCGCGGAAGTCGCTGAAGGCCTGGAGTAGCTCGCGGCTGGTGGCGGGGTCGACGGCGTTCATGCGCTCGGGCCGGTTGATGGTGACGTAGGCGATGCGCTCCTTCTTCTGGTAGGTGATGTTGGCAAAGTCGGGCATGTCGTCCTCCCTGTTTGGTCACGTGCGTGTCAGCAGACGGGCCTAAGTATAAACGCTGGGGCCAACAGATGGCCAGGGGCATAGCTATTTCAACAGTTTTCGGTCGTTAGACCGAGGTGCGGTGGTAGGCTGCCGCCGGCAGGCGTCCTGGCCTCGAAGGAGCGGTGGAGTCGGCGACGGCCTGCTGCCGATTGTTGTTAGGTGGGAGGGAGCTGGGGCTAGCGGATAGGCGATAGAACGGGGAAGAGAAAAAAAGCCCTGGACGGCCGGGACCGCCGGAGCCAGGCAATGGGAAGCGCGAGTCACCACACTTCTTTGCCATGTTTGATCATAACCCGGACGGGCCTGGCGGGGCAGGCGACAACGTGTCTGGAGGCACAGGCCTGACGGCAGCAGTCGGTGCTTCTTCGCAGCCCGTCGCTCCGCCGCCAGCGGGCGGCGATGGACAGGGCTCGTGGAGAGACGGGTGGCCCTGGTGGGCCAGCCTGGCCCTGGGGGTCGCGGTCGGCGCGTTGATGGTAGGCGGCGTGGGTTGTGCCCTCGGTGGAAAACGGCGAAACGGGGCGAACGGCCACCAGTAGGTGGTCGGGGTTGGTGGCCTCGTAGAGGCAGACCTAAAGGTCTGCAGCTACGAAATCGAGAGCGGGAAGGTTCGTAGCTGCAGGGCTTCAGCCTTGCCTCTTGTCGAGAATCACGCCATCAACCACGAAATGGTGTGCCCTAACTCCTAGGGCAGCCGTCCTTCAGTCCGCCGTAGCGGCTAGCAGCTCGGCCAGCTCCTCGCGTTCTACATCGGGGCCGACTACTGACAGCACTAGCTTGCCCGCCTGGACGATGCGACGGGCCACGCGCATGACGTCGTCGGCGGTGATGGCCTGCAGCTTCTCCACCACCGACTCGATGGGCTCGATCTCGTCCATGGTCAGCAGCAGCTCGCCGCTCCGCTGGCCGAGGGCCATGGGCGTCTCCAGGCTCAGACGGAAGCTGCCCACGCTGTAGTCGCGCACCTTGGTCATCTCCTCCTCGCTCACAGGCTCCTGTACCAGCTTGCGCAGCTCGTTCACAATGACCCGCACCGTTTCCTGCAGGTTCTGGGGAGCGACGCCGGCGCTGATCACCAGCAGGCCGGTGTCAAAGTAGCGGCTGACGGCTGAGCCCACCGAGTAGGCCAGCCCGCGCTTCTCCCGCACCTCCTTGAACAGGCGGGAGCTCATGCCCCGGCCCAGGAGGCTGTTGAATATCATCAGGGGGTAGCGGTCGGGGTCCTTTCTGGCGAAGGCGGGGAGGGCCATGGCCAGGTTGGCCTGGCTTATGGGGCGGCTCTCGACGGCCACCCTCTGGGTGGGGAGGTCGGAATCGAGGGGTAGGAAGGAAGGGGAGGCCCTGGCCGGTCGGTCCTCGAATTGGCGGCGGGCCAGGGTCACTACGTCTTGGTGGCCGACGTTGCCGGCGACGCTCATGACCGTATTGGCCGGGACGTACCAGGCATCCATGTAGTCCAGGAAGTGTTGACGCTGGATGACGGCCACCGTCTCCTCGTTGCCGGCGGTGCTCCAGCCGAGGGGCTGGTCGCCGAAGAGGGCCTGGATGAGCAGCTCGCTCACCCAGACGCTCGGCTGGTCGCGATTGCGGCGGATCTCCTGCTGCACCACCGAGCGCTCCCGCTCCATCTCCTGGGAGTCGAGCAGGGGATGCAGGACCATGTCGGCCAGCACATCCATGGCCAGGTCCAGCTTGTCGTAGGGGAGGTGGTTCCAGAAGCAGGTGATCTCCTTGGTGGTGTAGGCGTTGAGGACGCCGCCCGCGCCCTCAACGGCCTCGGCGATGGCCATGGCGGTGGGGCGACGCTCGCTTCCCTTGAAGATCATGTGCTCCAAGAAATGGGCGAGCCCTTGAGAGCCCCGCTCCTCGGCGCGCGAGCCGGCACCGACGAACAGGCTGACGCCGACCGACTGGGCAGTGGCAAGGGGTGTGGTCACGATCCGCAAGCCGTTGGGCAGCTCGGAGATGTCCCAGGAGATGGTCATGCAGGCCCCCTTTCTGACCATGGCCAAAGTAGGCCCAGTATAGGTGAGCCATAACGGGGCGGTCAATAAAGGCGCGGCCCTGGTCTCTGGTTCGCGGGTCTCTTGGCGGGCAAGATTCTGCTAATCGATCTATCTTTTTGGCTAGTTTCTCTGCGGCTCCAGCGCTTGACAGGCGTTTGCTGTGGCCCGTATGATGACTGTGAATTACATGACGAAGTACATTTTCGTCACCGGCGGTGTAGTGAGTTCCGTAGGGAAAGGGATCACCACCGCCGCCCTCGGCCGACTGCTCAAGGCCCGCAGCATCTCCGTCGTCGTCCAGAAGCTCGACCCCTATTTGAACGTTGACCCCGGCACGATGTCTCCCTACCAGCACGGCGAGGTGTTCGTCACCAGCGACGGCGCCGAAACCGACCTCGACCTGGGCCACTACGAGCGCTTCCTGGACCAGGACCTCACCCAGGCCAGCTCTGTGACCTCGGGCCAGATCTACCAGGCGGTGATCGCCAAGGAGAGACGGGGCGTCTACCTGGGCCGCACCATCCAGTCTATTCCCCACGTGACCAACGAGATCAAGGAGCGCATTCGCGCCGTGGGGCGGGAGAGCGACGCCAGCGTGGTGATTGTGGAGGTGGGGGGCACGGTGGGCGACATCGAGGGCCAGCCTTTCCTGGAGGCCGTGCGTCAGATGCGGAAAGAGGAGGGGCGCGACGATACCCTGGCGATCCATGTGACCTTCCTGCCCTATATCTCCACCACCGGCGAGCTGAAGACCAAGCCCACTCAGCACAGCGTTCGCGAGCTGCGCAGCATGGGCATCCAGCCCGACGTCATCGCCTGCCGCAGCGATTCGCAGATGACCGATGACCTGCGGGACAAGATATCGCTGTTCTGCGACGTGGAGAAGCGGGCGGTTGTGCCCCTTCCCAGTATGTCCAGCATTTACGAGGTGCCTCTGGTCTTGGAGGAGGCTGGCCTGACGGCCTACATCATGGAGCGGTTGCAGCTCCCCGGCGTCTCGCGCGACCTGGCCGATTGGCAGAAGTGGGTGGCGCGGCTCAAGAGGCCGCGCGGTCGGGTTTCGGTGGCGGTGGTCGGCAAGTACGCCGAGTTGCCCGATGCCTATCTTTCGGTGAAGGAGGCCCTGATCCACGCCGCTGTTCACTACGACCTGGGGGTGGACATCCGCTGGGTGCCCTCGGGCAAGCTGGAGGAGGATGGTGGTGAGGCCGCTCTGGAGGGGGTGCACGGCATTGTGGTGCCCGGCGGCTTCGGCGAGCGGGCCATCGAGGGGATGATCCGGGCCGCCCGCTACGCGCGCCAGGAGGGGGTGCCGTACCTGGGTCTCTGCCTGGGCCTGCAGATCATGGTCATCGAGTTCGCGCGTCATGTGTTCGAGAGCGACGATCCCAACTCGACCGAGTTCCGTCCCAGCACGTCCTATCCGGTGATAAGCCTTCTTTCCGAGCAGGAGGGTATCGAGGACAAGGGCGGCACGATGCGTCTGGGCGGTTACCCCTGCCGGCTGGTGGACGGTACTAAGACGTACGCCGCTTATGGTGAGCCAGAGGTAGCGGAGCGGCACCGCCATCGCTATGAGTTCAACAACACCTATCGGGAGGCCCTGGCTGAGGCCGGCCTCATCGCCAGCGGCCTATCGCCCGATGGGACGCTGGTGGAGATCTGCGAGCTGCGGGATCATCCCTGGATGGTGGGCTCGCAGTTCCACGCCGAGTTTCGCTCTCGGCCCAACCGGCCCCATCCCCTGTTCCGGGGCTTTCTGGAGGCGGTCGCCCGAAGGGCCGGGCAGTTGCCTGCTCCGGCAGCCGCCGTCGAGGAGGCCTCGCGCCGTCTGTGAGACTGTCAGCGGGCAGGGCGCTTTTCGGGGGGGCTAGAAGAGGCTATAATCCGCTCTGAGAGGGTGAGGATGCGCCTATTTCTGGATACGGCCAGCGTCGAGGAGATCCGGGCGGCGGCAAAGCTGGGGGTGATCTCCGGGGTGACCACCAACCCCACGCTGTGGGCCAAGGCGGGGGGAGGCGACTACCGCGACATCGTGCTGGAGATCTGTGATATCGTCGATGGGCCCATCTCCGCCGAGTGCCTCTCGCGGGACGTGGAGGGGCTGGTGGAGGAGGCGCGGCGCATCTCATCGTGGCATCCCAACGTGGTGGTGAAGATACCGATCGATGCGGTGGGCCTGGAGGCGACATCCCGCCTATTCAAGGAGGGAGTGAAGGTCAACATGACGTTGGTCTTCTCCGCCAACCAGGCTGTGCTGGCCGCCCATGCCGGTGCCACCTACATCAGCCCGTTTGTGGGGCGGTTGGATGATGTGGGGCACAGGGGGATGGCGGTGGTGGAGGAGACGGTGCAGATCCTCGAGCGCTATCACCTGCCGAATCAGGTGATAGCGGCCAGTCTGAGGCATCCCCTGCACGTCATCGAGGCGGCCAAGGCCGGCGCTCACATCGCTACCATGCCCTACGGCGTGCTCATGGGCATGCTTCGCCATCCGTTGACCGACAAGGGGATCGAGCGCTTCCTGGCCGACGCGGAGAAGGCGGCGAAGGCGGCGCGGTCGACGGGTCAGGTCTGACTTCCGGCGCCATCAAGCGCTGGGCGACGGCACAGCTCTCCTCAGGTTCTCCTACGATGCCAACAATGTGCCGGCCCAGCACTCGGCATTGACTACCATTCCAGATTGGGCTAGACTAAGGCCGGATAGGGCGGGCTTCCCATAATGTGGAGGCGCGGCTCTGTACATGCGTGACGGAGGCTGACGGGAAGTGGCCAATCAGGTGGGCAAGCGCTATCAATGTACTAAGTGCGGCACGGAGATGATCGTTACCAAGGGTGGCGAGGGAAACCTCTCCTGCTGTGGCCAGCCCATGGAACTGAAGAAATAAGGGGGAGGTAGAGCATGGCTAACCAGCTGGGCAAGCGATTTCGGTGCGAGACTTGCGGCACCGAGGTGCTGTGCATCAAGCCGGGCGAGGGTAATGCCCATTGCTGCGGAGCACCCATGAAGCTCGTGGAGCCAAAGGTTCTGCCGTCCGCTGACTAGGCCGCTGGCGCGAGAGAAGGAGAGGCCGCCGGGAATATGCTCGGCGGCCTGTTGTTTTGCCTGTCGGGGCTGGGGGCTATCTCTCCCGTCTCCTCATACCGGCGAAGAAACTCTTCGCTGACGAAGAACATTCATATGCAGAAGCCATCGCGGGCGATGTCCTCGTGATGCCGCTCGCAGGGGCAGATCTTCTTGCGATCCTCCACGGGATCGCCGCTGAGGGTCATTCAGGGGCAGTAGAGGCGGCCGTGGTTGACCAGGTTCTTGGCGAGCCCTCGCTGGATGTTGTCTACGGTGTCGGCGAGGGGGAAGAAGCGATAGGGCCCGCGCTCCACGTAGCGCTGGGACATGAGCCTGGCGCGCTCCAGGGCCTCCTCGAAGCTGACCTTCTTCTCCATGGCGCTCCTCCGTTGCTGCCCAGATCGAGTCCATTATAGCCTCTCTTGATGGGCAAAGGGCTTTCAACAATGCTAAGATGCTCCAGCCAGCGCAATCAACCAAGTGACTTTGCTGAAGGGGGATCAGCTTGTCTCCTACCCTCGTCCTCCACAACGCTCGCGTGATCACCATGGACCGGCGGCAGCCGCGCGCTCAGGCGGTCGCTGTCCAGGGAGAGCGCATCCTGGCCGTCGGCTCGGATGACGAGGTTCTTCGTCAGAGCAGAAGCCCGAAGGCGGAGGTCATCGACTGCCGAGGGCAGGCGCTGCTCCCCGGCTTCATCGACGCCCACTGCCACGTGCTGGCCTACGGCGCGAGCCTGCTTGCCCTGGATTGCAGCCCAGATGCGGTATCGTCCATCGGCGACATCCAGGCGGCCGTGCGGCGGCAGACGGAGGTCACTGCTGCTGGCCGCTGGATCCGCGCCGTCGGCTACAGCGAGGTCGACCTGACTGAGGGGCGCCATCCCACCCGCTGGGACCTTGACCTTGCCGCACGAGATCATCCGGTGCGGCTGATCCATCGCAGCGGCCACGCCTGCGTCCTCAACAGTGTGGCCCTCCGTCTGTGCGGCATCGGCATGGAGAGCGAGGAGCCCCCCGGTGGCTATATGGAGCGCGACCCCGAGAGCGGCGAGCCCAGCGGCCTTCTGCTGGAGATGAACGAGCTGGTGGACAGGGTTGTGCCTCCTCTGAGTCGGCCAGAGCTTGTCGAGGGCCTGCGCCTGGCCAGCGAGCGCTTCCTGGCCGCAGGCATCACCTCTGTGGTCGATGCCAGCCATACCAACGGCCCCTCGGAGTGGGAGCTTCTGCGACGGATGCGCCAGGAGGGGCACCTGTTGCCTCGCCTGACGGCCATGGTGGGCTTGGAGCACAGGGAGGCGGCTGCCCGCTGGCGGGAGAGCGAAGGGGGCGATAGTTTCCTGGAGCTGGGGGCGGTGAAGATCGTCATCAAGGAATTGGGAGAGGAGATCTATCCCGAGGAGGACACCCTGGCAGAGATGGTCTCGCCGTCCCATGCCGAGGGCTGGCAGGTGTCCATTCACGCTGTGGACGAGCGGGCGGTGGCTGCCGCTGCCGGCGCTCTGTCGCGGGCGCTGGCTCAGGCGCCACGGCAGGATCATCGCCATCGCATCGAGCACTGCGGTGTCTGCCCGCCGTCGCTGGTGGAGCGGATAGCGACGGCGGGGCTGACGGTGGTCACTCAGCCTTCTTTCCTCTACTACAACGGCGACCGCTACCTGCGGCAGGTGCCGCCGCAGAAGCAGCCCTATCTCTATCCCCTGCGCTCGCTGCTGGCGGCGGACGTTCGCTTGGCTGGCGGCTCGGACTGCCCGGTGGTCGGGCCGGAGGTGGTTACTGGCCTCTACGGGGCCGTTGCCCGTCGCAGCAAGGGTGGCCAGTCCGTTGGAGGGGAGGAGGGCATTTCCGTCGAGGAGGCGCTGGGCTTGTACACGACGGCCGCCGCCTATGCCTTCTTCGCTGAAGGGGAACGGGGCAGCATCGTCCCCGCCAGGCTGGCCGACCTGGTGGTGCTGTCGGGTGACCCGACGGCCTGCCCGCCGGGCGAGCTCCTGTCCCTGCGACCGCAGATGACCATCGTGGGAGGGCAGGTGGCCTGGCGTGCCGACGAATGAGGGGCTATTTGGGGTTGACTGTAAGCTGTGACATAAATAAGATGAGGCACGGTGCCTTCATTATCCCTGGCCCAGAGGGAGGGGAAGTATTTGCCAGAAGTGGTTATCGGCCCGAACGAGACGTTCGAGCAAGCGCTGAGACGATTCAGCAAGCTTGTTCAGCAGACAGGCGTTCTGGCCGAGGCACGACGGCGGGAGCACTACGAGCCTCCCAGCGTTAAGGCTAAGAAGAAGAAAGCTGCCAAACTGCGCAAGAGCCGCAAGAACAGTCGCCGCTTTAGGTAGTCTGGATTCTGTGAATATGGCTCTCAAGGACACGCTTGCCGGCGACCTGAAGGATGCCATCCGCGGCCGCGATGAGCGCCGCAAGAGTGCTATTCGCCTGGTGATGGCGGCGGTCAAGAACGCGGAGGTGGCCGAGGGTGAGCTCCTGGACGATGCCGGTGTCCTGAAAGTGATCACCAAAGAGGTGCGCAGGCACCGCGAGAGCATCGAAGGGTTCCAGAAGGGCGGCCGCCAGGACCTGGTGGACCAGGAAGAGGCGGAGCTGGCGGTGCTTCTGGCGTATTTGCCCCCTGCCATGTCTCGGGAAGACATAGTGAAGGCAGCGCGCGAGGTCATCGCTCAGGCAGGAGCGGGCGGGCCCGCGGACAAGGGCAAGGTGATGCCCATCCTCATCTCTCAGCTAGCAGGCCGGGCCGAGGGCCGCGAGATAAACGAAGTGGTCACGGAGCTGCTGGCCGAAATCTCCAACTCATAGTCCTCCTTTCTCCTTTTGTCCTTTCGCCTGCGATTTGCGTCTGATATCATGGAATGACGCTGATAGGCAGGCGTAGCTTATGGTGGCAAAATCGACCACTGGAAGAAGGATTTCCATCCTGCGGGCGGCGGTCTTTAGCGCCGTCGTAGGGGTGGCCCTGATCTTCATCCTCTTCCCTGTCTTTCCCGCTCGCTTCGATGTGCAGGAGGGCGAAGTTGCCACGCGGGACATTAGCGTCCGCGGCCAGGTCATCATCAACGAGGGGCAGGTCATCGGTGCCTCGGCCATGGAGCAGCTTAGGGATGCCGGGCTGGCAGACGTGCATCTGCAGGGAGACCACGTGGCCGCGGCGGTTCTGGCGGGGCTGCTGGGGGCTCTGGCCCTGGGGGGGTATCTGTACCTGTTTCAGCCCAAGGAGGCCTCCAGTCTGCCGCGCCTTCTCCTGCTGGCGCTACTGGTTGTGCTGTGGGTGGCAGCGGCCAAGCTCCTGCTGGCCCAGGCCCTGCCCGATGACGACCGGCTCTTTCTGGCCTACCTTCTGCCGGTAGCAGCGGCACCGATGCTGGTGGCCGCTCTGCTTGATGCCGGCCTGGCGGTGGCCGTGGCGGCCGTTCTGGCCTTTCTCGTTACCTTCGCCGGCTTCTATCAGCCCGATGCTCGTAGCGTAGTGGCCAGCAACCCGACGGGGGCTTTCCAGATGGCATCGGTGTTCACCCTGGCCGGCCTGGTTGGGATATACGCTGTTCACCGGGCGGAGCGGGTGCATCGCTACCTGGCGGCTGGGGCAGGGGTGGCCCTTGTCTCCTTCGTGGGTGTGCTTGTGTTCTGGCTCCTCGACCCGCATCGCGAGACGCTGGACCTGGCGTGGGCCCTTCTGACCACCAGCCTGGGGGGGCTGCTGTCGGCGGTGATCACGGGGGGCGCGTTCATTGTGCTCGGCCTTCTGTTCGGCATCACCACCCGCGTGCAGCTCATGGAGCTGGCTCAGCTCAACCATCCCCTCTTGCGACGCCTACAGGCCGAGGCGCCGGGCACCTTCCACCACTGCGTTGTGGTGAGCAACCTGGCCGAGCATGCGGCCGATCTGGTGGGGGCCGACTCGCTGCTGGTGCGGGTGGGCTGCTATTACCACGATATCGGCAAGATGATGCGACCGAGCTTCTATATCGAGAACCAGCTGGACGGGCGGAACCCCCACGAGAGGCTGGACCCCTACACCAGCGCCAGGATCATTTCGGCCCATGTGGCTGCGGGCATGGAGCTGGCCCGCAAGTACAGGCTTCCGGCCCAGGTACGGGCTTTCATCAGCGAGCACCACGGGACTCGCCTGGTGACCTATTTCTACCGCAAGGCGAGCCAGGAGAACCCGAATGTGGACCCGCGCCTGTTTGCCTACGCGGGCCCCAAGCCGCAGAGCAAGGAGACGGCCATCGTCATGCTGGCCGACTCGGCGGAGTCGGTGGTGCGCAGCAGTCGCGACCGCTCGCCGGAGCGGATCGATGCGCTGGTCGATGCCGTGATCCAGGAGCGGCTGTCCGAGGGC
>Ga0111178_105_pt1 | contig 14200 bp, 25 predicted proteins | sample DeeMarSWOR324_28_FD_80225 | JGI IMG/M metagenome (GOLD analysis project Ga0111178, IMG submission 80225) | Dehalococcoidia bacterium SM23_28_1 | reverse complement strand
GGCTGAGCTGGACGACCAGCTCCTTATCAGCTACCTGGAAGGTCGGCACATACCAGCCGCCGAGCTGGACAAGGCCGTTCGCCGTGCCACCCTGGCCAATGTGGTCACCCCCGTTCTCTGCGGCAGTGCCATGCGCAACAGGGGCATCCAGCCCCTGCTCGATGCGGTGATCGACTACCTGCCGTCACCAGTGGACGTGCCACCCGTAGAGGGTGTTCATCCCAAGACTGGGGAGACGATCGAGCGCCAGGCTGCCGACGATGAGCCTTTCGCTGCCCTGGCCTTCAAGATCGTGGGCGACCCTTATGTGGGGCGCTTGGCCTATTTTCGGGTCTATTCCGGCAAGGTTAGCCAGGGCTCCCTGGTTCATAACAGTACCCACGGTGAGCGGGAGCGCATTGGTCGCCTGCTGCGCATGCACGCTCAGCACCGAGAAGACATTCCGGAGGCCTATGCTGGCGCCATCGTAGCGGCCGTTGGCCTGAAGAAGACTTTCACCGGCGACACGATCTGTGACAAGAGCCATCCCATCGTGTTGGAGGCCATCAAGTTCCCCGAGCCGGTTATCTCTGTAGCTCTTGAGCCCAGAACCAAGGAAGACCAGGACCGCATGAGCGAAACGCTGGGGCGCCTGGCGGACGAGGACCCCACCTTCCGCACTCGCTATGACGCTGAGACGGGTCAAACGATTATCTCCGGCATGGGCGAGCTCCACCTGGAGGTCATCGTCGACCGGATGATGAAGGAGTACCGGCTAGAAGCCAATGTGGGCAAGCCGGAGGTGGCTTACAAGGAGGCCATCACCCATCCGGTCAAGACGGAAGGTCGTTTCATCCGCCAGACGGGCGGTCATGGCCAGTACGGCGTGGTGGAGTTGGAGGTGGCTCCGCGCGAGCGGGGAGCCGGCTTCCAGTTCGTGAACAAGATCGTTGGCGCGGCCATCCCGCGTGAGTTCATAGGGCCGGTGGAGCAGGGGGTGAAGGAAGCCCTGGAGACGGGCGTGCTGGCCAACTACCCGGTGGTCGATGTGGAAGTGACCCTGGTGGACGGCAGCTATCATCCGGTGGACTCCTCCGAGCTGGCCTTCCGCATGGCCGGCTCGATGGCCATGCGCAAGGCCCTGTCGATGGCCAAGCCGATCTTGCTGGAGCCGATCATGGAGATAGAGGTGTCCACGCCGGAGCAGTTCTTCGGCGACGTGCTCGCCGACGTCAACGCCCGCCGTGGCCACGTGACCATGGTGGACCAGCGGGGCCATATGCGGCTGATTCGCGCTCTGGTGCCTCTGGCCGAGACCTTCGGCTATTCCACCGGCTTGCGCTCCTTGACGCAAGGTCGGGCTACCTACACTATGGAGTTCGACCATTACAAGGAGGTGCCGAGCTCGGTGGCCGAGACGCTGCTGGGGCGGGTGAGAGGATACGTGAGAAGGTAGGCCATGCCCAGACAGAAGATACGGATTCGCCTGAAGGCCTATGATCATCGCATCCTGGATCAGTCCGCCGCCCTCATCTGCGAGGCGGCGGAGAGGACAGGGGCGGTGGTGGCTGGTCCTGTGCCACTGCCTACGGAGATCAGGAAGTTTTGCGTCATCCGCTCGCCGCACGTGGACAAGGACTCGCGGGAGCAGTTCGAGATTCGCACTCATAAGAGGCTTATCGACATTGTGGAACCGACATCCAAGACGGTGGACGCTCTGATGCGCCTGCAGGTGCCTGCGGGCGTGGACATCGAGATCAAGCTGTAATCATGATCGAAGGAATTCTGGGCCGCAAGCTGGGTACGCTGCAGATCTTCGACCGCGACGGCACGGCGGTGCCGGTGACGGTCATCGAGGCTGGTCCCTGCACCGTCCTTCAGGTGAAGACGAAGGACAGCGATGGCTATGAGGCCGTCCAGCTGGGCTTCGGGGTGCGAAGGCGGGCCAACGAGCCGATGAAGGGGCACTTCAAGGGCCTGGGCTCGTTCCGCTACCTGCGGGAGTTCGGCGTGGACGAGATCGGGCAGTGGCAGGTGGGTCAGCGAGTGGGGGCGGAGATCTTCGAGCCCGGCGATCTGGTGGACGTGAGCGGCATCTCCAAGGGTCGTGGCTTCGCTGGTGTGGTGAAGCGGCACGGCTTCCGTGGCGGGCCCAAGACTCACGGCCAGTCGGACCGCCATCGCGCTGCCGGCTCCATTGGAGCGAGCGCTAGCCCCGGGCGGGTGATCAAGGGCATGAAGATGGCCGGCCACATGGGCGCGACGAAGGTCACGGTGCGTAACCTGGAGGTGGTGGACTCCAATCCGGCGCGAGGGGTGATCATGGTCAAGGGCGCTGTGCCCGGGGCTAAGGATGGCCTTCTACGCATTCTCCTGGCGCGCAAGCAGGCCGTGAAGCGGCGGGTGATCGAGAGGAAGGCCGAGGAGGCGGAGGCGGAAGATAAGATGGTGGAGGAGCCGCGGGCCGAGGAGCCGCCGGCCGAGAAGCCAGAGGGCGAGGAGCCATCGGCTGAGGAGCCGTCGGCTGAGGAGCCAGAGGGCGAGAAGTCGTGAAACTTCCCGTATACAACGCCCAGGGAGCCAAGTTGAAGCCCATCGCGGTGGATGATCAGGTATTCGCTATCAAGCCGAACCTGGCGGTGGTGCATCAGGCCTTTGTGGCCCAGCGGGCCAATCAGCGGGCCGGCAGCGCCAGCACCAAGACGCGGAGCGAGGTGCGAGGCAGCACCGCCAAGATTCGCATTCAGAAGGGCACTGGCCGAGCGCGCGCCGGGCCCGCTAGTTCGCCCCTGCGTCGGGGCGGCGGCGTAGCCTTCGGGCCCAAGCCTCGTAGCTACCGCCAGGCATTGCCCAAGCGTATGAAGCGGCTGGCCATCCGCTCGGTGCTATCAGGCAAGGTGGCCGACGGCCGCCTGGTGGTGGTCAAGGAGCTGGCGCTGGATAAGCCGCGCACCAAGGAGATGGTGGGCGTCCTGGACAACCTCGGCATCGAGCGCTCGGCCCTCATCGTCACCGGCGAGCCGGACCGCAGTGTGCATGTGAGCGCGCGTAACATACCGAAGACGAAGGTTCTGCCCGCCGACTACCTGAATGTGCAGGACATGCTTACCCATCGTGTTCTGGTGATGACGGTGGCGGCCGTGCGCCGCTGCGAGGCCCTTTGGGGTGGCGATCGCGCCGGGCAGCGGCGACCGAGGGCGGGCGTGGCGGCCGGCGGGCAGGAGGCGAGCTAGGATGCCCAAGGCCATTCACCCCTATGACGTGATTCAGCAGCCGCTGGTGACCGAGAAGGGCTCCTACTTGCTGGCCGAGGACAAGTATGCCTTTCGGGTGGTGAGCGGAGCCAACAAGACGCAGATCAAGCAGGCGGTGGAAAAGGCCTTCAATGTGCGGGTGCTGGCAGTCAACGTGATGAACGTGAGGGGCAAGCAGCGCCGCTGGGGCAGAAGGCAGACCCTCGCTCCTGCCTGGAAGAAGGCTATTGTCACCCTGGTACCAGGGGACAAGATCGAACTGTTCGAGGGTGTGTAGAGATGGGAATTAAGCAGTACAAGCCCACGTCTCCTGGCCGCCGGGGAGCGACCGGCTACACCTTCGAGGAGATAACCAAGAAGAAGCCGGAGAAGTCTCTGACCGTACCCTTGAAGAAGAAGGCGGGTCGCAACCGCCAGGGACGGGTCACTGTGCGCCACCGCGGCGGCGGCGCCAAGCGGATGCTGCGCCTTATCGATTTCAAGCGGGACAAGTTTGGTGTGCCGGGCAAGGTGGCCGCCATCGAATACGACCCCAACCGCTCGGCACGCATCGCCCTTATCCACTACAGCGATGGCGACAAGCGCTACATCCTGTGGCCGGTGGGCCTGAAGGTGGGGGACACGGTGATGTCTGGCCCTGAGGCGGAAATACGGCCGGGCAATGCCTTGCCCCTGAGGAGGATACCGGCGGGCACGGCGGTGCACAACGTGGAGCTGTCCCTGAAGCGGGGCGGCCAGCTAGTGCGCAGTGCTGGTGGTGCTGCCCAGGTGATGGCCAAAGAGGAGCGATACGTGCTCGTGCGCCTGCCCTCGGGGGAGATACGGAAGATCCTGGCCGACTGTCTGGCGACTATCGGCCAGGTGGGCAACGTTGAGCACAGCCAGATCAAGCTCGGCCGGGCAGGGCGTGCTCGTCTCATGGGGCGGCGGCCCAAGGTGCGCGGCTCGGCGATGAGCCCTCGCGATCACCCTCACGGTGGCGGCGAGGGGAAGGCCCCCATCGGTTTGCCGGGGCCCAAGACGCCCTGGGGCAAGCCGGCGCTGGGTTATCGGACCCGCCGGCGCAAGGGCAGCGATAAGTACATTGTGCGACGTCGCCGTGGCAGCTAGGGGGTAAGCGTTGACCAGATCGACCAAGAAGGGGCCATTCATAGAGGCCAAGCTGGCGAAGAAGGTGGAGGGGGTGAGGCGGTCCGGCCAGAAGGCGGTCATTCGCACTTGGTCGCGGGCCTCCACCATCATGCCCCAGATGGTGGGCATGACCATCGCAGTATACGACGGTCGGCGTCATGTGCCGATCTTCATCACCGAGAACATGGTCGGCCACCGCCTGGGGGAGTTCGCCCTGACGCGCACCTTCCGGGGCCACGGTGGTCGGTCGGAGAAGTTCACCAAGGTGCGCCGGAAGTAGGAATGTAGTATGCAGGTGAGAGCCGTGGCCAGGAACGTGGCCGTATCGCCTAAGAAGATAAGGCTGGTTCTCGACCAGTTGCCAGGGAGAAGCGTGACCGAGGTTCTGGCTCGCCTGCGCCATATGCCGTCACCTCATGCCAGGGTGGTGGCCAAGGCGGTGCGGTCGGCGGCAGCCAATGCCGAGAACAACTACCAGATAGACCCCCGTTACCTGCGGATCATCGCCGCCTATGCTGGCGATGCCCCCAGGCTGAAGCGATGGCGGGCGCGTCCCCGCGGGCGTGCTTCTCCCATCCTGAAGCGACACAGCCACGTTACGGTCATAGTGGAGGAGGTTGAAGGCTAGCATGGGTCAGAAGGTTCACCCTCACGGCTTTCGCCTCGGCTATATCTACGGCTGGCGGAGCAGGTGGTTCGCCGATAAGGCGTACACCGAACTCCTGCACGAGGATCTGACCATCCGGCAGACCCTCAGTGGAATGCTGACCGATGCTGGGGTGTCCAATGTGGAGATCGACCGCAATGCCAATCAGGTCACGGTGACCATTCATACGGCGCGGCCGGGCATAGTGATCGGTCGCGGCGGCCAGCGGGTGGACGAGGTGCGCAAGGAGCTGGAGAGGCTGACCGGTCGACGCACGCGGGTGAACATCGTCGAGATCCGCATGCCGGAGATGGACGCTTCCCTGGTGGCCAGGGCGGTGGCCGATCAGTTGTCGCGGCGAGTGTCCCATCGGCGGGCGATGAAGCAGGCGGTGGTCCGAACTATGCAGCGGGGGGTAGAGGGTATCAAGATCAAGGTGTCGGGGCGTCTGGGTGGCAGCGAGATGTCGCGCAAGGACACGGAGATGGTGGGGCGAGTGCCTCTGCACACCCTGAGAGCGGACATTGACTACGGCACCGCCGAGGCCCACACCACGCTGGGTCGCATCGGCGTCAAGGTTTGGATTTATAAGGGCGATATTGCGCCCGAGGCTAGGGAACGACCGGAAGAGGAGGAGGCTCCCCCGCCCGGTCCTGGGGAGTGAGCAGCCATGCTGCAGCCTAAGCGAGTGAAGCATCGGAAGGTTCATCGAGGCCGGCGCAGGGGCAAAGCCAGTGCCGGCAACAGCCTGACCTTCGGGGAGTTCGGCCTTCAGGCCCTGGGGCGCACGTGGATGACCGCTCGCCAGATCGAGGCCGCCCGTCGAGCCATCACCCACCACATCCGGCGTGGCGGCAAGGTGTGGATCTGTGTCTTCCCCGATAAGTCGGTCACTAAGAAGCCGGCGGAGACGCGCATGGGCAGCGGGAAGGCTGCCCCCGACCACTGGGTGGCGGTGGTCAGGCCGGGGAGGATTCTGTTCGAGATCGCTGGCGTGCGTGAGGATGTGGCGCGGGAGGCCATGCGCCTGGCCTCGCACAAGCTGCCTATTCCCACGCGGGTGGTGGCGCGCGAGGTGTCGGTCTAGGGGGTAGCGGTGACAAGGGTCAAGCGAAAGGCTGATGAGATTCGCCGCCTCTCCGATGGCGACCTGGTCAAGGAGCTGGAGGAGGCGCACCGGCGTCTTTTCTCGCTGCGCCTGCGCTGGATGACCCGGCAAGAGGCCAACTACCGGCTAATCAGTCAGATTAAGCGGCGGATTGCCCGGCTGAAGACCATCCAGAAGGAGCGGCAGTTGGTCGCTCAGGCCGCCGCCGAGAAGGAGTAGGATGGCGAAAGTCCGTTACGGCAGCCAGAAGACCCGCGTGGGGGTGGTGGTCAGCGACAAGATGTCGAAGACGGTGGTGGTAGCAGTGGGAGCCTTGAAGCGCCATCGTTTGTACAAGAAGATCATGCGGCGGCTGAGGCACTACAAGGCCCACGACGAGGAGAACGCCTGCCAGGTGGGCGACAAGGTGCTCATCGTGGAGACGCGGCCTCTGTCGCGGGACAAGCGCTGGCGGGTGGCCGAGATCCTGGCCACCGCTGCTCTGCCTGAGGAAGAGAAAGCTATCATCGATGAGGAGGTGGCTGAGGAACTGAGGGAACTGGAGGAGGCAACGGCTGCTGAAGCCCCGCCGGTGGAGGAAGAGGCACTACCCATGGAAGAGGAGGTAGTAGCCGAGGAGCCGCCGGCGGCGGCTGAGGAAGTCGAAGAGGAGCCGCCGGTGGAGGAGGAGGTGCCAGCGGTGGCTGAGGAAGTCGAAGAAGAGCCGCCGGCAGAGGAAGAGGAGCCGGAGGCGGAGGAGGAAGCGCCAGCGGCGGAAGAAGAGCCAGAGGTGGAGGAAGAGGAGCCGAAGGCTGACAAAGAGGAGCTGGAGGTGGAGGAAGAGGAACCGAAGGCTGAGAAAGATGAGCAGCCTGAGGAAGAAGAAACGCAGGAATCATGATCCAGTCGTTTACGCGCCTCAAGGTGGCCGACAACACCGGCGCTCGCCAGATCATGTGCATTCGGGTGCTGGGTGGGTCACGTCGTCGCTATGCCCGCGTGGGCGACGTTTTTGTGGGCACGATCAAGCAGGCTGTTCCCGGCTCTTCAGTGAAGAAGGGGGAGGTGGTCAGAGCGGTGGTGGTGCGAGTGGCCAAGACCTACGGCCGCCCCGACGGCAGCCACATCCGCTTCGATGACAACGCGGCTGTCATCCTGGCCGATAACCTCAATCCCAGGGGCACCCGCATCTTCGGGCCGGTGGCTCGCGAGCTGCGGGAGAAGAACTTCATGAAGATCGTGTCCTTGGCGCCGGAAGTGGTGTAGCCATGGCCAAGATCAGGCGCGAAGATACAGTGCTGGTCATCAAGGGCAAGGAGAGAGGTAAGACGGGTGTGGTCCGCCAGGTGATACCGCGCCACAGGCGGGTCATTGTTACGGGCGTGAACATAGTGAAGCGGCACATGCGACCGCGCGCCGATCGCCCGGGAGGGATCATTGAGAGGGAGGCGCCCATCCACGTGTCGAACGTCATGATCATCTGCAAGAGTTGCAGCAAGCCAACGCGGGTAGGCTTCCGCTTCCGTGAGGGCGGCGGCAAGGCGCGCTTCTGCAGCCACTGCGGTCAGCCCTTGGACTAGGAGCAATAGCGATGATGCCCAGGCTCAAGGAGCGATACCGAAAGGAAGTGGTGCCGGCTCTTATGAAGGAGTTCGGATACAAGAACGTGATGCAGGCGCCGCGCCTGGAGAAGATCGCGCTGAACGTGGGTCTGGGAGAGGCGCTCCAGAACCCGAAGGCCCTGGACTCGGCGGCTGAGGACGTGGCGACCATCTCCGGCCAGAGGCCGGTGATCACCCGTGCCAAGAAGTCTATCGCTGCCTTCAAGGTGCGCCAGGGGATGTCTATCGGCCTTACGGTGACGGTGCGGGGCGACCGGATGTACGAGCTGTTCGACCGTATGGTGAACGCTGCCCTGCCGCGCATTCGCGACTTTCAGGGGGTTTCACCCTACTCCTTCGATGGCCGCGGCAACTACAGCCTGGGCATCAAGGAGCAGCTGATCTTTCCCGAGGTGGACTACGATAAGATCGACCGCATTCGCGGCTTTCAGGTGACGGTGGTAACTACCGCTAGGAGCGATGAGGAGGGCAAGCGGCTCTTGGAGCTTTTGGGCATGCCCTTCGCCCGTAGCTGAGCCTGCCTGGCGACAGGCAGGGCAAGGAGGGAGCGTTGACCCGCAAGGCCCTGTACAATAAGGCCTTCTACAAGGAGCCGAAGTACAAGGTACGGCAGAAGAACCGCTGCAGGCTGTGCGGGCGGCCGCGGGCCTACATGCGTCGGTTCGCCCTCTGCCGTATCTGCTTCCGCCAGCTAGCGTTAGAGGGCAAATTGCCAGGGGTCAAGAAATCCAGTTGGTAGGGAGTGATGCGCATGGTGACCGACCCCATTGCCGATATGCTTACGCGGATTCGCAATGCGCTGGTGGCCGGGCACGAGTCTGTTCAGATACCGGCCTCCAAGATGAAGATCGCGATCGCTAAGGTGCTCAAGAAAGAGGGCTTCATCAAGGGCTTCGAGGTAGTGCCTGACGGCGTCAAGAAGACCATCCACATCGAGCTGGCTTACAGCGGCAGGAAGGAGCCCACTATCAGCGGTCTGCGGCGGGTGAGCAAGCCCGGCCTGAGGGTGTATGTGCAGAAGCGGGAGATCCCCCGCGTCTACGGCGGCCTGGGCATCGCCATCCTGTCCACCCCTCAGGGGATAATGACTGGGCAGGAGGCCTGGCGCCAGCAGGTGGGCGGCGAGGTCCTCTGCTACGTGTGGTAAGGGAGAGGGGGTAATGTCTCGCGTAGGCCGACAGCCGATAGTCGTTCCGCCAGCGGTGAAGGTGAACGTCGAGGGTGACCGAGTGACTGTAAGCGGCCCCAAGGGGGAGCTGAGCCGCCAGTTTCACCCGGACATTGCCATTCGTCTGGATGACGGCGAGCTCCTGGTCAGCCGACCGAGCGACCGGCCCGAGCATCGCTCGCTGCACGGCCTTACGCGCAGTCTGCTGGCCAACATGGTGACCGGCGTGAGCGAGGGCTTCAGCAAGGTGCTGGAACTGCACGGGGTGGGGTATCGAGCCCAGATGCAGGGAGAGAAGCTGGTGCTTCAGGTGGGCTACTCGCGGCCGGTGGAGATAACGCCGCCGCCTGGGATCACCCTGACGGTGGAGGGCACCAGTCGGGTGATGGTTCAAGGCGCAAGCAGGGAACTGGTGGGCCAGGTGGCGGCCGATATTCGCATTGTGCGCCCGCCCGATCCCTACAAGGGCAAGGGCATCCGTTATCAGGGGGAGAAGGTCCGCCACAAGTCAGGCAAGGCGGGCAAGGCCATTCAGCACTAGTCATGAAGGGTAAGAAGACAGCGCGAGCAGCCCGAGTGCGTCGCCATCGGCGGGTGCGCCAGAAGGTCGTGGGCACTGTCGAGAGGCCACGTCTGTGCGTCTTTCGCAGCCTTAATCACATCTATGCTCAGGTGATCGATGATCAGGGAGGCCACACGCTGGCAGCTGCCTCCGATCTGGAGGCGGACATCCGTAAACGGGCCAACGGCAAGCGCAAGACGGAGGTGGCCAACCTTGTGGGCCAGCGATTGGCTGAGCGTGCTCTAGAGAAGGGGATCGGGACGGCGGTGTTCGATCGCGGCGGCTACAGGTTTCACGGACGGGTCAAGGCCCTGGCTGACGCCGCTCGCCAGGGCGGGCTCGTGTTCTAGGGACGGGGGGGAGATGTCCAATCCCAGGAGATATATAGCCACTGCCCAGAAGATCGAGCCTCTGGAAATGGAATTGGCCGAGAAGGTGGTGTTCATTAACCGGGTGGCCAAGGTGGTGAAGGGTGGCCGCCGCTTCCACTTCACTGCCGTGGTGGTGGTAGGCGACGGCGAGGGCCATGTAGGGGCGGCGATAGGCAAGGCCAGGGAGGTGCCCGAAGCTATCCGTAAGGCTACCACGGTAGCCCGCAAGAACCTGATAAGGGTTCCCATGAAGGGCACGACCATCCCCCACGAGGTTAGGGTCCAGTTTGGCGCCGCCAGGGTGCTTATGAAGCCAGCGCCGCCGGGCACGGGCCTCATCGCTGGCGGGGGCGTGAGAGCGGTGTTGCAGATGGCGGGCATTCGGGACGTGGTGGCCAAGTCCCTGGGCAGCGACAACGCGGTGAACGTGGTCAAAGCCACCATGCTCGGTCTTTCTCGGATGAGGGATGTCAGGTCGACGGTGGCCAGGCGTCGTGCCTTGGCTGTCGCCGAGGTGTAGGGTGTGATGGCCAAGCTGAGGATCACGTGGAAGAAGAGCGCCATAGGCTACGAGCCAAAGCAGGGGCGGACTATTCGCGCGCTGGGGCTGCGGCGGTTGGGCCAGGCGGTGGAACATAGCGATTCGCCAGTTGTGCGTGGTATGATACTCAAGGTGCGCCATTTGGTAGAGGTGGAGGAGGTGGGCGAGTAGGGATGGAAGCCCACGAGCTAAGGCCCCCTAAGGGAGCTCGTCACAAGCGAAAGCGAGTTGGCCGCGGCGACGGCAGCGGCCGCGGCACGTATTCAGGGCGCGGCTCGAAGGGTCAGAAGTCGCGTTCCGGCGTCGGGCTTCGCGTGGGCTTCGAGGGCGGCCAGACGCCTCTGATCAAGCGTCTGCCCCGGCGGCGGGGCTTCACCAACATCTTCCGGGTGGAGTATGCGTCTGTGAACGTGAAGCAACTGGAGCGCTTTGAGGAGGGCACGGAGGTAACGCCGGAGCTTCTGCGCGAGGTAGGCATTATCAAGACTTTGAAACAGCCGGTGAAGGTTCTGGGCGACGGCGAGATAACCAAGGCCCTGATGGTACGGGCCCACAGGTTCTCGGCGGTGGCCAGGGGGAAGATCGAGGCGGCTGGAGGAAGCGTCGAGGAGGTGACGCATGGCGCGAGCGCCCACGGTCGCTAGGCCGCGCCTTCTGCAGGCGGTCATCGACGCTTTCCAGCAGGCGGACGTCCGGCGGAAGATCGTATTCACTCTGGCGCTGCTGGTGATATTCCGGTTTGTGGCCAACCTGCCGCTGCCAGGCATTGACAGGGGTGCCTTGTCGGACATCTTCGAGGGCAATGCCGTCCTTGGCTTTCTCAACATCTTCAGCGGCGGTGCCCTGCGGAACATGAGCGTCGCTGCCCTGGGCGTTTACCCCTACGTGACGGCCTCCATTATTATGCAGTTGCTCGTCCCCATGGTGCCCCAACTTCAGGCTTTGACCAAGGAGGGGGAGCAGGGCCGTCGCCAGATACAGGTCTACACCCACTGGCTGACAATACCCATGTGCGTGGTCCAGGGGTACGGACAGCTCTTTCTTATCAACAACCTGGGCGGTTTCGGGGGGGAGACAAAGATCGGCCTTACCGGCGGTGCTCTGCTGCCCACCCTGTCCATGCTTACCACCATGACCGCCGGCACGATGTTCCTGGTCTGGCTGGGCGAGCTGATCAGCGAGAAGGGGATCGGCAACGGCGTATCGGTGCTGATCTTTGCCGGCATCGTCGCCAACATACCGCGGATGATCTGGACCGAGGTGTATACCTCGACCGCGATGACGGGCGTTGTGATGCTGGTTGTGTTCATCATCTTCATCCTGGGCATTATCGTGTTCTTCCAGGAAGCGCAGAGGCGCATCCCGGTTCAGTACTCCCGCAGCCTGTTCCGGGGCGGGCGGATGTACCGGCAGTCGGGTCAGACCCACATCCCCCTGCGGGTGAACTCGGCGGGGATGATCCCGCTTATCTTCGCCTTTTCCATCGTCATCTTCCCGGCCTATGCCGCCAGCATGTTCGAGACATCGAGCATCTCCTGGGTAGCGAACGTGGCGGACAAGGTGAAGGGGGTCTTCGACCCCTCAAGCTGGGGGTACTGGATCTTTCTGTTCTTATTGGTAGTGATCTTTGCTTTCTTCTATACGATGGTTATCTTCCAGCAGCAGAACCTGGCGGAGAACCTGCAGCGGCAGGGGGGCTTCATTCCCGGAATCCGGCCGGGGCGTTCCACGGCGGAGTACATTACGCGGGTGCTTATTCGTATCACCTGGGCTGGTGCTCTCTTCCTGGGCTTTGTTGCGGTGGTACCCTTCGTTGCCTCGTCTCTTACGGGGAACCAATCTCTTAGTTTAGGCCGGGGAGGGGGATTATCCCTGGGCATCACCAGCGCCGGGTTGATCATCGTGGTCGGTGTGGTGCTGGATACGATGCGCCAGTTGGAGGCCCAACTGCTGATGCGTCAGTACGAGGGCTTCATCCGCTAGGGAGGTAGACGAGGGCTCTTGTACGTTATCCTCTTTGGTGCTCCAGGCGCCGGCAAAGGAACCCAGGCAGCGATCCTGGCCGAGAAGACGGGCTTGGTGCATATCACGACCGGGGAACTGTTCAGGGAGGCCATCAGACAGGAGACGAGGCTGGGGAAGCAGGCTAAGCCCTACTACGACCGGGGACAGCTGGTGCCCGACGATCTGACTATCGCCATGCTGCTGGAGCGCCTGTCGCAGGGCGACTGCGCTGGTGGGTGCCTGTTGGATGGCTTCCCGCGCACGCTGGAGCAGGCGACTGCTCTGGATGAGGCCCTGGTCCAGGAGGGAAAGGGCATCGACAAGGTTCTGTATATCCAGGTGCCGCAGAACGAGCTGGTGAGCCGTCTGGCCGGCCGCTGGAACTGTCGCCAGTGCGGCAGCGTCTATCACGAGCGGTTCCAGCCGCCGCGACAGGCCGGCCGTTGCGACCAGTGCGGCGGCGAGTTGTACCAGCGGGATGACGATAGGCCGGAGACGGTGCGAAGGCGACTGGAGGTCTATTTCCAGCAGACGGCGCCGCTCATTGACTACTACCGGGCCAGGGGCAAGCTGGTGGAGATAGGCGGCGATAAGTCAGTGGAGGGGGTTGCTGAGGACTTATTGGCGGTTGTGGAAGGGCCCTAGAGAGGAGCCCGCGATAATTCATGCCTATCGAACTGAAGGGGCCCGAGGAGATAGCGCTGATGCGCCAGGCGGGCCGGGCCGATGCCGAGGTTCTGGCTATCCTGCGGCAGGAGGTTCGGCCGGGGCTGATGCTGAAGAGGCTGGACGACATCGTGCGGCGGGAGTTCGCGAAGAGAAAGGTGGTTCCCACCTTCCTGCACTATCAGGGGTATCCGGCGCGCGTTTGCGTCTCGGTGAACGATGAGGTGGTGCATGGCATACCCGATAGGCGCGTTCTTCGGGAGGGCGACATTGTGAGCATCGACCTGGGGGCCACTTACAAGGGCTTCGTGGGCGATGCCGCCATCACGGTGGGCGTGGGGTGGACAAGCCCTGAGGCCGAGCGCCTGGTGCGGGTGACGGAGGAGGCGCTCTGGGAGGGGATTAGGGCAGCGAAGGCTGGCGCTCGTCTGGGGGAGATTTCGGCGGCTATCCAGGCTCACGCTGAGGGGAACGGCTTCTCTGTCGTGCGGGAGTACGTGGGCCACGGCGTCGGGCGCAGTATGCACGAGGAGCCGCAGGTGCCCAACTTCGGTCCGCCTGACCGGGGGCCGCTGCTCGAGAAGGGCATGACCCTGGCCCTGGAGCCGATGGTCACCGCCGGCGATTGGCGAACCAAGAAGGATTCCGACGGTTGGACAGTGCGGACGGCCGATGGTAGCCTTGCCGCCCACTTCGAGCACACGATAGTGATCACTGAGGGCGAGGCAGAGGTGCTGACGCTTCCTTGAGGATGCTGGTAAACTATCTGGGGGTGATTGGCTCACGGGCCGTTTATGGGTAAGAAAGAGGCTATAGAGGTCGAGGGCGTAGTCAAAGAAGCGTTGCCCAATGCTGTGTTTCGGGTAGAGTTGCCGAATGGGCACCAGGTTCTTGCTCACGCCTCTGGCAAGATCCGGGTCCATTTCATTCGCATCCTGCCCGGCGATCGGGTGCTGGTGGAACTGTCGCCATACGACCTCACTCGTGGTAGGATTACCTATCGGCTCCGCTAGGCTTTGCGGCGGCAGTTAGGACTGACGATGAAGGTACGGGCTTCGGTCAAGCGGCGGTGCGATAAGTGCAAGATCGTCCGTCGCAAGGGTGTGGTGAGGGTGATCTGCGAAAACCCGCGGCACAAGCAGCGCCAAGGGTAGAGGAGGCATTATGGC
>Ga0111178_103_pt1 | contig 15040 bp, 12 predicted proteins | sample DeeMarSWOR324_28_FD_80225 | JGI IMG/M metagenome (GOLD analysis project Ga0111178, IMG submission 80225) | Dehalococcoidia bacterium SM23_28_1 | reverse complement strand
CCGAGACGATGACGATGTCGGCGGGGTATTCCCCTCCCGACGCGAGAACCCCTTCCACCCGCTGGCCACCCTCCAGTCGCTGCGCCATCTCCTCCTTGTGTAGACGCACCCCGTTGTCCGCCAGTTCTCGCTCCACCAGTTCGCCGATCTCGACGCCGATGCCAGGAAGAACGCTGGCCGTAGCCTCGATGAGCACTGTCTCCAGCCCGGCCTCAGTCAGCGCTTCGGCCATCTCCACGCCCACGTAGCCAGCACCGATGACGACGCCATGGCGAAGGCCGCCTTCTTGCAGGGCCGCCTTTATCCTCCTGCCGTCCTCGATCGTGCGCAGGACGAAGATATTGCCCAGGTCGATTCCTTCCAGCCTCGGCCGCACTGCCTCGGCCCCCAGGGCCACAACGAGCTTGCCGTAGCCGTGGGTGAAGACCCGGCCCGTGCGAAGGTCCCTCACCTCAAGCAACCGCCGCTCGTGGTCGATACGGCCGACTTCGTGGCCGGTGCGCACCTCGATGCGGCGTTCCTTCTCGAAGAACTCCGGCGTGTAGACGATGAGGGACTCATGGGAGGCGACAACGTCGTCCACGTAGTAAGGAAGGCCACACAGGATGAACGATACGTAGTCGCCGCGCTCGAAGACCGTTATCCGCCAGTCCGGCCGCAGGCGGCGAGCGCGAGAAGCCGCGGTCATGCCTGCCGCGCCTCCGCCTATGACCACGAGGTCGCTGACGGACTCTGCTTCCGCCGTCATCCTGTCTCCATCCTTCCGCTCACTATACTACGCGAAGGGCTCCCGTCAGGAGAAGCGTTCTCCACAGGGATGTCCCTTCGCTCGCCCCGAAATCGAGCCCATCGGCCGCTTCATCCGCGAGGTCATCCCCGCCTTCCCAAGCTGTAGAGGGCTGGCCAGCGAGGAGCCATCATCCTGAGGTTTCGGCCTCCAGCCACTCAAGGTAGCGGCGACTCCCCTGCTGCACGGGGAAAGCAAGGATCTCGGGAACGTCGTAGGAATGGGCCCCGCTTATGATCGCCTCTATCCTATCGTAGTCTGCCGACCTTGCCTTGATCAGGCACACCCATTCCTCCGCCTCTTCTATATCCCCTTTCCACCAGTACTTGCTCTGAACCGGGCCCACAACCTGGACACAAGCAGCGGCCCGCCTCTCGACCAGGGTTTGGGCTATCTTGCTGGCAAGGTCGGCGCTATCGGTTGTTGTCACCACCTGGATGTATTCCGCCATGCTCAGCTCCTTTCGGCAGGGTTTCCCCCGATCGTGCTCGGTTCTTCTCGCTGCCTTGCGGCCTGCTCGCTCCCTTCTTCTGAACGATACCCTACCGCCGCCCCAACAGCGAGGGCAAGCCTTCAGGTGAAGCCAATCGAAGCGGGGAGAAGGTGGTTCCACGAGTTGACAAGCTATTCTCGCCAGGGCTAACCTTCCACTGCCAGAACCAGTCCCGCTGTTAGGACTGCGCAAGTTCAATATGGGGAAGGCCGGACAATATGAAGGTCAAGAATGCCTTGCCGCTGACAGCCAGAGCCGCCGCCATCCGCTCCGTTCCGCTTCTGGCCTGCCTGGTTCTCATCCTTCTGGCAGTGGCCTGCGAGGACGAAGAGACGCCTCCCACCGCTGGCAGCACGGCCACAGCCACGATGGCTGCCACCCCCACGGCGGAGGTGCCGGGCATCACCGATACGCAGATAGTCCTGGGAGCCGATGTACCCCTCAGCGGCGCCATGGCAGCGGTGTACGCCACCATCCCTCAAGCCACAAACGCCTACTTCAAGTACATCAACGAGACCCAGGGGGGCGTCTGCGGTCGCCAGATCGTCTACAAGGTGGAGGACAACCAGGACGATCCCGCGAGGGCCGTGGAGGCGGTGCGCAAGCTGGTGGAAGACGATGAGGTGTTCGCCATCGTTGGCTCCCTGGGCGACTCTCCCCATCCCGCCACTTGGGACTATCTCAACGAGAATGAAGTGCCCGACATCCTGGTCTCCGTCGGGTCTCACATGTTCGGCGCCGACCCCGAGGGGCACCCCTGGACGATCCAGATGATCGCCAGCAACAGGTTGGAGGGACTAGCCTTCGGCCAGTACATCTCGGAGAACCTGCCGGGCAAGAAGGTGGCTGTCCTCCATCCGAATCTGATCATGGGCACCGACTGCCTGGAAGGGGTCAAGCAGGGCCTGGATCCCGATAAGAACGAGATCGTCTCCGAGCAGAGCTACGAGATCACGGCAGTCTCCATCAGCTCCCAGGTGACCAACATGAAGAACGCCGGCGCCCAGGTGGTGGTCACCAATGGCACTCCCGGCTTCACCTCTCAGGCCATCAAACAGGCCGATCGCCTCGGCTGGCATCCCCAGTGGTTCTTGAGCTACATCAACGCCGACGAGATGATGTTCCAGTTCGTCTCGCCCGAACTCCTGGAGGGTACCATTAGCTTCCAGGGCCTGAAGCTGGCGACCTGGACCGACGACCCGGCCATAGCCGAACATCACCGTCTCATGCACGAGTACGGCGGGCCCAGCCCCAGCAACTTCACCGTCTATGCCCAGACGGTGGGAGAAGTGACGGTGGAGGCGCTCAGCAGAACCTGCGATAACCTGACGAGAGAGGGGCTCATAGACGCAGTGGAGTCCCTCCACCGCTTTCACAGTGACCTATTCCTGGACGAAGTCAACATCTCCCTCTCCGAGACAGACCACAGGGCCCTCGAGGACGGCGTCATGCTGCGGGCTGTCGTCGACGAGAATGGGAAAGGCAAGTGGGAGTTCTTCGGCCCGCTATGGGTGCCCCCGGAGGAGGAGTAGCCAGCCTGCCCTGCGCCTACAGAGCCGCCGCTCCATTCGAGGCTACCCTTGAGACGCTTGTGCCAGGAGAGCCCGTGCTGAATATCATCGTTACTGTTAAGCAGGTTGTTGACCCCGAGGCTCCCCTCTCTGCTTTCAAGATCGATCCCGAGGCGAGACGAGCGATCCTCGGCCCAGGTATTCCCCCGGTGCTGAACCCCTACGATGAGTATGCCCTGGAAGCTGCTCTCAGGATAAGAGACCTGCATCAGTGCAAGGTAACCGCAATAAGCATGGGGACAAAGCTAGCGAAGGCTGTCCTGAGGAAATGTCTGGCTGCCGGCGCCGACGAGCTAGTCCTCCTGGAGGATGATGTCTTCCAAGACCTTGATAGCTATTCTACAGCCCTCATATTGGCCGCGGCGATCAAGAAGATAGGCAAATGTGAGCTTGCCCTTACTGGAAGGCTGGCAGCCGACACCAACGCTGGCCAGGTGGGCTCATCCATCGCCGAGATTATGGGCTTGCCCAGCGTTACGCTGGCCCGCAAAGTAGAGATCACCGACGGCAGGTTGAAGGTGGAACGGCTGGTGTCCGATGGCTACGAGGTGGTCGAAGCCCCGCTGCCTGCCCTGGTTACGGTCAGCCATGAGCTGGGTGAACTGCGGAGGGTTTCCCTGCGAGACCTTACGGCTGCCCAAGGGAAACAGGTCACCACTTGGCGATGTCAGGACCTCGGCATCGTGTCACTGCCGCCGAAGCGGCTGGAGATGCTCAAGCTGTACATCCCTCCCAAGGAAACGAGATGTCAAATCATGGAGGGCAAGACCGACGACGAAGCGGCAGTAAATCTAGCCCTCCGACTGAGAGAGGCCAGAATCCTTTGAGCCTGTAGGGGCAGAAGGAGGCGGATAGTGTCCCAAAAAGAGGACTTGACAGCAATCGTTGGCGATGCAAATGTCACCGATGCTCCGGAGCCCCTTGAGGCATATTCCAGGGACGAGAGCTTCGTTCGCCGCATGAAGCCGCGGTATGTGGCAAGGCCCCAGAGCGCCGAGGAGGTGCAGGAGATAGTGAAGTGGGCCAACAGGACGAACACGCCCCTCGTCCCGGTGAGCTCTGGCCCGCCTCACTTCCGCGGCGATACCATCCCCGCCCTCGGAGGGGTCATCGTCGACCTGGGCCGGATGAAAAGGATCATACGGATCAACCGCAGAAACAGGGTGGCGATGCTTGAGCCGGGCGTAACCTTCGCCGAACTCCAGCCACAGCTCGAAGAACAAGGCCTGAGACTTCCCATGCCTCTGTGTCCTCGCAGCTCCAAATCGGTTCTGGGTAGCTGCCTTGAACGGGAACCCACCACAATACCCAAGTACCAGTGGGACATATCCGACCCCCTGCTCTGCACCGAGGTGATCTTTGGCAGTGGCGACCTGTTCAGGACGGGAGAGGCAGCAGGGCCGGGAAGCCTGGAGGATCAGTGGGGTTCGGGACAGGCCCAGACCAATCCCATGGGCCCCTTTCAGGTCGACTTCTTCCGGCTCATCCAGGGCGCTCAGGGGACCATGGGCATCGTCACCTGGGCTTCGGTGAAGTGCGAGCTTCTGCCTCAGCTCCAGAGGCCCTTCCTGGTGACGTCGGAGAGACTGGAGAACTTGCTCGGTTTCGCCTACGGGCTCCTATGGGCCAGGCTGGGTGACGAGCTGCTCTTCCTGAACGGTTCGAACCTGGCCGCAATCCTGGGGAAAGACTCTGATCACGTCCAGGCGCTGCGGGAAACCCTGCCGCAATGGGCGCTCGTGTTCTGCGTCGCCGGCTATGAGAGGCTTCCCCACGAGAGGGTTGAGTATCAGGAGAAAGACATCAGAGACATCGCCGAGCAGTTTGGCCTCGAGCCTTTTGCCGCAATCCCAGGAGCCAGGGGAAGCGATGTTCTGGAAGCGTTGTCGAGCGCCTCCGCCGAGCCTTACTGGAAGCTCAAGTACAAAGGCGCATGCCATGACATCTTCTTCCTCAGCACACTGGACAGGGCCCCAGAATTCGTAACGGCCATGTATCGCATGGCAGAAGCGGCGGGATACCCCAGCACGGATATCGGTATCTACCTGCAGCCGCAAATGCAGGGGCGTGCCTGCCACTGCGAGTTCAATTTGAGCTGCGATCCCGCCAATCCAACAGAGGTGGAAAAGGTTCGAGATCTGTTCGTCGATGCCAGCGAGGCGTTGATGAGGATGGGGGGCTTCTTCTCCAGGCCCTATGGCCCCTGGGCGGAGATGGCCTACAGCAGGGACGCACAAAGCGTTATCGCCCTGAGGAAGGTCAAGGACATCTTCGATCCAAATAACGTCATGAACCCTGGCAAACTGTGCTTCTAGGGAGGGCAATATGGCGCTACAGGACTATCGAAACGACATGCAAAGGTGCAGCCGATGCTCATGCTGCAAATGGCCGCCGCTGGCACAGATAAAGAGCTGGCGGTTCTCCCACGTCTGTCCCAGCATGGTCTGGGGCAATTTCCATGCCTACTCGGCAAGCGGGAGGCTGATCGCTGGGCTGGCACTACTGGAAGGCAGGATAGACTACACGGACAAGTTCGTGGAGATAGTCTACCAGTGCCAGATGGACGGAGCCTGCGATATATCGTGCAAGGTCAACAGAGACCTGGAGCCCCTGGAGGCAATGCTGGAACTCAGGGCTAGATGCGTCGACGATGGCCAGATCCTGCCAGCCCACATGCTGATGATCGAAAGCCTGAGAAGTGATGACAATCCGTTGGGCGAGCCGAAAGCTGAGCGAGGCAAATGGGCCGAAGGACTGGACGTCAAGGATATCGCCAGGGAGAAGGCCGATGTCCTCTACTTCGCCGGTTGCCAGCATTCCTTTGACCGCGACCTGTGGGGAGCAGCAAGGGCCGCGGTAACCCTTCTCAGAATGGCAGGCGTTGATGTCGGCATCTCAGGGACGCAGGAAGCATGCTGTGGAGGCCGGGCCTACGAGATAGGCTACCGGGGAGAGTTCACCAAGTACGCCGAGCACAATATCGAGACCTGGAATGCCGCCGGCGTGCGCACGGTCGTAACCTCTTGCTCCGATGGCTATGGCACCCTCAAGCTCCACTACCCGAAGGTCGGCAAGACGATGAACTTCGATGTGCTGCATATCACCGAATACCTCGACCGCTTGATAACAGAGGGCAGGCTGAAGCCGACCAAGAAGGTCCCCCTGCAGGTTACCTATCACGACCCGTGTCACCTGGGCAGGCTATCGGAACCATACATTCCCTGGGAAGGTGTGGAGAGCAAAGTCCTGGGACAAGTTGTCATCCAGGATCCACCCAAGAAGTTCAGGCGAGGCACAAATGGCGTCTATGAGCCGCCGCGAAACGTGCTGAAGAGCATCCCAGGCCTCGAGCTTGTCGAGATGGAGCGCATCAAGGAGTATGCCTGGTGCTGCGGCGCCGGCGGCGGTGTAAAGGAGGCCTATCCTGACTTCGCCCTGTGGACAGCGAAGGAAAGGCTAGAGGAAGCGAAAGCTACCGGAGCTCAAGCACTGGTGACTGCCTGTCCCTGGTGCGAGAGAAACTTCAGAGACGCCCTGGCACAGAACGGGGAGAAGATGAAGCTATACAACATAGCGGAACTTCTTCTCGAGGCGCTCTGAGAACTTAGGGGAGTGAGAAAATGGCTCTACCCACAAACGTCTACCGCGTTCTGGAAGCCATCGTAGGTTCAGAGAACATCTCCCAAGAGCCTGTGATCCTCGATACGTATGCCTTCCAGTGGCTAGCGGAGACTGTCACCGGCGGCAAGTTCTTCACCAGGCCCGAAGCCGTGATTCTTCCCCAGGACGTAGAGGAAGTCCAGGCCATAGTGAAGGCATGCAACAGATACGGCGTACGGTTCAAAGCGCTGAGCACAGGTTGGGGGCCCTGGAACGCGCCCGGCGGTGAGGGCGTCATCCAGATAGACCTGAGAAGGATGAACAGGATCCTAGACATCGATGAGAAGAACAAGTACGCAGTAGTGGAGCCCTATGTCATATTCGCGCAGCTTCAGGTTGAAGCCATGACCAGGGGCCTGAATTGCCACATCATAGGCGCCGGTGCCAATGCTTCGCCGTTGGCAAGCTGCACTTCAATGAGCGGCATGGGGCTGTCAGGAATCTCCATGGGCTATAGCGCTCGCAACCCCTTGGCCGTGGAGTGGGTTCTGCCCACAGGCGATATCCTCCGGCTAGGTTCGTTAGGCTCGGGAGCCGGTTGGTTCTGCGGAGACGGACCAGGCCCCAGCCTCAGGGGCATAATGAGAGGGGCTCACGGCGCCATGGGAGGGCTGGGCATATTCACCAAATGCGCGGTTAAGCTCTACCCCTGGCCCGGCCCACCGCTAATGCAGATCGAGGGCGTATCACCAAGCTACGCTGCTCCAATTCCAGACAACTTCAGGTGCTATGTCCTTAGCTTCCCCAACTGGGACAGCTTTGCTGATGCCGCATACAAGATTGCTGAAGCCGAGATAGGCTACGTGATGGGCAAACAGATTGGGGCCGCAATCGCGCCAATGCTCATGGCCACATCCGCCACTGAATACGCCCAGATTCGGCAGTCAGGGACGGCGGATGAGATCATGCAGGAGTTCAGGTACTCCTTCCAGTTGATACTGGCCGCCCACTCCTTGGGCGAGATCGAGTATCAGGAGAGAGCTGTAAAGGAGATCCTGGCCGAAACTGGCGGCTGGATCCCATCGCTAACCCAAGACCCCCAGGTTCAGAAGACGCTATTCCGGATGCTCATCAAGGCGGATATCAACTCCACGGTATTCCGCTTGTCGGGGAGCTTCGGCACATCCTTTGGAGCCGAGACCTCCTGCGACGCTGCAGTAGCGCACGCCAAAGCCGGCGAGCAGGTGAAGAAGAAGTACATAGATAGAGGCCTCATTGTCGACGATGGGGCGGAATGGGCCTGGGGAGCGGAGATGAATGAGCAAGGCCGCTACGGCCATCTGGAAGAGCTCTTCATGTATGACCCAGCCGACTCTGAATCCGCAAAGGGTGCAGCGGAATTCCTAGAGGAAACATCACTGATGTGCAAGGACCGCGCTCTTGGATTGCCTATCTTTGAACTGGTGAGAGGTGGCTTGGGCCCCAACGCTCATGACATCTATGGGCCAGCCTGTAGCAATTACCATATCTGGCAGCGGAAGATTAAGAAGGCCTTTGACCCCAATACAGCATCGGACCCCAGCTTCTACATTGAGCCATAGAGCGCGGCCGACCTGAACGCCGGTCTCCTGAGCAAAGGCTACTCCCGTGCAATGCCGCGCTTCTCCACGCGAGTCGCGGCCACATCCACATGGCCCTGGCGCACGCTCGGGCGGCCGTCCCCCGCCTCGAGACTACGCCTCACATTGACCGCTTGCCTCGCCCACTCATATACTGAGACTATGCTGGATAGCGAGCCTGCGGCCTCCACACGAAGAACTCACGATGGCCGGCGGCGCCGCTTTCTCAGGTCTCAGGGCCTCCCATGTCCAGTTGTTCGCCGAGAAACGACCTTTCTCCGCCAGGAAGATATGAGCCCTTCTCTTACCCTGGAAAGCTTTGATAGTCTTGCTTCCTCCTGGCGAGACCTGTACCCCCGCCTAAGGTGGGACTCTGTCTTTGTTCTGCCCTCCTGGCTAACAGTCTGGTGGCAGCAGTTTGGTGCCGGTGCCGAGCAGTACCTCTGTGCCGTCAGGCAAGGCGACACCGTCATCGGCATCGCTCCCCTCCTAGTGAAGGGCGAAACGGCCTCCCTTATCGGCAGCGCTGACGTCTGTGACTACCTGGACTTTGTGGTGGCACCGGGAAGAGAGCACGACTTCTTTGACCTCCTGCTGGAGAATCTGACCCAGAAAGGCATAAGCCGTTTAGATTTGGGTTGCCTGAGGCCTGACTCCACGGCAGTCACCAACCTCGTGCATATAGCAGAGAGCCGAGGACTTAAGGTTTCTTGCACCCAGCAGGATGCTTCTTTCGAGCTCGATTTGCCATCTAGCTGGGACGAATACCTGGGCATGCTGAGCGCCAAACAGCGACACGAGGTGAGGCGCAAACTGCGAAGACTGCACCAAGCGGGTGAGGTGAGCTACCGCCTTGTCGATGATAGCGAAGCCCTCCCACCGGTCATGGATGTCTTCCTGAAGCTGTTCCGAGAGAGCAGGGAAGGCAAGGCAGCGTTCATGACCCCTCGAATGGAATCCTTCTTCGTATCCCTGGCATCGGCCATGGCTGAAGCCGGAATCCTGAGATTCGGCCTTCTGGAGCTCAACGCGTTGCCCGTGGCCACGGTCATGTACTTCGACTACCAAGACAGCGTCTATCTCTACAACAGTGGCTATGACCGCCGGTACAGCTCCTTGAGCGTGGGGTTGCTCTGCAAAGTCCTCTGCCTCAGAGACAGCATCGAGAGGGGGAAGAAAAGGTTCGACTTTCTGAAGGGACGCGAAGAGTACAAATACCGCCTGGGCGGCAAGGAAGTCCCCATATACGGCTGCCAGATAGTGCTCAAGTGAGCGCAGGCATCAGCGGCCAAGACCAAGGGGGAAGAAAGCCCCAGTGACAGCAGCACAATTGAAGATAGCGATGCTCAGTGTCCACGGCTGTCCTACCCGCAGGTTGGGCGGCAAAGACGCCGGTGGCATGAACGTCTACATCCGAGAGCTCGCCCGCGAGCTGGGGAGACGGGGACATTTGGTGGATATTTACACCCGCGCTCATGACCCGGCGGACGATCAGGTTGTAGCACTCGCTGAGAATGCCCGACTCATTCATCTGCAGGCGGGACAGGTTGAGGATATGCACAAGTTGGTCGTCTACTCCTACCTTGCCGACTTCCTCTGCGAACTGGAATCATTCACGGAGCGCAACGGCCTGCAATATGACTTGATACACAGCCACTACTGGCTATCGGGTTGGGTGGGAAGATGCATACAGCATTCGTGGGATGTACCCCACATCACGATGTTCCATACCCTGGGCGCAGTCAAGAACACGATTGGCATGGGTGAGGATGAGCCCGAGCTTCGCATCCGCGCCGAAAAGGAGCTAGCCAAGGACTGCCACCGCATCATCGCCGCCACGGATAAAGAAAAGGAGGACTTGATCCGCTATTACGATGCCTCCCCGCAGACAATCAGCGTGGTCCCTTGCGGCGTCAACCTGGACCTGTTCCAGCCTGTGGACAAAGCAATTGCCCGCCGGCGGCTGGGCTTTGATGACGATAGCATCATCTTGTTTGTCGGCAGAATCGACCCCCTGAAGGGCATCGACAGGTTGTTGATGGCTATGACATTCCTGGAGAAGCGGCAGGGGCTGAGGCTGGTGGTGATCGGCGGCGATGATGATAGCGAAGCCGAAGTGGAAAGACTGCAGACACTGTCCCAGAAGCTACGTATCCAGGATTCGGTTACCTTTGCCGGCCCGGTAAGCCAGGAAGATCTGCCTTCTTACTACAGTGCTGCCCAGGTCTGCGTCATCCCCTCCTACCACGAGAGCTTCGGCCTGGTGGCCCTGGAGTCTCTGGCTTGCGGAACGCCGGTGGTAGCAGCCGGCGTGGGAGGCATCGAGACCGTTGTCCGGCAGGACGAGACCGGATACGTCTTGAAAGACAATGCTCCCCCTCGCCTTGCCGATAGCATAGCTGCCCTTCTCTCCAGGCCAGATGCTGGTGCCCGGTCTGCCGCTTCAACGCGGGCGTCAGTACTCGCATTTGGCTGGCCGAACATCGCCGACGCCATAATCGAAGAATATCAGCTAGTCCTTGAGAATTATGTCGCCCACGTGTGCTAGTCCAGCGCCTTTTCGTACCAGGCACTGGTGGACGAAATCCTGAACCCGCCAGACTTATACAGAGCGCAAGCCGCTGCATTCTCGCTATCCACCGTCAGTTCCGCAACCTCGATGCCTTTGCTCTTAAGATGGGCTAGTCCCGCCACGAGCGCCTGCTTACCTATGCCTCCGCCTCGGTAATCAGGGTCCACCCCCAGCATGTAAATGCGCCCTACGCTTGTGCCCGTAGCGATGTCCGCTTCCCGGTTTGTCAGTGTCCAGCAATAGCCAACGGGCCTGTCACCCTGGTAGATCAGGATCACATCCTCCGGGGAACAGCCCAGCAGACTGAGGCGGTAGGCAATCTCCTCCTGGCTGTTGGGGTTATATCCCCAGGTATCCGCAAAGGAACGATTCTGGATCTCGGTCAGTTTGTCCTCCTCGCCGCGCTGTAGATGGCGCCAGGAAAGAGCGCCCTGCCGCCTATCCTCCAACAGAGCCTCCGAAAGCTCCAGCCTTAGATGAAGAAACCGGCGGGCAAAGCTGAAACCCAGCTTGGACAGCAGACCCTTGGCGGCGACATTGTCCTCCACCACGTTGACGTGGGCCACTCTCGCCCCCAGTTCTTTCGCCCGGCGGCTGGCGTGATGAAACAGTTCCGTGGCCAGGCCCTTCCTTCGATGCTCGGGGTGCACCAAACAGTCGAGCACAGCACGCCCGATGGCCAGTTCCGGTCTGACATCTATGTAGCCGATGGCCTTTCCTGCTAGCTCGGCTACAAACAGGTCCTGTTCGGGGAGATGCTCTGGCCCACCCAAGGCCTCCGATAGAACCTGCGGCGAAGTGCAACGTCCGGTCGGATCCAGCCTCTCCGCTTCAACGTTCAGCCGGACGTAGCTGCCAAGGTCGTCGGGACGAAAGTTCCTGATGATGTAGGAGGGATTGCTCATCTTGCCTAAGGCCACCCCCAGCGCCAATTGTAGCAGTCTGGCGGATGTCATAGAATTGATATCTAGGATTATGGAGGGTTGTCCGTGGCGACGAAGCCAGCTCAGATAATGGTGGTTACGCCCCACCCAGACGATGCTGAATACGGCGTGGCCGGAACGGTGGCTCGCTGGGCCAGAGAAGGCAAGGAGATCGTATACGTGGTCTGCACCAGCGGCGATAAGGGCACCAGCGACGCCAACATGAAGCCGGAGGAGGTCGCCAAGACCAGAGAGCAGGAGCAACTAGCCGCCGCCAAGCTGCTAGGCGTCAGGGAGGTTATATTCCTGCGCCATCCAGACCAGGGCTTGGAGGATACGCCCGAGTTCAGGAAGGAGCTTGTCCGCCTGATCAGGACCTATCGGCCTGAGACGGTGGTGACCGCCGACCCCCACCGGCGCTACATCTGGCACCGCGATCACCGAATCACCGGCCGCGTCACTTTGGATGCCGTTTTCCCTTACGCTCGCGATCGCCTCTCCTACCCCGATCTGCTGGATGAAGGGCTTCAACCTCACTACGTCAGAGAAGTACTGCTCTGGGCCTCGGAGGACCCTAATTTCCGCTCCGACATCACTGATACCTTCGACATCAAGGTCGCCGCGCTGCGCTGTCACAAGAGCCAGATAGGACAGAACCCTTCGCCAGAGATGGAAAAATGGCTGAGGCAGCGGCATGAGACGATGGCCGAGGGAGAGGACTTCGAGCTGGCAGAGGCCTTCTATCGGGCCGAGATACTGTGGTAGACGGTTCCCTCCACAGCCGCGTCACCTACGACGAAAGCCAGAGCACATCGCCGCACAAGCCGGGATCGTGGGCCCGCGAGGAGAAGACAGCGAACTCGTCCTTCTCCTTCTTCAGGATGGTGGGGTCACCGTGACCGGGATACACCTGGGTATCGTCAGGCAGCACAAGGATCTTCTCGCTTATGGATTCGATTGTCTGTCGCAGAGCGGCCGGCGACCCCGTCTTGCCCGGACCGCCGGGAAAGATGGTATCCCCCGATATCAAGTATTGGCCCGTCAAGAAGCACAGGCTGCCGGGGGTGTGCCCCGGCGTATGCAATACTTTGAGTTCTATATTGCCGAAGGATACCGTATCGCCGTCGTTCAGCAACATCTCCGGCGGTGATGGCAGCTTCTTGGCATCCAGAGGGTGGACGGCCACAGGCACTCCCAGTCTAGCCTTCAGCTCGGAAAACGCTCCCAGATGGTCCATATGGTTATGGGTTATTAGGATGTACCTGGGATTAGTCCCTTTCAGCCGCTCGATGATCTTGTTCGCTTCCGCGGGTGTATCTACCAGCACGCTGTCCCCGGTTGCTCTGCACACCAGCACGTAGGCGTTGGTGCCGAAAGGCCCCACCTCAAGCCTGTCGATCTGGATATGGTCATCCTTCGCGACGGTTACCACTCTTAGTATGCTCCACAGTCCGGGAGGCCGCGCCGGCCATCAATCGAACACCACGGTCTTGTTGCCGTAGACCAGAATCCTGTGCGCTAGATGCAGCGACACCGCCCGGGCCAGCACGACCTTCTCCAGGTCCTTGCCCTTCCTGATGAGATCCTGCACAGAGTCGCGATGGCTGACCCGCACCACGTCCTGCTCGATTATCGGGCCCTGGTCCAGCTCCTCGCTCGCGTAGTGGCTGGTGGCCCCGATTATCTTCACGCCCCGTTCGTACGCCTGATGATAAGGGCGGCCTCCCGGGAAGGCAGGAAGGAAAGAGTGGTGGATGTTGATAATCCGGTTCCGGAAGCGCCTGACGAACTCCCCACCCAGTATCTGCATGTACCTGGCAAGAACCACCAGGTCTATTCGCTCCTCCTCCAGCAACTCGATCTGCTTCTTCTCCTGGGCAGCCTTCGTCTCCTTTGTAATCGGGTAGAAATGGTACTGAGGCCCGAAAGCCTCGACGAACTGCTGCAGGTCCGCATGGTTGCTGATCACGAGCGGAATCTCGGCTTCGAATTCCCTCATCCGCTGTCTCAGCAGAAGGTCATATAGACAGTGCTCCAGCTTGGATACAAGGATGGCCATTCTCGGAACGTAGTCCGAGAAGTGCAGCTCCCACTGCATGCCGAATCTCTCGGCGATGGGCCTGAACGCGTCGGCAACCTCAGCGCGGGGAATACGAAAGTCGGCCAGCTCCCACTCCACCCGCTGAAGAAAGAGACCGGCCTCAACGTCGACATGCTGATCGGCGTGAGCTATGTTGCCGTTGTTGCGATAGATGAAGTCCGAGGTCGCCGCCACCAGGCCTTTTTGGTCCTGGCACGACAGAAGTAGAACGGCAGTGGTCTTGTCCCTCGCCGTCATTCAGCACTCCAGAGAGCCATTATATTCGCCTCGACATTGGCTGTCATCAGGCGAGGGATTGGGTGCTTCTTCGCTCAGCGCTGGAACTGCTTGCCGCTAGCCGGCCCTGGCGGGCCTCAGTCCCTCATGTCCGGCCACTGCCAGTCAGCCCACAGGGCAAGCTCGAGCACTGCGAACGCGCCGAGGCCAAATCCTGCCCAGCCGAAGATCCCGCCGAGCCTCAAGGCCATCATCGCTGCCAGGCTCGCTATGGCGAACCCCAGCGCTTTCACCAGCGCCTTTACATACCAGGGAGTATAGGAGTTGCCGGCCATGGTCGGACATCATTCCACCAGGCCGGCAACTAGAGAGTAGCATTATTATGTCACGTTGTCAATTGAATTCTGGTGTCAAAATGCACGCCTCTGAGCGGCTCCCTCGCCCACAGCCACCTACGGCCAAGCAACACAGGGCCTCCCCACGGGCTGGGCCCGGACAGCGCCAGCGGGCGTAGGGCTTCGCCCGCCCCCCGGTTTCGAGGCCACCCCATCGCCACCGCCAGTCACACGATGGCGCTCGTCAGCCGCTCCCCCGCTGTCGATACTGCAGCGCCTCCGCCACGTGGGCCGTCGTGATGCCCTCCGAGCCAGCCAGATCAGCGACCGTGCGCGCCAGCTTCAGCACCCGATGGAAGGAGCGAGCCGATAGCGCCAACTGGTTCATGGCCAACCGCAGTAGGGACTTGGCACCGTCTTCCAGAGCGTCCTGGCAGTACTCCCTCACCTCTACCGGTGTCATCTCAGCGTTGCACACCAGCCTGGTGCCCGCAAATCGCTCCTGCTGGCGTGCCCGCGCTTTCTCCACCCGCTGGCGCACTTGCTCCGAGGGCTCACCGGGCGCCTCCTCGGCCAGCTTCTCGTACTCCACCCGCGGCACGTCGGCAAAGATGTCGATGCGGTCCAGCAGCGGGCCCGAGATCCGCTTCTGGTAGCGGATGATGGTCGGGGGAGAGCAGGTGCACTCCTTCGTGGGATCACCCCAGAACCCGCACGGGCAGGGATTCATCGCCCCCACCAGCATGAAGTTCGCCGGGAAGGTGACGTTGCCCTGGGCGCGACTGACAGTGACCACCCGATCCTCCAGCGGCTGGCGGATGGC
>Ga0111178_106_pt1 | contig 15282 bp, 14 predicted proteins | sample DeeMarSWOR324_28_FD_80225 | JGI IMG/M metagenome (GOLD analysis project Ga0111178, IMG submission 80225) | Dehalococcoidia bacterium SM23_28_1 | reverse complement strand
CGTGCCGCGGGTTACACCGCGTGCAAGAGAAGAGACGCCGAACATCTCGTCAGTGTTACGAGGGTTTGGGCGGCTGGAGGGAGATGACCATCAGGTCGGACGACTGCACGCCCTGCCGCTATTGCTCAGGCCAGCGGCTTGGTCATGGCGAGGTCTTCATATGCTTCGAGTCCCTGTGCTCTCATGGCTGTCATGAAGGCTTGAGGGTCAAAACAGGCCTCGGGGGCATAGACGCCCCCTTCCTTGGCGGTCAGTTCCTTGCGGGCGAGCATCTGTGTGCCTACGGAGAGACAGATGGCGGTGGCTTCGCGCATCTGGCCGATGCCGCATACCAGCCGGTGCACCCTTGCTCCGCCCTTTTGGCCCCAGACGTCGATGCGCAGGGCCCCTGGCGCCGGCTGCTGCCCGCCTGTGAGCCTCTCGATGGGCGCAAGGAGGCGAGCCGTGCGGTCGATGCGGCTGTCGCTGGCGAACAGGCCCCGTCGGGCAGGCCAGATGAACAGGCTGGCGCCTCGGCCAAAGCCCATGAAGAAGCTGCACTCCTCGATGCCAGGGATGAAGTGGGGAACCGTCACCGGCTCGCTGTGGCCCATATTCCATAGCCTGATACGGCCGAATTGGGGGAACTCGACCAGTCGCTCTTCGCTGCACGCCGGCACCATCATCTGTCTCCCCTCGCGCCAGACAGCCACTTCGCCGGTGATGATATGCAACATATGCTTGAGCACCGCCTCGCCGCCGCCTGCGTTCAAGGGCTGGAACACGCTCACGTCCACTCGCCGAGCGCGGTCCATCTGCTGGGCCAGGTAGCGGATACACACATTGGAGAGGCCGGGGCTGGTACCCAGGCCGGTGATAATGATGCGGCCCGCCTCTCGAGCAGGCTGGTCGAATCCGGTCAGCACCTCCTGGGCGGCGCTCCATTCATCGCAGATGCTGGTGTAGTCGACGCCGGCTTCGATGGCTGCCCTGACTAGCCGGCTCTCGAAGTGGTAGAAGGGGCCCAAGGCAGAAGCGGCCACATCGTAGCCCTGCATTGCCTCGACGAGAGCGTGGTGGTCGTTGGCGTCCACCTCCTTGACATCGACCGGAGCGCCGCGGCCGCGCAGGGTCGCGGCAAGCTTCTCGGCGGCAGCGACGCTGCGGTCAGCGATGGTCACCTGGTCGACGCCGGACGCGTCAACCAGGTCTTCGGCCGTCCTGCTGCCCACGTCTCCGGCGCCTCCGAAAACAATGATCCTCATCCCTCGCCTCCTTCGCCCTGAATCCCGGGCGTGATTGCCTACCCTCACGTTACATCATACGAGCGTCTAGGGCGACATGCTGCGTAGCCGATCCCGGAGTGTTGCCAGCAGGTCGCCCTGCACCTGCGATCGGTTGGCCTCGGTCAGCAGTATGACCTCGACTTCGGGACGAGCCTTGATAGCGCTTGCCCAGGGGTGTGGTGCCAGCATGATGCTTCCCAGAATGGGTTTCCCGCTCTCCAGGGCCGATAGCACTGCCTGGCGAAATCGGTTCGAAAAGAGCTCCATCTTGCCGATCTCATCGATTACCACCAGGGTGGCCTTTGACGTGGCCCGCTCGATGGCCGGCACGCCCACTCGGTCGATGGCCTCCATGTCCACTCCGTACTTGCTCACTCTCCGACGGCTGGCGATGTGGACGCTGGCCATGGTGGCGGCCTGGCCATCCAGGGTGATGAGAGCGAAGCCCTCACGCCGAGCGCCGCGACGGATCTCCTCGGTGTAGAAGCCGCCGGCGGGCGCGCCCAGGTCCTCCGCCAGGCGACGGATGAGGGTGGTCTTGCCGCAGCCGGGGCGGCCGGTGAGGAGGAAGGCGGTCTTGCTCTGAGGCATGGCCTAGCGCCTGAACAACCTGGCCGCTCAGCCTGTGCTGGTGCCCTGACTGGACCGCCACGCCCTCTCGAAGGTCTGGTAGGCGGCCTCGTCGTAGAGGACGAAGACGACTCGCTCCAGGCTGGTGCCGCTGGCGCTGTGCCTTCGCACGACGTCCAGCATGATGCGAGCGCACTGTTCGACGGAGAAGCCGCCCACGCCCGTGCCGAGGGCCGGAAAGGCGATGCTCTTCAGGGCCAGTTCATCGGCGCGGCGCAGGCTGTTCTCGGTGGCCTGGCGGATCTTTTCGGCGTCGGTGCGCAGGTCGCGTCCCATCGCCGCCGCGTGGATGACGTAACGGGCCTTCAGGCAACCAGCGCCGGTAGCCACGGCCTCGCCGATGGGTATCGGTCCCTTGGCTACCGCTTCGTCCTCGATCTCGCTGCCGCCGGCCCGCTTGATGGCTCCGGCCACGCCGGCGCCCATCCAGAGATGGTTGTTGGCGGCGTTGACGATGGCCTCGGCGTCCTGCTGGGCGATGTCGCCGCGGGCGAGAAGAATCTCCATGGTGAACCTCCACCGGAGGCGGATAGGCCTCGGGTTGACGGCATGAGTATAGAGCAGCCGTGGGTGGTGTCAAGGCGGGCCGTCAGCTAGCGCGACATCAGGAACAGGGTGCCCCACATGGCGGTGACCACCAGCCAGTGGAAGACGATGCAGCCGGCCAGATTGCCGGTGCGCTGGCGCAGCAGGCCCAGGAAGAGACCGCCCGCCAACAGGCCGAACATGGAGGCTATTTGGGCCATGGCAGCCAGGGCAGCGGGAGAGGCCACGTCGGTGTCTTGGATAGTGCGAAAGTTGATGACCAGGTGCCAGAGGGCGAAGGTAAGGCTGGAGGCCACAAGGGCCTGTCGCTGTCCCCAGGCCACGGTCATCTTGGCCAGCAGAACGCCCCGAAAGAGGACCTCCTCGAAGAGGTCGGTGCCCAGCGGTTGGTGCAAGAATGTCCAGAGGAGGAACCCTCCCCACGTCTCTTCCTCTATGCCCTCGTGTCCGATGTCGTTGTCCAGGCCCAGAGGGAATATGAAGTAAAGGACGACGGGGAGGATAACGACGGCTCCCAAGGCTGCTCCCACCAGGGCGCTCCGGCCAGCGTTGGCCGAGGTGATGCCCATGGTGGGAAGGGGCATCCCTTCGATTCTCACTGCCCATAGGATTAGCAGGGCCAGAAAAGTCAGGTTGCCCAGGGTGAGAGCCCAGTCGAATGCAGTGGGGATGTCCTCCGGTCTCAGGGAGACCAGATTGCCGTAGGCGATGATGAGTAGGGCCAGGGCCACGGCGACGGCCGGGTGTCGCCTGATGCCGGGGAGAGCCCTGGCCAGGACCGGCGGCCTGACAGGCGGGCTCGCTTGCTCATCGCCGATGGGCGGTTGCTGAGTCACCCGATGGGCGGTTGCTGAGTCACGACCTCCGTATACTATAGACGCAACTTCCAGCCGAGCCAATATCACTTGCTCGGCGACTCCTGATCGTTGGGGATGGGGATGCGGGAGCCAAAGGTGGTGGGGGACACGTTGCGGCAGACGAAGGCCGATAGGGGGGAAAGGAAAGCTCCCAAGGAACCTTGCTGCTTCTTCCGCCCTCTAGCTTGCCGCCGAAGCGTCCACCTTCGTTTTCGCTTCGCCGACTCCCCTTCGGGCGGCTCCGCTTACTCAGCCCCTTGGGAGCAACAAGTATTATCCCTCAAAATAGGCTAAGCTGTCAAGAGGCCTCAGAACTCCTCAGAGCCGATGAGACCAGATTTTGCGCTTCTTGGCTCCTGTCTTCTTCCGTCAAGTAGGATAAGGCGGGAATTCCGCCCCCCTAACCTACGACAGGGCCTCGTGTTTCAGTGTGCCAATGAAGGGAAGATTGCGGTAGCGCTGGCGATAGTCCAGGCCGTAGCCCACCACAAACTCGTCGGGGATCTCAAAGCCGACGTAGTCCAGAGGCACGTCCACCAGGCGGCGCGCTCGTTTGTCCAGGAGGGCGCAGACCTTGAGCGAGGCCGGCCGGTGCGACCACAGGCGCTCCAGAACACGGTTCAGGGTCATCCCAGTGTCGACGATGTCCTCCACCAGGAGGACGTGCTGCTCCGCGATACTCAGATCGAGATCTTTGAGGATCTTCACCGCTCCGCCAGTATCGTCCTCGTATGAGGAGATGGCCATGAAGTCTACCGATACAGGCAGAGAGATGTGACGGAGCAGGTCGGCCATGAAGAAGAAGACGCCCTTAAGGACTCCCACCGCCATTGGCGCCTGGCCGGTGTAATCGCGGGAGATCTGGGCGCCTAGCTCGCCCACGCGTCGTCGGATCTTGCTGGCGCTAATCAGGACGCGGTCGATGTCCGGCAGTTTGCTCGCCTCGGGTGGGCCGTAGCCGTACTTGGTCACCAGACGCAGATAGTCTTTCTTATTCAGCAGCTTGACGTTGACCTGCGGATAGAGCTCGCGCAGCAGGCGCACCTTACGGTTCTTCTCGGTGGCCAGCTTCTGGCGGAGGGTGGTGAGTTCTACGTAGAGATTGAGGTCAGGCAGGAAGAAGTCGGGGGTGAACGCCTCCAGAATGCGTTCGCCCTTCCGGCGTAGAGGGAAGGAGCGGGGCTCGTACAGCCAGGAGATGCCGTAGAAGTCGAGGATGCGGGCGAACTCGGCCTCGCTCTCGTGGGCGAACTGTACTCGCGCGGCCCTCACAGAGGCCGGCGGAGGCATAGACTTGGCCGCTGTCGCTGAGCGACCTGCTGGCGAACGTCTGGGCATTCCAATTCTATTCTAACCCGTCTAGAAGCTATGTTCCACTGTTCAGGCCTTGCTCAGCCTTCCAGTGCTTGATAGGGGCCGCTCATTCGTATATTATGATCAGGTCATAGTCCGAGGTTTTCCTTTACGGTACCGAGATATGCTACGAGCTGCACGGTGGAAAGGGTGCTGCTGGTCGCCCAGGGCGGCGCCGGATAACTTGGGTTGTTAGGAATGTATTCGGCCGGCCAATTGATGGGAGGCGTCACCATGCAGGAGAAGTTTCGAACTATCCATTATGGCATCGGTGCCGTAGGCAGCGAGGTCCTCAAGGTGGCGCTGCAACGGCAAGACATCCAGGTGGTGGGGGCCATCGACACCCATCCGGCCAAGGCTGGCCGGGAGCTGGGGGAAGTCCTCGGCCTCGGCCGTCAACTGGGGATCAACATCAGCTACGATGCCGAGTCCTTGCTTCGCGACACATCGGCAGACGTGGTGGTGCAAGCGACCACGTCTCACCTGATGACGGTCTATCCCCAGTTGGTGCAGGCGGTGGCCAGCGAGAAGAACGTTATCTCCAGTTGTGAGGAGCTGTCCTATCCCTGGTCTGGCCAGGGCGAACTGGCGCGCAAGCTGGACAGGAGAGCGAAGGAAGCGAGCGTCACTGTCCTGGGGACGGGTGTCAATCCCGGCTTTGTGATGGATGTCCTGCCGCTGGTGCTTACCAGCCCCTGCCAGGAGGTGCGGTCGATAGCCGTTACGCGGGTGGTGGACACATCGACGCGTCGGCTGCAACTCCAGATAAAGATGGGCACGGGGCTATCTCCCACGGAGTTCCGCTTCCGGGTGTCCGATGGGTCAATAGGTCACGTAGGGCTCAAAGAGTCGCTCTTCATGATTGCCGAGACGATGGGCTGGCAACTCGATGAGGTGAAGGAGTCCATAGAGCCGATTCTGGCCAAGCGCCGCTGGGAGACCGGCGCATTTATCGTGGAGAGGGGACGCGTGGCCGGGGTGCGGCAGACAGTGGTCGCCATGGCAGGCAACCGCGAGGTCATCCGCCTCGACCTCCAGATGTCGCTGGGGGCTGAGCAGCCCCACGATTCGATAGTCATCGATGGCAAGCCTCCCATCAACCTAACGATCGCCGACGGGATCCAGGGCGATCAGGCCGCAGCGGCCATAATAGTGAACCTGATTCCGGCGGCGGTAAGGGCTCGACCCGGCCTGCTGACGATGCGCGACCTTCCCTTCATACCCTGGTGGAGCGCTCGGGGCTGGTGGAAGGAAGTCCCCCATGACGAGCATCTTAGGGTCCTATAGCAGCCTGCACCCCCGCTCGGTCCAGCTTTACCAGCAGGCTCTACAGACGTTCCCCAGCGGGGTAACTCACGACGTCCGCTTTCTGCCGCCCTTTCCCCTGTATATCGAGCGAGCCCAGGGCCCTCGCAAGTGGGACGTGGACGGCAACGAGATCATCGACTACGTGATGGGCCATGGTGCTCTCATGCTGGGGCACAGCCATCCGCTGCTGGTGGAGGCGGTGAGTACCCAGATAGCGAAGGGCACCCACTACGGCGCCTGCCACGAGCTGGAGGTGACCTGGGCTGGCTGGGTGCAGCGCCTCATCCCTTCGGCGGAGATGGTCCGCTTCACCAACTCGGGCACGGAAGCCACCCTCATGGCGATCCGTCTGGCCCGGGCCTACACAGGCCGCGACAAGATCGTGAAGCTCAGCTATCACTTCCACGGCTGGCACGACAGCGTGATGGGCGCTCGCTATGGACAGCCCGATCTGCAGCGGGTCCCCGGTGTGCCAGCAGCCACCGTGGCCAGCCAGGTGACCATTCCCCAGAACGACATTGCCCTGGTGGAGCGCACCCTGGCCGAGGATGGCGATATCGCCGCCGTGATTCTGGAGCCCAGCGGCGCCTCCTGGGGCACGCTGCCGCTGGTCAGCGGCTTCCTGGCCCAACTGCGAGAGGCGACTGAGCGCCATGGGGTGCTTCTTATCTTCGATGAGGTAGTAACGGGCTTCCGCCTCTCGTCTGGGGGGGCCCAGAAGCTGTACGGCGTCCTGCCCGACCTGACCTGCCTGGCTAAGATCCTGGGGGGCGGCCTGCCCGGTGGCGCCGTGGCCGGAAGGCGGGACATCCTGTCCCTCATGGAGTTCACTCAGGATATGGAGTGGAATCTCTCCCGTCGGTTCTTCCATCCGGGGACGTTCAACGCCAACCCCCTGTCGGCAGCCGCCGGGTCGGCTATGCTTTCTCACATCGCCGACGGCCAGCCCCAGGCCCACGCCGATGCCATGACCCAGCGCCTGGTGCCGGCGATGAACGAGGCGCTGGCGAAGAGGGAGATCGCGGGCTGCGTCTATGGGCTCTCGTCGATGTTCCACATCGTGCTGGGCAAAGACTGTCCTCGGCCCAGGGACGGCATCGAGTGGCCCTGGGAGGCCGCTAACGGCGCTCCCCCTCCGCGCACCAACCTGGACGTTGCGCTGGCCCTCAAGTGGGGTTGCTTGAACAACGGCGTCGACCTTATGGGCTTCGATGGCGGGCTGATCTCCGCCGTGCACCAGCCGGCAGACATCGACGCCACCGTCGAGGCCTTCAACAGGACCCTGGCCCAGATGCGGGAAGAGGGCATCCTCTAGCGGAGCTACAATCACCGCCCGGTACGCGCTGAGCCAATCGGCGACCGGCGTCAAACAGGGGGCATGGTATAATGCTCCCTGTGAGCCCTAGCGAACGGCGCATCGTCCTCTACACCTCCGCCGCCCACAGCCTCATCCACATCCTGGAATGGACCTACGCTGCCCTGCTGATAAAGATCGGTGACGAGTTTGGCCTAGGCTTCTTCGTTCTCGGCGCTCTCGGAAACGTCTTCGCCTACACCTTCGGCTTCGGTGCCTTGCCCTCCGGCCTGCTGACCGACCGCCTTGGGTCGCCGCGAGTCCTCTACATTTGCCTCCTGGGCAGCGGCCTCAGCGCTGTGCTGGTAGGTATCTCTCAGACGTCGGTCATGCTGGGGATCGCCCTGGCCCTGATGGGCCTGACGATGGGGCTCTACCACCCGGCGGGGATCGCCCTCATCGCTCAGCGGGTGCGTCAGCGGGGGATGGCCCTGGGCTTGCATGGCGTGTCGGGCAACCTGGGCATTGCGATTACGCCCCTGCTGGCGGGCGGCTTGGCTTTCGCCTTCGACTGGCGGGCGGTCTATTTCTTCCTGGCCGTCTTGACGGTGGCCTTGGGCCTCTTCCTGCGAGCGATCAGCCTGGGCGGCGAGACCCAGCGGGGAGAGGTAGCGCCAATTCCTGTCCAGCCCTCCCAGCAGGGTGGCGGCTCGCTCACGCCTCTCATCCTGATCTACAGCGTCTTTGTCCTGAACGGCTTCGTCTACAGTGGCAGCCGCACTTTCTTGCCTACCCACATAAGCTCAGAGGGCAGTGAAGCCATCGGCGATTCCCTGGCTACGCTCGCCTTGCTCATGGGAGCGGTAGGACAGTACATCGGCGGCTCGCTATCGCAGCGCTTTCGCCTCGAGCGCCTGGCGCCGCTCATGGCGATAATGGTCGTGCCCTCTCTTATCGCCATGGGGGCCACAAGCGGAGCGCTGGTGGTAATAGCCTCGGGTGCATTTGTGTTGTTTAGTTTTGGGGCCCAGCCCATATACAATGGCCTCATCGCCGACTATACGCCCGGTCGCCTCCTCGGCCGCAGCTACGGCATCTCCTTCTTCGCCGCATTCGGAATGGCCTCGGTGGGCTCCACCTACGCCGGCTTCTTTGCCGATAGGTGGGACAGCACATCGGCGGTGTTCATCGGTCTCGTTCCCTTCGCCGCAGTGGCATTCCTGATATGCACCGGCCTGTGGCTCATCTGGCGGCAACGGTCTGGGCTGGAGGAAACTGTGCGGAGGCAGCCGTCGCCATCGCTGTGAAGAGGGGTTTCGTAGCGTCTAGAGGCCAAACAGTGTTACATTATTGTGCCTTCGATCGTCTAATGTTCGATGGCACGAGCAACGTACATGACGAACAATAGCGAGGCTCAACAGGCTGGCCTGGAGAGGGCGGACATCCGCCAGAAGGTGCTGCAGGCCGTGAGCCGCTTGCCCGCACGCCAGCGGCGTCTTCTCCTGCTGCGCGAGCTGGAGGGCTTGAGCTATGCCCAGATCAGGGAGGCGATGGGCATCTCTCTGAACAGGGTGGCAAAGATGTTGCATCGGGCCCGCCTGGGTTTCAGGCAAGCCTACTCCAGCCAGATGGGGGGCAGGGAGAAAAAAGTGAAGTGCCGCCGCCTGGGTCATCTCGCTTCTGCCCTCTATGATGGCGAACTGCTGGGGGTGGAGGAGCGAAAAGCGGTCGAACACCTCGCTGAGTGCCCTGACTGCCGCAGGATGCAGGAAAAGCTCGCGTCGACCTCTGAGGTTCTAGGTACCCTGGTGCCCACGCCGGCTCCGCCTGGAATGGCCGACAGGATCCTGGCTCGAACGGCCGTCTCCGGGATCTTGTTGGCTGGTGGAAGCGGCACGATCTGGAAACTTCCCCTCATGCTGCTGGCCGGCGGCGGGTTCATCGCCGCCGTGGTGGCGGTGGTGCTCTTCCTATGGCAGGACTCGGAGTCCCCCAGTCCCGTGGTCCTGCCGCCGGCGGCCAGCCCCACGGCCACTCCTACGGCTACCCCTGTGGCCACCGCCGTTCCCAGCGCCTCGCCGACACCTTCGGAGCCTCCCGTCCTCACTCCAGCAGTGACGCCCCTTCCCGAGGAGACGATCACGGCGACACCGAGTCCCTCGGCAACGGCTTCACCCACACCGGCGGTAACGGCGACCCCCAGTCCTAGCCCGACTCCCATCCCCACCCCTCCCCCCACGCCTACGCCTACGCCTACGCCTACGCCCAAGCCCAGTCCTACTCCACCCCCCACACCTATCCCTGGGCCCGGAGGCATACAGGGCTCGGTGTTTTGCCAGGGCGAGGCGGTGGCCGGGGCCCAGGTGACCGTCTCCGGTCCCTCTCCGCTAGGGGGGCAGGTCTGGTCGGGCGTGACAGGAAGCGACGGAGGCTTCAGTACAGACCTGATCTTCGACGCCGGCTCTTACATTGTAGAGGTCCTCTCGCCTGGCGCCAGCTATGACAGCCTGCTTGTGACCGTGCCCGCTGACGGTTACGGTAGTGTGTTGGCCCAGTGCACCGTGGTATACGGGCGCGGCCACTAGGGGCCAACGGGCCACTTCCTTCGGCGGCGGACGGCACGGTATCACCCTGTCTGAGGCCTTAGCAAGCGCTGTCCACTGTAACGTTGGTCATGCCTCCACGTCTCTTGTATCGAGACCCCCAACGTTGGCAGCGTGGGGGCCACGAGCGGGTTTGCCTTGTTTGATGCCTGAAGTCAGGAGGCGACAAGGGTGGAACTCTACGACGATGGCAACCAAGACGATCAGGTCCCCTTCATCGGCGAGGACAACGTGAATGCTGCTCGCTCTCCCTCGCCCTGGTCGGCCGACGAGCCTGAGGCTCAGGGGTCTTCGCAGACTGCGACGGCTGACGAGGAAACAGAGACGGCTTTCTTCCCTTCGCAGCCGCGGACATTGGCCGATACCGGCCTTTCCAAGGCGTTTCTCATGGACCTGGCTCTCAAGACCATTCACTACACAGGCCTGCCCTCGGCCACTCACATGACGCAGAGAATGGCTCTGCCGCCCGCCATCGTCCAGGAGCTTCTGACCTTGCTGGCCGACGACCACCTTTGCGAAGTGTCCAGCTCCAGCAGCATGATGGCCGGGAATTACCGCTACCGTCTCACGGCCGGCGGAGTCAGCAGAGTCAGGGATGCGCTGGAGAGGTCTCGATACGCTGGACCGGCACCGGTGACCATCGACCAGTACATCGAGGTGATGGAACAGCAGCGAGGAGAGAGGCCAAAGCCATCACGGCAGAGCATCGAGGACGCCCTGTCGGAGCTGGTGCTGGCTCCGGAGGTGACCGACTCGTTGGCACGGACCCTCCATTCTGGGCGCTGTGCTCTCCTCTATGGACCCTCGGGCAACGGCAAGACGTCCGTGCTAGAGGCATTCGCCCACCACTTGGAGGGCCAGGTGCTCGTTCCCTATGCCATATATGCCTACGGCCATATCATCCGCGTCTTCGACTCGTCCATACACATCCCTGCTCAAGAGAGAGGGAGGATAGGGCTGCCGCCGGTGGGCTCCGATGAGTCCGTGCAGGAGGCCAAGCGTGACGAACGCTGGGCCGTTGTTCGCCGGCCAGCGGTGATAGTGGGCGGCGAGTTAGGGCAGGAATCCTTGGAGCTGGCCTATGACCCTGTGTCCCGTTTCTATCAGGCACCCGCTCACCTCAAGGCCCAGGGCGGCATGCTGGCGGTCGATGACTTCGGCCGTCAGAGGATCCGGCCCGAGGATCTGCTCAACCGGTGGCTAACTCCCCTGGAGCGAGGCTGGTACTCCCTCACGTTCCACACTGGGGAAAAGATCTCGGTTCCTTTCGACGTTCATCTCGTTTTCGCCACCAACCTCAAGGTAGAGCTTCTTCTCGATCAGCCCTTCCTGCGACGAATCCTCTACAAGGTGGAGATTCCCAACCCTGGTCACACCGAGTTTCGAGAGATCTTGCGACGGGCATGCGAGGAGCGTTCTATCACAGTCACTGACGAAACGCTGAAATACGCCGTTCAACGGCTATACGAGGAGTGCTCCCACAAACCGCGGGCCTCCTACGCTCGTGACCTGTTGGATATCGTTGTGGAGAGCGCCAGGTATGACAATGACGAGCCTGTCCTCACCCCGGAAACGTTCGAGAAAGCTCATCGCCTGTTCATTCCCGGACGGGCAGGCGGCGCATCCGACGGCGCGTCCCATCAGAGCTAGGGCATACCGCTCCCACGGCCCCTTCGCAAGGCCCAGGCCTAACGCAATCGCGGCCTGGGCCTCCGGTTATATTTCCGTCGCCACGTTCCAACAGGGCATCAAGGTGCCCACCTAGATCAGGCGTGTGGGGTCGGTGGCCTCGTACCTCTTCAGCTTCTCCTCATCCAGCTCGATCCCCAGCCCTGGCCCCTGGGGCACCTTTACATAACCGTCAGCATCGATGCGGAAGGGGTCGGTGAGGACGAAGTCGCGTGCCTCGGGCGTCCAGTTAGGCGGATCGTAGGGGAACTCTAGATAAGGACAGAGTCCGAGGGAGGCAGCGAAGTGAAGGTTGGCAGCGAAGCCGATGCCGTTGGTCCAGGTGTGGGGAGTGATCGTCTTGCCGTGGGCCTGCACCATAGCGGCGATCTGGCGGCACTGGAAGAAGCCGCCGGCGAAGGTGACATCGGGCTGGTAGACGTCGAAGCAGTCCTTCTCCAAGAGGATCTTGTACTCGTGGAAGCCCTGGTTGAGCTCGGCGCCGGCAATGCGCAGGTTCACCTGGCGACGCAGTTCGGCCAGGCCATCGTAGTCGTAGCAGTGAAGGGGTTCCTCCAGCCAGTAGGCGTTGAGCTCTTCGAGGGCCCTGGCCATCGATATGGCCGTGCGCAGGTCCCAGCGCTGAGGCGCTCGGTCAGGGGCAATGGCCCAGCCGTAGTTGGCGTCCACCATGATGTCCATGCTATCGCCCACTGCCTTGCGCACCGCCTCTAGCACCCGCAGGTCGTCCCTGGGGTTGGCGCGGTGGAAGCGCAGCTTCAGGGCACGGAAGCCCTCGTCGCGGAGGCGCTGGGCATCCTCCACCCGCTGCTCGGGCGAGCGCAACTCGCCGGTGCTGGCGTAGGCCTTGAGGCGCTGCTGGCCGCCGCCCAGGAGCTTGTAGATGGGCTGGCCGGTGGCCTTGCCGATGATATCCCACAGGGCGACCTCTAGCGGCCATGGGCGGCTGATGAAGAAGGCAAAGCTGCGCATGTTCTGAACGTGCTGCTCGATGGCAAAGGGGTCCTGCCCTAATAGGAACAGGCGGGCAACATCCCAGCGGGCGGGCACGCCACCGGAGCCGATGCCGGTTATTCCCTCGTCGGTGTGGATGAAGACGACGTGTATGCGGTGGTGCACGGTGGGCATGGGTTGCCAGGTGGACACGAAGGGCCGCTCCAGTGGGTACTCCAAGACCCGGATCTCGATGTCGGTGATGTTCATCGTTGCCTCCTTCAAGGGCGCGGGCCGACGATCACCCCGGCCGCTGCTAGCTCGTCCAGTTCCTTCGCCGAAAGCCCCAGCAGGGTGGAAAGCACCTCGTAGGTGTTCTGGCCCAGTGCCGGCGATGGCCCTTTGATCCCGCCCGGCGTGCGGGAGAGCTTGACGGGCGTATCGGGCAGCTTGAGGCGGCCTATGCGGGGGTGCTCGACGTCCACCAGCATGCCGCGGGCCACCACCTGGGGGTGCTCGGCGGCCTGGGCGATGTTATTGAGGGGCCCGCAGGGCAGGCCGATGGCATCGAATTCCCGCAACCATTCGCTGGTGGTCTTCTGGCGCATGGCCTCGTTGAGGATGGGCTCCAGGTCGGCGTGGTGCTCTGTGCGCAGGGCAGGGGCATCGAAGCGAGGGTCGTCGATCAGGTCCACCCGGCCGATGGTCGCGCAGAAGAGCTCCCACTGATTCTCCACTCCCCAGCTCAGGGCGAGGACGATCCAGCCGTCCTTGGTAGGGAAGGCCTGGAAGGGAGTGGCGATAGGATGACGGGTGCCGATGGGTTTGGGCAACTCGCCGGTGGCAAAGTAACGGATGAAGGCGTTCTCCAGGATGGCGATCTGGCAGTCCAGCATGGCGATGTCGACCAGCTGCCCATGGCCGCTTCTCCCCCGCTCCTGGAGGGCGGCCAGCACGCCGATGACGGTGTACAGGCCGGCGGCGATGTCGCCCAGGGAGATGCCAGGGCGCACGGGTGGGCCGTCAGGCTCGCCGGTGATGCTCATGACGCCGCCCATCCCCTGCACGACGATGTCCAGGGCTGGCCGCAGCCGTTCGGGCCCCGTCTGGCCGAAGCCGGAGGTGGCGGCGTAGATGAGGCGAGGGTTGCGTTTCTGGAGGACGTCGTAGCCCACGCCCAGCGTGTCCATGGTCCCCGGCGTGAAGTTCTCCATCACCACGTCGGATAGGTCCACCAAGCGCATGAAGAGCTCCCTGCCTCGTTCCGCCTTGAGGTTAAGGCAGATGCTCTTCTTGCCGCGGTTGATGCTGAAGAAGTAGCAGCTCTCGCCGTTGACGATCGGCGCGGTGAGGCGGGCGGCGTCGCCATAGGGGGACCGCTCGACCTTGATGACGTCGGCCCCCAGATCGCAGAGGATCATCGTGGCGAAGGGCCCGGCCAGTACCCAGGTGAGATCGAGGACTCTGATTCCCTGCAGGGGCCCCGGCATTTTCCCCTCCTCGCACGGTGTGGATCAAGCGGGGATATGATAGCAGGGAAAGGCAATCAACGCCCAGACCTCCCCGTTAGGCCAGAGGTAGGAGCTAGGGGAGGAGGCTCTACTTGATCGCGAGGGCAGTCCGGCTAGGCTGGCTGCTCCCCCTGGGTGGCGAGGGTAAAACGCGGTCCGGCGGGGGTGTCCTGGCAATCGATGGTGGCATCTCCCAGAAGCTCAACCACATCGGCTCCCACCAGCAGAACGTCGGCGTCCCCGCTCTGGACGATCTGGTCGTCCTCGCGGCGCTGATCAAAGGCGAATTCGAAGCTATCGCCTCGATTCACCAGCCGCAGCACCTTGCTGGCACTCTGTTCGTGCCCTTCCTGGATCTCTTTCAGGAGCTGGGCAGCGTGCTCAGTCACTGTGACCATCAGTAACCTCCTCCCTGTGGAGCCACCCTATTCCACGATTGCTACCACCGGGGACGGTTAGCCCTTTGCTTGGCGAAGCATTCGTCGCAGTAGACTGGCCTATCTAGCCTCGGTTGGAAGGGGACCTGTGTGGCAGCGCCGCAACTGCTGCAAACGACATCGTACATGACGCGCTCGCCGCGGCTGCGTCCGAAGCCGCCGCGTTCGGATCGCCTGGCCTGACGGCAGGGGGGACAGCGCTTGGGGTCCTGATACCCTCTGGCAGAGTGGAATTCCTGGTCTTCCGCCGAGAAGGTAAACTCAGCGCCGCAATCGGCGCAAACTAGGGTCTTGTCCTCAAAGGCCACTCGATGACCTCCTTCGCTAGTCTCGGTTAAGCCTCGGTCATCGAGCGACTCTCGTTGTCGGGCTTTGCCCTCGCGGAATGCCGACGCCGGAACGTTAACCTGATCCTATCCTAACACCAGGAATCTAGCCTGACAACCTGTTAGCGTGGGAAATCGTCAGCCCATCGCCGTCGCGAGGCAGGGGATGGCGCTGGCCAGCAGGGAGACGGCGACTTGCGCACCGGTGTCGTCGGAAGCTAGAGAACTAGGCTCGCCAACCCACCTCGTATAGCCGCACGGGGTCCTCGAAGCCCCGCAGGGCTACATCGCCCAGGTCGGAGAATAGGAAGCCCTTGCCCGCGGCGAGTTCCCGCACGACGATGGGGGCCAGGATCTCGCCGGGCCCTGCTTGGGCGCATATGCGGGCGGCAAGCTGGACGGCGGTGCCGAACAGGTCTTCCTCCTCGGCCACCGGCTCGCCGGCGTTGAGGCCGATGCGTACGCGGATAGGGATGTTTGGGTTCGATTCGTTGTGCTGGGCGAGGGTGCGCTGAACGTCGATGGCGCAT
>Ga0111178_102_pt1 | contig 16952 bp, 9 predicted proteins | sample DeeMarSWOR324_28_FD_80225 | JGI IMG/M metagenome (GOLD analysis project Ga0111178, IMG submission 80225) | Dehalococcoidia bacterium SM23_28_1 | reverse complement strand
ACGCCACCTTCATGCCCAAGCCCCTGGCCGACCAGAACGGCAGCGGCATGCACGTCCATCAGTCCCTGTTCCGGGGCGAGCGCAACGCCTTCTTCGACGCCAAGGATAAGTATCACCTGTCGGCCCTCGCGAAGAGCTACATCGCCGGTCTGCTCCGCCACGCCCGCGAGATAACCATCGTCACCAACCAGTGGGTGAACTCCTATAAGCGACTGGTGGCGGGCTATGAGGCGCCGGTCTATCTCTCCTGGGCCATGCGCAATCGCTCCGACCTCATTCGCGTGCCCGAATACAAGCCGGGTAAGGAGAATGACGTGCGCATCGAGTATCGCTCTCCCGATCCAGCCTGTAACCCCTACCTGGTCTTCGCCGTCATGCTGGCCGCCGGCCTGGAGGGCATCGAGAAGGAGTACCCTTGCCCCGAGCCGGTGGAGGAGAACGTCTTTCAGATGACGGTTGAGGAGCGGGATCGACGAGGCATCGCCCACCTGCCGGGCAGCCTCTTCGAGGCCATCGAGCTGGCCGAGCAGAGCGAGCTACTGCGGCGCTGCCTGGGCGACCACCTGTACGAGATCCTTATCAAGAACAAGCTGATCGAGTGGAGGGATTACCGCCACCACGTGACGGACTACGAGATCAAGCGCTACTTGCCTGTTCTGTAGAGGCTGAGCTCATCGGCCAGAAAGAAGGGCCTGAGCGGGTCTGCTCAGGCCCTTCCGCATTTGGTCTTGCTACACGCTCAGGCCGCCGGCCGCGTTCTGGAAAGCCTACGTCAGTTCCTCCAGCCGGGCCTGCAGGCCCTCCAGGCGGGCGCGCGCAGCCGCCAGCTTCTCCTCCTCCCTATCCACCACCGCCGCCGGAGCCCGCGTGCGGAACTGCTCGTTGGCCAGCTTGGCCGCCAGGCGGGCGACCTCCGCCTGGGCCTCGTCGACCTGGCGGCGCAGACGGGCCCGCTCGGCGTCTAGGTCGAACAAACCAGCCAGGGGGACCACTACCTGCGCATCCTTGAGAACGGCGGTGATCACCTGCTCCCGTGGGGCCGCTCCGCTCCCATCGACAATGTGCAGGGGCCGCACCCGAGCCAGCGTTTCAATGATGAGGCGACTGGCCTCGGCCGCCTTGCGCATACCGTTAGCTACCAGGTAGGCCTCCACGTATCGGACTGGCTCCACCCCCCGCTCGGCCCGGATGTTGCGGATGGCCCGCACCACGTCCATCACCGCCTGGGCCTGGGCCTCCGCCTCCTCGTCCAGCCAGCGCCTGGAGGCCTTCGGCCAGGGCGCAGCGATCAGCGCCTCGGCCTCCGGCCGGCGCAGGTGCGGTCTCAGATTCTGCCAGATGGCCTCCGTCACGAAGGGCATGAAGGGATGGAGCAGGCGCAGGCTGGTGTCCAGCACGTGGGCCAGTATCGGCAGCGGCGAGCGGTCATCGTCCTTCAGGCGCACCTTGGCCATCTCGATGTACCAGTCGCAGAACTCGCCCCAGAAGAAATCGTGGGCCTGGCGACCGGCCTCGCCCACCTGAAAAGCGGAGAGCAGCTTTTCGACATCGCCGATCAGCCTGTACAGCCTCGACATGATCCAGCGGTCCTCCAGGGGCATGTCGTCGCGCTGGCCAGGCTGCGGCGGCTCGACCGCTTCGTCCGCCAGGCTGGTGATGACGAAGCGAGCGGCGTTCCAGGCCTTGTTGGCGAAGTTGCGACCGCCCTCCAGCCTCTCGTCGGAGATACGCATATCGTTGCCGGGGGCGCCGCCGGTGGCCAGCACGAAGCGCAGGGCATCGGTGCCGTACTTCTCGGCGGCCTGCACGGGGTCGACCACGTTGCCCAGGCTCTTGGTCATCTTGCGGCCGTCGCGGTCGCGCAGGAGCCCGTGCAAGTACACATGGCGGAAGGGCACTTCGCCCGTGTTGTACAGACCCATCATGATCATGCGGGCCACCCAGAAGAAGAGGATGTCGTAGCCGGTCTCCATGACCGTGGTGGGATAGAAATAGCGCAGGTCTTCCGTGTCGTCGGGCCAGCCCAGGGTGGAGTGAGGCCAGAGCGCCGAGGAGAACCAGGTGTCGAGGACGTCCGGGTCCTGGTGGATGCTGGCCGAGCCACAGTGCTCGCACTGGCTGGGGTCCTCCAGGGTCACCGTGATCTGGCGGCAGTCGTCGCAGTACCAGACAGGGATGCGGTGTCCCCACCAGAGCTGGCGAGAGATGCACCAGTCGCGGATGTTCTCCATCCAGTGGAGGTATACCCTCATGAACCGCCGCGGCAAGATCTTGATGCGGCCGTCCTTGACCGCCGCCATCGCCGGCTCCGCCAGGGGCCTCATGCTCACGAACCACTGCTGGCTGACGACGGGCTCGATGACGGTGTCGCAGCGCTGACAGTGGCCGATAGAGTGGCCGTAGGGCTCGATCTTTTCTATCAGGCCCATGGCCTCCAGGTCGTCCACGATGGCTTCGCGGCAAACGAAGCGGTCCTGGCCGGCGTAGGGCCCTGCCTCATCGTTCATCATCCCGTCGGGGCCCACCGACACGATGGTGGACAGGCCGTGGCGCTCACCCACCTCGAAGTCCACCTGGTCATGGCCGGGCGTTATCTTCAGGGCGCCCGTGCCGAAGGCGGGATCGACCGCAGCGTCACCGACCACCGGGATGCGACGGTCCATGATGGGCAGGAGCGCCATGCGGCCGATCATGCCTTGATTGCGAGGGTCGTCCGGATTCACCGCCACCGCCACGTCGGCAACGATAGTCTCCGGCCGAGTGGTGGCGATGGTAATGTACTCATCGCTGGGCTCGCCACTCTCGTCCAGCAGGGGGTAGCGGACGTACCAGAGGTGGTCAGCGTGCTCCTTGTGCTCTACCTCCAGGTCGGACAGGGCGGTCTGGCAGCGGGGGCACCAATTGATAATCCGCTCACCTCGATAGATGAGCCCGTCGCGATAGAGGTTGACGAAGGTGGTGCGCACCGCCTTCTGGGGCCCCTCGTCCATGGTGAAACGCTCGCGAGCCCAGTCGCAGGAGGCGCCCAGCCGCTGATGCTGGCGGCTGATGATGTGGCGGTACCTGGCCACCCACTCCCACACCCGCTCCACGAAGCCATCGCGCCCCAGGTCGTGGCGGGTGAGGCGCTCGCTCAGAAGTTCCTTCTCCACCACGTTCTGGGTGGCGATGCCGGCGTGATCCACCCCCGGTAGCCAGAGGGTGGGGTCGCCCTTCATGCGATGCCAGCGGATAAGGAGGTCCTCGATGGTGGCAGTGAGGGCATGGCCGAGGTGCAGCTCGCCCGTGACGTTAGGGGGCGGCATGATGATGGTGAAGGGCTGCTTGGCGGGATCGATGCGGGCGGTGAAATAATTTCCTTCCAGCCAGAGGCGATAGAGGTTCTCCTCTACCTGGCTGGCGTCGTAGGCCTTGGCCATCTCGGCACGAGGGTTGTGGCCGCCTTTCTCAGCCTGGCTGGGCATCCTCAGCAGCTCCCTGCCTACCATCAGGCAGGCACGACATAAGGGCGGCAGATGCTTGCCCCGAATAGTGGGGATAGGCTCGCCGCCCCAAGTGCTAGCATTTTAGTATTCCTGTCTGTCTACGTCAAACCAGTTTGAGCCCTGGCCCGTCTGGAAGGGCACTTCTCGAACGAATTTGCCTCAATTATCGCCGGCAGCACTTGCGCCTAAAAAGAAAACCAGTAATATATTCGGTGCTGAAGCTAGCCGGTTTACAGTTCACGCTGACAGCAGCTTTACTCTAAGGTTGTGACTGGACTACAGATAAGCGGCCTTACCAAGTCTTTCGGCGGGATCATCGCCCTGGACGATGTATCATTTGAGGTTCGGCCAGGCGAGATCGTGGGTCTTATCGGGCCCAACGGCGCTGGCAAGACCACCCTCTTCAACTGCATAAGCCGTCTGTACGACACTGACCGGGGGGATATCTTCTTCGATGGTCATGATCTGGTGAAGCTAGCCGCCGACGACGTCGTGAACGTGGGCATCGCTCGCACCTTCCAGAACGTAGAGTTGTTCAAGACCATGACCGTCATAGAGAACCTGCTGGTGGGCCAGCACAGCCGCTTTACCCCGCCCCTTAAGGAAAACGTGCTCTCGCGATATGGCAGCACTGTGATCCACACATTTCACGAGGTGATCACCTGCGTCGGTCGGCTACCAGCCGCATGGAGGGACGAGCGGCTGGCGCGGCACACGGCCGAAGAAGTGGTCAGGTTCCTCGACCTGGAAGACGTGAAGGACATGCCGACTGGCGACCTTGCCTTCGGCATTCAGAAGAAGGTGGAGCTGGCACGGGCGCTGGTCTCCAGGCCACGGCTCATTCTCCTGGACGAACCAGCCAGCGGCCTCAGCCATCACGAACTGGGCCAGCTAGGCGAGGTTATTAGGAGCGTCCGGGACGAATTCAGGGTGACCATCCTGGTGGTGGAGCATCACATGGAGCTTGTCATGCCCATTTCCGATCGCATTTGCGTCCTCAACTTCGGCCGGAAGATCGCCGAGGGGACACCGGCGGAGGTGCAGAAGAACCCCGCCGTTATTGAGGCTTACCTGGGCGGGTAGAAACGATGTTACAGCTCCACGAGGTCGTCGCCGCCTACGGGCCCATCGTCGCCCTCCATGGCATATCTCTGGAGGTGTCGGAGGGAACCATCGTAGCGGTGCTGGGGGCTAACGGTGCCGGCAAGAGCACAACCCTGCGGGCCGTATCGGGCCTGCTGCGGCCCAGGAGCGGCAGCATCGAGTTCGAGGGACAGCGGATCGACCGCCTCTCGGCGGAGCAGATCGTCTCCCTGGGCATGTCCCACATCCCCGAGGGGCGGCAGCTCTTCAGCGATATGACGGTGCTGGAGAACCTGAGGCTGGGGGCCTACTCCAGGTTCACGGGACTGGCGCGTAGCGTCAGGGAATATCGGCGGCGGAGACAGGACTTCGAAGCGGCTCTCAAGCAGGTATATGAGTACTTCCCCATCCTGGCCGAGCGTCAGAACCAGATAGCGGGCACCCTCAGCGGCGGTGAGCAGCAGATGCTGGCCATCGGCCGCGGGCTGATGGGCAACCCGCGCCTTCTCCTGCTCGATGAGCCCTCCATGGGCCTGGCCCCCATCGTCACGCGGGAGATATTCGAGATTATCCAGGCCATCAACCGAACGCAGGGGGTTACTATTCTCCTGGTGGAGCAGAACGCCAATCTCGCTCTGGAAATCGCCCATTACGGCTACGTGCTGGAGACGGGTCGCATCGCCGTAGCGGATACCAGCGAGAGCCTGCGGGAGAACGAGGCGGTGCAGCGCTCCTATCTGGGCTATTAGCAACTCGGGAGGGCCGAAGTGAACGAGTTTTGGCAGCAGGTGGTGACGGGCCTGGCTACAGGCAGCGTCTATGGTCTGCTCGCCCTGGCCATCGTCCTTATCTATCGCTCCACCAGTGTCCTCAACTTCGCCCAGGGCGAGATGGCTATGTTCACCACTTTCGCGGCCTGGTCGATCCTGCAATGGGGGGAATACTGGGTCATGTTTCCCCTCGTCCTCGTCATGGCGGCTGGCTTCGGTGCTTTCATCGAGCGGGTGATCATACGACCGGTGGAGGGGGCGCCCGTCCTGAACATCGTCATCGTCACCCTGGGAATGTTCGCCATCCTCAACAACGTCGCCACCTGGCGCTGGGGTGGCATACCCAAGGGATTCCCCGCGCCCCCCGAGATCCAGGTCACGGGGGTCAAGTTCTTCGGCGAAGGGGCCCTGGATATCGGGCCCACGGTAGTCAGCTACCATGACCTGACCATTCTAGTTTTCGCAGTGGCTATCATGGCCGGCCTCTACGTGTTCTTCCAATATACTCCCCTGGGCCTGGCCATGCGGGCCACCGCTCAGAACCCCATCGCCAGCCGCCTGATGGGCATTCGGGTGGGGCGCATGCTAACCGTGGGCTGGGCCCTCTCAGCCGCCGTCGGGGCGGTGGCCGGCCTGCTCATCGCCCCCCTCATTCTGCTGCAGCCTCCCATGATGATGGGCGTTCTCCTGTACGCCTTCGCCGCCGCCGTCCTGGGCGGCCTGGACAGCCCGGTGGGGGCGATAGTTGGCGGCCTCATTATCGGTGTGAGTGAGAATCTGGTGGGAACCTACACCCCGAAGGAGTGGCTGGGGCCCGATATGAAGCTGACGGTGACTCTACTGATCATCGTTGTGGTGCTGCTGATCAGGCCGACCGGCATCTTCGGTAGACGAGCGATGAGGCGGGTATGAGACGACTGAGCCCACCGCTGACGCCAAAGCTCGTTGCCTTCGCCGTTCTGGCCTTCTTTCTGCTCTGGTGGGTGCCTTTCAGCCACGTCCTGGCCGACGGGTTCCCCCTGCGCTTCGGCACTTATCGCACCTTTCAGGTCAGCGAGATCGCGATGTGGGCAATCGTGGCCCTGGGCCTCAACATTCTCACCGGCTACAATGGCCAGATCTCCCTGGGGCACAGTGCCTTCGTGGCCGTAGGCGGCTACACGGCTGCCATCCTGATGGTCGATTACGGATGGCCTTTCTGGAGCACCATAATCGTGGGGGGCATCATTGCCGGTACCCTGGGCTTTCTCATCGGCGTTCCAGCCCTGCGACTCACAGGCCCCTATCTAGCCATCTCCACCCTGGGCCTGGCCCTGGCCACCCCACAGATTCTGAAGAAATACGATGGCCTGACCCACGGCACCCAGGGCATTAACGTTAGGCCAGAGGTGCCAGCTCCGCCGGCGTTCATAAAGGACTGGTTCGGCATCCAGCTGAGCAACGACGAGTGGATATACTTCTTGGCTCTGTTCATCGCCGTGATCATGCTCCTTCTTGCCATAAACATTGTCCGTAGCCGCATCGGCAGGGCCTTCGTGGCCATTCGCGACAGCGAGATAGCGGCCCAAGCGATGGGCATTAGCGTGCCCCGCTACAAGACCATGGCCTTCGCCATCAGCGCCTTCTACGCCGGCATCGCTGGCGGAACCTATGCTCAGGTGGTGGGATACGTCAGCCCAGAGAGCTTCAACTTCCTGCTGTCCATCAACTTCCTGACCACCATCGTGGTAGGGGGCCTGGCCTCCATATTGGGTTCCATCCTGGGCGCCACGGGCCTCATTCTGGTGCCCGAACTGCCGGGCCTTGTCAGCTTCATCCCCGGTGCTGGTCTGCCCGATGAGCTTTCCTGGGCTTTCTACGGCGCCGCTCTCATCCTGGTGATGATCTTTGCCCCTTATGGTCTGGCAGGCCTATTCCGGCGCCTAATGAGGCTCAGGCCCGCCAGGGCCTGGAAGGGCCTCAGCACCGCCTACGGGCGCTTGCTCGAGGCACGCAAGGGCACCCCGCCATCGCCAGAAGAGACTGCGGCTGGCCCTGACGATCGGCCCCCCGAGAAGCATCCGGACGAGGAGAGATGAAAGCGGGGTGATGGCAGCCAGGAGGTGCGAGGGAAGCTCCTGGAGGCGCGACCAAGCCTGCCGATGGGCAGGCCTGCGATGCCCAGCGAAGGGAGGATTTGGCGTGGTGGCCAGTTTGGCAGGGCAGGCTTGTTAAGAATCGGACCACCACTGGCCACCGGAGTTCCTGGCGCAAGGCTATTCTGGTAGACTAGGGTATCTCCCTGGGACAGGGACGGCGAGACTGACAATCCAAGGAAGGAGGCTGACGTAGCTATGTGGAAGCTAGGCAAATTCTGGCTGATCTTCCTCGCTCTAGCGGCGCTGTTGCTGGTAGTGGCAGTGGCCTGCGGGGAGGAGGAGGAGGAGGGAACCCCCACTGGCACACCTGCCGCTGCCGTGACCGCGACTCCTGGCGCGGCTGAGACCCCCAGCCCCGCGGGCGAGGTGCCCGGCATCACCGACACAGAGATAATCCTGGGCAGCCACTTCGCTCAAAGCGGCACCTATGGGGCGGCGTTCGCTCCCGTGCTCGCGGGCACCAAGGCCTACTTCAACTACGTCAATGCCGAGGAAGGGGGCGTCTGCGGCCGCCAGATCGTCTTCAAGGCAGAGGATGATCAGTACGACCCGGCCCAGGCCGTCGGGGTCGTCCGCAAGCTGGTGGAGGAGGACAAGGTGTTCGCCACGGTCGTCAATCTGGGGACGGCCGCCCACTCAGCCGTGTGGGAGTACCTGAACGAGGAGGGGATACCCGACCTGTGGATCATGTCCGGGGCCCACAAGTGGGCCGCCGATCCCGTGGCGCATCCCTGGTCGGTTGCCATCCTGCCGGACTACTTCGTCGAGGGGACGATCGTCGGCAGGTACATCTCCGAGAACCTGCCGGACAAGAAGGTGGGCATCATCTACCAGAACGACGACTACGGCAAGGACGAGCTGGCCGGTCTGAAGAACGGCCTGGACCCCGACAAGAACGAACTGGTGTCGGAGCAGAGCTATGAGTCGACCGCCGTCGACATCCGCTCTCAGGTCACTAACCTGAAGAATGCCGGCGCAGAAGTGGTGCACGGCGCCTGTATTCCGGGCCACTGTGCTCAGCTGGTCAAGGCGGCTCAACAGATGGACTGGGATGTCCAGATCTTTATCGGCTACGTGAATTCGGACCCTGCCATGTTCACCTATTCCAACCCGCAAGCTATGGAAGGGGTCATCACTCTTCAGGCCAACAAGCTGTACGACTGGACTGACGACCCGGCGATAGCCGAGCATCACCGGATCATGAGCGAGTACGGCGACCTTCCGCCCGGTAACTTCACCGTAGTCGGCCAAGCAGCGGCGGAATTGACCGTCGAGGCGCTGCGCGCGACCTGTGACAACCTGACGCGCGAGGGCCTGATAGACACCATTAACACCATCTTCAAGGACTATCAGGGCGAGCTCAGCTTGCCGGGCATCACCATGACTCTCAGCCCGACGGACCACTTGGCCTTCGAACAGATGAAGTTGCTGAGGGCGACGCTCACGGAGGACGGCAAGGGCAAGTGGGAGTACTTCGGCGACATAATCTCGTTCGCGCAGGAAGACTAGAGGACAGTCTTTGGGTGGACAGGCACCGCCACCTGAGCGATGTCTGTCCGCCCCGCCGCTAGGAGACCTCGATGACGCTGGGGGGCTCCCGAAGAGCGTTGCTGAGGCAGCGCGCCCGGCAGGGCTCCAGGCGGCGAAGCATGCTTAAGGCGCGACGGGTGTCGCTAGCCACTCTGGCCGGGTCGCAGTAGCGCAGACGGTACTTGAACAGCCAGTAGGTGAACTCCTTGGCTTCTGCCAGGGAGATGGTCGTGCCGTCGCCTATGCCGTGCTCCTGCCGGAACTGGCACAGCAGCTCTTGGCGGGGGTGCCCGTAGAGGCGCCCGAAGGCTTCTTCGTCCAACGATAGGTGATTCTCCCACACACGCGAGCGCTGCTCCTTGTAGACGTCCTCTTCGAATACCAGCTGGAGCATCTCCTCCAGAGTGACGCCGTAGAAGTAGTTGAGGTGAGCCCGATACTTGGCGTGGCCTACGAGGCGGCGGAACTCCTCCTCGCTAAGGTCCAGGGGTAGCCGCCCGAAGAACAGCAGCGCTTCATGCTCTTCCCCTGGGATGAGGTCGCTCATCGTCTCGCACAGACGCTCCGCCAATAGAAGCCAGTCGAAGGCCTCGCCGCCGACAAGGTAGCGGTAGTGCCGCTTGCCTACCGTCTCCTCGGGCAGAGGCCAGCGGGCAATGGCCTGCAGGAGGGCAATGAACCAGGGCTTGCCGTTCGCTACCTCCTGACACAGGTCGGCCAGCAGTTGCTCGGCCTCAGTGGGCTCCTTTCTGACCTCAGCCCTTGGGCTCATGGGTGCTGTCGTACTTCCCTCATCCGCCCTGCGGCGGCCTAGACTGTCCTCCCGCAGCACTTCTTGTACTTAAGGCCGCTACCGCAGGGGCAGGGGTCGTTCCTGCCCACCTTGCGGGGCGCTGCTGGCGGCTCCCCTTCGGGCCGACCAGCGCTCGCTGCCCTGCGCCCGCCTGCCCGCGCCGCCACCGCCGCCGGCCGCCGTGGCGCTGGCGCCGTCTGAGGGCTCAGGGTCACGTGATATATCCTGCGGGTTATGCTGCGCTGTATGTGCGCCATGAGCTGGTCCCACATATCATGGGCTTCGCGCTTGAAGGCTACCAGGGGATCCTGACCACCGTAGCCAGCGAGGCCGATGCCCTGGCGCATCTCGTCCAGGGCCGTCAGGTGGCCCACCCACAGCCTATCGATGGTGCCCAGCATCACCAGGCGTTCCAGGGTGCGCATGTTCTCGGCACCCATTTTTTGCTCTTTTGCCTCGTACTCCTCCTGGGCGTGGGCCAGGAACTCCTCAACTATGTCCTCGCGGGGCAGGTCGGCGAAGCGAGCCTGAGTGAAGTGAGGTGGCAGGGGCATGATGGCCTTCATTTCAGTGAGCAGCCCCTTGATGTCCCGCTCCTCTTTGTGCTGGTCGTCTACGTAGCTGCCGACCAGTTCGTTGATCTCCTCCACGATCATTTCCTGGAGGTTGGCCTTGAGGTCGGCCCCTTCTAGGATCTTGTTCCGCTCGGTGTAGATGAGGTCGCGCTGGGTATTCATCACGTCGTCGTATTCGACCACGTGCTTGCGGATGTCGAAGTTGTGACCCTCCACCTTGGTCTGGGCCTGCTCGATGGCCTTGCTGGCCATGCCGCTCTCGATAGGCGTGTCCTCATCTATGCCCAGGAAGCCCATCATGCCCCCTAGTCTTTCGGGGGCAAAACGGCGCATAACGTCATCGCCAAAGGAGACGAAGAAGCGGGAGCTGCCAGGGTCACCCTGACGACCGGCACGGCCGCGAAGCTGGTTGTCGATCCGGCGCGCCTCGTGGCGTTCCGTGCCGAGGATGTGCAGGCCGCCGGCCTCCACTACCTTATCGTGGTCAGCCTGCCATATCCGGCGGGCCTCCCGCCGGATGCGCTCTAGTTCTTCAGGGGGAGCGGTATCGGGGTCGATGTCCTTCTTGCGGTAGAACTCCTGGGCCAGGCGAGCGGGCTCGCCACCCAGCTTGATGTCAACGCCACGGCCGGCCATGTTGGTGGCGATGGTGACGGCGCCAAAGCGCCCGGCCTCGGCAATGATCTGGGCCTCGCGCTCGTGGTGCTTGGCGTTGAGCACCTGGGGCTCCTTGAGGGGACACACGGCGTGGTACTGGCCGCACTCTGGGTTGCGACACTGGCTGCGCCGCTTGAGGAGGTCAGCCAGGTGCTCGGAGATCTCGATGGAGACGGTGCCCACCAGCACCGGCCGGCCGGTGGCATGCGCTTCCTCGATCTCCCTCACCACCGCCCGAAACTTGCCCTCGGGTGTGCGGTAGATGAAGTCGGAATTGTCCCGGCGGATCATCGGCATGTGGGTGGGAATGGGGATCACGTCCAAGCCATAGATGGTGTGGAACTCCTCTCGCTCGGTGTAGGCGGTACCGGTCATGCCGGCCAGCTTTTGGTAGAGGCGGAAGTAGTTCTGGAGGGTGATGGTGGCGTAGGTCACGCTCTCCCGCTGCACCCGCACGCCCTCCTTGGCCTCCACCGCCTGGTGAAGGCCGTCCGACCAGCGGCGGCCGAACATCAGGCGGCCGGTGAACTCGTCGACGATGACGATCTCGCCATCCTTCACCACGTAGTGGTGATCGCGCTGATACATGGCGTGAGCCTTGAGGGCGGCCTCCAGGAAGCGAGTCAAGCGATAGTTCTGAGGGTCGTAGATGTTCTTGATGTTCAGCCATTTCTCTAGCTTGGCCACCCCTTCCTCGCTGAGGGACACCGAGCGGGTCTTGTGATCTATGGTGTAGTCCACTTCCGGCTGGAGGCGGGGCACCAGCCGGGCGAACATGCGGTAGACCTCCTCCGTTTCCTCGGCAGGGCCGCTGATAATGAGGGGGGTGCGGGCTTCGTCGATGAGGATGTTGTCCACCTCGTCCACGATGGCGTAGTGGTGGCGATGCTCTGGCCGCTGAACAACCCGGGAGAGGTCCACCACCATGTTGTCCCGCAGGTAGTCGAAGCCGAACTCGTTGTTGGTGCCGTAGGTGATGTCGGTCAGGTAGGCCTCGCGGCGAGGCACCGGCCGCAGGTGGCGCAGGCTGGGGTTATCGGCGTTGAAACCGGGGTCGTAGACGTAGGCGGCGTCGTGCTGGAGGCAGGCCACCGACAGGCCCAGGTTGTGATAGATGGAGCCCATCCAGGTCGTGTCGCGCTTGGCCAGGTAGTCGTTCACCGTCACCAGGTGGGCGCCCTTGCCCTCCAGGCCACTGAGATAGAGGGGAAGGGTGGCCACCAGTGTCTTGCCCTCACCCGTCTTCATCTCGGCGCACTTGCCCTGATGAAGGACAATGCCTCCCAACAGCTGGACATCGAAGTGGCGCTCGCCCAGGCGCCGGCTGGCCATCTCCCGCACCACGGCAAAGGCATCAGGCAGGATGTCATCCAGGGTCTCGCCGTCGGCCAGGCGCTGGCGAAACCGGTCGGTCTTGGCCCGCAGCTCGGCGTCGCTGAGGGGAGATACGTCATCCTCCAGGGCGTTGATCTCGTTGACCAACGGCCGAAGCTTTTCCAGCTTCCGCTCGCTGCTATCGCTGATAATGCCCTTGAGCCACTTGAGCATACCGAACCCTTACTGAAACAGCTCCCCCACCGAATGGCCAGTATGGATGCGTTGTATGGCTTCCCCCAGCAGGGGTGCCAAAGACAAAACGGTGATCTTGGGCAAACGCTTCTCTATCGGCAGGGGAATGGTGTCGGTGACCACCAGCTCCCTGATGGGCGACTGCTCGATCCTCTCGATGGCTGGCCCCGAGAGCACGGGGTGGGTGCAGCAGGCGTAGATGTCGACTGTCCCCTGCTGCTGCAGCAGATCCATGGTCGCTACCAGGGTGCTACCGGTATCCACCTCGTCGTCCACGATGAGAACGTTCCTGCCTTTGACTTCGCCAATTATATTGACAGCCTCTGCCCGCTGTTCGTTACCGATTCGGCGCTTCTCCACGATGGCCAGGGGAGCGTTCAGACGGCCGGCCACATTGCGAGCGCGCTTGGCGTCGCCCACATCGGTGGCCAGCACTGTCAGACTGGGGATGCCCTTGTCCTTGAAGTAGCGGCTGAGAATGTACAGGGCGGTCAGTTCGTCCACCGGGATGTTGAAGAAGCCCTGGATCTGGCCAGCGTGGAGGTCTACCGTCAGCAGGCGATCGGCCCCGGCCGTCTCCATGAAGTTGGCCACCAGGCGGGCGGTGATGGGCACCCGCGGCTGGTCCTTCTTGTCGCTGCGCCCATAAGCGTAGTAAGGGACGACAGCTGTGATCCGCCCGGCCGAGGCCCGCTTGGCGGCGTCGATCATGATGAATAGCTCCATTAAACGATCGTTCACCGGGGAGACGATGGGCTGGACTAGGAAAACGTCGCGGGCGCGGATGTTTTCGCAGAAGCGCACGAAAATGTTCTCGTTGCTGAACTTGAAGGCCTCGCTCTGTCCCAGGGGCATCTCGAGGTAGTCGCAGATGGCCTGGGCAAGATCGGGGTGAGCGTTGCCGCTGAATACACGCAACTCCTGATACACCGACCGTCTCTCCTTACTCTGCTCTATCAGCCAATATCAATATAGCACAAAGGACGAAAGGAACGGTATGGAACCCTCGAGTGAGCTCCATGACCGTTTCAGGGGTTACACAAGAAGAAAGCCGAAAGCCACTTGCTTCCGGCTGACGCTGCTCGCTGAGCGTTTGTCTGGTAGACAATGCAAGTATACCACGAGCGGAGAGTAGGGAAATGGCGATTATTCTTACTATTAGCCACTAGGAGTTGACAAGTCTGGCAAAGGTGGGTTATACTATTTTGTTGATGGCGGGACGATATTCCCCGAGTTTTTATTCCCCTGTTAGCTATCCACCACAGCCGCTTGTGCATTTCTAGCCACGAGAGGGGCCGCGGGTATTAGTTGCCCCTTGGGGGGGTTTTTGTCTATGACGACGGCCAGGGTCTTTGCCCAGGACAGGGATAGTGTGTCCCAACTGCTCAAGTCCTATTCACGCATACCTGAGGTCATTCAAGTCCCCAATCTTATACGCGTCCAGCTCGACTCCTACTACTGGTTCCAACAGCATGGCCTGCGGGAACTGCTCGACGAGCTCTCGCCTATCCAGGACTTCACCGGCAGCCGCCTGGAGATGCGCTTCGGCGATTACGAGTTCGGCCAGCCCAAGTACTGCGAGGCTGAGTGCCGCGAGCGGGACATGACCTATGCCGCTCCTCTGCGGGTCAACGTTCAACTGGTCGTCAAGGAGAGCGGCGAGGTCAAAGAGCAGGAGATCTTCATGGGGGACTTCCCCCTGATGACGGACAAGGGCACCTTCATCGTCAACGGCGCCGAGCGGGTGGTCGTCTCCCAGTTGGTGCGCTCGCCAGGAGTCTACCTCACCCTGGAGCGCGACGCCACCAGTGGCCGTGACCTCTGCTACGCCAAGCTCATTCCCAACCGAGGTGCCTGGCTGGAGTTCGAGACCAGCAACAAGGACATCATCTCCGTCAAGGTGGACCGCAAGCGCAAGATACCCATCACCACCCTCCTGCGGGCCATCGACGAGGATGCTGGGATCAAGGACGAGCAGCAGCTGGGCACTAACGAACGCCTTCTGGCCATGTTCAAGGCTGTGGACACCGACCCCGACCACCGCTATATCCAGGCCACCCTGGAGCGGGAACCCTCCCAGAGCAGGGAGGAAGCCCTCCTGGAGTTCTATCGTCGCCTGCGTCCGGGTGACCCGCCCACCCTGGAGAATGCCCGTAGCCTGCTCACCACCCTATTCTTCAATCCTCGCCGTTACGACCTGGGCAAGGTGGGGCGGTACAAGCTTAACAGACGCCTGGGCTACAAGAAGGCGCTGGACACCCATATCCTGGTGCCCCAGGACCTGGTAGCTATCATCCGCGAGATCATTCGCCTGAACAACGGCCAGGGGCAGCCTGACGACATCGACCATCTGGGCAACCGTCGTGTGCGTGCCGTGGGCGAGCTGATCCAGAACCAGTTCCGCATCGGCCTCTTGCGCATGGAGCGGGTCATACGGGAGCGCATGACCATCACCGACCCTGAGAGTGCCACCCCCAGCGCCCTGATCAATATTCGGCCGGTGGTGGCCTCCGTCAAGGAGTTCTTCGGCGGTTCTCAGCTCTCACAGTTTATGGATCAGACCAACCCCTTGGCCGAGCTGACCCACAAGCGCCGTCTCTCTGCCCTGGGCCCGGGCGGCCTGTCCCGCGACCGCGCCGGCTTTGATGTGCGCGACGTCCATCACAGCCACTATGGCCGCATTTGCCCCATTGAGACACCGGAGGGCCCCAACATCGGCCTCATCGGCAGTCTGGCCACCTACGCTCGCGTCAATGAGTACGGCCTCATCGAGACGCCCTATCGCAAGGTAGTGCGGGAGCTGGCCAACGACTCGCCTGATCTGGTGGGGCGCTTCCTGCGCCAGGATGTCAGCAACGAGAAGGGCAAGGTAGTGGCCTCCGCTGGCACCGAGGTGAGCTCCAAGCTGGCGGCCCAGCTGGCCAAGCTGCCGCCCGCCACCATCCCTATCCGTCCCTTCGTGTCCGATCAAGTCCTCTACCTACTGGCAGACGACGAAGAGCACTACGTGGTGGCCCAGGCCAACGAGCCCCTCGATGAAAGCAACCACTTCCTGGGCAGCAAGCTGGAAGCCCGTTTCGGCAGCCGCTTCATTACCGCTGCACCGGAGCAGGTGGACTTCATGGACCTCTCGCCTAAGCAGATCGTCTCGGTGGCCACTTCCCTTATCCCCTTCCTGGAGCACGACGATGCCAACCGGGCTCTTATGGGCTCCAACATGCAGCGCCAGGCCGTGCCCCTAGTGCGGCCGGAGGTGCCCCTGGTAGCCACCGGGATGGAGCGCCAGGCGGCCATCGATTCCGGCCAGGCCGTCTTCGCCGAGGACGACGGCGTCGTCGTGAACTGCACCGCCCGCCACATCCGCGTCCAGTACGACAGCGGCGAGGAGAAGACCTACGAGCTGGCCAAGTTCGTGCGCTCCAATCAAGGGACGTGTGTGAACCAGAGATCCATCGTACCCAAGGGCCAGCGGGTGGAGAAGGGCCAGCCCCTGGTCGATAGCTCCTCCACCGCCCAGGGGGAGCTGGCTCTGGGCCAGACCCTCCTCTGCGCCTTTATGAGCTGGGAGGGCTACAATTTCGAGGACGCCATCATTATCTCCCAGGCAGTCAGCCGCGACGATAAGTTCACCTCCATCCACGTTGAGAAGCACGAAGTGGAGGCTCGCGATACCAAGCTGGGTCCGGAGGAGATCACCCGCGACATACCCAACGTAGGGGAGGAGAGCCTGCGCAACCTGGACGAGGAGGGGATCATCCGCATCGGCGCTGAGGTGCAAGCGGGTGACATTCTGGTAGGCAAGATCACTCCCAAGGGGGAGACGGAGCTGACCGCCGAGGAGAAGCTCCTGCGGGCCATCTTCGGCGAGAAGGCCCGCGAGGTGAAGGACACCTCTCTGCGGGTACCCCACGGCGAGCGGGGCAAGGTCATCGACGTCAAGGTCTTCTCTCGCGGCAGCCACGATGAGCTACCGCCGGGGGTCAACAGGATGGTGCGCGTCTGCATCGGCCAGCGGCGCAAGGTGGCTGAAGGGGACAAGATGGCTGGGCGTCACGGCAATAAGGGCGTCATCGCCCGCATCCTGCCGGCGGAGGACATGCCCTACCTGGCTGACGGCACCCCGGTGGATATTATCCTCAACCCCATCGGTGTGCCCAGCCGCATGAACGTTGGCCAGGTGCTGGAGACCCACCTGGGCTGGGCGGCTAGACTCCTTGGTTTCCGCGCCCTATCCCCGGTGTTCGACGGCGGCAACCCCCTCACCATTGAGGATGCCCTCGCCCGCGTCTGGATTGCCGAGCAGGCCGATGCTGTGTTGCCTCAGCCCAACGGCCAGGAGAACGAGGCGGGCG
>Ga0111178_101_pt1 | contig 18073 bp, 20 predicted proteins | sample DeeMarSWOR324_28_FD_80225 | JGI IMG/M metagenome (GOLD analysis project Ga0111178, IMG submission 80225) | Dehalococcoidia bacterium SM23_28_1 | reverse complement strand
CTTCGGGGTTCACACACGACCCCAGCCTGAAGGCTGGGGTATGGAGGGCCAATCCGATGCCCCCGCCTTCAGGCGGGGGTCGAGAATCGGGCCACCGGCCCCGAACCGCTTCCTCTCGTTTCTATTTGCTGCCTGTCCTCTCGAAGAACCCCTGGACGCTGGTGCGAGCAGCGATGCGCTCGGCGATGAGCGTGAACACCTGAGACACGGCCGAGTCGGGGTCCCGCTCGACGATAGGCACACCCTCATCGCTGCTGGCGCGCACCTGGGCGTCGAGGGGGACCTCGCCCAGGAAGTCCAGCCCCAGCTTGTGGGCGGCCTCACGAGCGCCGCCGTGGCCGAAGACCTCCGTGCGCTGGCCGCAGTGGGGGCAGAGGAAGTAGCTCATGTTCTCGATGATGCCGAACACGGGCACGTTCAGCTTCTCGAACATCGTCACCGCCTTGGAGGCGTCCTCCAGCGATACGCTCTGAGGGGTGGTGACGATGACCACGCCGGCGATGGGCGCTTCTTGAGCCATGCTCAACGGGGCGTCGCTGGTGCCCGGCGGCAGGTCGATGAGGAGATAGTCAAGCTCGCCGTCGGCGGCCCAGGGCAGATCGTGCAGGAGCTGGCGAACGCCGCTGCCGATCAGCGGGCCGCGCCAGATCATCGGCAGGCCCGGCCGCAGGACGAAGCCGATGGAGACCACTTTCACGCCGTAGCGCATCACCGGCACAAGGCCCGTCTCAGCCTGGCAACCGTGCTCTAGGCCAACCATGGTGGGGATGTTAGGCCCGGTGAGGTCAGCGTCCAGCAGGCCGACTTTTGCGCCGTGCTTGGCCAGGGAGGCGGCCAGGTTCACGGCTACCGTGGACTTGCCCACGCCGCCCTTGTTGCTGGCAATGGCGATGATGTTTCGCACGCCCTCCACCGGCTGAGGGCCCCTCAGAGGTGAGTGTGCCCGCACCTCGGCATCCATCTTGATCTTGACGCTCTTGACGCCGGCGACAGCGCGAACGGCCTCCTCGGCCCTGCGCTGCAGCTCGTCGCGCATGGGACAGGCGGGGGTAGTGAGCACGAATCTGAAGGTCACGTTGCCACCGCTGACCTTCAGGTCGCGGATCATGCCCAGGGTGACGATGTCCCGATGCAGCTCCGGGTCCTCGACGGTGCCCAGGGCGGCCAGGATCTCCTTCTCGCCGGGGCCTTTCTTGCCTTGTCCTTGTTTCAATGCTACCTCCTATTCAGACGTCTCGTCTTGCTGAGGGGGAGAAGCGGTGGTCTCTACGATGAACCGGCAGCAGTCGCCGCCGTGCGTCTGAAACTCAGCCGCTCGCACATGGCCGTCCAGCAATTGACTGAGCAGCTCCAGATGCCAGACGCAAACCTCGTCCTGGCTCTCGGCCACTCGGCGATAAGGGCAGTTGTAGCGCACGATCTCGAAGCCCTCCGGCAGCTTGTGCCACTCGGCGAATTCGCTTTCCATCTGCAGGATGTCGAGCACTATGGGCACCTGCTCCTCCAGGCTCTTGCCTTCAAACCGGTGAGCGTGCTGGTTGGCTATCCTACGAGCCAGCTTGCGGAAAAGCAGGGCCTTCTTCTCGGCCGGCGAGAGGCCCTCGATCTCGCTGCTGTCAAGCAGGGCCACCTCATCGATGAGCATCTCGGCCAGGCGGTCGTAGCGCTTGGGGAAGGTCTCCTCGCCCTTGTCGGTGAGTGAATAGACGAAATGGGGACGGCCGGTAGGACGACGCACCTCTTGGGCTGTCACAAGGTTGTCCCGTTCGAGGGTGGCGAGATGCTGGCGGATGGTCATCCGGGCCAGCTCCAATGCAGACGCGAGCTCCTCCACGGTGCTACCGCCGCTGCGCTTGAGGAGGGTGAGGATCTGGCTCTTAGTGCTCTGTACCGCCATCGTGTCACGGGTGGGTGAATGACGACCGCCGCGGAACCTGCGGGCGAGTCCTTTCGTTCATAGTATAGCGCAAGGTTACCGCTATAGCGACATTAGCAGAAGGTGGGCCATTAAGCAATTGAATAACGTAAATACCATGGGAAGCTTGACAATCGCCGCGCTGTCCCCTATGATTTCATTGATGGCTGTGTAACGCATGGAGGGCGCTGGGCGTCTTATCATGGCAACCCGAGAAGCGGAGAAGGACGATGAAGAAGCCAGCAGTCACTAAACGTGAGAAGGCGACAAAGCAGGAGCACTGTCGCCATCACTGGCTGATCGAGAGCCCGCAGGGTCGTACCAGCATGGGCATGTGCAAGCTGTGTGGTGCTCAGAAAGAGTTCAGCAACTCGGCGGCGGACCTGTTGTGGGAGGATGAGCCTCTGTCCGAGCTGTCCCACGGCCGTTGGGGAAAGTCACGCGATTTGCACGCCCCGATCAGCAAAGGGGAAGATGGTGACCTCTCGACGGCGGGCATACGAATAGGCGGTGGCACTCGTCTAGTGTAGAAAGAGCGCAATAACCGTACCCCCTAAGAGGGGCGCACCCGGCAAGGGCGCGCCCCTTCTGTTTTGCTGGCCCCTGCACGAGGCGCTGGTATAATGACGCCAGCAGGAGGAGAGCGTGAACCTGTCCGTGGAGCTGGCGCCCAGGTGTAAGCGGGGGCTCTTTCTGGCCAATCCGGTCATGGCTGCCTCCGGGACGTTCGGCTATGGGCTGGAGATGGCCAAGGAACTCGACATCCAGCGCCTGGGGGCCATCGTCTGCAAGGGGACGACCCTACGGCGGCGTCGGGGCAATCCTCAGCCGCGCGTGGTGGAAACGTCCGCCGGCATGCTCAACTCCATCGGCCTCCAGAACATGGGGGTAGAAGCGCTCATCCGGGACATCGCTCCCATTTGGGCCACCTGGCGCGTGCCGGTCATCGTGAACATAGCCGGGGAGAGCATCGAGGAGTACGCCCGCCTGGCCCGGCGGTTGGATGGCGTGCCCGGGGTGAGCGGCCTGGAGCTGAACGTTAGCTGCCCCAACGTAGCCACCGGCCTGGAGTTCGGCAGCAGCCCCCAGATGGCTGCTGCCGTGACCGCTGCCGTCAGGCGGGAGACCACCCTGGCGGTCATCGTCAAGCTGACCCCCAACGTCAGCGACATCGTTGGCGTAGCGCGGGCGGCAGCAGACGCCGGCGCCGATGCCCTCACCCTCATCAACACCTTCCCCGCCATGGCCATCGATGTGAAGAGCAGGCGGCCGGCGTTGGGCTGGGGCTTCGGCGGCCTTTCCGGTCCGGTCCTGAAGCCCATCGGCCTGCGGCTGGTGTATCAGACGGCGGCAGCGGTGGACGTGCCTCTTATCGGCTGCGGGGGGATCATGAGCGGCCTCGATGCCATAGAGTACATCATGGCTGGGGCCACCGCTGTTCAGGTGGGCACCGCTACTTTCATCAACCCGCGGGCCACCCTCGACGTGCTCGAGGGCATAGAGCGGTTCCTGGAGGAAGAGGGGATAGGCGACATCTCCCAGCTTGTCGGTGCTGCCAGGGTGTAACGCATCCTTCTCTCCCAGCGTCTCAATAAAGGGTGGCCCTTATGGATTATGGAAAGTTGTGGCAACAACTCGCCTGTGTTGTGGCGGTGGCCAAAGGCGGACATGGGCAGGCCATGGCGGAGTTGGCCATGGTGCTGGCCTTCGTTGCCATGGCGGCGGTTCTGGCTCTGACGGCCCTCGGCCTCACCGTGGGCGGATTCTACGAGTCGTTTGTGGAGATAATCAGCTAGCCTCGCCAACTGGCGCCCTCGCCGCGATAGCGGGCCTCTGAATGAGGGAAGTCGCCTCGATCTTGACCCCCTCTTGGGTCTGGATGTACGCTGAGCCTGGTCGGGGTGTAGCTCAGCCAGGCTAGAGCGCGTGGTTTGGGACCACGAGGGCGGCGGTTCAAATCCGCCCACCCCGACCAAACAATATGGGCGGGGAGCAAGAGCGCTAGGCCTCCCTCCGCGGGGGTGACCTGGGTGATTGCCTTGGCGTCCCAGCGCTCCAGACGAACTGGGGCACCGCTATCGAGCTCTACCCGAAGGAGGAAATGCGATGATCAAGTTGACTGGCTACGTTGCCAGAGGCAATATGCCCGATGTCACAAGCCTGGCCGATCTCCGCGAACTCCTGAAGTGGGTTGACGAGACCTGGGACGAGGCCAAGCGGGACGCCGAAGCCTGGGGGTTGGAAGCGGGAGAGGCTCGAGTGGTTAAGCTGGCGATCACCGTCGAGGAGGAAGAGGACTAGGCTGACCCGGTTTGGGCCTATGCTCGTTCACAGGGCTGAGTCCTCCAGGGGACGGTAGCACGCGTCTTAGCTGACCGAGACCTTCGTGTGGCTTGTGGCGGAGATGGGCTGATCCAAGCCTCTCCCCTTGCCAACCCTCGCTGGCGCGACTAATATTGGGAAGCCTGGTCTAATTCTCGCTGGAAGGAGGTCTGTCATGCCCAACTTCGTGGTACTGTATCGCTTCACCGACCAAGGACGCAAGAAGGTCAAGGAGACCGTGAAGCGGGCCGAATACGTGCGCAAGCAGAACGAGGCGCGCGGGTTCAAGGTCCTGGGTCACTACTGGACTCAGGGGCGCTACGACCTGGTGGCCGTCGTGGATGCGCCCAGTGACGAGGCCATGGTGGCCGGCCTGTTGAACATCGCTCAGGAAGGCAACGTCTCCAGCGAGAGCCTGCGTGCCTACACTGACAAGGAGATGGGCCGCATTCTGGAGCAAACCTAGCTCCGGCGCGAAGGCCGACGGCCACCAGGGCCCTCAGAGTGTGCCGTGGCTGGACTGACGGCTGCGGCGCTGGTCGCTTGTACCCCAGGCCGATGGTGCGCCAGCAGGTGGCTCAGCCAATGTCGGTTGACGCTGCCCAGCGGCTCTGCATCGATAGCTCGCCCGACCTGCTGCGGGCCAACGCCATCATGCGGTTCAGTGAAGGAGGTGGACAGTGGCCACGGGTACGCTTGACGGGAAGGTAGCGATCATCACCGGTGGCGCCTCGGGGATCGGCAAGCGCACCGCCGAGTTGTTTGTCGAGGAGGGGGCCCGCGTCATCATCGCCGATCTCAACGGCGACGGCGTGGCATCTATGGTGGATCAGCTTGGGAAGGACTACGCCGACGGCCTGCAACTCGACATCCGCGATGAAGAAGCGGTCAAGCAGATGGTGGGCCAGGCTTTTTCTCGCTTCGGGCGGCTGGACATCGCCTTCAACAACGCCGGCATCATGGGCTTCAGCCCCGTCCACCTGTACCCAGCCGAGGAGTGGGACCAGCTCATTGGCGTGTGCCTTACGGGCACGTTCCTGTGCATTAAGCACGAGGCGAACCGTCTTATCGCTCAGGGGCAGGGCGGGAGCATCATCAACGTCGCCAGCATCAACGCCGTTCAGGCTGCGGAAGGCTTCGCGGCGTACTGCTCGGCGAAGGCGGGGGTGGCCATGCTAACCAAGGTGGCCGCGCTCGAACTCGGCCGGCACCGCATCCGGGTGAATGGCATCGGCCCTGGCGCCACGCGCACGCCCATGACTGAGATGCCGCTGGCGACTATCCCCGGCCTGGAGGAGGCCTTCTGCCAGGAGGCGCCCATCGGCCGCCTCGGCGAGCCCGGAGACATCGCTCGCCTCGCCGTCTACCTCGCCTCCGATGAGTCCTCGCTCATGACCGGCCAAACCCTCTTCATCGACGGTGGTGCTGTCCTGAAGAAGTACCCTGAGCTCTTCAACTATTTTCGCCTGATGGGAGGGTAGCAAGCCTAGGCCCGCAGGCAGCAAAGCGGGTGCCAGGTGAACGAGCCGCGCGCACTCTCTCAAGGCGCGACCCAACTGGCTATCGCCGAACCGTACAGCGGTCATTAGCAGCGCTGTCTGGCACTCTTGCCACTTCACCAGGGATCTCCTGGCTTTCCAGACGCAGGAGGTGGGCCAGTTGTTACCGCGCTGCCATCGCTGCAGGGATGCCGAAGAGACTGACCTGTCGGCGCGTCCCGACCAGGCTACTTCCTCTCGGCCAGGGCGGCGATGATCTCGCGGCAGAAGGCGCCCAGGTCGCTGGGCTGGCGTGAGGTGATGATGTTGCCGTCGCGCACCACTTCCGCATCGAGGCGATCGGCGCCGGCGTTACGCACGTCGTCCGCGATGGCGTAGAAGCAGGTAACCCGCTTCCCTTTGAGGATGCCCGCCGAGATCAGTACCCAGGGGGCGTGACAGATGGCGGCCAGCACCTTCCCCTGCTGATAGGCCTCTCGCACCAGGCGCAGGACGGCCGGATAGCGCCGGAGCTTGTCGGGGGCGTAGCCGCCGGGCACGATGACGGCGTCCACCTCGTCGGCGCTCACCTGGTCGATAGTGACGTCCACGGTCAGCGGATATCCCTTGAGGCCGGTGTAGCTGGCGCTGCTGCCTGTGCCGACGATCACTACCTCCGCCCCTTCCTCGCGCAGGCGCAGGACGGGATACCACAGCTCCAGGTCCTCGTACATGTCCTCGGCCAGGACAAGAGCCTTTTGACCCTTAAGGAGCATGTTCTCCTCCCCTCACGTATTGTTGGTGGCATGATGGCATATGCTCTGCGGCCCTGCAACGCGTCTGTAGGGGGAAGCCGGCGAGATGGTGTGCCGGTTTGCTTGCGGGCCTGCATCGATTGGTGCTATGCTGAGCACGGAAGGAACGCAGGGAGGGAGCTATGCCGTCCTTGGTCTTTCAAAGCTTTGGTTGGCCAGAGCTGCTCATCATTCTGGCGGTCCTCGCTCTTGTCTTCGGGGTGGGCAAACTGGCCGACGTGGGCGCCGTCCTGGGGCGCTCGATTCGCGAGTTCCGCCGCGAGCTGAGAGAGGACCAGGCGGACGAGCCGAAGGAGCGAGCGAAGGTCGAGGGAAAGGGCGAGGAGGAGAAGAAGAGCTAAGCGAGCGCACTCGTCTTTGTCGGAAAGCAAGTAAGCCAGCCCTGGGCTGGCTTATTCTGTCGGTGTGGGTGTTTCCTCGGGCCCTTCGACGGTCTCTGTCGGTGTGGGCGTTTCCTCAGACCCTTCGACGGTCTCTGTCGGTGTGGGTGTTTGCACAGGCCCTTCGATGGTCACCGAAAGGATCTCGTCGCCGGGCGGTGCGTTGGGGTCCTGCCAGTCTCTCGGCGTGAGGGCTTGGACGACGTCCATGCCTTCGACCACCTGCCCGAATACCGTATTGTGACCCTCCAACTGGGGCAGATCCTGAAGAGCGATGAAGAACTGGCTGCCGTTGGTGACGTAGGTGTCCGTGTTCTCGGCCATGGCCACGGAGCCAGCGATGTGCTCCTTGTCGTTCGTCTCGCCGGGCAGGGTATAGCCCGGCCCACCTTCGCCAGTGCAGGTGATGTCCTGGCTCATTGTGCACGTGGGGTCGCCGGCCTGAGCCGCTAGTTCAGGATCGACGAAATGGAAGGTTAGGCTATCGTAGAAGCCATCGCGCGCCAGGAACACGAAGTTGTTCACCGTTTCCGGCGCCTGATCAGCGAATAGCTCCAGGCGGATGTCCCCCTTGTCAGTCTCGATCACAGCGAAGTACTCTGCACTGGTATCGATGATCATCTCGGGTGGGCTGGGGTAGGTCTTCACCTGTGGCGGCTCGGTCTCGGGAGTGGGCTCTTGCGTTGCCTCCACGGCGGTCGGTGTGGCTGTGATGGTGGATTGTGGGCTGCTGCCGCTTCGCATGGTGCCGGACATGACAGCGCCCAGGCCTATGCTGCCGGCGATGCCGATCAGGGCAACAATGTAGAAGAGGCGAACATTGAACAGAACGGATACGGGGAAGGGTGGCTTGGCGCGCGCCTGGGCAGCCAGCGACTCTCGCCTGAGCCGACCTCGTAGTCGCCCTCGCCGTCGCTTTTCCCTGCCCAGAGCCGAACCCTCCTTGATCAGTGGTACCCCCGGCGGGACTCGAACCCACGCACCCGGCTCCGGAGGCCGGTGCTCTATCCAACTGAGCTACGGGGGCCCGCCTCAATCATAGCCTGGTTGCCACTCGCGGACAAGTATGGCCAGTGGGAGGCGGCTAGAGGAGATAGCGAAGCCACAGATAGATGGTGGCTATGACTAATGAGACCAGGGTCACCAACAGGCTATAGCGCAGGAACTGAAGGAAGGTGACCTTGTAGCCAGCCCGGTCGGCCACGCCGATGACGTACACGTTGGCGGCGGCCGCCACGGGGGTGAAGTTGGCCCCCAGGCCTGCCCCTAGGGCCAGGGCCCACCACAGCGGGTTGCTGGCCGAGGCGCCCACCGGCAACCCCGCATTCATCTCGCGCACCACTGGGATCATCGCCGCTGCGTATGGTATCTGGTTCACTATGCTGGATAGGATGCCTGTCGGCCAAAGAGTGAGCATGGCCGCTGCCGTAAGACTCCCGCCGCTGGCATCGGCCATCCTTTCGCCGATATCCTCCAGCAGCCCGACCTCCTCCGCACCACCCACCACCATGAACAGGCCGACGAAGAAGAAGATGGTAGACCACTCCACTTCCAGAAGCGCTTCGCGGGGGTGCTGACGGCCGATAAGAATGAGAGCGGTGGCCCCGGCGAGAGCTACCGTGGCTGGCTCGTAGTCCAGGGGGCCGTGGAGGAGAAAGCCAATGCCAACCAGGGCAAGGATGGCGAGCGCCTTGTGCAGAAGGCTGCGATCGGTGAGGACCTCGCTCTCGTCCAGCTCCATGATGCGGTGCTGGAGCTCGGGGCGTGTTTGCAGTTGATGGCGAAAGAGAAGGAACACCATGGCCAGGAAAACGACCAGAATCAAGATGATGATCGGCCCGAGGTGAACCAGAAAGTCCAGGAAGTCCAGGTCAGCGCCGCTACCGATGATGATGTTGGGCGGGTCGCCGATGAGGGTGGCTGTGCCGCCGATGTTGGAGGCCATGATGATCGTCAGCAGGAAGGGCACGGGGTTCACCTCAAGGATGCTGGCCACGAAGATGGCCAGGGGGGCCATGAGGACGACGGTGGTGACGTTGTCTAGGAAGGCGGATGCCGCCGCCGTAATGACGGCCATCAACAAAAGGATCTGAACGGGATTCCCTTTGGCGAGCTTAGCCGACCGAATGGCCAGCCACTGGAAGGCGCCGGTCTTGCCCAGGATGTTGGCTATGATCATCATCCCCACCAGGAGGAAGATGACGTTGAAATCGATAGCCGCGAAGGCCTCCTCCTGGTCGAGGACGCGAAAGGCGATCATTACCAGACCGCCGGCCAGGGCGGCGGTCGTTTTGTGAATTCGTTCGGAGATGATCAGGAGATAGGTGACGGAGAAGATAAGGGAGGCCAGGGCCAGGTCGTTCAATCGCCTCCCTCCGTAGTCTCTTGCCAGGACTGCCGCCGACCTTTGCTCCCCTTGGCCCATTCCTGATGCTTGTGGAGCCACAGTCGCACGAGCTGCAAGCGACTCAGACAGGCCACGACGCGCATTTCCTTGTCCACGACGGGCAGGCTGTCCAGTTTGTTCTCATGCATCCGGACGAAAGCATCCCTGGCGTTGTCTTCTCTGGTGAGATAGACAGGAGACTGCATCAGTTCCTTGGCCGTTTGCGCCCGGCTGATCTTGCCGAACTCCTCGATATTACCGAAGGCCCGCATGCCCACCAGGAACTCCTCGGGGGCCACATGCAGATAGAGTTCGGCCAGGAGCAAGTGCATGGGGATCACCCCCACCAGGCGCCCTTTCTTATCCACTACCGCCGCTGTATGGGTACCCAGAGTGGCGGCCATGGACTCGGCCACTTGGAGGAGGTCGTCCTCCTCGTTGACAACGCAGGCTGAGATGCCCACTCGGCCCAGGGCCTCGCCCACCGAGGTCTCGCGGGTGATGGCGTCAGCCTCCTCCTCCGAGGGGCGGCCGACAGGCGGTTCCTTCTCGTGTTCAGCCATTCGTGCCTCCAATGCTGACGCCTAGCGCCGATTATATCACGCCCGCTGTGTATCGCTTGTCGGTGGGCAGGAGAGCCGGGTGCAGGTTGACAGTCCTCACCCTTTGGGGCATGCTGGCAAGAGAAAGAGACGATGGAGAGCCGCCAATCGTACTTCGAGAAGAAACAAGAGCGATTTCAAGAACTGTGCCAGCGAATGCTGGCCGAACGTCGTCTGATCGTTGCCAGCAATCGAGGACCCGTAGACTACATCCTGGCTCCTGACGGCAGCCTCTGCACTCAGCGGGGTAGCGGCGGACTGGTGGCCGCCCTCAGCCCCGTCAGTCGCTTCATTCCCCTGACTTGGGTAGCCACCGCCATGAGCGAGGGCGACCGTCGCCTGGCCGAGGAGGCCGACGATCGCGTAAGGGTAGCCCTCCCCGAGCAGGAGATATACCTGCGCTTTGTGGTGGTGCCTCGCTCTGTGTACCAACGCTTCTACTCGGTCTTCTGCAACCCCCTTCTGTGGTTCATCCAGCACTACATGTGGAATACTCCCCGCACGCCCAGCATTGGCCGTCCTGTATACGAGGCGTGGGAGCAGGGATATGTGCGGGTCAATCAGGCCTTTGCCCAGGCAGTGGCCGAGGAGGCAAGCGGGGACAGCCGGACGCCCTTCATCTTCCTTCACGACTACCATCTCTATCTGGCACCCGCTGCCATCCGGCAGCTTCTGCCCGATGCGCCTATCCTCCACTTCACGCATATCCCCTGGCCGGGGCCCAGGTACTGGAGCATCCTGCCGGAGTTCATGCGCCGCGAGATCCACCAGAAGATGTGCGCCGCCGACATCGTCAGCTTTCAGACCATGCGCGATGTGCGCGATTTCCTCCTCTGCTGCGAGGAGTTCCTGAAAGGAGCCACCGTCGATCATCGAGCCTGCTCGGTCACCCAGGACGACTGGCTGACCCGCGTTACCTACTACCCGATCTCGATAGACGCCGCCGGCCTATCACGCTTCGCCGTTTCCGCCGAGGTTGAGCAATATGAGGAACGCCTGAGCCAGCTCCGGCGAGAGATCACCATCGTGCGGGTGGACCGTGCCGAGCCCAGCAAGAACATCATCCGTGGCTTCAGGGCCTACGACAATCTGCTGGAGCGCTACCCCGGCCTGCACCGGCACGTTGTCCTTCTGGCCTTCCTGGTGCCCTCCCGCGCCGAGGTATCCATCTATCGGGCGTACGCCAGGGACCTACTGGATCTGGGCAAGGCCATCAATGACAAGTACGGAGATGGTGAATGGCAGCCCATCCACGTGTTCTACGAAGACAACTATGCCCAGGCTATCGCTGCCATGCGCTTGTACGACGTTCTTCTGGTGAACCCCCTGATCGACGGCATGAACCTGGTGGCTAAAGAGGGGCCGCTAGTGAACACCAGGGATGGGGTTCTTGTCCTTTCAGAGATGGCGGGAGCTCACGAGCAGTTGGGCGAGTACGCCTTGTCGATTTGCCCCACCGACCTAGAGGGCACAGTACGCGGCCTCTACTCTGCCATAACCATGCCCGCCGAGGAGAAGAGGCGGCGAGCCGCCGCTCTCCGCAGGGCTATCCAGGAGGAGGACATCACCTTCTGGCTGGAGCGCCAGTTCCGCGACCTCATGGCCGTTTCCCGCCGACGACTGTAGCTATCGCGCCCAACAGCCACTCTACCCCGGGGACGCCATCCACCCAATAGTCGGCTTCCTCCATCACCTTCGGCCCGCTCTCCGGGTTGGCAACAGCAACGGCAGCGCCGCTGACCTTGCCCTCTTCTCGCCGGTGGTGCAGCGCCTTGAACGCCTCAACATCGGTCAGGTCATCCCCCAGGTAGAGGATGCCGCTCAGGTGGTAGGTCTCCATCAGGTGGCTCAGGGCGGTGCCTTTGTGGATGTCCAGAGGCGGGCCCAGTTCGAAGACGAGTCGGCCTTCCCGTACGCGTAGACCTTGTGCCCTCGATGGGGCTAGCGCATCCCGAATGACCACACGTGCGGCCTCGTGATCGGCACAGAGGCGGTAGTGCAGAGCGAGGATCGGGCCCTTGTCTTCCAGCAAGAGACCGGGCAGATCGAGACGGACAGCGAGCTCTTGCTTCGCCTCCCTGACCATCGTTTCGTAGGGCACTGCCTCAGCCAGCGTCTCCTCCCGACCCTGCCGCCACCAGGACAGGCCGTGGTTGCCAACGTAGACTAGCTCCTCCAACCCCACCAGACGATGGGCAACCTCGGGGGCACGCCCGCTTATCACCGCCACCATCTCCACCCACGTCGCTATCTCTCGAAGATAGCGACGGCAGAGGGGAGTGACTGCCGCCGAGCCCGGCGCATCGACTATGGGGCTGATGGTGCCGTCGATATCTGTCGCCAGACCGAAGGGATGCTGGGCGAGGACGGGCTTCAGGGGGCCGATGTCGTCGAGGTGAACGGCCATCACGTGGAGAAGGATATCACACTCGCCGTGCCCTCGGCCCATCTCCGAGGGTGAGGCTATAGAAGGGGGGCTGGTAGTTGACGCGAGGGCAGGATGCTGCTACGTTTGCTGTAGGAGGTGTTGGCTAGGAGTTCGATGCCTTTCGTGGCGCTGCAATCAGATAAGGACCGAGCAAGACTGGCGTTTGGCGATGGCGTAGTGGTGGCGTCATCGCTATCTTTTTGGGGGACCTGCTGATGCGCTTCCCGCTCATTCCCAGGAACTATCTCTTCTACGACCTCTTCGAGCAGAGCGCCCACAATCTGGTGACCGCTGCTGAAGTAATGGCGGACATGATGGAGCACTTCGAGAACGTGCACACGAAGACGGACCGGATGAAGGAGCTGGAGCACGTGGGCGACGGGATAATCCACGAGATCGTGGAGGAGCTTCACAAGACCTTCGTGACGCCGCTCGATCGCGAGGACATAACGGCTCTGGCCCAACACATGGACGACGTCATGGACTACATGGAGGGGGCCACCACCGCCATCTGCATCTACGGCATCCGCCGCCCGACGGCGGCCGCGTGCGGTGTGGCTGATCTCGTCCGGCTGCAGACCGTTCAGGTGGAGAAAGCTATCCCCAAGCTGCGGCAGCGGTCGCAGCTCAAGAGCGCGCTGGAGCAGTGCGTGGAGATCCACCGCCTGGAGAATGAGGCCGACAGTCTCTTCCTAGATGCGATGGCCAGGCTCTTCGAGGAGGAAGCCAGCCCGGTGGAGATCATCAAGTGGCGGGAGATCTACGACCAACTGGAGAGGGCTACCGATAGTTGCGAACATGTTGCCAACGTTCTTGAGGGGATCGTCCTGAAGCATGCCTAGACCCCTCGATGCTTATGGAGCCGATATGAGAGGAAGCCCACGGCTTCCTCTTTTCTTATGCCGTTCGCTCCAGAGGCGAGCATGACCGATACCTTCGCTTTTCTCGTTATCACCTTCATCATAGTGCTGGGCTTCGAGGCCGTAAACGGCTGGACCGATGCCCCCAACGCTATCGCTACCGTGGTCTCCACGCGAGTGTTGGCCCCTGCCGCCGCTGTGGCCATGGCGGCCTTCTTCAATCTGGTGGGGGCCCTCTCAGGCACAGCGGTGGCCACCACCATAGGCAAAGAGATCATCAACCTGGACGTGGTGCCTCTGGAGGTGCTGGCAGCGGGAGCACTGTCGGTGATCATCTGGAGCACCTTCGCCTGGTACTTCGGCCTGCCCACCAGCGAGAGCCATGGACTTGTAGCGGGCCTGGCCGGCGCTGCCATGGCGGTGGCAGGAGCCGACGTTCTGCTTCTGGACGGCTGGATAAAGGTCTTGATAGGGGTGATCCTGGCAGTGACGGTGGGCTTTGGGGGTGGCTTGATAGTGATGAACCTGCTGTTGTTGGCCATTCAGAAGCTGAGCCCTTCGGCTGTCAGACGCATCTTCAGCCCGTTGCAGATGTTCTCGGCGGCCTTCATGGCCTGGGGCCACGGCACCGCCGACGGCCAGAAGTCTATAGGCGTGCTGGCTGCCGCCATCGCCATCTACGAGGGCAAGGGCACCGAAGGGTTCGCGGTGCCGCTGTGGATCATCCTTCTGGCAGCCACGACTATGGCTGTGAGCACAGCCCTGGGTGGCTGGCGGATCATCCGGACTCTCGGCATGCGCCTGACCCACCTGGAGCCCGTGCACGGATTCGCCGCCGAGGCGACGGCGGCGAGCACTCTGGGAGTCGCCTCCCACTTCGGCTTCGGCATTCCCCTCAGCACCACGCACACCATTGGCTCGGCTATCATGGGCGTGGGTGCCAGCAAGAGGCTCTCGGCGGTGCGCTGGGGGATCGGCTACAACATCGTCGGCGCCTGGATCCTTACCTTCCCCATCTGCTTCGGCCTGGGCTGGCTGATTGCCTCGATCGTTCACCTGGCTGCCTAGCCTCGTCGAGGCGACTTCCACCACACCAGGGGCGGCCGCGGGAGCATTCTTGCGGGCAGCGTTGGTTGTGTATCATGATCGTTGTGGTAGCATGACCCGTTGCATCATCCACGCCGATCTGGATGCCTTCTTTGCGTCGGTGGAGCAGCTCGACAACCCCGACCTGCGCGGCCGACCGGTGGTGGTAGGCGGCCCTCCGGAGTCGCGAGGGGTGGTCGCGGCTGCCTCCTATGAGGCTCGCGCCTATGGCATCCATTCTGCCATGCCCATGCGCACCGCTCTCAGCCTGTGCCCGCAGGCCGTGCGGCTCTCTCCCCGCTTCCAGCGCTACGCCGACATATCGAAGCGGGTGATGGACATCTTCCGCCGGGTCACACCCCTGGTGGAGCGGATCTCGCTGGACGAGGCCTTCCTGGACGTCAGTGAGCGTGTCGGGAGGGGCCGCTCTCCCGAAGAGGTGGCCAGCGCAGTGAAGGAGTCGGTGCGCCAGGAGGTCGGGCTCACGGTTTCGGTGGGCGTGGCATCATGCAAGTCGGTGGCCAAGATCGCCTCCGGGCTCAGCAAGCCCGATGGTCTCACTGTGGTGCCGCCAGGGGATGAGCGGCAGTTCCTGGCTCCGCTTCCTGTCCAGAGCCTGTGGGGTGTAGGGCCCAAGACCGCCGAGCGGCTCGCTGGCGATGCCATCACCACAATAGGGGACCTGGCAGGGAAGTCCGAGGAGTGGGCGAGAAGCCGCTTCGGTGCCCGCGGTCTCCATTTCCTGGACCTGGCCAGAGGCACCGACGATAGCCCGGTGATAGTCGAGCATGAGACAAGGTCGGTCAGCACGGAGACAACCTTTCCCAGAGACGTTGACGACCCGAAGGCGCTGGAGGCCAGCCTGCGCAAGCTGGCCGAGAATACGGCCCGCCGTTTGGAGCGTAGCGGCCTGAGAGGAAAGACGATAAGGCTCAAGCTTCGGCTGGCGGATTTCACCACATTCACCCGCCAGACCACCATAGCCCGTCCTACCAATGCAGCGGAGGTTATCTTGGCAGAGGCTTCGCGACTTCTGGCCAGGGAAGTACACGCCGGCCGTCGCTTCCGCCTTCTGGGGGTGGGCGTGTCCAACTTCCGCGAGGGCGAGGCGGAGAGCCAACCCTCTCTGTTCCAGTTGAGCTAGGCCTTGAGTCACCCACCAGTGGCAACGCGCCTTCTCGGACGGTGAGCAGTCCTAGTGATGTGGGATGCAGCAGATGAAGCGAAGCGGCTCCGAGCCGGTGTTGATGAAGCAGTGCTCTTCGTCGCCGGGCACGTAGACCGCGTCGTCGGGGGCCAATTCCCATTCGCGCTCACTGCCGCGCAGCTTGCCTCGTCCGGCGAGTATGAACGCTTCGTGCTCCCACCAATGGGAATGAAAGGGTGTCGATGCACCCGGCTCCACCTCAAACACCCGCATGGCGAAGTGGGGAGCGCCGTCCTGGGCGGAGATAACCAGGTGGAGGGCTACCCCCGGGATCTCCCTGTCCGGGGTGACATCTCGATAGCTGCAAATCTTCATCTCAGAGCTGACTCCTTTCACAGCGGCTGGTTGTGCTATCGATCCTAGCGGCGTCTCATGAGGTGTCAAGAGGGGGTCAAGGAGTGTCCATATGCAAGGTGGCGCGTATAATGGGGCAGAGCAAGGCCGGCAATGCCACAACATAGAACAGGGAAAGGAAGTCACCATTGCTTGACTATGTAGACGTAGGACCGAGGCCGCTGAGGCACTACGAGCCCATTGTTGACGAGGGGGCGTTGGAGGAGATAAGAGAGCTAGCGGCCCCCCTCAGGGGCGCGCGCATAGCTCACATCAACGCCACCACCTACGGCGGCGGCGTGTCCGAGTTGCTGAGATCGATCGTGCCCCTCTACCGTGGCCTGGGCATCCAGTGCGACTGGAAGATTATCTCAGCCCGCCCGGAGTTCTTCACCATCACTAAGGCCTTCCACAATGCTCTGCAGGGTGCGCACTACGAGCTAACGCGAGCCGATCGTGAAACGTACCTCATGTGCAATACCCGCAACGCCCAACTTCTGGAGGAGGAATACGATTTCGTCATCGTCCATGATCCCCAGCCGGCGGCCATCCGCTACTTTAAGGGGCGAGTCGGTGCGAGATGGATCTGGCGCTGCCACATCGATACCTCTCAGCCCAATGAGGCCGTCCTGGAGTTCATGTTGCCGTTCCTTCTCGAATACGACGCCCTGGTATTCACCATGGAGCGGTTCGTGCCGCCGGGGCTGGAGCACCAGCGGCTGGCCACGATTATCCCAGCGATCGATCCCCTGAGCCCCAAGAACATGGGCCTCGCCGAAGGCCTTGGTGAGGAGATCCGCGCCTGGCGGGGCATCGACCCCAATCGACCCCTGCTGACCCAGGTGTCGCGGTTCGATCCCTGGAAAGACCCTCTGGGCGTCATCGAGGTCTACCGGCTGGTGCGAAGGGAGGTGCCGGGACTCCAGTTGGCGTTGCTTAGCACCATCGCTCATGATGACCCCGAGGTATGGGACATGTACAAGACGCTTGTGGATGAGGTTCGGGGTGACGACGACATCCACCTGCTCACCAATCTCATCGGCGTGGGCGATGTGGAGGTGAACGCCTTTCAGACTTTCTCCGATGTGGTCGTTCAGAAGTCTATCCGTGAGGGCTTCGGCCTGGTGGTCTCGGAGACGATGTGGAAGCGAACGCCGGTGGTGGCTAATCGCTCCGGCGGCATCCCCCTTCAGATGGAGGAGGGTATAGGAGGCTTCCTGGTGGACAACACTGAGGAGTGCGCTGAGCGAGTCCTATATCTGCTTCGGCATCGACAGGAGGCGAGGACCCTGGCACTGGCTGGGCGGGAGAGGGTGCGGCGCCACTTCCTTATCACCCGCCTGCTCGCGGACGAGCTGCGTCTGGTGGGCAGCCTGGCCCTACGCTCAACGTAGGGAACGGCCCGGGAGGCCCGCTGGAGGTCGGCCGCCTCTTCCTTTCAGAAGCGTGAACTAGCGATGGAACGCCAGTCGGAGTTCGGCGCCGTACATGGGGTCCGGGCCGACGTCGGCCATGGTGCGTGCTGTCGCTTCCTGTATTGGCAGGTTATCGACCAGTAAGTGCTCCAGCAGGCGCAGGGTGGCGGCGTCCGTGTGGCTGGCGGAGACGGCCTCGGTCCAGCTCACGAAGGCGCTGGCCCCCTTGTCCAGGAAGGCCTTGGCGGTTGTTGCAGATTTCAGCCCGTCGCAGCCCATCAGCACGATCAGTGCCTCATCGAAGCTGCCCCGCATGCTGTCGGTGATGAAACCGGGCGCTATTCCGAACAACGGCGGAGCGCCTTCGTAATAGTGGGCCTTGCCCAGACGGCCGATCTGCTCCTGGGCGTACTTGTCCTCGCGGTAGGGCTCGCCCGTGAAGAGGGTGACGTACTCTGTCGCCGTTTCCTGCCCGGTCTGCGCATCAAGCTCGACGGTCATCCCGGAGTGAACCCTGAGGATGATGAGGTCGTAGTCGTGCGTGGGCAGGTTGCGGTAGAACTCCACCGTGACCTGCTCACCCGGGAAGTAGTCCACGGCGTATCCGGCCTGCTCCAGGGTGTCGGTGGCGGAGGCGGCGAACTCCGGGTTGGACTGGGTGAGGCTGAGCTGGTCGACGATGGCTGCCCTGGGCACGGAAGGGTTGCTGCCAATCAGCCCGCTGAGGAAGAGGCCGGCGACGACGGCGGCGGACAGAAGGGCCACGCCGAAGACGACGACCGCCGCCCGGCGCAGGCGGCCGCCCTTCCCTGGGCGTGGTTCATCCTTCTGGGTACGCTTCTTCTG
>Ga0111178_104_pt1 | contig 22368 bp, 20 predicted proteins | sample DeeMarSWOR324_28_FD_80225 | JGI IMG/M metagenome (GOLD analysis project Ga0111178, IMG submission 80225) | Dehalococcoidia bacterium SM23_28_1 | reverse complement strand
CTGTAGGCCGCCTCGACCGCCTCGACCCCTACCGCTGCCGTCGGCACGTAGAGGAGGACTTCGATGTCCCCATCATGGTTCAGCGCTACCTTCACATCTACCAGCGTATCCTTGCCTGGGAGACCCCCTTGGTCGAGGCCACGCCCATGCCTGTCGTTCCCTTTCAGGGTATGAGGGTAGCCTAGAGACAATCGGTCTATGCGAGCGTCTTATGTAAAAAGAGCGCTCCGCGATGGTAACAGCTTGTCACGACCGGCAATTGGAGGAGACAGTCCTCAACACATTCAGTGAAGCCCGCCTTGCAGACGTGGAGACCCTAAGGGTGCTGGTAGTTGAGGGCGTAGCCTACATCGATGGTCACGTCGCCAACTACCGGCTGAAGAAGACCATCACCCGCCTGGCTGCCTCTGCGGCCGGCCTGCGCAAGGTGGTCAACCGCTCGCGGGTGGTACCGGCCTGCCTTGTCCACGATGAGGCGCTAGCCGAGAGAGTGCGCCGGTGCATCCAGAGCCATCGCTTGCTTGGAGATTGCGCCGTCTCTGTTCGCTGTAAGGAGAGCGTGGTCGAGCTGGCGGGCACGGTGGATCGTCCCTCCCTGCGCTTGCTCACCGAAGATGCAGCCTGGTCAGTGAGGGGCGTTCGCCAGGTGCTCAACGGGCTGCAGGTGTCCTACGCCTGCGTCCCTGAGGAACGGGAGCTGGGCCAGAGTCTTGAGCAGCATCTCCACAGTTGCCTTGGCATGGCGCCCTGGCAGATCAGCGTCGAGGTGGAGAAGGCAACAGCCTATCTACGGGGTAGGGTATCCTCTCAGCCCCTACGCCAGCTTGCCGAGGATCTAGTGCGCTGGCATCCCCACGTACGCGACGTCGTCAATCGTCTCATCGTGGAGGAAGCCTCCCCCCACGGCCATCACCCCACCACGTCGTGAAGTCTCTCTGCCAACCGTTGCTTGCCTTTCCAGACCGCTGATGCTAGCCTTTCGTCCATGACTAAGTCTCCAACCCCTTCCGATCCCAGGGCGAAAAAGAAAGGGCTCCTCCCCGAGAGTGAGCCCATGCTCATCCGGGACATACGCGATGCCCTGGTGATCAGGGAACAGGATATGTTTCTCCTCACCGACACCTTCGGCAACGTCCCGGTCGACAATCCCAACGGCTTCGGCCTTTACTATCTCGACACCCGCTACCTGTCTGTCTATGACTTCTCCTTCGCCGACGCCCGGCCGGTGGTCCTGCTCTCCACCGCCGAGCTGGGGTTTAGCGAGGAGCAGACGCTGACCAACACCGCTATGCCCTGCCTGCAGGGCCGAATCCTCCCCCGCGGCAGCATAGAAGCGCGGCGGCAACGAGTGGTGGAGGACGTGCTGGAGGAAACCCTGTGTGTCACCAACTACAACATCTTCCCCATCGAGATCGACGTGGTCTACACCCTGGACGCCGACTTCGCCGATATCTTCGAGGTGCGCGGGAGTAAGAGGAAAAAGCGAGGCCAGACCCTGCCGCCCCGCATGGAAGACGGCACAATGATCTTCGCCTACCAGGGCCTCGATGGCCGCAGAAGGGAAACGAGGATCAGCTTCTCCCAACCACCCTTTTCCACCACAGAGGGGCGAGTGACCTTCCGCCTCTCCCTGGGCCATCGAGAGAGTTCAACCATCCGCTTGCTGGTGGCCACCGATGGACAATCGAAGGCCGCCCGCGGCATGGAGCGTTTGGTCACCATCTCCTCCCGCTACCGCCAGTGGATGGAGAACGGCGCTCAGGTGGTCACCAACAACGAGTTCTTCAACGCCGTTCTGGAACGATCCTTCACCGACCTGCGCATGCTCTGGAACCAGAGCGACGATGGCGGCTACCTGGCGGCGGGGACGCCCTGGTACGATACCTTCTTCGGCCGAGACAGCGCTATCGTGGCCATGCAAACACTGGCATACAAGCCGGAGATCGCCCGCCATTCCTTGAAGATGCTGGCCCGCTGGCAGGGCAAGGAGGTCCACCCCTGGCAGGACGAGGAGCCAGGCAAGATCCTCCACGAGTGGCGTCAGGATGAGATGACAGCCACCGGCGAGCTGCCCTTCTCCCCCTACTATGGCAGCATCGACTCTACCCCCCTCTTCCTCCTCCTCGCCGGCGAATACTTCGCCTGGACGGCGGACCTACAGCTGCTGCAAGAGCTGGAGCCCAACCTGCGAGCCGCCCTCCACTGGGTCGATTCTCTGGCTGATATCGACGGCGACGGCTACCTGGAGTATGAAGCGCGTTCGGCGGCAGGCTTAGTGAACCAGGGATGGAAAGACTCCCCCGACGCCATCATCAACGCCGATGGCACCATCGCTAAGCCGCCCATCGCCCTGGTGGAGGTCCAGGGCTATGTCTACGCCGCGAAGAAAAAGCTCGCCCCCGTCTTCGCCGCCCTGGGAGACGAGAAGCTAGCCCAGCAATTGAGTCGGGACGCGACCCAGCTCAAACGGCGCTTCAACCGCGACTTCTGGCTGGAGGAGAGCAAGTTCCTTGCCCTGGCCCTGGACGGCGACAACCATCAGGTGGCCGCCATCACCTCCAACCCAGGACAGGCTCTCTGGACGGGGATCGTCGAGAGGCGCCTGGCGGAGGCGGTTGCCGATGTCCTAATGCGTAACGACATGTTCAGCGGCTGGGGCATCCGCACCCTCAGCGCCACCTCCAACCGCTTCAACCCATTGGGCTACCATCTGGGGGCTGTCTGGCCCCATGACAACTCGATCATCGCCGCCGGCTTCAAGAAGTACGGCTTCGAGGATGAACTGAACGAGGTGGCCACCGCCCTCTTCGACGCCGCCCGCTCCTTCCCCTACTACCGCCTGCCGGAGCTGTACGCTGGCAGCGCTCGCTCCATCCAATACACGCCCGTCCCCTATCCTGTCGCCTGCCGCCCTCAGGCCTGGGCCGCCGGCTCCTTCCCCCTCATCCTTCAGGCCATCCTCGGCCTGGCCCCCGACGCCGCTGAGGGCGAATTGCTCATCGTGCGGCCGCGCCTTCCCTACTGGCTGGACAGCGTTCAGGTGAGGAACTTGCGCGTGGGCCAGGGCAGCGCCGACCTCCTCTTCTCCCGCCGTGGCACCCGTACGCGGACCGAAGTTCTGGCCGCCCGTGGCCGGCTGAAGGTATCGGTGGTAGGCCGCTGGCCCGCCACGACCTGAAATGCCCTGCCAGCGCGACCTTGTGCTGGTTTGGGCCAGCCTGGACGCTAGCCCCAAGAATGCAGTAGCATCCTTGTTGGCGTTACGCCTGTTGGGCAAGCGTAAAGGCAACAGTGGTGGAGAGTGAGTATGGATGTTCAGAATAAGGTGGCCGTGGTTACCGGCGCCAGCCGCGGTATCGGCAAGGCAATAGCCGTCGCCCTGGCCGCTGCCGGCGCCGACGTCGTCTGCACCGCCCGCTCCAGTGAGGCCAGCCCATCCAAGATTCCCGGCACCATCGACCAGACGGCCCGCGAGGTCGAGGCCCTGGGCCGTCGCGCCCTGGCTATCCCCATGAACCTCGCCAAGGACGAGGAGGTGGAGGCCATGGCCCGCCGCACCCTGGCGGAGTTCGGGCGGATAGACATCCTGGTGAACAACGCCGCCATCAGCGCCCCCGGCTCTGCCCTGGACGTTCCGCTGAAGCACTGGGACCTGGTGATGAACGTTAACCTGCGCGGCGTTTTCCTCTGCATTAGGGCCTTTCTGCCCACCATGATGGAGCAGCGCAGCGGCTGCATCATCAACATCTCCTCTTACGCCTCCCGCACGGAGGGAAGCTGGGGCCTGGCCTACTCCGTGTCCAAGGCAGCCCTGGAGAGGCTGACCATCGGCCTGGCCGCCGAGGTGCAGCCCTACAACGTCGCCGTCAACGCCCTTCAGATCGAGCGCTTCGTGGCCAGTGAGGGCTTCGTGTATCTTACCCCCGATGCCGATCACTCCACCTGGGACAAGCCGGAAGTGACAGGCGAGGCCGTCCTCTGGCTGATCGACCACGACCCCACCTACACCGGCCAGGTGGTTACCCTGGGCGATATCGAGCGCCAGCGGGCTCAGGCCTGAGGAAACAACCCTATGAAGCGGGGGACGACAACGCACGTCGCCCGGGCCGAAATGCGATAGTCACCGGACGCGCCTGCTCTGCGCCCCTACTACTCGCTCGGCCACATATCGCGGAATACGTACCACTGGTCGGGGTAGCGTCGAACAAACCCCTCGAAGATGTCCACCAGTTGCTGAGTCAGGTCGCGAATGTCCTGCTCGGCATCCTTCTTCCTGTCGGAGAAAATGGGAGGGCTACCGTAGGCGATGAACCGATTGCCTGGCCGCCGCACGGCCACCCCGAACACAATAGGGGCACCGCTGATGCGGGCCAGGCGGGCCGGGCCAGCAGGAAAGTAGGTGGCGTGACCCAGGAAGTTCACCGGCACGCCACCGTTGTCCCGATAGCCCACGTCCACTATCAGAGCAACCATCTCCCCCCGACGGAGGGCTCGTACTAGCTGGAAACCGGTTCCGGCCGTGGGCAACAGGGACACCCCCATCTTCGCCCGGCAGGTCACGATCCAGTCCATCAAAGCCTTGGGCCGCAACTGCTCCATGACGGACGTAATACGAAAGCCTTTGAGCAGAACAAGAGCACTGGCCACCTCGATGCTGCCCATGTGGGCGCTGGCGAAGATGACCCCTTTGCCGTGCTGCAGCGCCTCGTCGAAGTGCTCGTCTCCCTCGATGGTCACCCGCTGGAACTGGCCCGTCGACCAGCCCTGCACATGCAGCAGCTCGACGATGTACTTGCCAAAGTTGCGGAAGGAGCTGCGGGCCAGGCGCTGGACCCTTTCGTCGTCGGGCGAGCAGCCGAGCATACGGGCGTAGTTGCGCAGAGCACCCTCGCGCTTGCTCGTCCAGAGCCAGTAGCACAGATCGGCGATCGGCAGCGAGATATGGTAGCCCAGGCTCAGAGGCACCACCTTGGCCAGAGCCACGTTCGCCGGGTACAACCAGGACTCCACCAGCCCATGGTGCCTATCTTGGGACAGCGCTACCCTCTCCTCGATTTCGGTTGCCATCTTCGCTCCAGTGCCCTTCTAGACAAACCACCGATCGTCCTCGCCAACGCCACGATGTTCTGCGATCAGCATCGTCACTCTACGTATGTCTTTTCTAGCTCCCGCACCCTGTCCTCTGGCAATCGCATGAACAGTCCGTACGACTCCGCCATCAGCCTTCCTTCCTCACCGCGGATCTCCCCCCGCACCTCCAACCAGCGGCCGCGGTTGCGTATGACCTCTCCCGAGACCGTCGCCTTTTGGTGCAGAGGCAACGGCTGGCGGAACTTCACCTCCATCTTGCCGGTCACCGCCCACACGCGAGACGCGTACATCGCCCAGCCCATGGCCTCGTCCAGAGCGGCAGCGATCACGCCGCCATGCATAAGGCCAGGGTATCCCTGATGCCGATCCTGGGGCCGGAAATCGGCCACCGCCTTGTTTCCCTCGAAGCGAAACTCCAGCTTCAGGCCAGCGGGATTGAGGTCGCCGCAGCCGAAGCAGTACCGTCTGGCAGCGATTTCCCCTGGCATGTCCTACTCCTCGCAGGCTCTGAAAACGGCCACCGAGTTCTGTCCCCCGAAACCGAAACCGTTGGCCATCGCCACCCGCACTGGCGCCTGGCGGGCCACGTTGGGCACATAGTCCAGATCGCACTGAGGGTCCGGCGTCTCCAGATTAATGGTCGGCGGGATGATGCCATCGCGGATGGCCAGCACGCAGGCAATGGACGAAATGGCCCCCGCGGCGCCCATCAGGTGCCCCACCATGGACTTGGGCGAACTGATTGGCACCCTGTACGCATGCTCCCCGAACACCTTCTTGATGCTCAGGGTCTCCGAAACGTCGTTAAGGGGGGTGCCCGTGCCGTGGGCACAGATGTAGTCGATGTCTTCGGGGCCCAGACCGGCCGACTCAAGGGCGCGTCTCATGGCCAGGGCCGCCCCATAGCCGTCGGGATCAGGCATGGTCACGTGATAGCCGTCGGCGGTGAGGCTACCACCCGCTATCTCGGCGTAGATCGGCGCACCCCGCCGTTTGGCGTCTTCGTAGCGCTCCAGGATCATCACCCCCGCCCCCTCACCGGGAACGAAGCCATCGCGGTGCAGGTCGAAGGGGCGGCAGGCCTTTTCGGGCTCCCCGTCGCGGGTGGACAGAGCTCTCATGTTGCAGAGGGCAGCGAAGACCACGGGAATGAGGGCCGACTCCGAGCTGCCAGCGATGACCGCCGTCGCCTCGCCCAGGTCGATAAGGCGCTTGGCCTCCACGAAGGCATAGATGCCGCTGGCACAGGCCTCGATGGACGTAATGACCGGCCCGTGGATGCCCCATAGCATCGATACCTGACAGGAGGCCATGTTGGGGATCAGGGCCGGTATCAGCAGCGGGCTAACGCGATTGGGCCCCTTGGTAAGGAAGACCCTTTCTCCCTCTGTCACGTCGGGCATGCCACCGCCGCCGGTGTTCATGACCACGCCCACCGAGTCACGGTTGTGGTCGTCGATGGTGAGGTCGGCGTCAGCGAGGGCCATCTTGGTGGCAGCCACCGCGAACTGGGCGAAGCGTGAGGTGCGGCGAGCAGCCTTAGCGTCCATATACTGAGCAGGCTCGAAGCCCCTCACCTCGCCGGCGATGCGACAGGTGAAGGGGCTTGCGTCGAAGGAGCTCACCGACCTCACGCCGGAGACGCCATGCGTCAGGTTGTGCCAGAACTCCTCCACCGTAAGGCCATTGGGGCTTATCACTCCGATGCCAGTGACCACCACTCGGCTCACAGCTTCACCTCCGCTTGGCCAACAACAAGAACCTCACCCTGCTGGTTCAGACACTCCACCGAGCAGATCCCCCGCTCGCCTTTTGCACGCTGCATCCGCCCCCGAGCGGTCACCACATCGCCCGGCCGCGCTGCCCCCTTGAAGCGCACCTTCAGCCGCCCGCCAGCCAGCCAGGCTCGGCCGAAGGCCGCCGTCAGCATCTCCGACAGGTAGGCCAGCAGGAGCATGCCGTGGGCGATGGTCCCACCGAACGGCGTCTGGGCGGCAAAGGCCGGGTCCACGTGGATGGGGTTGAAGTCGCCGCTGGCGCGAGCGTAGCGGTCGATCTTCTCCTGGCTAAGCGTCTTAGCCAGGGACGGCAGCTCTGCTTCCACGGCCCAGCGCTCCTTGCCCATTGCTTCCTGGCTCATCCAGGCACCATCACAGTCAACCGGCCGGCTAGCACTGGCTGGGCGGACTCGTCCGCGCCCTCCATCTCGACGGCCAGGACCCACCACCCGGCCCGCTGCGAACGATGGCTCAGCCAGGCCCGGCAGGTGATCCGTTCTCCCGCCTCCACCGGCCGCACGAACTCCAACTCCTGCGAGCCGTGAATGGCGCCCGCCGGCAGCGTCATCTCTTCCATCAGCGACCGCAGGGCCTGAGCGGCCACCGCCATGGGTGGCACCCAGGCCTCGCCTTCCGCCCGAGCCAGGCGGGGCAGCGCTTCGTCCTCCACCGCCTCCAGGTAGCGGATCACCGCCTCCTCGTCCAGAACGAAGGACGTAGCCGAAAGCTGGTGACCCTTCTCCAGCGCTTCGATGGCCTTACTCACACTCTAGGTTCCTCTTCCGCTTGACGCAAGGCTCCCGTTATGAATGACACAAAAAGGGCAAACTGTCAATGGCATAATGCGGGTTATCCTATTCTCCCTTCGCGCCTGCCGCGAAGCGGCCGATACCGATGAGCCGCTGAGCAGCATGCCCAGCCCGGTTCCGCCTTAGTATAAGGGATGGCCAGCCACCAGTCACAGCATCGGCGCTGAGGCAAACACGTTCCTCCCCTGGGTATTGCGCCCCGCCTGGTGGTATAATTTATGCACCATTTTTGGAGTCGTTGCCATAGAATGGGCCAATAGGTCTGCTAGCGGTAGGCAACCGGGGGGCAGGACTGTGGACTTCCGGCAGTTGGAGGCTTTCGTTCAGGTGGCGGCCCACCACAGCTTCAGCCGCGCGGCCGAGGCTCTTCAGCTCACCCAGCCTTCCATCACCGCCCGTATCCAGGCCCTGGAGCGAGAGCTGGGCGAGAAAGTGTTCGACCGGAGCGGTCGCGGCGTGCGCCTGACCGACGCTGGCACCGTCTTCCTTCCCTACGCCGAGCGCATCCTCCAGACGCTGGGAGAGGCTAAAGAAAGCGTAGAAGAAGTGCGCGGCGTTCAGGCGGGCAGCCTGCGTCTGGGCTCCGCCCTCACCGTTAGCACCTACGTCCTGCCCCGCATCCTGCGCACCTTCCGCTCCCGCTACCCCGGCGTGGAGGTGCTAGTCCACACCGGCCGGTCGGAGCAGGTGCTGAATATGCTGCTCAGCGACGAGGTACAGATAGGCCTCGTGCACTCTCTCATCCACCCCGATGTGGAGACCGTCGACCTCTACGCCGACGAGGTGATCCTGGTGGCCAACCCCGACCACCCCTTCGCCACCAACCGTCAGGCTGCCATCGAGGAGGTCGGTAGCCAGCCGGTCATCCTTGCCGACCGCGGCTCCAGCTACTACGGCCTCGTCCACGGCCTCTTCCGTCAGGCGGGGGTCGTGCCCAACGTGGCCATGGAGCTGGATAGCATGGAGGCCACCAAGCGCATGGTGGAGGAAGGGCTGGGGATCGCCCTCCTGCCAAGGTTATGCCTGGAGCGAGAGCTTAAGCAGGGCCTGCTGGCAGAGGTGACGATCACCAACGCGCCGGCCATCAGCCGCCAGATCGCCCTCATCTACCGCAAGAGCCGCAAACGCGTCCGCACCGTCCAGGCCTTCCTGGAGGTGCTTCGCTCCATCTACGCCCTCGAGCTACCCGCCAGCTCGGCGGGCGGATAGGAGGCCCGCTAACCCACCGCGGCCGCTATCGCCTTGAGACGGTCGACATTCTCCTTGTCCGGCCCCTCGGGCTTCTTGCCCTCCTTGGGGAAGCCGGGCACCTCCAGCAGAAAGGGCAGGTCACGGAAGGCGGGGTGGGCCATGATCACCTCGAACCCCGTGCGGCCGATGTGGCCCTCGCCGATGTTCTCGTGGCGGTCGACGCCGCCCGCCAGCGGACACTTGGAGTCGTTGGCATGGATGGCCACCAGGTGGGCCAACCCCACCTCTCGCTCCAATTTGTCCACGGTCGCCGCCAGCCCGGTCTCCGTCGCCACATCATAGCCGGCGGAGAAGGCGTGCTGGGTGTCGAAGCAGACCGTCAGCCGTGGGCTGGCCACCTCCTTCATGATGTCCGCCAGCTCGCTGAACCGGCGGCCGACGCTGTCGCCCATGCCGGCGCTATTCTCCAGGATGAGCCAGGTATCTTCAGGCGTCTCGGCCAGCACGCGGCGAACCGAGTCTACGATCTGGCCGAACACCTTCTCGTAGCCCACCCCCCGATGGCTGCCGACGTGGAAGATGACCCCCTTGGCCCCAATGGCCGAACTGAGCACCATGTCGGCGATGAGAGCGTCCTGGGACTTGACCAGGTTCTCGGGGTTGCTGGTGGCCAGGTTCACCAGGTAGACGGCGTGGATGAACACCGGCCAGATATCGGCCGCCGCCGCCTGGGCCTGAAAGGCCTCAGCCTCTTGCGGCGGATAGGCCCTTCTTCGCCAGGTCTGAGGAGGGGCCCCGAAGATCTGAATGGTCTCCGCCCCCATGGCCTGGGCCCGCTCGATGCCCTTTTCCAGCCCACCGGCCGTCGAAACGTGAGCGCCGATCCTCATCCCTTGCCCCTCTCTCGCCTCATAGCAGGGCGGCCTTCTATGGATAGAACAGCCGCTGCGCTTCCTTCCTCAGCTCGGCGCGGAAGTCCGGATGGGCGATGGCGATCAGCTCCTCGGCTCGCTGGCGGTGGTTCTTGCCCATGAGCTGAGCCACGCCGTACTCACTGACCACAATGTCGGCGAAGTAGCGAGGTATGGTGATCAGGGAGCCCTCTTCCTGCTGAGCGACGACGCGAGAGACGCTGCCACCCAGGGCCGTGGACGGCAAAAGCGTGATGGCCCGCCCACCCTTGGAGAGCAGCGCCCCAATGTGCGTCTCTGGCTGACCGCCGGTGCCGTTGATCATCCGCGCCCCGAACACGCTCTCGGAGTTGATCTGGCCGGTAAGATCCACCGACAGGGCGTTGTTTATAGCGTGGTAGTTGTCATTTTGGGCGATTACCCTGATGTCCAGCAGATATTCGGGGTCGTAAAGCTCAAAGGCCGGGTTGTCTTGGATGATCGCCAGGTCCTCATCGTTGGCGCCCGACCACGACACCGCCACCGCTTTGTCCTTATGGATGGTCTTGCGCTTGCCGTTGATGACACCCGCCGCCACCAGCTTGGCCAGGTCCGGTGCCACCATCTCCGTGTGCAGGCCCAGGTCCACCTTGTTTTCGAAAGCGCCCGCCTTGACCATAAGCGCGCTGGGCTCGCCTATCCCTATCTGGATGGTAGCTCCATCGGGCACCAGCTCATTCAGATGGCCAGCGATAGCCTTGGCGAAGTCGGGAGGCTCCATGAGGCCCAGGTAGCGAAGCAGGACATCGGGCTCCACGAATGCGATAAGGGGCCCTATGGGAGCTAAGCGGTCGAAGTCCCCTCCCAACTCAAGAATGCTCATCATCTTGGCCTGGCGCTCCGGCGGCAGGGGAGACAGCCATTGCTCCACCATCTCGCGAGTGACAGGGGTGACCGGTAGTTCCACGATATGGTCCAGCTCCGAGACGTGAACGAAGCACTTGCCACACATTCTGGGCAGCAGGGGGTCGACCTCGGCAATGACCGTCCTGGCGCGCCGCGCGTAGCTGCCCTTGTTCCAGTAATGAGGCCCGAAGCTGCAGTACCCGCGCTCGTCGGGAGGCGTGACGGCCACCAACAACACGTCTATCCCCCCTCCATCCGACCGCCCCTCGTCCAGGGCCTTGAAGCCGAGGGAGAAGCTGTTCGGCAGGTAGGTGCCGCGGCGGTCGTCGGTGACGTGGCGCGCGAAGTCACCAATGAACACCTCGAACTCGATGTTGAACACATCCTGCCAGCCCGGCTGGAGCCAACCGGGGTCGACGGCGGGAGCGGCCAACCTCAGATCGATGTGGCCCAGCTCCCCGCGGCGGCGAGCGAGGGCGGCAGGCAGAACCCTGGGCGTGCCCAGCGGCACCACCACCCTGTCTCCCTCCTTCACCGCCTTCACCGCCTCGTCCTCTGACACCAGCTTGCGCTGATACTCTTCGCGCCAGTCCATCCTTACATCCTCCCGAGTAGTCCAGACTGCCACCGACAGCAGCGGCTACTATTATATCCGCCAAGCGCACTCTGCCAAGGCTCTGCCGCGACAGCTATTGTCATAAGATAGGCCCTACTATCTAGACCCCCCTGACCAGGCCATTGTAAAATGGCAGTGTCCGGACAGCCTTCGGGGCAGAGACGACCATGTCGGACAGGATGCAGCAAGAGATCGAAGAGATCCTCGGCAAGTACAAGAAGTTCCCCCTGAGGGAGCCCTTCTGGCGACGCATGCGCCGCAGGCTGTCCCGCTGGCTCAGCAGCGTGAGTCAGTGGTCCGCCTCCCATCTGCCGCGCATCACCGTGGGCCGAGTGATGCTCGTCGGCATAGTCCTGATCATAGCCGCCTACTTCGGCGTCGGTGGCAGATCGACCACCCAGATGGTGCTCGCCGCCGGCCTGATCATCTTCGTGGTGGCGTTCATCTTTGCGCTACGTCGCCGCCCCCGTTACGTCGAGAAGCGTTGGCGCGGCCAGTCGATAGAGCTCCATGAGCCGGGTGTGAGCCAGCGCCTCCGCTCGTGGTGGGGCCGCTGGCGCTCACGGGGGCGAACCCATCGCTAGCCATTCCTTCCCCAACTTCCTGCCCCCTTCCAGGCTCATTCCCTCTCTGTCCCGCTCATTCCTCTCCGCCCTCATCGTTGGCTGCCTCGCCCTCGCCGCCTGCCAGGGCACACAGCCATCGGCCGAGCCCGCCTCGACTGCCAGGCCTACCGCCACCGTCAGCCCCACAGCCGCGTCCTCCGCTTCCGGCGCGGCCCCCCTGGTCGACGGTGACCAGGCCTACCGCCATGTGCTGGTTCTGGCTGAGGACATCGGCTCGCGGCCGGCCGGCACCAGCCCTGAGCGCCAGGCCGCCGACTACATCTCCCAGCAGCTCACCACCTACGGCTATGAGATACAGGTGCAGGAATTCACGTTCGGATATTATGTCGAGGAAGCCCCCGTCCTGGAGATGGTGGGGCCTACGCCTCTCTCACTGAATCCCCGCGCCCTTCGTTTCAGCGCCGGGGGAGATGTGATAGCAGAGCTGGTGCCCGCAGGTCTGGGGAGACCGCAGGATTTCCCGCCCGAGGGGTTAAAGGGCCGCATCGCCCTCATCGAAAGAGGAGACCTGTCCTTTTCGGACAAGGTGGCCAACGCCGCTGCCGCCGGCGCAGCGGCGGTAGTCATCTACAACAACGTCGAGGGCCCCCTCCGCGGCGACCTCCAGGACGAGAGCACCATACCGGCGCTCTCTCTGTCGCAGGCCGAAGGCGGCCAGCTACAGACCCTGATGGCGGAGGGCCCGCTGACGGTGCACCTGTTCGCCCAATCGGCCTGGGAGACCAGGACCTCCCAGAACGTCATCGGCCGCCCGCCCCAAGACGATTGCCAGTTCATTGTGGGCGCCCACTATGACTCGGTGGCAGCGGGGCCGGGGGCCAACGACAACGCCTCAGGCAGCGCCACCCTCCTGGAGATGGCCCGCGTGCTCGACCTGCGAGACCAGGATGAAGGGGTATGCTTTGTAGCCTTTGGCGCCGAGGAAGTAGGGCTAATCGGCAGCCGCCACTTCGTCGCCACCCTCACCTCCCAAGGCCAGGCCCTCCCACAGGCGATGGTCAATCTGGACATGGTAGGAGTGGGCGACGAGTGGCAGCTCATGGGCTCGGTCGGCCTGGCAGAGAGGATCGACCAAGGGGCAGCAGCACTGGGCCTGGACCCGGTCCAGGCCGAACCTCGCCAAGACAGCGACCACATTAGCTTCATGGAGGCGGGCATCCCGGCCATCCTCATCTATCGCTTCGAAGACCCCCACTACCACACCGAATCCGACCGAGCCGAGTTCGTCGACCCACAACTCCTGGAAGAGGCAGCGGAGCTGGCCTTCCTGGCGCTGGCCGAACAGGCAGGCTCTTGAAGCACACCCCAAAGGTTCTCCCAACACTCTCAGCTCAACTCCTTGCCGCCGGCCAGCCGTTATTGTAATATGCCTCTGAAACGCTTGGTCAGGCTGTGCCAGCGGGAGGAAGGATGATGCTTTTCAGAAGGCTTCTTTTGCCGGCGCTCTTCGTGGCCGTCATCCTCCTTGCGCTGGCCTGCGGCGAGGAGGAGACGGGAGGTGCTGGCGGCGCCCAGGGTCTCACTGACCCCGGCACCGTTGCCACGTCTACGCCCTGGGCAACGCCTCCACCTGTAGTCTACGTCGAGGAGGGTCTCGAGCCGGGCCCTGGCCCTGGCGGATCAGAGGGCGGAACGTACACCGTTCAGGCAGGCGACACCCCATACGACATCGCCGAGCGCTTCGGGGTGAGCGTGGAAGACCTAATGGAGGCCAACGACATCACCGATCCGACCAGCCTGTCCGTAGGGCAGAAGCTGATCATTCCCGGCCAGGAGCCCGGTCTGGTACCGGAGGGCACCCCAACCCCAGAGGCCGAGGCCCCCGCTGCCACGCCCAGCGCCGAGGGGGTCTACATCGTTCAGGAGGGCGACTATCCCGGCTCCATCGCCGAGCAGTTCGGCATCTCGGCTGAGGAATTGATGGACGCCAACGGTATTACCGACCCTACCAGCCTTGTAGTGGGACAAGAGCTCATAATACCCACAGCCACGCCTTAGCCCTGAGGTTGAGTATACAGACAGCGCCAAGCCGAACCCCCTTGCGCCACATAGGGAGGCATGCTAGCATCAGAAACCACTTGAAGATTGCGCGTTTCGCCTGAGCACCGATGGTTATCGAAGACAAGTTCGCCGAGCTAAGCAAGCTAAAGGAACAGGGCAAGCTGGGCGGCGGCAAGAAGCGTATCGAGGCCCAGCACGCTCGCGGCAAGCTCACAGCGCGGGAGCGCCTCAGCGTTCTCCTAGACGAAGGCAGCTTCGAAGAGATCGACGCCCTGGTCCTGCATCGGAGCACCGAATTCGGCATCGGCAAGCAGCGCTTCTACGGCGACGCCGTGGTCACCGGCTACGGCAAGATCGGTGGCTCCGTTGTTCTGGTCTTCGCCCAGGACTTCACCGTCGTTGGCGGCTCCCTGTCGGAAGCGGTGGCCGAGAAGATCGTCAAGGTCATGGATCTGGCCATGAAGGTGGGCGCCCCCATTATCGGCATCGATGACTCAGGCGGTGCTCGTCTACTCCCCCGCCATCACCGACTTCGTCTTCATGGTAGAGGGCACCAGCCAGATGTACATCACCGGCCCCGATGTCGTCCGCGCCGTCACCGGCGAAGAGGTGACCCACCAGGAATTGGGCGGGCCCAAGCCCCACGCCACCGAGAGCGGCGTCTGCCACTTCACCATCGCCGGCGAGGAGGCCTGCCTGAACGAAGTGCGGCGCCTGTTCTCATTCCTCCCTTCCAACAACATGGAGGACCCACCGCGCCTGGAGCCCGAAGACGATCCCACCCGGACGGCTGACGACATGCTGGCCATCGTGCCGGCTGACCCCTCCCACTCCTACGACATGCACGAGGTCATCTACCGCATCATCGACAACGGCGACTTCATGGAGGTGCACTCCTCCTGGGCCCAGAGCATCATCGTGGGCTTTGCCCGCATGAACGGGTGGCCAGTGGGCATCGTGGCCAACAATCCCCAGGTGCTGGCCGGCGTGCTGGACATCCAGTCCTCCCGCAAGGGAGCCCGCTTTGTCCGCTTCTGCGATGCGTTCAACATCCCCATCGTCACCCTGACCGACGTCCCGGGCTACCTGCCCGGCACCGGCCAGGAGCACGGCGGCATCATCACTCACGGCGCCAAGCTTATCTACGCCTATGCCGAGGCCACCGTCCCCAAGGTAACCGTCATTGTGCGCAAGGCCTACGGCGGCGCCTACATCGTCATGGGCAGCAAGCACCTCCGCGGCGATATCAACTACGCCTGGCCCACCGCCGAGATCGCCGTCATGGGACCCGATGGAGCGGTGAACATCATCTTCGGCCGAGAGATCGAACGCGCCGAGAACCCCGAAGAGAAACGCCGCCAACTCACCGAGGAGTATCGCTCCAAGTTCGCCAACCCTTATGTCACCGCTTCCCGTGGCTTCATCGATGATGTCATCGACCCGCGCCAAACGCGCTACCAGATCATTCGCGCCCTGGAGATGCTGCAGAATAAGAGCGATAGTAACCCATCCAAGAAGCACGGCAACATACCCTTATAAGCCCCGCTGGCCCTCGGTAGCGCTTCGAGGTGAGGGGCCAGGGTTGAAGCCTTGAGAGGATAGACCACAAGGAGGCATAAAGGTTCCGGAATTGCTCATGGCCGCACATGTTGAGCGCCAGACCGGACGCCAGACCATCCGAAAAAGGGTGGCAATATTGTCCGCTAGCGGCTGCACGGTGACAGCCGATGGAAGATAACAGAGGAGTGATGGCCGCCATCATGGCCGCCGTCACCTCCTACCTGGAAGACGAAGAAAGGACTCGTTTGGCCGTGGTGGCAGAGCCCAGACCTCTCGCGCCAATGAGCCTGTGGCGGGTTTTTGGCCGTCGAGAGGCAATGAGACCGCAAGCTTCGTGGCGCCGGAGAATGGTCTAGAGTGGGGGAAAAGGAGGGTGGAAACATGATTCCGGCAAGCGAGTTGACCCCTGAAAAGGTGAAGACGAGACCGAAGGCGAAAAACCCGGTCAAGATCTGTGATATCACCCTTCGCGATGGCCATCAGTCCCTCCTGGCTACGCGGATGCGCACCGAGGATATGGAATTCCTTGCCGACGAGCTAAACAAGTGCGGCTTCTACGCCATGGAGGTCTGGGGAGGGGCCACCTTCGATGTCCCCCATCGCTTCCTCGGTGAAGACCCGTGGGAGAGACCGCGAATCCTCAAGAAGCTCATCCCCAATACCAAGCTGATGATGCTGCTGCGGGGCCAGAACCTGGTCGGCTACCGGAACTACCCCGACGATGTGGTCAGGGCCTTCGTCCACGAGGCGGCTGAGGCGGGGATCGACATCTTCAGGGTATTCGATGCCGTAAACGATGAGCGCAATCACGAGACGGCCTACAAGGCCATCAAAGAGACCGGCAAGCACATCCAGGGAGCGATATGCTATTCACTTACCCAGCCCCGCCTGGGTGGACCCGTCTACAACATCGAGTACTTTGTCAACAAGGCGCTCATCCTTCAGGAGATGGGAGCCGACTCCATCTGCATCAAGGACCAGGCCGGGCTCATATCACCCTACGACGCCTATGACCTGGTCAAGGCGCTCAAGGAGCGTCTGCGAGTACCCGTTCAACTCCACACCCACTACACCAGCGGGCAGGCTGCCATGGCTCACCTGAAAGCCGTCGAGGCCGGCGTCGATGTCGTCGACACCTCCCTGGCCCCGTTCGCCCACCGGACCTCCCACCCAGCGATCGAGCCCCTGGTGGTCACGCTGTACGGAACAGAGCGGGACACCGGGCTCGATGTTGAACAACTGGTCAAGTGCGATCGAATGCTGGAGCAAATCGCCCCCAAGTACAGGGACTTCCTCGACACCTCAAGGATGGCGGTTATCGATCCCGAGGTGCTGTCCCACCAGATCCCCGGCGGCATGACCTCCAACTTCATCGCCCAGTTGAAGGCCGCCAATGCCCTCGATCGGTTGCATGAATGCCACCAGGAGACGATGAAGGTGCGCAAGGACCTCGGCTCCCCGCCATTGGTCACCCCCACCAGCCAGATCGTGGGGGTGCAGGCCGTGCAGAACGTCCTCGCCGGGCACTACAAGATGATCACCAAAGAGGTGAAAGACTACTGCTGGGGCCTGTACGGCAAGTCGCCCCTCCCCATTGACCCCAAGGTGCAGAAGAAGGCCCTCAAAGGCTATGAGCGAGGCGAGAAACCGATCACCGTTCGCGCCGCCGACATGCTTGAGCCGGAACTGGACAAGGCCCAGGAAGACACCAAGGATGTCGCCAAGAATACTCCCGACACCCTCATATATGCTCTCTATCCCACCACCGGGATGAGATTCCTAAGGCTGAAGTACGGCCTGGACAAGGAAATCCCCGACGATTGGAAGCCGCCCAAGGCACCGAGGACCCTGGAGGAAGCGAAGAAAGAGGACGAACTGATCGAGCTGGCCAAAGCGGGCAAACTGGTGGAAAAGCGCGAAGTGGTAGCGCCCTCCAAGGGCCCTGGTATCCGCACCTTCAACGTCTTTGTTGGCGATGAATACTACCAGGTGGACGTAGAACCGGTTGGAGGCTTGCCGGCTACCCCCGTGGCCTCCTCGGCCGCCAGAAACCCTGCGCCCGCCGCGCCAGCACCAGCCGCGCCGACGGAGAAGAAGGAAGCTCCACCGGCACCAACCGTGGAGCTCGCTCCCGGCGAGGAAGCGATCGTAGCGCCCATGCCAGGGATGATCATCCGCTATGAGGTAAGCGTAGGGGATCGCGTCAAGGCTGGCGATGTGGTAGTCGTCTTCGAGGCGATGAAGATGCAGAACAACATCCCCAGCCCTATTGACGGAACGGTCAAGGCGATAAACTTTGGCACCGGGGATTCGGTAGCCAAAGATGCGGTCATGGCGATAATCAGTCCCTAAGGCAGCACAGTAGTGACAGACATTACTCACGGCCCATTATGCTACGGCACCAACAAGGGCATCGCGGCGTTTTGCAGCACTGTCCACGGGCTGAGAGGACTGGCCTGCTGCCAGGCGGGCTCTGGGAAGGGGACTCGAAATCTTGGCTAAGAATTTGACCTACAAGATCCTGGAAGAGCACTTGGTCTCCGGGAAGCTGGAGCCCGGGACCGAAATAGGTATTCGAATCGATCAGACGCTTACCCAAGACGCCACCGGCACCATGGCTTACCTTCAGTTCGAGGCTATGGGCATCCCCCGGGTACGCACCAAGCTCTCGGTGAGTTACATCGACCACAACATGCTCCAGAGCGGCTTCGAGAACGCCGACGACCACCGCTTCCTCCAGAGCATCGCCGCCAAGTACGGCATCTACTTCTCCCGCCCGGGCAACGGCATCTGCCACCAGGTGCATCTGGAGCGCTTCGGCGTGCCGGGCCAAACGCTGGTGGGCTCCGATAGCCACACGCCGACCGGCGGCGGCCTGGGCATGATAGCCATCGGAGCCGGTGGCCTGGATGTGGCGGTGGCCATGGGCGGCCAGCCCTTCTACGTCATAGCCCCCAGGGTGGTGCTGGTGCGCCTTACCGGTAGCTTGCCCCCCTGGGTCTCGGGCAAGGACGTCATCCTGGAGGTGCTGCGCCGCCAGACGGTGAAGGGTGGCCTGGGCAGGGTCTTCGAGTACGGCGGGCCGGGCGTGGAGACCCTCTCCGTGCCCGAGCGGGCCACCATAACCAACATGGGCGCCGAGCTGGGAGCCACCACCTCCATCTTCCCCAGCGACGAGCGGACCCGCGAATACCTCCGCGCCCAGAAGCGCGAGGAGGTATGGCGCCCCCTGGCCTCTGACCCCGACGCCGAGTACGAAGAAGTGATGGAGATCGACCTCGGCACTCTGGAACCGCTTGTCGCCTGCCCCTCCAGTCCCGATGCAGTCGTTCCCGTGCGCGAGCTGGCCGGGACGGAGGTGACGCAGGTCTGCGTCGGTAGCTGCACCAACTCCTCCTATCACGACCTGATGGTGGTGGCCAGCGTCCTCAAGGGCCGGACGGTGCACCCCCAGGTGAGCATGACGATAAGTCCCGGCTCGCGCCAGGTGTTCACCATGATCGCCCACTCCGGCGCTTTGGCCGACCTCATCCAGGCGGGCGCTCGCATCCTGGAATCAGCCTGCGGCCCCTGCATCGGCATGGGCCAGGCGCCTCCCACCGGCGGCGCCTCCCTGCGCACGTTCAATCGCAACTTCCCCGGCCGCAGCGGCACCCCCGACGACCGCGTCCACTTGGCCAGCCCAGAGGTAGCGGCCGCCACCGCCCTGCGCGGGGTCATCAGCGACCCGCGCGAGCTGGGTGAGCCGCCTCAGATCGAGCTGCCACGCGAGTTCTTCATCGACGATTCCATGATCATCCCGCCCGTCGAGAAGCCGGAGGAGGTGGAGATCGTCCGCGGGCCCAACATCGCCCCCCTGCCGCTGGCGGAGCCGATGCCCGAGGTCATCCGGGGCGAACTCCTCCTCAAGGTGGGTGACAACATCAGCACCGACACCATCCTGCCGGCGGGGGCAAAGATCTTGCCCCTCCGCTCCAACATCCCTGAGATCTCCAAGTACGTCTTCAACTACGTGGACTGGACCTTCCCCCAGCGCGCCAAGCAGGCAGGCACCAGCGTGGTCGCGGGCGGAGCCAACTACGGCCAGGGCTCCAGCCGCGAGCACGCCGCCCTCGCCCCAATGTATCTGGGGGTGAAGGCGGTATTCGCCAAGACGTTCGCCCGCATGCACCACACCAACCTCATCAACTTTGGCATCCTGCCCCTGCGCTTCGTCGACGAGGCAGACTACGAGCGCTTGAACCCCGGCGACGTGCTGATGATCTCCAACGTGCGCCAAGCGATAAGAGATGGCAACCTAATCACGGTACGCAACATGACCGAAGGATACGAATTTACCGTTCGTCACGATCTAACGCCCCGTCAAGTGGAGATAGCGCTGGCCGGCGGGCTGCTGAACAAGGTGCGCAGCTCCTAAAGCTAGGCCAGCAGAAAGGAGAGGTAGGCTGCTATGCGCAAAAAGGTAACCATCGTCGGGGCCGGGGCTACCGGAGGATCGATGGTCGAGATCCTTCAGGCGAAGGGCTACTGCGACATCGTCGTCGTGGATATCATCGAGGGCCTGCCCCAGGGCAAAGCCCTGGACCAATCCCACGCAGGACCGCTGGTGGGCTCCGACGCCCGCATCATCGGCACCAACGACTGGAAGGACACGGCCGGCTCGGACGTGGTGGTGATCACCTCCGGCTCCCCCCGAAAGCCGGGCATGAGCCGCGAGGACCTGGTGAACATCAACGCCAACATCGTGCGAGACGTGGCCAAGAAGGTCGTTCAGCACTCCCCCGATACGATCATCGTCGAGTTCGCCAACCCCATGGATGCCATGTGCCACGTCGCCAAGCAGGCCACCAACCTGCCCCGCAACCGCATCATCGGCCAGGGGGGCATGCTGGACAGCACCCGCTTCCGCACCTTCCTGGGCTGGGAGGTGGGAGCGTCGGTCAAGGACGTCGATGCCTATGTCCTGGGCGGACACACCGATGCCACCATGGTCCCCATCGTCAGCCACGCCTTCATCGGCGGCGTGCCTCTGCGCCAGCTTCTGCCCAAGGATCGCATCGACGCCATCGTTGAGCGGACGCGCAAGGCGGGCACGGAGATCGTCGGCCTTCTGGGTACCAGCGCCTGGTACTCCCCGGCCTGCGGCACAGTAGAGATGGTGGAGTCCATCCTGCTCGACCGCAAGCGCATCCTGCCGTGCAGCATCTTCCTGGAGGGCGAATACGGAATCAAAGGTTCCTTTGTGGGAGTGCTGGCCCAGCTGGGCGCCAGTGGACTGGAGAAGGTGATCGAGGTCGAGCTGGAGCCGGACGAGCTCGCCGGCCTGAAGAAGGCCGCCGACGCCGTACTTGAATTGGTCGGCCTGATCAAGAAGTAGCCAGGAGAGGAGCCGACCAGAATCGAGGTGACATGCGAGACATCGACTGTCAGACTATCACACAGACGGTGGCCCGATTGTGCCAGGAGGCGACCTCTCTCCTGCCCGAGGACGTCCTTCAGGCACTGAAGCAGGCGCGGCAGAAAGAGGAATCGCCTCTGGGCCAGAAGATCCTGGACCAGATCCTGGAGAACGCCGAACTGGCCCGGAAGGAAGGGCTCCCCCTCTGCCAGGATACCGGCACGACGGTGGTCTTCCTGGAGATCGGCCAGGACGCGCACATCGTGGGCGGCGACCTGAACGAGTGCATCGCGCAGGGCGTGAGAGAGGGCTACGACAAGGGATACCTGCGGAAGTCCATCGTGGAGAAGCCTTTCTCTGCCCGCATCAACACCAAGGACAACACCCCACCCGTCGTCCACACCGAGATCGTGCCCGGCGATAAGCTGAGGATTCAGGTGATGCCCAAGGGCGGCGGCTGCGAGAACATGAGCCGCCTCGCTATCCTCTTGCCCGCCGAGGGCAAGAAGGGCGTCACCGATTTCGTCCTGCGCGCGGTGGAGGAGGCGGGCGGCAACCCCTGTCCGCCGACCATCGTGGGCGTGGGCATTGGCGGCACTGCTGAAATGGCCATGTCCCTGGCCAAGAAGGCCCTCACCCGCAAGGTCGGCCAGCTTAGCTCCGATACCGAGGTGGCGGAGTTGGAGCAGGAACTCCTGGAGAAGGTGAACGCCCTGGGCCTGGGCCCGCAAGCGGTGGGCGGACGGATCACCGCCCTGGCCGTACATGTGGAGAGCCACCCCACGCATATCACGTCCCTGCCGGTGGCGGTGAACATTCAGTGCCACAGCGCCCGCCTGAAGGAAGCGGTGCTGTAGACGGGGAGACCGAATATGGATATTACTCTTCCCCTGACCGACGAGACCGTGGAGAAGCTCCACGCTGGCGATGACGTGCGTTTCACGGGGGTGATCTACACCGCCCGCGACGCTGCCCATCGGCGGATGGTCGAGTCCTTGGAGAAGGGCGAATCGCTGCCCTTCGACATTCGCGGCCAGGTTATCTACTACGTGGGGCCGACCCCCGCCAAGCCTGGACAGGTCATCGGCTCGGCCGGACCGACCACATCCATGCGGCTTGACCGCTTCACGCCTCCCCTGCTGGCCGCTGGCCTGAAGGGGATCATCGGCAAGGGCGGCCGTGGCCAAGCCGTGCGAGACGCCCTCAAGCAGTACAAGGGGGTGTACTTCATCGCCGTGGGCGGCGCGGGCGCCCTGCTGGCCCGCCAGATCAAGAAGGTAGACGTCGTGGCCTACGAGGATCTGGGCACGGAGGCCGTGCGCCGCCTGGAGGTGGAGAACTTTCCGGCCATCGTCTGCAACGACATCTACGGCAGCGACCTGCTGGAGGAGGGCAAGGCCCGCTACAGGCGAGCCGTGGTCTAGGCCGTACTGTCTCCAGGCAATGGCGACGCCAGGCCGCTCAAGGTGAGGCTCTTCGCTACGCTCAGAGCGACAGACATG